>ERZ779889.340-NODE-340-length-61320-cov-4.591529_pt1 | contig 61320 bp, 63 predicted proteins | sample MGYA00511030_ERZ779889 | MGnify/ENA primary metagenome ERZ779889 (study PRJEB29588, sample SAMEA2160616) | human gut metagenome | biome: human gut; feature: human-associated habitat; material: faeces | place: Denmark | collected 2008/2010 ... | reverse complement strand
GGAAGGAGCTGCCGCTGAAGCAGGAAGCGACTTCTCTGGAAAAGGCAAAACGCGAGTATGACCTCTGGGTGCTGGCAGAGGAATATGAAGAAGACCGGTAGCTGGAACAGGACTTTTTGCATTGCGAAAACGCTGCGGCTGTGCTATGATGAGCGGCAGCAGAGGCTGCATCTCTGCGAAGGAGAAAGACTGCATATGGAGAGCGACACATGAAATATGAAATTCTGCATCTGAAAGATTATTTTCCGGCGCTTGGCGAAAATGGCTGTGATGCAACGGTCACGGCCTATCTTGCGGACAATCTGACGGAAATGGGCCGCGATCATGCGCTGCGCCCCTGTTTGGTCATCTGCCCGGGCGGCGGATATCAGTATTGCTCGGAGCGTGAATCCGACCCGGCCGCTTTTCCTTATCTTGCTGCAGGATATCAGGTATTCGTTTTGGAGTATTCCGTTAAGGAGCATTCGCGCTGGCCACAGCCGCTTGAAGATTACGAGCAGGCAGTCGAGCTGATAAAATCAAGAGCTGAAGAGTGGGAAGTAGATACCTCCCGTATAGCGGTTATTGGATTCTCCGCCGGCGGACACCTTGCAGCAGCAGCAGCGACAATGGCACGTAACCGTCCAGCCGCCTGTATTCTTGGATATCCGGTTATCACAGAGAAGACTGCAAGGGTATACTGCCCGACAGCTCCGGGAATCCCTGAAAATGTCGATGAAAAGACCTGCCCATGCTTTATATTCTCCTCCAGAACCGACGGCACCGTTCCGATAAATGACACCGTAAGGCTTATCGATGCCCTGACCAAGCATGATATTCCTTACGAGTGCCACATCTATGCTTTTGCAAACCATGGCTTCTCAACCTGCGAATCAAGCGTTCAGAACAGAAGCTGGATATGCACGAGAACTCCGGGCTGGGTGCGCGACAGCATCGAGTGGCTGAAGGACACAATAGGGGACTTCAACGGCGGAATTTTGGGTTCGCGTCAGAATTGGTAGAAAAATTTGCGAAAACCTATTGATTTTTTATTTCAGATGTGCTATAATACAATTCGCGGCTTGAGAGTGCCGCGAATATGGTGGATATAGCGTAGTTGGTTAACGCGTCAGATTGTGGTTCTGAAGACCGTGGGTTCGAATCCCACTATCCACCCCATAAAAAAAGGCCGCCGACAAGGCGGTTTTTCTTTATGTACTTTTCTATCTTCTCTTTTCTCTCTTGTCTACTATTATTTAGCGGCTTTTCCAGATAAAATATAGAAGAGAATAGAGAAAAGTGGATGTATCGTCTAGCGGCGATGGCTTTTTATCCTGCTTCGCGGTTATATTTGCGCTTTTATTGACAATATTCTGCGTTGGTATTATACTTCTTATAGACTATCTGGATATTATTATGCGTAATATGAATATATTTGCCGAGGTGTTTCATGTGAGAAAATTCTGGGGCTTTTACGACAATGGTAAATACCGCGTTGGCTGTAACGGCGGCACAATCTATGTTTATGATAAGAATGATGTAGAACTTGCAAAATTCAGAGATATAAAATATACCTATGCAGGTGCGTTCAAGCCAGGCACTAATATATTTGTAGCGAAGTCGACCGAAAGCAAGCTTGCGGTATATGATTTAGACATGATGACGCTCATAAAGAAAATTACAATAACAGCACTCGGCGCTCAGGATCAAGGCTTTGCGTTTTCCTATTCAGGCGATTTGTTTTATAACATTGAATGTCCCAACTACTCAACCGCAACGCAGTTAACTGTATATGATGGTTTCGATTTTTCTAAAAAAGCCGTATATTTTGCTGATGACAGAAAAATGGTTTTAGACCATATCGAGGTCTATCCCGATGAAATCTATTTGCTTGGATTTATCCGTGGCGATGACGGAGTTTTGGATTATGGCTTTGTATCGAAGTATGCAGACGGCAAAATCATCGGATTAAAAGAAATCAAAAGCTCCGATTATGCAATTGAAAGTCTTCCTCAGAAATGGGCAAAGACGGATTATGAGTATCTGGAAATATATAAGAGCTGGGAGTTGCATGGTTTTACCGAGAAAGACAGCGAAAGAATAACTCGCTGCAAACCGGAAAAGCATAAAATAACTATTAAGCAAATTTATGAGGCTAATTCATAATCATAAACATCAAAAACAATTATATAGTGATTCACAGCCGTAAGCGATTGCAAGCGGCTGTTTTATTTCATATTTTCCATTTCCAATCCATCACTATTGACAAAATTCGACATTGGTATTATACTTTCTATATATAAAACGTATAAAAAGGAGCGAAAGCATTGATTCACGTATTTTATAATCCTCTTGCCGATAACAAATGTGGGGAGCGCAATGCCAGAAAAGTCGAGCTTTTAGCGCCGCAGGAGCAATATATCTATGAAGACCTTACGCAAATTCACGATGTTTTCAACGCCGTCAGCGCGATAACTCCGCAGGATAAGATCATCATAGCCGGCGGGGACGGCACGCTTAATCATATCGTAAACGATTTTCTTGGCAGAGTCCCCCAAAGGGATATATGGTATTATGCCTGCGGCTCCGGCAACGATTTTTATAAGGATGTTAAAAGTGACTGTCAGAATGAGCTTATCCTGCTGAACGACTACATAACAAATCTGCCTACGGTAGATGTAAGCGGATCAGAAAGGCTGTTTCTTAACAACGTCGGCTACGGTCTGGACGGCTACTGCTGCGAGGAAGGTGACAGACAGCGCAGAAAAAGCGGTAAGCCTATAAACTATTCTCTGATAGCGCTGAAAGGTCTTTTGTTTGCATATAAGCCTGTCAGCGCAAGGATAACCGTTGACGGAAAGAGTTATACCTACAAAAAGGTCTGGCTCGCACCTGCAATGAACGGCAGATATTACGGCGGTGGGATAATGATGTCTCCCGACCAGCAAAGGCTTAATTCGGAGAGAAAGCTCAGCTTTGTTGTAGTTCATGGGATTACGCGTCTTGGTGCTCTGCCGCTTTTCCCAAAAATATTTACCGGAAAGCATACCGTCTATAAAAAGTATGTTGAAGTGATATCCGGACATGATATAACGGTAGAATTCAGCCGCCCGACGGCTTTGCAGATAGACGGCGAAACGGTTTTGGGCGTGACGAAGTATCGAGCGGTATCTCACACTGCGAAGGAAGCTCGGAGCTCAGATAGACTTGCTGTATAGGCATTGCAAAGTAAATGTATACTGTGTGCCGCCATGGTTGGCGGCATTTTTACTATAATCTGTCCAACCTATAGTTGGAAACATGAATATCCATTCAAACCGATGCGTTATTGTTTTTTAAAATAAAAAGCGATAAAATGTATTTGCAGCTGTAAAATAATTTGAAAGAAGGTAACACTATATGACAAATATTAAACTCAATGAACAAATCGCTTTTTTGAGAAAGCAGAAGGGACTTACTCAGGAGGAACTTGCAAAATCGCTCGGAGTTACTAATCAGGCAGTATCGAAGTGGGAATCAGCACAATGTTGTCCCGATATTGCGCTTATGCCGGATATCGCTCGGTTATTTGATGTTTCCGTGGACGAGTTGATTGGCTATAAGAGCAGCTCTGGTCTGGGGGATATCTGCCTTAAAATCAAGAATTATTTCACCGAGCTTCCCGAAAAGCAGGCCTTTGAAAACGCCTATCGCATAGCGGCACTGCTTCATGAAATCGCCTGCTCAGACGGATATAAAAGATACCTGCACTGGAGCGACAAGGATTATATTTCCGATGATGTTTCCTGCTGGGGCACATCCATATGCTCCGAGCCGGAGGGAAGCACTGCACGAATGAACAACTGCATATTCTTTTCCTTGGGAAAGGGCCGCCATTCGCTCAGCGGTGCTCAGCTCAGAAAACTTTCAATAACCTTATATCAGCTTGCAGATGTGCGTTATCTTAAGGTTATGTACGCGCTTTACGATCTGACAATTAGCGATTTTGACATTTATGTCCCGGTGGAGGATATCTCAAAAGCCGCCGGTGTGCCTGTCGAGGAAACAGATGAAGTCTTAAAGGAAATGCCGGTAACGGTAAAGGATGCAGACGGCAGATTCCTATACAGGTTGGAAGGCGCCTTCTATCATATACCGCCGATGCTGTCACTGCTGTGGTATGATATGTAAGCTGATAGAAAAATCATAAAATCAGGCGAACCTTTTTAACGTTTTTGTGACTATACGAGCGTAAACGGTTTACAGTTTGAAAGGTAAGTATCAATATGGTGGACGAAATAATCAGCGAAGAGCTTATAGAAAACACATATCTTTTCTGCCGAAAAAGGATTCAGGACAGCGAAGCCGCCAAGGATCTTTCGCAGGATATAATCCTTTGCGCCCTGATAGCAATCAGAAGCGGCAAAAGCTTTACCGACTTTTACGGCTGGTATTGGAGGATGGCAAGAAACAAATACGCTGATTATCTTACGGCAAGGCGCAATCTGCCGGTCGAACTCAACATGGGTATGGCATCGGATATCCCCGAGCCGATAGAAGCCTTGATTTCCGAGGAGGAGATAAGCGCGCTCAACTACTCACTTTCAAGGCTTTCGTCCATCAACCGCGAAACGGTTATCAGATACTACCTTAAAGAACAGACGGTTGAAGAGATAGCAAGGGCTTTGAAGGTCCCCATAGGAACGGTAAAGCGCAGACTCTTCGACGTCAGAAAAAACGTTAAGGAAAGGATCGTAAATATGAATAATACTATAGGTAAAACAGCTTATGCACCGACAAAGGTCAATTACTTTTTCGGGTATAACTGCGCAGGTGCGGAAAAGGTTATAAGCCAGAAAATCGCCGAGCAGATTGCGGTGATTGCAAGGTCGGAGCCGAAAACCGTAAATCAGATTTCGGACGAAATGGGCGTAGCGCCGGTGTATGTCGAGGATATAGTCCGGCAGATGGTAAATCACTCCCTGCTAAAGGAATCCGGCAAGGGCAGATATGTCACTAATTTTTGCGTATTTCCACAAAATGACTATTCAAAGGCAGAATCCGATATGAACAGAATCTTCTTTGAACGCGAGTTTCCCAAGAGAATCACGGAAATGCTCTATGATTTGAAGGACGAAATAACCGCCCTTGATTTCTACGGCAACGATTTTGATTATTCCTATCTTCTCTGGCTTTTGTATGTCACTGCCGGATACAAAATGGGAGAGCTCAGCGCAGATGCAATAATCAAAAGCCGTTATCCTATGATAAAGGACGAAGCCGAACGCAGTTATCGCATAACGGCTATGTATCTTACCCCTGAGGAAACAGCCGAGGGTTACCCCTATAAAGGAATAGGCTGGAGCAATTTGGGGCAGGGATTCCTCACCGCCAAATATGGATCGGTAATGTATTATAACCTGTTTGACGCTTATCCGTTTATAGAAAAAGACGGCGGAAGGCTCAACAGGAGCGGATGGATAGATGCCGGCAACGTATCTCTGCTTATCGCTCTTTCGGAAAATCCTTCAATGGAGTTAAACGTCAACGAACAGGAGCAGGCGGCGGCATTTATAGAACACGGTCTTGTTAAAAAGACCGAAAACGGCCTTAAGGTGATGCTTCCCATCATGAGCGATGATGTTTACGCCAAAATAACCGAAATCATACACAAAAATATAAAGCTCCTTGCTGAGGAATACGGCAGGGAAGCCGGCGCAGCGTTTATCGACGCGCTTCTGCCTTATGTAAGAAAGGATTTAATGAGCAACTTCCTGCACTGGGATGTTAAGGTTCGTATGCAGGAGATCCCGGCACTATTCTATTACGGAATAGAAGAAGGCAAGACCTTAAAGCTTCCGCAGGATTACACCCGCTCAGCCGCAGGCCTTTTGCTCACAAGACACAAAGCTTAATAGTAAGCGTTCTGCCCATCCACAAAAAACGGATGGGCAGTTTTTATTCGATGTAATCTTTTTCCCCGCGAGAGCCGACTATACACAGCGCAAGATAGGTGACTCCCAAAAATCCGCCGAGCATCATGCCTAGAATAAAAGTAATCATATTGGCTACCTCCATACAAAAGCTGATATTATTATATTCAACTACAGGAATATTATAGCAGGAATGTTTTACCATTTATCTTATAAGATTATTGGACTGCGGAATTATTGTTTATATATCCGAATCAATTTCGCTTTTGCTCTTGCAAATCGGCTTGAAAAATGCTATTATAACATAAGATATATAATAGAGATATAATGCAATAAGATAATTGTAAACTAAAATATGCATAAGAACTGCACTTATTGCAAAGTTAAAGGACGGTCTTATTATGAAAATCATTGTCGCCGGCTGCGGAAAAATTGGCACGGCTATACTTTCATCCTTAGTTACCGAAGGGCATGATGTTGTTGCGGTGGATAACGACCGCAGCGTCATTGAGGATATCACAAATATATACGACGTTATGGGAGTAAACGGCAACGCCTCCGATTACGATACTCTTACCGAAGCTGGTGTGAACGGCGTTGATATATACATCGCCGCCATGGATTCTGACGAGCAGAATATGCTTTCCTGTTTCCTGGCAAAAAAGATGGGCGCAAAGCGGACGATAGCACGTATCCGCAACCCCGAATATAACGATAACAGCCTTGGCTTCATGCGAAGACACTTAGAGCTTTCCATGGCAATAAACCCTGAGCTGTTGACTGCGAACGAGCTTTATAACGTTCTGAAATTTCCGTCCGCAGTAAGAATAGAAACCTTCTCGCGCAGGAACCTTGAAATGTTCGAAATAATTCTTCCTGCCGACTGCGATTTGGACGGAATGTCACTTATCAAGATGCGCGAAAAGTATAACGCCTGTGTGCTTGTCTGTTGTGTTCAGCGAGGGGATGAGGTTTTCATCCCGAACGGCAACTTTGTGCTTAGGGCAGGGGACAAGATAGGTCTTTCGGCTTCTCCGGCTGAAATATCAAAGCTGCTAAAGTCTCTGGGCGTGCTTATGAAGAAGGCCAAGAAGATAATGATTTTGGGCGGCAGCAAGATAGCATATTATCTTGCACACATGATAACCACCGGCGGAAGCTCCGCAAAAATCATAGAGCAGGACGCTGCACGCTGCGAAGAGCTTGCCGACATTCTGCCCGAAACAACCATTATCCACGGAAACGGCTTACAGCAGGAGCTTCTGCTTGAAGAGGGAATAGAATCGGCTGACGCTTTCGTATCTCTTACCGGATTCGATGAGGAAAACATCCTTACCGCAATTTTCGCTTCAATGCAGAAGGTTCCAAAGTCGATAGCAAAAGTAAATAAGGACGAGCTTGCTTCAATGGCGTCAAAAATCGGCGTTGAATGTATAGTATCGCCAAAGGATATAACATCTTCGGTAATAGTAAAATACGCAAGAGCCTTAGAGAATGCCGAAGGCTCACGGGTGGAGACTCTTTACAAGCTGATGGACGGCAAGGCAGAAGCACTGGAGTTTATTGTCAACAGCGAATCGAAGCTCACAAACGTCCCGCTCAAAGAGCTTCAAATTAAAAAGGGAATACTTATAGGCGGCATAATGAGGGGCAAAAAGACGATCATCCCATCAGGTAATGATGTTATAACGGTCGATGACAGGGTTATAGTGATCTCAGCTAACGAACGCCTTAACGACCTTACAGATATTCTAAAATAATAAGAGGCATAAAGCTATGAATCGTAAAATGGTATTCTATGTTATCGGGCAGATAATATGCGCGGAAGCTGTTTTGCTGCTTTTGCCGCTTATAGTCAGCGCCGTATATGCGGAAAGCTGTGCATTTTCGTTTATGATAACTATAGCGGCAGCCACAGTTATCGGTCTTTGCATGGTGCTTATCTTCAAGCCCAAGAGCAAGGTTATATATTCAAAAGAAGGATTTGTTATCGTGGCGCTTTCATGGGTGCTGATGTCGCTTATAGGAGCGCTTCCTTTCACTCTTTCCGGCGAGATTCCTTCCTATGTTGACGCTGTTTTTGAAACTGTCAGCGGCTTCACAACGACAGGAGCTTCAATCGTCCGCGATGTTGAAGCTATGAGCCACGGAACTCTTTTCTGGAGAAGCTTTACCCACTGGGTGGGCGGAATGGGAGTTCTTGTCCTGGTGATGGCAGTTCTGCCCACCACGGCAGACCGCTCTATTCATATAATCCGTGCCGAAATGCCAGGACCGGTTGTCGGTAAGCTTGTTCCAAGAGTAAGGCAGACCGCCAAGATTCTCTATCTTATCTATATTGGGCTTACCGTTGCCCAGATAATTTTTCTCTGCATAGGCGGCATGAATCTTTTCGAGAGCGCAGTTTATACCTTCGGCACAGCAGGCACTGGCGGCTTTGGCATAAAAGCCGACAGCCTTGGCAGCTACAGCCCGTATATTCAGTGGGTGGTTACAATCTTTTTGGTGCTGTTCGCAGCTAACTTCAATATCTATTTCCTTATGCTTATGCGCAAGTTCAAGGCTGTAGCTTCCTCCGATGAACTTTGGACATACTTAGGTATCATCCTTTTCTCGGTTGTTACGATAACCTTCAACATCCGCCCGTTATATGCAAGCTTTGGAGAGAGCTTCCGCAGCTCCGCTTTTCAGACTATGTCGATACTTTCAACGGCGGGATTTTCAACTGCGGACTTCAACCAGTGGCCGGCGCTTTCAAAGGCGATACTGTTTGTGCTAATGTTTATAGGCGGATGCGCAGGCTCTACAGCCGGCGGTCTTAAGGTTTCAAGAGTGCTGATGCTCTTCAAATCCGTCCGCCGCGAGTTCAACAGGATGATTCACCCCCGCTCGGTATCGTCTGTACGTCTCGACGGCAGAAAGATGGACGATCAGACGCTTACCGGCGTAGGAATATATTTTGCTCTTTACATGGGTATATATTTCATCACATTCCTTTTGATATCATTTGAACCGTTCGATTTTGAGACGAGGTTCTCGTCAGTAGCAGCGTGCTTTAATAATGTCGGTCCCGGCTTCGGGACGGTCGGTCCTATGGGAAGCTACGCTGATTATACTCCATTTTCAAAGATAGTGCTTTCAATCTCCATGCTGCTTGGCAGACTTGAAATTTACCCGCTGATATTCGCCCTTATGCCGTCGCTTTGGGTCAAGAAAACAAATAATAACGTATGAGGTAATGCTATGATAACGTTTAAAAGATTTGTCTGCGTAATTCTGTCCGCTTTAATGCTCCTTCCGCTTGTTTCCTGCGGTCAGGCTGAGCCTTATACACCGGATTTGGAGGGGACAACCGAATCAAACTGGGTCGAGGTAATAGCGTCTGAGGAGCATCAGACTATTCAGGGATTCGGCGGAATAAACTTTCCGTGCTGGATAGACGATTTAACCGAGGATCAGCGCAAGACTGCCTTCCAGAACGGCAAGGATCAGCTTGGTTTCACAATCCTTAGGATTCAGGTTGACCCCGACAAAAACAACTGGAGCCGGGAGCTTGACACTGCCAAGGCAGCCCAGAAGGAGGGCGCGCTGATATTTGCTTCTCCATGGAATCCACCCGCCAATATGTGCGAAACCTTTAATCACAACGGCAACGCAAATGCGAAACGCCTGCGTCACGATAAGTACGCAGAATATGCCGCACATCTCAATGATTTCGTTTCGTATATGAAAGAAAACGGCGTAGAGCTTTATGCAATATCCATCCAGAACGAGCCTGATTACGCCGACGAATGGACATGGTGGTCAACCGAGGAGATTATGGACTTCATCCTCAACTACTCCGATGCTATTGACTGCCGTCTGATGACCCCCGAGGCGTTCCAGTACCGCAAGGAGTTCTACACCGAAATCCTTAACAATGAGGATGCACTTTCCAAAATAGATATCTTCGGTACTCATTTTTATGGCACACAGAAAAAGGATATGAGCTTCCCACTGTTTGAGCAGAAGGGGGAGGGCAAGGAGCTTTGGATGACCGAGGTTTACGTTCCGAACAGCTCCTCCGACGCCGACACCTGGCCGGAAGCGGTCGAGGTTGCAGTCAACATCTCCGACGCTATGACCGAGGGAAATATGCAGGCGTATGTTTGGTGGTATATAAGAAGATTCTACGGACCGATGAAGGAGGACGGCACCATAAGCAAGCGTGGCTACTGCATGGCACACTTTTCAAAATTTGTCCGCCCGGGATATGTAAGAATCGGCGCTACCGAAAACCCCGCAGGCGGCGTGAGTGTTTCGGCGTTCAAAGGCGATGATAAAATTGTTATAGTCGCGGTAAACCATTCGCTTAACACCTACGGTCAGAACTTCAAGCTGACCGATGCCGGCGAGCTTAAGAACATTAAGGCATATACCACAACCATGCAGGAAAACCTCGCCGAGACCGAGAATATCGTTTTTGACGGCGAAAGATTTGCATATGTTCTGCCGCCGGAGAGCGTTACAACGTTTATTATTTCGGTTGAATGACCGAAAAATATAGATATGATAGGAGAAATGCCATATGTCAATACTTGTTTCCGGTGGAGCCGGATATATCGGCTCACACACCGTTCTTGCACTTTTGGAAAAGGGCTATGATGTTGTCGTTTTCGATAACTACGCCAATTCCTGCCCAGAATCAATTCGCCGTGTTGAAGAGCTTACCGGCAAAAAGGTTAAACTTTATGAAGCCGATATGATGGACGAAAAGTCTATCGAGAGAATCTTTGATGAAAATCCTGATATTACTGCGCTTATCCACTTTGCGGGTCTGAAAGCCGTTGGAGAATCCGTCCAGAAGCCGATTGAATACTATGAAAACAACATCGGCGGCACTTTGAATCTTTTGAAGGTAATGCGCGCGCACAATGTCAAAAACATCATTTTCAGCTCGTCCGCAACCGTTTACGGCACGCCCGAGAAAGTCCCGATATCCGAGGATGCCCCCAAGGGAGTATGCACAAACCCCTACGGCTGGACAAAGAGCATGATAGAGCAGATTCTCACCGACGTTCACACCTCCGACAATGACTGGAAGGTAGTGCTTCTTCGCTACTTCAACCCAATTGGTGCTCATCCCTCTGGAAGAATAGGGGAGGATCCGCAGGGAATCCCCAACAACCTTGTTCCGTATATCGCACAGGTTGCAGTGGGAAGAAGAGAGCAGGTCAACGTCTTCGGAAACGACTACAAGACCCATGACGGCACAGGAGTACGCGATTATATCCATGTCTGCGACCTGGCTGACGGTCATGTCAAGGCACTTGAAAAGCTTGAAAAATCCTCCGGCGGCGTTCAGATATATAATCTTGGAACGGGTATAGGATATTCTGTTCTGGATGTTATAAAGGCATACGAAAAGGCCTGCGGAAAGACACTCAAATATGCTATCTGCCCTCGCCGTGCCGGAGATATTGACGAAAACTACTCCAATCCTACAAAGGCGCTCAACGAGCTTGGATGGAAGGCAAAATACGGCATAGACGATATGTGCAGAGATTCTTGGAACTGGCAGCGCAACAACCCCTTCGGATATATGAAGGGCTGACGGTATTATTAAAGGAGTATTATATTATGAAGAAATCACTCAGGCTTATAAGCCTTCTGTTATCTGCAATTCTGCTGATATCCGCGATGAATATCGGCGCATTTGCGGAAACTACCACTAAATTATCTCACACGGTTTTCAGCGGCGAAAAGAAGCTCGATGGCTGGTATCCGGCATTCATCACGCAGTATATTCAGCCGCAGGAAATGGAATCATTCCTTAAAGCAATTCAAAAGAAGGGCGCGACCATTGAGATAACCTATTCCGGCAGTGCAAACGTCAGTCTGCTTTTGCAGAGCTATACAATAAATGACAATGGTCATTATACCTGGGCTACATATGATGACGGCAAGCTGCTGTCATCCGGTTCTAAAAAGGTGATAAGCTTTTCGGCATCAGGTCTTATAAATGCCTACACCTCAACCAAGCATGAGGATGACGGAAGCAATCTGAGCCTTTCAAAGGTGCTCAATTTCGGAGTCGGCGGTGAGGGTAATACCGTTTACTCGATTATTGTAAAGTGGTCGGAATCCGGCGTACCCGGCATAAACTTTGACCCTTCCGTTACATATCAGACGATGGACGGCTGGGGAGCGTCATATACATGGTACGGCGACTGGCTGACAACCGTCAATAATCGGGAGACTGGCTTCGATTATATCTTTAATGACTGCGAGTTCAATATCCTAAGATTCCGAGATCTTAACAAGGTAAGGGGATACGGCGGGGTATGGGAGAACACCAATTATCCCGCATACAAGGCATATTACGATGCAGCTGTCAAGCGTGGTATTGACCCTATTGTAATAGTTACAAGCTGGGGTCAGTACGACAGAGACGTTGATTTCGTAGCACTGACCAAAAAGGACAATGAAGGTCATACATATTATACTCTTGCCAAGGACAAAAACGGCGAATATATGTATGATAAGCTTGCCGATTTCTGCGTTGAGTCTGTAAAGCTGTTCCAGAAAGCCGGAATCCCGGTTCACTATTTCTCCATATCCAACGAAACCGAGCTTCAGGGTGTCGGCAAGGACGAGCAGGGCAAGGACAGAAACGAGATTCCTTTCTACCTTGGTCCGACGGAAAACAAATATCACTGTGCTTACTGGAAGGCTCACATTGCCGTCTATAAGGCTTTTAAAGAGGCTTTTGGTGATGACGCTCCGATACTCACCGGTGCCGAGGTAATGGCTGACACTGAGCATATCATCAGCTCTTACGTTGACTCTCTTATTAAAGCAGACCCGGACAGCTTCGGGCTTATCGCTCATCACCTTTACGGAAGCGTGAACACACCGCAATCCTATTCCGATGTATACAATAAGTTCGGCAAGGATTATAAGCTCTGGCAGACCGAGTGGTATAACAATGACTTCATCGACCATGCCAACAAGCTTATAAATGAGCTGAATTATGAAAACATCTCAGCTTATCTTTACTGGAACGGTGTCTGGATCACCGACGCCGCAAACTGCCTGATTCAGGTGGATGACTGGCGCAACAGTCCACAAATAGTAAGGCGTGCGAACCACTACACAATGATGCACTTCTCAAAGTTTATCAAGCAGGGATACAAGAGGATTAAGACGGATTCGCACATAACCGATTCAAACGTCACCGCATTTATCTCGCCGGACGGCAAGACGCTTGTAACTGTAATTCTGAACAGCACCGGAAAGACGGAAAAGCTTAAGCTTAAGGTGGATGGCTATAAAATCAAATCGGGTAAGGTTTACACATCGACCTTCAACTCCACAAAGAACCCCGATAACAGCAACAGCTACACCGACGATATCACAAAGAACGAATATTTTGTAAAGAGCAGTATGAAGAGCACAAGCGTATCATTTGAAAATAACACTCTGACAACTATTGTCATGAATATTGAGCCAGTCGAAAAAGCTAAATAAGAAGGCTTAGAAATCATTGCTTTGCTTGCTGATATTTGAAGCAGTGTTACATAATTGTATAACTGTCGTTTATGAAATGTGATTTAATTTACTAGCGCTTTAAATAAATGCATTTAGTTAATTCACATAAAGTTTACAATTTCAATGCAATATTTTAAGCTTTTTTGCACAATGCTTATTTTTCATAAATATCTTAAAAAAACATTGTATATTTTGGCAATAGTAAAATCGGACAAATCAATGTATAATAAGTATTGCAAAGTGGTTAAAAGAATTTGTCTGTTTTCCGCAAAAAACAAGGAGGTAAATTATTATGAAGAAATTATTGGCTATGCTTTTGGCTTTGGTCATGGCTCTTTCCATGCTCACTGTTGCAGCTTTCGCTGAGAGCAACGATGACGGTGATACTATTCCCGTTGAAGACGATGAAACCACCGATCCCGTTGTTGACGAGCCCGTTGTAGACGAAAACCCCGAGACCGGTATAGTTCTTTCCGTAATCCCCATGGTTATGGCTGGAGCTGCTGTTGCTTTCTCTAAGAAGCACTAATTTAAGTTTTGGATGAATTAAAGCGTCGAAGCTGATTCGGCGCTTTTTTCTTTTGCAAAAACGAAATTTTGGTGTTGCCATACATGAAATAATGTGCTATAATAAATAGGTGTGACAGAATAAAAGCATATTCTGAATGCAGTATGACCGGAGGCGTATCTATATGGATATACACAAGGGCGATGTTTTGATAATGAAGAAAAAGCATCCATGCGGGTCGAATAAGATGCTTGTTTTGCGCTCCGGCATGGATTTTAAGCTAAAATGCGGCGGCTGTGGACACGAGTTCATGATACCTCGTCTAAAAGCCGAAAAGAACGTTAAAAGCATCGACTCAACCAACAGGGAAAACAATAACGAATAAAGGAATGATAATAAATGTTTGAGAAGCTTTCAGCCCTCAACGATAGATATAATGAAATAAACGAGCGTTTGATGATGCCGGAAACGGTCAATAACAATACCTTGTACCGCGATTTGATGAAGGAATATTCACAGCTTACCCCGATTATAGAGGCTTACCGCGCATATATAAAAGCGCAGGAGGCAATGCGTGAAGCTGACGAAATCATCCATACAGAAACAGATAAAGATCTTAAGGATATGGCCGAGGAGCAGTATTATGAAGCCAAAGAAAGCTCTTCAAGGCTTGCTGACGAAATTAAAATAATGCTCCTTCCAAAGGACCCGAACGATTCGCGCAATGTTATCATAGAGATACGCGCCGGCGCAGGCGGAGAGGAAGCCGCGCTGTTTGCAAATTCTCTTTTCAGAATGTATACGATGTATGCTGAAACAAAAAGGTGGAAGACCGAGGTTATAAACGCCAACAGAACCGAGCTTGGCGGTATAAAGGAAGTCTCATTCTCGGTAGAGGGAGAGGGCGCGTATTCTCGCTTCAAATACGAAAGCGGAGTTCATAGGGTTCAGAGAGTTCCGGAAACCGAATCTCAGGGAAGAATACAAACCTCCACAGCAACAGTCGCCGTTTTGCCGGAAGCCGAGGAGGTCGAGCTGAATATCGACGATAAGGAACTCAGGATCGATGTTTTCCGCTCATCCGGCGCAGGTGGTCAGCATATCAACAAGACCGAATCAGCGGTCAGAATCACACATCTGCCAACCGGAATGGTAGTTGAATGTCAGGATGAACGAAGCCAGCAGAAGAATAAGGAACGCGCAATGAAGGTACTCTGCTCGCGTCTTTTGGAGATGAAGCAGGAGGAGCAGGAAAAAGCCATAGCCGGCGAGCGTCGCTCCCAGATAGGCACAGGCGACCGCTCGGAGAGAATAAGAACCTATAACTTCCCGGATGGCAGGGTAAGCGACCATCGAATCGGCTTAACGCTTTATAAAATTGATGCTATTATGAACGGTGCGCTTGACGAACTTATTGACGCTCTTGCAACCGCTGATCAGGCAGCAAAGCTTGCAAAGCAGCAGGAGGGCGGTTATTGATGAATACTCTTATGCTGTCGCCATCTGAAGATGATATCGGTGCCGCCGCAGAACTGTTGAAAAGGTCGGAGGTCGTCGCCATACCTACAGAAACGGTATACGGTCTTGCGGCAAATGCCTATGATGAAGAAGCTGTAAGAAAGATTTTTGCGGCAAAGGGTCGCCCTTGTGACAATCCGCTTATAGTCCATATCTCGGATTTAGATATGATAAAGGATATAGCTTCAGAAGTACCGGAGCTTGCAATAAAATGCGCTGAGCGCTTCTGGCCGGGTCCACTGACCATGATAATGCCCAAGAGCGATAGAATTCCTCTTGTTACCAGCGGAGGACTTGATACCGTTGGCATAAGATTTCCGTCTGACAAATGCGCACATCGCATTATAGAAAAATGCGGCTTTCCTTTGGCTGCTCCTTCGGCAAATCTTTCCGGAAGCCCCAGCCCCACTAATGCAAAAAGGGTGTTTGAGGATATGAACGGAAGGATAGCCGCCATAGTAGATGGTGGTGAGTCCGAGGTCGGGGTAGAATCAACGGTTATAGCCTTTGAAAACGATGGTATAAGAATCCTTCGTCCCGGAAAGATATCATATGAAGACCTTAAAACGGTCACAGATAATGTTTATGTAGACCATGGCGTGCTGGAGAAGGTTGCAGATGGCGAAAAGGTGCGTTCGCCCGGAATGAAATATAAGCACTATGCGCCAAAAGCCGAAGTTGTGCTTCTGGACGGAACCGCTGAGGAGTTTCAGGAATACGTAAAGGCAAGCGCTGAGCAGGGCTGCTTCTGCCTTGTTTTCAGCGATAAAGAAGCTGTTGAGGGTGTGCCGTATCTTACCTACGGCGAGAGTGCGGACGAGCAAGCGCACTGGCTTTTTGAACGCCTTCGCCAGTTCGACGGTATGGGCGCAAAGAAAGTATTTGCTCACTGCCCCTCACAGGACGGCGTGGGGCTTGCTGTCTACAACAGAATCCTGCGCTCAGCTGGCTTTAACGTCATAGAATTGGGTAAAAATAAATGAGCTTATTTGATAATATAACAATTATAGGTCTTACCGGTCAGAGCGGGGCAGGGAAGTCAACCGTCAGCGTGATGCTTCGTGCAAACGACCTTGCAGTCATAGATGCAGATAAAATTTCCCATGCGGTGGCTGGTCATCCCGAGTTTGTAGCAGAGGTCGGCAGGGCTTTTCCTGAATGCGTTGAAAACGGTGCTGTCATGCGTCAAAAGCTTGCAGGAATAGTTTTCAATAACCGCGAAAAGCTGAACGCCTACACCGATATCATCTACCCCTACATAACCAAAAGCATTTTTGACGAGATATACGCGCTCAAACAAAGCGGCGAAAGTATAATAGTATTAGATGCCCCCACGCTGTTTGAAAGCGGTCTCGACAGCATCTGCAAAAGCGTTATAAGCATTGTCGCGCCGATGGAAGTAAAGCTTGCAAGGCTTTTGGAAAGGGATGGCATACCGGTCGAGCTTATAAGCTCACGGCTGAGCTCGCAGAAGTCAGAGGAATACTTCAAGGAACGCTCGGAATATGTGATAGAAAATGATTCCGACCTTAACGCGCTCGAATCAAAAACAGAGGAAACAGTAAGGCATATAAGGGAGAGATTCAATGTTTAAAAGATTTTGCGCCTTTATGCTTGCCGTTGGATTTATAGTTCTGCTTGCAGTATTCATGTTTGTCTATATGCCGTATTGGTTCAAAAGCGAAAGCTACCCTACCGAATATGAGGATATAGTTGAGCGATACAGTGATGAATTCGGAATCGACAAAGAGTTCGTATTCGCGGTGATAAGAACTGAGTCCAACTTCAATCCGGATGCTGTTTCCGAGGCCGGAGCAATCGGGCTTATGCAGATTATCGAGGATTCCTTCGACTGGGTATCAAAAAAGCTCGGGCATGACGATCTTAAGTTTGACGATATGTTTTCTCCGGAATACAGCATAGAATACGGCTGTTTTATGCTTGGATATCTTTATAATAAATACGGAAGCTACGAGCTCGCCGCGGCAGCTTATCATTCCGGAATGGGCGAGGTATCTTCGTGGATAGAATCCGGCGAGGTCGATGCGGAAAATCCCGATGTAAACGATTTTAAAGGCAGTAATACCCGACATTATGTTAATAAGATAATGAGGGCATATAATAAATACTTAGAAATTGAAGAAAGGAACAAATAGTTATGGAAAACAAAGAACAAACAGTGGGCGAGAAGCTTCAGGAAAAGCTGTTTTCTCAGAAGAAGAACGGTATTCTGAAGCTTACAGATGCAGAAATCAAGCAGGTTGACGATTTCTGCGAAGGCTACAAGGTATTTTTGGATAAGGGCAAAACCGAGCGTGAGGCTGTAACAGCTGCTATAGAGCTTGCAAAGGCTAAGGGCTTTACAGAGTATGACCCCAAGCACAAGTATTCCGCCGGTGATAAGGTATACTACTCCAACCGCGGAAAGAGCATTATTTTGTGCACCTTCGGCACGGAGCCTATTGAAAATGGCGTAAAAATCAATGCCGCTCATATAGATTCACCCAGACTCGACTTAAAGCAGCATCCTGTTTATGAGTCCAACGAGCTTTGCCTTTTGAAGACCCATTACTACGGCGGTATCAAGAAGTATCAGTGGGCGACCGTTCCGCTGTCTTTGCACGGCGTTATCTTCAAGGCAAACGGCGAAAAGGTAACCGTCAACATTGGTGAGGACGAATCCGACCCCATATTCTTAGTAACAGACCTTCTTCCGCACCTTGCTCAGGAGCAGTCCAAGAGAACCCTTGGCGACGGCATAAGGGGAGAGGAGCTTAACATTCTCATCGGCTCAAGACCGTTCAGAGATGACAAGGTTTCCGAAAAGGTTAAGCTCAACATTCTTTCGATTTTATTTGACAAGTACGGCATCGTCGAGGATGATTTCATTTCCGCCGAATTGGAAGCTGTTCCGGCGTTCAAGGCAAAGGATGTCGGCTTTGACAGAGGGCTTGTCGGAGCATACGGTCAGGATGACAGAGTATGTGCATACACTGCTCTTATGGCGGCACTTGAAACAAATGCACCCAAGACCACCTGCATAACTGTTCTTACCGATAAGGAGGAGATTGGAAGCGTTGGCAACACCGGCTTGCAGAGCGCATACCTTAAGTACTTCATCTTCTCGCTTGCTGAGAGCGCAGGCGTTACCTGCCCCGAGGTTATTGCAAATTCCACCTGCCTTTCCGCAGATGTAAGTGTAGCCTTCGATCCCACCTTCCCGGACGTTTGCGAGCCTAAGAATTCATCATATTGCAACTACGGCGTTGCCATGTGCAAATACACCGGTTCACGCGGTAAATCCGGCTGCAACGACGCTAACGCTGAGTTTGTATCATATGTAAGAAACCTTTTCGACTCCAACGGAGTTATCTGGCAGACCAGCGAGCTTGGCAGAGTAGACCTCGGCGGCGGCGGAACAGTAGCTGCATACATTGCCAACCTCGGCATCGACGTAGTGGATGTCGGAGTTCCGGTACTCTGTATGCACGCTCCCTACGAAGTAACAGCAAAACTTGATGTCTACATGGCATACAAGGGATTTGCGGTATTCTTCAATAACTGATAGTAAGTCTTTCTGGATATTTACAGTGCAGAATCGTTTATACGGCGGTTCTGCACTTTTTATACTTATTTTCGTCTAAAAGTGTTCCAAAAAACAGGCGCAAAGTCCCAATGTACAGCGCTTTGGTGGTGATTTTATATGTGGGTTGCCCAAGAAACCCCTTTACACTTTTACGTAGAATTAGTATTATGCTCCGGGAAAAATTATCGTCATTTGTGTTTCGACAATTATCTTATACCGGTGGGGCTACAATAATATCGGTGATATTAATGACGATTTACCTTGACACCCTTGTTATAGTCAATACATATATAAGTTGGATAATGCTTCTTATAACCTCTCGCATTGCGCGGATAAGCGCTCCGCCGATACGTCTTGCCATCGGCGCGGCAATAGGGGGATTATCCTCGCTTTTGATACTGATTAAGCCCGATAATACTGCTGTTAGTGTCGCTGTTGTGTTCGCAAAGCTATTCGCCGTTGTCGCGGCTTCGGGAGCTGTATTTCTTAAAAAGCATATGTCAAAAAAGAAGCTTGCGGCGGCTCTTGTGATTTTTGCGGCGGTGAATATTCTATTCGGCGGGATAATCTATCTTGCGCAGTCACTTCTTAAAACAAGAGTGATATATTTCAGCGGGGCAAACTATTACTTCGATATCCCGCTTCCGGAGCTTATAGTGCTGACCGCTGTTGTGTATGTAGCAATAGTGATAACCTCGCATTTCACCTCACACGTGTGCGATATCAGTCATTCGTATAAGGTGAATATAACTGTAGGCGGCAGAAGCTTTTCACTCGATGGCGTTGCAGACACCGGAAACACCGTTACCGAGCTGATAAGCGGCAGACCGGTAGTCATCTGTACCGGAATAGATTATTCTCCTCAGGATAACAAGGGAGTGTATGCTGTACCATATTCAACCGTTAATTCAGATGGTATTCTGTATGCTTATATGCCGGACAGCATTCAAATAGAAAACGAAACAGGAAGCATAAACGAGGCGTTTGCGCTGGTTGCCTTTATGGAGAAGGGCGATAAACGCGCAGTCTTCAATCCAAAAATTCTTTGTTGATATAAGATGTCTGTAAAATTCTCAGACACAGGCTTTGCAGTGAAAGGAAAGGTTATAACAATGCTGATAAAAATTATCGTCGAAAAAATAAGACTATTGCTCGGGCACGACCCGCTCGACTATGTAAACGGCTCGGAATCGCTTCCGCCGCCGCTTAAAGCGAGCGAAGAACAGGAGGTTTTCAAGCTTTTAGAGAAAAATCCGAAAGCTGCCCGTGAAAAGCTTATAACCCACAATCTTCGCTTGGTGGTGTACATATCTAAAAAGTTTGAGTCTACAGGGATAGGAATAGAAGACCTTGTATCCATCGGCACAATAGGTCTTATAAAGGCGGTAAACACCTTTAACCCCGAGAAAAACATCAAGCTTGCAACCTACGCTTCGCGCTGTATTGAAAACGAGATATTGATGTACCTGCGCAAGACAACACAGCAGCGAAGCGAGATATCTATAGATGAGCCCCTAAACATCGACTGGGACGGTAACGAGCTTCTCTTATCCGACGTTATAGGCACAGACAATGACGAGGTCAGTCAGCATATTGAAAGCGAAACCGAAAGGGAAGTGCTGATTCAAGCTGTAAACGCCCTAAAGGGACGTGAAAAACTGATAATGCAGATGCGTTTCGGCTTAAACGGCAACAGGGAAATGACCCAGAAAGAGGTCGCGGACGTTGTAGGCATCTCGCAGTCGTATATATCAAGGCTCGAAAAACGAATCCTAAAGGATTTAAAAAAGGAGCTTGAAGCTATCTGCTGAAAGCTGAGCTATACGCTCGATTTTATCCGGGAAAGCGCATTCTTCTCCAACCGTGAGACTTGTGCCTGAGATATTCCTATCTCGTTTGCAACCTCTACCTGCGTTTTTCCCTGATAGAACCTAAGATAAAGGATGTTCTTTTCGCGGTCGGAAAGAGTTTTTATAGCCTCGCGGAGCAGAAGCTCATCTATCCAGCCCTCGTCGCTGGAGGAGTCGCCGAGCTGGTCGAGCATATAAACTGCGTCACCTGAGCTTGAATATACCGGTTCGTAGATAGAAACTGGCTCGCTGATTGATTCCAAGGCTATAACGACGTCTGCCTTGTTCACGCCGATTTCCTTTGAGATTTCTGCAGGCGTTGGCTCGTTGTTGTTTTCGTTCATAAGCTTTTCGCGTGCCTGCATAGCCTTGTATGCCAAATCCCTTGTAGAGCGCGAAACCCGAATGGCATTATTGTCCCTTAAATATCGCCTGAGCTCCCCGGATATCATGGGAACTGCATAGGTTGAGAATTTGACATCCAAATTAACGTCAAAGTTGTCTATTGCCTTGATAAGTCCCACTACGCCCACCTGAAACAGATCGTCCGCCGGTGCCCCGCGGGACATGAATTTTTGAATTACGCTTAAAACCAAGCGCAGATTGCCCTGAATAAGCTCTTCACGCGCGGCCTTGTCGCCGGCTCTGGTCTTTTTTAGAAGCTCTGTTTTCTTTTCCTCAGATAAAACCTTTAATTTTGAGGTGTTCACACCGCTTATTTCTACTTTGTTATACTGCATGGCTATCTCCCAAAAATGAATTTAATCAAATTATTGCCGGAGAATAATCCATGTATTCACAATTTGAGTATGTACATTTTGGCAAATCAAAAATCGAAAAAATACTTGACAAATAAGCTTGCGCATGGTAATATATAGTATCGACTGTGAAGGGAAGAAGTAGCGTGCCCTATAGCCTTTAGAGAGCTCTTGGCTGGTGTGAAAGAGCGACTTAATGCACTGTGAATACATCCCGGAGTTCGTTTCCTGAACCATTAAACACGCAGTAGGGAAGCGCGGAACGGCGCACGTTATAAACGCCATCGAGGCTATCCTTGTGGATAGTAAATTGAGGTGGTACCACGTTTATAATCGTCCTCTGGCAATTGTATGTCAGGGGAATTTTTATTTTGAAAGGACGAATAATATGGGAATTTACGAAGAATTAAAAGAGCGCGGTCTTATCGCTCAGGTAACTGATGAACCGCTTATAAGGGAGCTTATAAACAGCGGAAAGGCAACCTTTTACATCGGCTTTGACTGCACTGCTGACAGCCTGACGGCCGGACATTTCATGGCGTTGACGCTTATGAAGCGTTTACAGATGGCAGGCAACCGCCCGATAGCCCTTATCGGCGGCGGTACTACAATGATTGGCGACCCTTCTGGCAGAAGCGATATGAGAAAGATGCTCACACGTGAGGATATCGATCACAACGCCGAATGCTTCAAGCGCCAGATGTCAAGATTTATTGAGTTCGGCGAAGGCAAAGCCATGATGGTGAACAATGCTGACTGGCTGTTGAATCTTAATTATGTTGATCTTCTGCGCGAAGTCGGCGCGTGCTTCTCGGTAAACAATATGCTCCGTGCAGAGTGCTACAAGCAGAGGATGGAGAAAGGGCTTTCCTTCCTTGAATTCAACTACATGATAATGCAGTCCTATGACTTCTACTACCTGTTCAAGAACTACAACTGCAATCTTCAGTTTGGCGGCGATGATCAGTGGTCAAATATGCTCGGCGGAACAGAGCTTATTAGAAGAAAGCTCGGCAAGGACGCCAGCGCAATGACAATAACCCTGCTCACCGACTCCAACGGAATGAAGATGGGCAAAACTGCAGGCAACGCCGTATGGCTAGACCCCAATAAGACCCCGCCTTACGACTTCTTCCAGTACTGGCGCAATGTCGGCGACGCCGATGTTATCAAGTGCATAAAGATGCTTACCTTCCTGCCGCTCGAGGAAATCCGCGAAATGGAAAAATGGGAAGGCTCGCAGCTCAACAAGGCCAAAGAAATCCTTGCCTTTGAACTTACAAAGCTGGTTCACGGCGAGGAAGAAGCAAACAAGGCGCTCTCGGCCGCAAGAGCGGTGTTCTCCGGCTCCGGCACAAGCGAGAATATGCCGACGGTAGAGTTCTCGGAGGATTCGCTCGGAATACTCGACGCTATGGTGGCGGCTAAGCTCGCGCCGTCTAAGGGCGAGGCAAGAAGGCTTATCCAGCAGGGCGGCGTAACCCTCAACGATGAAAAGGTAACAGATACCAACGCTGTTGTTGATTTGGCGTCCGGCGCAATCATCAAAAAGGGCAAGAAGATAATAGTTAAGCTGATAAAAAAATAAGCGCGTTATAAGAGAGGAGTGACGTTGATATGAGGCTGAAAAGGGTGATCATCTGCCTTGCGGTCGCAATCAGCGTCATTCTTTTTGCTGATTCGACGGTTTTGCTCGCCGCTGAGGAGCTTATGTACACCACCGGCAGAGCAAATGTCAGGGCTGGAAAAGGTACAGACTACAAAATACTTGCCACTCTTGATAAAGGCTCAGAGGTGAAGATTATCGAGGATGACGAGGACGGCTGGCTTCTTATCGATTATGGAGGAAAGCAGGGTTATATCTCTGCAAGCCTTATTTCAAAGGACGGCAAAGAGCCGAAAGCAGATTCAAGCGAGCTAAAAATAGAGAGTAATTTTGATATTGATAAGGATATACTAAAAAATCTGCAAGCCGAAATTGACGCTTTTGACGGCAAGCTCGGCTTTGCGGCTCTGTCGCAGGACGGTCTTTTGTCCTTAAGCTATAACGCCGATATGAGCATATTTGCGGCGTCGACTATGAAAGTTCCACTGTGTATGTATATATGCAAAAGCTTTGAGAACGGTGAAAATGATGATATGCGTGCAGTCCATGATATCTCAAAAAAGCCGAAGAGCAGGAAAGAGGATTCTGGGCTTAGATATCACCCTAAATACTACCCCGAACCGCTGTGGTGCTATTACGGCGAAAATGTGCTGACCCATGACCTCTACCGCACACGGGATTTGATGGTAATGGCTTTGCAGACAAGCGACAATCTTGCCAAGGAAATTTTACAGAAAGAGTATGTCAAGAAGTCGGACCTCAATAAATGGCTGAAGGAAATCGGCTGCAAGAAAAGCGCGATATACGGCGACAGCGACTGGATGTCCTCCACCCCGCGCGACCTTGTAACCATTTGGCAGGAATATTATAACTATTCCATCGAAAGCGACTACGGTAAGACGCTCTTCGACACCTCAAAGAAAACCACTCAGACCTATTTAAGGGTACTTAAAAAGGATTACGCTGCAAAATTCGGCTATACAAACGATGACACAAAGGTATATCTCGAAACCGGCATGATTTTTGGCGATTCTCCTTATTATATAGCTCTCACCTTCAAGTTTAGGGGTGATGAAATGGATCCTGATACCGTTAAAGCATTCATAAAACTTATAGATTCCGCAATTAGTGAGAATATTGTTATCGAAGAATCCGACGAGGAAGATGTAGTAATTTCGGAGGATGAATAAAAGTAAAACCATGCAGAAAATATTTATAGTTGAAGACGATGATGGCATTGCGTCCTCGATAAAAGCATACGCCGAAGGCTGGGGCTATGAAGTCAAAACAGTCTGTGATTTCAGAAACGTTTTGCAGGAATTTGAGCAGTATTCACCCCATATTGTGCTGATGGATATATCATTGCCGTTTTACAGCGGGTACTATTGGTGTCAGGAAATCAGAAAAAGCTCTGAGGTGCCCATAATATTCATATCCTCCGCTTCTGACAATATGAATATCCTTATGGCAATGAGCATGGGCGCGGATGATTTTATCGCAAAGCCGTTTGATTTGCGGGTGCTCACCGCCAAAATACAGGCACTGATGCGCAGGGCATATAACCTTGCTCCGGCAATTAAGAATTTTGAGCATAGGGGAGCGGTGTTGAATACCGAGGACAGCACCCTAAGCTACGGCGGTGCTAAAATCGAACTGAGCAAAAACGAATACAGAATACTGCTTTGCCTGATGGAATCAACCGGCAAAATAGTCAGCCGTGAAAAGCTGATGGAGCGCCTTTGGGAGACTGACCAGTTTATCGACGACAATACTCTTTCGGTAAACGTCAACCGTCTGCGCAAGAAGCTTGAAAGCTATGGGCTTACTGACTTTATAACAACAAAGTTTGGGTTAGGGTATATCATCAATTAGGAGCAGAATATGAAGCTGTTTATAAGATATCTTAAGCAAAAGCTGCCGACCATTGTGCTTGTTGCAATCTTTTTCGTGATTTTTTCGGTGTCCTTTCTGCTCTATAGGCTTCCGATTGAAGCGGTGCTTTACCCTTCGGCGCTCTGCTTCGGATTCGGTCTTTCCTATATGTTATATGACTTTTCAAAGATAAAAAGGCTTCATAAGTCTTTGGAGGATATAGCAAAGCTGACAGCCGGAATGATCAACTCCCTGCCGGATGCCAAAACCATCGCTGAGGATGATTATCAGGCCATTATCACAGCTTTAAAAGCCGAGGTATATAAGCTTGAAACCGCTGCGGGCGAAAAATATGCCGAAATGAGCGACTACTATACCATCTGGGCACACCAGATAAAGACCCCGATAGCCTCAATGAATCTTATGCTTCAAAGCGTAGACAGTCAGCTTTCACGCAGACTATCCGGCGAGCTTTTTAAAATCGAGCAGTATGTCGAAATGGTTCTGGCGTTCGTCCGGCTGGATTCCAATTATTCCGACTATGTATTCAAGAGCTGCGATATCGACGGCGTTATCAGGCAGTCTGTCAAAAAATTTGCTCATGATTTTATCTATAGAAGAATCAGTCTTGACTTCAAGGAAACCGGGCTGAAAGCTGTCACCGATGAAAAATGGCTGGGCTTTGTTATCGACCAGCTGATTTCAAATTCATTGAAGTACACCAAGGACGGTACAATAAGCATATATCTGAAAGCCCCGGATGTACTTTGTATACAGGACACCGGCATAGGCATAGCGCCGGAGGATCTGCCAAGAGTATTTGATAAAGGCTATACCGGCTATAACGGCAGAAAGGACAAGAAGGCAAGCGGACTTGGTCTGTATCTGTGCAAAAAGATATGCGCGCGGCTGGGGCTTAAAATATATCTTGAATCCAAACCGGGCGAGGGTACTCGGGTTATGATAGATTTTGAGCAGTATAAGCTGAACGCAGAATAGTAAAGAACTTCTTACACAAACGTAAGATTTGACGCGGGAAATGTAAGCCAAAGTTATGGCAAACGGTTTCCCGCGTTTGGTATAATATCATCCGAAAGAAAAAATTATTTGACTTTCGGAAAGGCGGAAATATAAATGTCAGTTTTAGAAGTAACTGCACTTAAAAAAGTGTATTCCCAAAGACTTGGGGGAAATAAGGTCGAAGCATTAAAAAGCGTCAGCTTCGCTGTGGAGAAGGGCGAATTCGTTGCCATCATGGGCGAATCAGGCTCCGGCAAAACGACCCTTTTAAACATCCTTGCGGCTCTTGATACCCCAACCAGCGGAAGCGTGGTTTTGGACGGAATGAATCTTGCACGCATCCGCGAGGCTCAGATAGCTTCGTTCCGGCGGGACAATTTAGGATTTGTTTTTCAGGATTTTAACCTGCTTGATACCTTCACCATTGAGGATAATATCTATCTGCCGCTGGTGCTTGCGGGTAAATCCTATAAGGATATGAGCAATAAGCTTAAGCCGATAGCAGAGGCGCTGGGTATAGATACTCTTCTGAAAAAATATCCCTATGAGGTTTCGGGCGGACAGAAGCAGCGTGCTGCGGTTGCAAGAGCGGTTATCACCGACCCCAAGATAATCTTGGCGGACGAGCCTACCGGCGCTCTCGATTCAAAATCCTCAGACGAGCTTTTAAATATGTTCACGCGAATCAACTGCATGGGGCAGACGATTCTTATGGTAACTCATTCCGTAAAAGCTGCAAGTGTTGCAAACAGGGTGCTATTCATCAAGGACGGCGAGGTCTTCCATCAGCTGTACAGAGGAGAAGAAACGCAGGATCAGTTCTATCAGAGAATAACCGATACTTTAACTCTTATAGCAACCGGCTCGGGGAGGGAATAAGCCATGAAATTCGGTTTGTATCCCAAGCTGGCCTTTGAGGGAATCAAAAAGAACAAAAGGCTTTATATCCCCTATATCTTGACCTGCGTCGGCATGATAATAATGTATTACATCATCATGTTCATCCAGACCGATGAGACAGTTATAAACCTGCCCTTTGGCGGAAGCGGAGTTATAATGGTTTTGGAGTTCGGCGGCTGGGTGGTTGCGTTCTTTTCGCTTCTGTTCCTGTTCTACACCAACTCATTCCTTATGCGAAGAAGGAAAAAGGAGTTCGGGCTTTATAACATCTTAGGCATGGGCAAGTTCAACCTTGCAAGAATAATCTTTTGGGAGACTGTTATCATTGCCACAGTATCTCTTTCAATAGGTCTTGTAATAGGAATAGCGCTTGCCAAGCTTGCAGAATTGGGTCTTCTGAATCTTCTGAACGCCGATGTAAACTACACCGTTTCGGTATCTATTCATGGCGTTATTATGACTCTTGCAGTGTTCGGAGTAATCTTTTTGATACTCCTTCTGAATTCGATCAGGCAAATCAAGTTTTCGACTGCGATGTCGCTTCTGAAATCAGAGAATACCGGTGAGAAGCCGCCCAAGGCAAACTGGTTCTGGGGAATATCCGGCGCGATAATCCTCGGCGTCGCCTACTATATCGCGATAACCGTTGAAAACCCGATTGCGGCAATGCTCTATTTCTTCTTAGCGGTAATAATGGTTATCGCCGCGACCTATATACTTATGATGACCGGCTCGGTGGTCTTCTGCCGCATACTCCAGAAAAACAAGAGGTATTACTACAAGGCAAATCACTTTGTTTCGGTTTCATCTATGGCATACAGAATGAAGCGGAACGGTGCGGGTCTTGCGTCCATCTGCATACTTGCTACTATGGTTTTGGTCATGATATCCTCAACCACCTGCCTGTATTTCGGTATAGAAAGCACACTTACTGCAAGATATCCCAAGGACATTAATTTTGACCTCCGCTGCGCCGACATTGATTACTTCTACGGCTCAGCACCGGACGAAGCAAAAGAAGCCATATCCCAAAAGGTTAGCGATTTCGGCGGCGAGATAACCGATTCTTATGCCTACCGCAACGTATCCTTTGAGGGCGGCATTACCGGCGACACAGTTGATATCAGCCGCTATTTCAACAGCATTGCGCCGTCGGAGATATCCTCAATGGTAATTATGGAATTTGTCCCACTGGAAGACTACAACACCATAATGGGCACGCGTGAGACTCTTGAGCCGGGCGAAGCGTTTGTAATTCCATACAGAACCGAATTTTCCGAAGACGAGCTTAAAATCAATGACTACGTCAGGTTCAAGGTAAAAAAGGTATCTAATGACTTTATATACAGTGCATCAGCCGCTATGGACGCTATGCCTACTATAATTGTTATAGTCCCGGATATGCGCGAAAGCCTGTCGGTTTTTGAAAATATGGCAGATTACAGGGGCGCTCAGCTTATGTCAATGAAGTGGACATATAACTTTGATACATCAGTCGTTAAGGAAAAGCAGGCTGAGCTGAATCGGGATATCCGCAATAATATTGGTGATGAAACATTTTCAGGTAACGAGATGATACGCATCCAATCAGAAAGCCGCGAAGCTAACCGCGACGATTACTATTCCTTGTTCGGCGGACTGTTCTACATTGCTATAATCCTGTCAATTGTATTCATAATCGCCGCTGTTCTCATCATATACTACAAGCAGATATCCGAGGGCTACGAGGACAGAGCGCGCTTTGACATCATGCAAAAGGTGGGCATGACCAAACGGGAGATAAAAAGGAGCATCAACTCTCAGCTTCTAACCGTATTCTTCATGCCGCTTGCCGCCGCAGGATTGCACCTCGCATTTGCATTTCCGATGATAAAGCGTATACTTATGCTCTTCAATCTGAACAACCCCATGCTTTTCGCAATGACTACTATTATAAGCTTTGCGGCTTTCGCGGTAGCCTATACCATCGTCTATAAAATCACATCGAACGCCTATTACGGCATTGTCAGCGGAATCAAGGAGTGATGATTTATGACCGGCAGGAGCATTGCAGGTAAGCTTATAACGTATTTTGGCATAGGAATAATAGGATTGCTGGCAGTTCCCACCGGTTTGCTTGTGGGAATGATATCATTGATATGGTCATTTGTGGACTTTGTTGTAAGGAAGCTTAAATAAATAGGAAAGGGAAGCTCCGGCTGGTGCTTCCCTTGTATTTTTTATGTATAATCCTCATTCCTGCGCTTAATCTGGCGTATATCCTCACCCAAAAACCTCAGCGGCTTAAAGTTTCCCGTCAGCCGCGATACTATTCTGTCGTCATACCTTTCAGTCAGCTTTTGAGTGGGAATGTTTGTTGATATAATCATCGGTCTGCCTTCATTACAGCGGGTGTTTATTATATTATAGATGACCGACGTGCTGAAAGCGGTTTCAAACTCACTTCCCAAATCGTCTAAAATCAAAAGGTCGGCTTTCAGAATAAGCTCCAAAGTATCGCCCTCGGCTCGTCCGAAATGCTCCTTTTCTATCGCCCTCAGATAATTCTGAACTGAATCAAAGGCAACGCTGTAGCCCTTGTTTATCAGCTCCTGCGCTATACAGCAGGAAAGGAAGGTCTTGCCCAGCCCGGTAGAGCCTATCATGAACAGCCCCGGCGAATCGGGTGTGAAGTTTTTTGCATAGTCCATGCAGAACTTCACGATATCCGCCATCTTGTCACGGCAGCTGACTGTATTGCCCTTTATCTGAACGGTTTCAGGGTAGTAATCAAGCCTGAACTCTGCAAAGCTGTGAAGCCTTATTGCACACTGCTCGTTGAGCGACTCGATCATATACTTTGTAATAAGCTCTTCCAAGCACTCACACATATTGCCCATGCGGGTTCCGGTGTCATGACAATTGGGACAGTGGTATTTTACAGAAAGATAATCCTCAGGATATCCGAACGAAACAAGCATACGCTTAAGCTTTGCCTGATTAGAAAGATTATCGTTTTTAATTTTCTCTATAAGCTCGTGAGCGTTCGGCGATTTTGAAAACACAACATCCGAAAGCTTTGAAGCGGTGCTTCTGATTTCGCGGTATACCGAATATATTTCTGGATATTTTGCAGATATCTCACCCGCATGAGCTTCTTGCACAGCAACAGCTGACTGCCTGCGCCTGTCAATCTCCATGCGCGCTTTTTGAATAACCTCAGGAGTATATTTCACTTTGAAACTCATATCCTTTCATTAATTGTTTTTGATTCCAAGGGTAAATGCGTCAAACTCGTCGATATCAAAGGAGTGTTCCTCATCTGCGGAGATTGTCTTCTGCGGCTTGACTTCTGATTCTGCCGCCTCAGGAGTAAATATCTTCTTATCCGCCCATGATTTCAGAACAGAATTGATATAGGGGAAGGATAGCTTGTTGGTGGCGTCAACGCACCTTTCGCGCGCCAAGGATATCATGCTCAAATCAAAGCCCATATCCTGCCAGGATGATATAAACTGCGACTGCTTGGAAGTAAGCTTGGTATCGATTCCGAAATCAGAAGCGACCTTGGCTTCAAAGCTTCTGATTTCAGATCTGCGCTTAATTTCAGCGTCTATGTCCAGAAAATCGGTTATGCCCTTGTCGGCAAAATCCCGCGCGACTGTTTCTATGTATCTTGCCGAGGTCTTATCATTATCTCGGCAGTATTCCAGTATCAGAATGATTGCAGGCGGCATAAATCCGCAATAGTCCTTAAGGCTTATAAGCATTTCATGGTCAGCGTGCTTCAACGTTCTGCCAAGCGTTTGCTCTGCCTCGTGGAATAGTTCCTTGGTTGCGCTGTCGTTATCCAAGATATCTGCAATTTCCTTTGCAGAATAGCCCCTGTGCCATACCTGCTTTACTGCTTTTTCTAGAGCGGGCAGGGGAGCTTCGGCATTGCTCGTCTGAGCTTCAACGCTGTCCTCACTGATAACGCCGCGCTCTTTCCAGAATATGAGAGCATCCGAAAGGCTGTCACCCGATATGCCAAGTCTCTTGCATACTGCATCATTATCGAAGCTGTCCGACTCATCGCTTAAAAGATATATAATAAGCTTCAGCGCGGCGGAATCCGCAAGCTTTATATAATCGTCCGCAATGAAGCAAGGGAAGCTGAAAAATCTTTTTTTATTGTTAACATTAACCTTGTATCGCACTAAGAATCATCCTTAAAAAATGTCGTTAAAATCATTATAACACATGAGCAGGCAGTTTTCAACGATATTGCGCAAAAAAATTATCCCGATTGCTTGGCAACCGGGATAATAAAAGGATGACACAAAAATCAGTAGTTTTCTTTTCTTACTTCAAAGAAGCTTCCAGGATGAGCGCAAACAGGGCAAACGCCGGGAGCCTTCTTGCCGATAACAAGATGTCCGCAGTTGCGGCATTCCCAAATGGTTTCTTCGCTCTTTTCAAATACCTTCTGCATCTCAACGTTGTTAAGAAGTGCGCGGTATCTTTCCTCGTGAGCCTTTTCGATAGCTGCAACAGCTCTGAACTGATAAGCAATCTGAGCAAAGCCTTCTTCCTCTGCAACCTTTGCAAAGCCATCGTACATATCGGTCCACTCGTAATTCTCACCTGCGGCAGCAGCTGCAAGGTTTTCTGCGGTGGTTCCGATTCCGCCGAGATGCTTAAGCCACATCTTTGCGTGTTCCTTTTCGTTATCAGCGGTCTTCTGGAAGATCTCAGCAATCTGCTCATAGCCTTCTTTCTTTGCAACAGATGCAAAGTATGTGTATTTGTTTCTTGCCTGAGATTCACCGGCAAAAGCGGTTGCAAGATTCTGTTCTGTTCTGCTTCCTTTAAGTTCCATAATTATTATCTCCTTTTTATAGAAATTTTATGATACGGCGGATTTATCTGCCGCCGAAAATCAACGTTAAATTATTGCTTTTCTCTGCAATCATGACAAACATAATGAGCATTGACGTCATACCCGGTGAGCTTTTCGCCGAGCTTATCCTCAAGCTCTCCGCCGATATCGGCAAGAGGGAAGTCGCTGACCCTGCCGCAGCAATCGCATATCAAATGACCATGCGGGTAAATCGACCTGTCATAGCAGTCAGGAAAGCCTTTTTTGGTTATCAGCTTTATTTCGTTGTCTTCGCAGAGCTTGCCCAAGTTGCGGTATACTGTTCCCAAGGCAATATTAGGCATTTTGGCTTTTGCGATGTTATAAATTTCCTCCGCAGTCAAGTGACCGTCCGAGTTCTTTATAATGCTGAGGATAAGTATTCTCTGCTTGGTCATTAAACACCTCATTAAGAATTATTCTCAAAAATATAATATCAAAAAAACTTTATTTTGTCAATATGTTTGATGGATAAGTTTAATACTAATTCTACGTAAAAGTGTAACGGGATTGTTTGGACAACCAACATATAAAATCACCACAAAACCGCTGTACAATGTGTTTTGTGGTAATTTTGCAGACACATTATAACGTAGAATTAGTATAAAATAATTAAATCCACAAACAATTTATTGCTTTTATCCATTAAAACGTAGAAAAATACAAGGCAGCCTTGACACACGCTTAATAAAATAATATAATATACAAAATTTTAATATTCGGAGTTGATGGTATTGAAAAAATTCACATCCATACTGAATCATATATTCATCGACGGTTTGTCCGGTATGGCTCAGGGACTTTTTGCTACTCTGATAATAGGAACGATTATTGAGCAGATAGGAAGCCTTATAGGCTCGGTTATAGGCTCTTATCTGATTCTTATAGCCGGCTTCTGCAAGGCTCTTACCGGAGCGGGAATAGGAGTAGGTGTCGCAGCCAAATACAAAAGCCCGGCGCTTGTAACGGTATCAGCAGCTGTCTGCGGAATGGTCGGAGCATTTGCCGGAAAAATCACGCTTGAAAGCTTCACAAAGGGCTCAATACTGTTTGCCGGTCCCGGCGAGCCGCTCGGAGCGTTTGTTGCGGCGTTTGTGGGAATAGAACTGGGAAGTCTTATTTCCGGCAAAACTAAGGTCGAGATTATTGTAACACCGGTTGTAACCATACTGAGCGGTGCGGCAGTCGGAATTATTCTCAGCCCGCCGATATCTCAGTTTATGAAGTGGATAGGAAGCCTTATCAACTACGGCGTTGAGGCGCAGCCCTTCCTTATGGGAATAATAGTTTCGGTGCTTATGGGAATGGCTTTAACTCTGCCTATAAGCTCGGCTGCAATAGGTATTTCTTTAGGACTGAGCGGAATCGCCGCCGGAGCTGCCGCTGTAGGCTGCTGCGCGCAGATGGTAGGCTTCGCAGTTATGAGCTTCCGTGAGAACAGATGGGGCGGACTTGTCTCGCAGGGCATAGGAACCTCGATGCTTCAGATGCCGAATATAATCAGAAATCCTCTGATTTGGCTGCCTCCGATATTTGCGAGCGCGGTATTAGGTCCTGTTTCCACCTGCATTTTTAAAATGGTCAACAACTCAACAGGCTCAGGAATGGGAACTGCGGGACTTGTAGGTCAGTTCATGGGATATCAGGCGATGACCGAAGCGGGAATCGCTCCGGCAGTCGCACTTATAGAAATGGCTGTTATGCATTTTATAGCGCCTGCACTTCTTTGCTTCATAGTCTGCGAAGGCATGAGAAAGCTTAAGCTCATAAAGCCTGGAGACTTAAAGCTCGAGGTCTGAAATCTTGGAAAAAATAAGTCGGCATACCCATTTTTTGGGTCTGCCGGCTTTGTTTTTTCAAAAATTTTTGCATTTAAGCGGCATAACTCCTGAATTAGCTATTGTAATGGAGACGAAAAAATGCTATAATATATTGGTATTTGCAAATCAACTTGGTAAGAACCTCTTGTCAAGCGCAGATATTGATTGTTCAGCTCATCCATGCAATATTTTTTTGATAATAATTGTTTTATATCAGGAGGTGGTATTCTATGAAAAAAGCTGTTTTACTGCTTTTTACAGCGGTCGTGGTTTTCACTATGACTGCTTGTCAGAATAAAAAGAATGATAAAACTCAGTCCTCGCCGTCCGACATTACTATAAAAACCTTTGATTCCGGATATGTCTCACCTTCGCAATCGGATGATTCGCAGACCACTCTGCCTTCCTACCTGACGGTGAGTGAAGAAACATATATGCCTCCCCCGGTAATAACTACCGCTCCTGAAGTAACAGTCGAAGATACGACTTTTTCTGAGGAGGATTCATCCGACGAGCCTTACAGAATCACTGATTTTGAGGCGTTGATGTATGCAAATTCATCTGTCAACATCCGCGAAAAGCCTGACGCTGACAGTAAACGGATAAGCCATCTGAACAAGGGGGATGAAGCCCATATAACAGGAATCGTTTCAAACGGCTGGTATAGGATAAAAATCAAGGGCAATGAATACTTTGTAAACGGCAGATACCTTTCAGACTACATAGAACCGGATTATGAAGAAACCACTACAGTCAAAACGTCAAAGCCGGAAGCAACCGATTCAGAAACGGAGCCAAAGGAAGATGATATCCAGATAGAAGAACCCGGCGACGAAGACCCGGACGTTCAGATAGATGATAATTCCAATACGGACGAGCCAACCGTCAGTGAGATTGATGATAATCCGATCGTAGAGGAATTCACGCTTCCGCAGGGATATTCAAACTATTCCGCTCTGAATTATTCCACACAAAAGGCAATGTGGTTTGCTTACCTTGATATAGACACTATGCTTGCAAACGCTTCTGAAAGCGATTTCAGGGGACAGGTAATGAGCGCTTTCCTTAACGCCAAGCTTATTGGCTGCAATACCGTTTACGTTCATGTCCGCGCATTTTCCGATGCTTATTATTACTCTGACCTCTATCCGTTCGCGGCTTCCTATTCCGGAACAGCCGGGGTACGTCCTGATTATGACCCGCTTAGAATTATGATAGATGAAGCACATAACCTTGGTCTTTCGTTCCATGCATGGATAAATCCTATGAGGACTACCACAAAGAAGCGTTTTGCTGAGATAAGTGATAATTATGCCATAAAGCAGTGGTATAACTCCGATACCACAAACGGCACCTACCTTGTTTACGATTCGGATACTGGTTATTACTGGCTGAGTCCTGCATATTCCGCTGTCAGAGAGCTTATCTGCAACGGCGTTGCAGAAATAATGACCAGGTACAATGTTGACGGAATCCATATCGATGATTACTTCTATCCCACAACCGACAAATCCTTTGATAAGCTTGCTTTCCAGACTTCTGGCAGGAGCGATCTCTATCAGTGGCGCCGTGATATCGTAAGTCTGCTTGTAAGTGACATTTATTCCACGGTCAAGGGCTGTAACCCAAGTGTGGAGTTCGGCGTTTCGCCGCAGGGAAATCTCGACAACAATATAAATAAGCTATATGCTGATGTTGAAAAATGGTGCTTAGAACCAGGATATCTCGATTATATCACGCCTCAGATATATTACGGCTATAAGGATAAGCTTCCATTTGATTCCACAGCCGAAACCTGGCAGTCGCTTGTTAAAAACCCAAATGTTAAGCTTGTATGCGGAATCGCCGCTTATAAGGTTGGAATAAACGCAGAGTGGAGTACAGGCGATATGCTTGCACGGCAGACAAACTATATTGACAGTCTGCCCGGATATTCCGGCTGCGCATACTATAGGTATAGCTCACTGTTTACAGAAGGAACGGACGTGTCTGCGCTTATGATAAGCGAACGCAATAAGCTTCAGGAAGCTATAGCAAATCTTGATTAATATATGAAAGGACCGCTTTTTCGGCAAATACAGTTATGAAAAAAATAGTATGTTTTACACTTGCAATTTTGATAATGCTTTTAACCGTTTCTGAAAGCGGTTCTTTCACTATACAGTCTTTTGCGGATGAAATCGAAGAAGACAACAACGATACCGTTTCTGAACCTGATGGCATCCCGTCGGAAAGCTATGATTATGCATATCCGGATATAATGAGGGCTACTAACATAACCATAGGCTTTGATTTCTTTAAGGACATAAACCAGTCAGCAGAAACCACGCAGGCCGAGATTACTGAGATTATTGACAATCTGGAAAGCTATGGTCTGAACACAATAATCATAAACACCAGCTATAACGGCGTTGTATACTATGAAATCGGCGCAAAGATATATAAAAGCGGTTCTCCGCTTGATATGCTCATTGACGCTGCACGTCAGCACAATTTCTTCGTTTATATATCTTTTGACCTTTCCGACGCTATTGCTTCAAAAGGGATTGATGAACTTCGCGAAAAGATTGACTATCTTTCGCTCTGCGCCCATAAGCTCACCAACAAGTACCGCATAGATGGTATACTGCTAAAGGGATACTACGCCTCCAAGGGCTCAGAAAGCTATTCCGATTACCTGTCAAACGGCTCCGGCATAGGCTTTGAAAACTGGCTGCGTGATAACAGCGGATATGTGTTCAGATTGGTTAGCAACGCAATCAAGTCTACAAGCAACACAGTTGCCGTCGGCATAGCCATCGAAAACGCATGGATGAACAAAAGAAATGATGAGCGCGGCTCGGATACCAAGGATGATTTCGAGGCTTTGGCAGACGGCTTTTCCGATACAAAGTCCTATATAGAAAACGGCTATGCAGATTTTATGATAGTAACCTGCTTCGGCGGCCTTAAATCGGTAGAGCTGAACTTTGTAAGCATAGTTTCGTGGTGGGACAAGCTTGCTTCAGCAGCAGGGATTCCCATGTTCATAAGCCATGCCAACGAAAGAATAAGCAATTCCGATTCATATTGGGCAGCGGATCAGATTCTTAAACAGCTTGAGGAGTGCAAGAAGTATTCATCCTATAAAGGAAGTGTCTTCCGCTCTTATGAAGCGCTTAAGCAGGATACCGGAACCAGCACCAAAGCTCTGACAAAGTACTTTGACGGTCAGATAAATACAGATTCACTCTATACGGAGCTTTCGATGGTTCTGCCAAAAAAGCAGACATATATAACCTATGAGCCAACGGTAAAATTTCAGGGTTCATTTGACGAAAACTTCGATATCTACTTCAACGGTGAAAAGATTCAGCTGAACGAAGCGGGTAACTTCTACTTTGAAGAGGATCTTGACGTAGGTCTGAACACTTTTACCTTCAAAAACAAGGCAAAAACCGTGACATATAAGATTACAAGGCGAGTTAAGGTCTTACAGTCGGCAGAGCCGGAGGAAGGCACGGAGCTAAGAGTAGAAGGAACTACGAAAATTTCTGTGAACGTTATAGCGTATTCTGGCTCTAAAGTAACAGCAACCCTGAACGGTGAAAAAATCAAGCTAACCGAGGAGGGAATTGCATCCGACGAGCTCGATTCAAATACTAACTATGCCCGATTCACCGGTCACTTCACAGCGCCTGAGGGAATAGTAAACGAAGAACAGGATCTTGGAAACATCGAAATAAACGGCAACTATATGGACTTATGCTTTGAAAATATGCAGAGCGCACACGTAATAGTAAACGCTGTTTCTCCAGCTCAGGAGCGTGCCGAACTGCTGACAGTCAAGAACAACAACACCATAACTTACGATTATTACACCACAGACAATATAGCAACTCCTGATATGCCAAGACTTCCTGCTGGAACTGTTGATATAATCGTCAATGAAACCACCTACAGCGTAAAATCTGACGGTGTAAGCCAGACCATCAAGTATTATCTTACCGCTTCCGGAAAGCGTATCAAAGCTTCCGACTGCTCAACATCAAGCGGCTACACAATTTTTGATAACCACTGCACGATAACTAATTCCTATGTCGATTCTACGGATACAGTAATCAACTTTAACCTTGGATATCAGACGCCGTTCAGCATATCCTTCTCACCCTTGAAATACAGCTCCGCCAGCGGATTAAGCTACTATGTCAATAGCTTCGAGCCTGAATACGTCCTTATAACCTTTGACTATGTAAGCTCGGGCTCGGGATATCCGCAGTTCTCGTCCGATTCGATGTTCAGCGGCGGCGAGTGGACAACCGTAAACGAAAACGGTGAAACCAAGGCTCAGCTTAAACTAAGGCTGCGCAAAAAGGGCATATTTGCCGGCTATAGTTCCAGCTATGATGGTGCCGGAAACCTCTCAATACGCTTCAATGGCTACCGTTCAAGCATATACGGAGCATCAATAGTCATAGACCCTGGACATGGCTACAATAAGAGCTCTTCTGTTTTGGATCCCGGCGCTGTAGGTCATGTTCTGGAGCAGGAAATCAATATAGCCATCGCAAGAAAGCTGACCCAGAAGCTTCAGGAAGCCGGCGCAAACGTTCATATGCTCCAAACTGACACCACATATATCAACCTTTACGACCGCTCAAACTATGCCCGCAGATATGACCCTGATATGTTTATCTCGATCCACTGCAACAGCGTCACAAAGGGCGAGGGTGTAAGGGGAGTAGAAGCATATTACTTCACACCCTTCTCTCAGCCGCTGGCTGCACTTGTCACAAAGCGAATGGCGAGCTACTATGAAAACTATGTATATGACGATGGCAAGAGCCGCGACAGGGGAGCTAAGTATAACTACTTTGCAGTAACCCTCGAGCAGGAATTTCCGTCAATACTGATAGAGTGCGGATTCATAACCGACTACAAGGAAGCAATGGCGCTGAATTCTTCGAGCGTTCAAAGCGGTCTTGCAGATGCTATTGTACGTGCGATTGAGGATTATTTTGAAAGATACTAAACAAACCGACGGCGTACAGAATGTACCAACATCATTGAATGTTTAATGAATACCTCTGTTTTGGCGATTTACATCAATAAATAACTTCAGATTTAGCAAAAAAGTTGCGTTTTACTACTTGAAATTGTTAAATCAGAGGTATATAATATATTGAATAACAATTTAATGGGAGGAATATTGTGTATAAAATTCTTGAAAAGCGTGAGCTTAACGATCAGGTCACGCTTATGGTGATAGACGCTCCGCTCATAGCTAAAAAAGCAAAGGCGGGTCAGTTTATTATATTCAGAACAGATGAGCTTGGCGAAAGAGTGCCGCTGACTATTGCCGATTACGACGGCGAAAAGGGCACCATAACCATCATATTCCAGAAGGTCGGAAAGTCCACAATGCAGCTGGGGCTTATGGAAGAAGGCGACTTCATTTTGGATGTAGTCGGTCCCTTGGGCACTCCTACTCATTTTGGTGAAGGTATCAAGCGTGCGGCTGTTATAGGCGGCGGCGTTGGATGCGCTATAGCGTACCCGCAGGCAAAGGCTTTGCATAAAATGGGTGTCGAGGTTGATACTATTGCCGGCTTCAGAAGCAAGGATATAGTTATTCTTGAGGATGAAATGAAAGCTGTATCGGACAATCTTTATATTACAACTGATGACGGTACATATGGCACAAAGGGATTCGTTACAAATAAGCTTCAGGAGCTTATAGACAGCGGCAGAAATTACGATGTTGTTATAGCAATAGGTCCTGTTCCTATGATGAAGTTTGTCTGCGGCGTTACCCGTCCGTATAACATAAAAACAATAGTTTCACTGAATCCTATTATGATAGACGGCACCGGAATGTGCGGCGGATGCAGAGTGACAGTCGGCGGAAAGACTAAATATGCCTGTGTTGACGGTCCGGATTTTGACGGCTTCGAGGTCGATTTCGACGAGCTGATGAGAAGAAACACCGCATACCGTTCGCAGGAATCGGAAGCAAAATCCCACATATGCAGACTGACAGGAGGTGTTCGCCGTGGCTAATATGCAGCCAACCAAAACTCCCATATCTGAGCAGGACCCCAAGGTAAGGGCAAGGAACTTTAAAGAGGTCTGCGAGGGCTATACCGCCGAGGAAGCAATGAATGAAGCTTCGAGATGTCTTAACTGCAAGAACAAGCCCTGCGTAAGCGGCTGTCCGGTTGGAGTAAGAATCCCTGACTTTATTGCAAAAGTAAAGGATGGAGAATTTGAAGAAGCTTATAAAATAATAACTGCAACCAACGGTCTTCCTGCCGTCTGCGGAAGAGTGTGCCCCCAGGAAAACCAGTGTGAGGGTAAGTGCGTCAGGGGAATAAAGGGCGAGCCGGTCGGAATCGGCAGACTTGAACGCTTCTGCGCAGACTATATGGCAAACAAGGAAATTGAGCTTACAAAGGCCGAGCCTAACGGAATCAAGGTAGCCGTAATCGGCTCGGGTCCTTCCGGACTTACCTGTGCGGCGGATTTAGCAAAGCTTGGCTATAGCGTTACTATATTTGAAGCTTTCCACACAGCCGGTGGAGTTCTGATGTACGGCATCCCGGAATTCAGACTTCCCAAGGCAACCGTTCAGCACGAAATCACCAACCTTAAAAAGCTCGGCGTTGAGATAAAGACCGACATGGTCATAGGCAAGATCCTTTCGGTTGACGACATAATGGATATGGGCTATAAAGCCGTATTCGTCGGCACCGGAGCAGGACTTCCCAATTTCATGGGAATCCCTGGTGAGGGTCTTGTGGGCGTGTTCTCTGCAAATGAGTATCTTACAAGAATTAACCTGATGAAGGCTTATCTTGACGAATACGATACCCCTGTAAAGCACTATAAATCAGTTGCCGTAGTCGGTGGAGGAAACGTTGCCATGGACGCTGCAAGGTGCGCTATGAGGCTTGGAGCGGAGCACGTTTATATCATCTATCGCCGTTCCGAGGCTGAAATGCCTGCAAGGCGTGAAGAGGTACACCACGCTAAGGAAGAGGGTATCGAGTTCGTATACCTTACCAATCCCGTTGAGATAACCGGCGATGAAAACGGCTGTGTAAACGGCGTGAAGTGCCAGAAGATGGAGCTTGGCGAACCTGGAGCAGACGGAAGACGTTCTGTCAAGGCGATTCCGGATTCTGAGTACGTTATCCCGATAGATGCCTGCATCATGTCGATAGGAACATCACCCAACCCGCTTATCAGAACAACAACCCCCGGACTTGAAACAAACCGCCGCGGATGCTTCGTAGTTGACGAAGGTATGCTTACCACTAAGGAAGGCGTTTATGCCGGCGGTGACGCTGTTACAGGCGCGGCAACAGTAATTTTGGCAATGGGCGCGGGAAAAACCGCGGCAAAATCCATAGACGAATACTTGAAAACGAAAGGAAAGGCAGAATAAATGAATTTATCAGTTTTAGCTCAGACAGCTACCCCTCAGCCCGCCGGCGCATACGGATGGTCCACCATTATAATGATGGTTGTTTTACTTCTGGCATTCTACTTTATTCTTATCAGACCCCAGCGCAAAAAGGAAAAGAAAGACGCTGAAATGAGAAAGAACCTCCAGATCGGAGATGAGATTGTAACCGTCGGCGGAATAGTCGGAATAGTATGCAAGATCGAAGAAGAAACGCTTGTCATCGAGACTGGCGGAGACAGATCAAGGCTCAGAATCAAGAAATGGGCAGTATCTCAGAATCTTGACGCCGAAAAGGAAGCCGCAGCTGCAACCGCCGCTGCAAAGGCTGAAAAGATGGGTAAAAAAGTCCCGGACGAAAAGGGAATCGAAAAGAAGGATTAACCCAAAATCGGCTTGACCTGAATACTCGTTCTAAATCATTATCCCCTTGAATATTGTTTATTAAAACAGTATTCAAGGGGATTTTTCTATGCGGAAATACGAAAACGCCGACCTGATTCACGCATTAAAGCATGGAGCAGCGGCGGGAGGGCTTGCAATGCTCGCTATATGCATAGTTCTTTCAATTATAATGACCTTTGCCAATATTCCCGACAGCATCATCTGCGGATCGGCGGTAATAATGCTCGGCGCATTCAGTTATATCTGCGCATACCGCTCCACCCAGATATGCCGCAGGGGAGGGATAAAGCAGGGTGTCATTTCAGGAGCAATCGCGGCATTGCCGATATTCATTATCAGCAGTATATCCTGCGGATATGTTTCCGATTACTGCCTTGTAAAAATATCCGCCTGCCTTATATTCGGAATAATCGGCGGGATACGCGGAATCAACACTAAAAGGACAAAGGCAAAATAGACGAATATATCCCCGTGACAAATCATAGTATTGACAAGGAATCAAATCCGAAAGGAATAAAAAATTATGACAACAGGAATCATTTGCGCCTTGGAGCTTCTTCAGGGAAAGGTTAAGGATGCCTTTTTAAAGACCGATGCAAAAGCTTTGGAAACGGTGAATGAAATCCGGCTGAGAAACGGAAGATACGTCACTGTTACATCGGGGTCACAAGATATGCTTGTTTCGGCGGACGGAGGCTTTACTGAGCATCCCGGATGTGCCATCGTTTCGGAGTCAGCAGACATAGAATTTGCCTTCAAAACCGCCTTTTCCTATTCGCTTCACAGCTACTCCAAGGAGCTTGCACAGGGCTACATAACCACAAAAGGCGGCAACAGGGTTGGAATATGCGGAACCGCAGTAACAGGCACAAACGCCGGTCACGAGGTTGATACAATAAAATATGTGTCATCCATAAATATAAGAATAGCACGCGAAAAGCGTGGCTGTGCCGAAAAGCTTTACAAAACCTGCCTGCAGTCGGGCGCAAGCAATATACTTATAATCGGTCCGCCGTCGTCCGGCAAGACAACTCTTCTGCGGGATGTGGCAAGGCTGTTAGGCTCCCACATGAAGATATCACTTATAGACGAGCAGAACGAGATATCATTTACATTCAGAAATCAGGCTCAGAACGATGTGGGCAGTCTTACGGATGTTTTTGTGGGATACCCCAAGCATACTGGGATATCTACGGCTGTCAGGGTAATGTCACCAAGGGCTATAATCGCTGATGAAATCGGCTCGGACGAAGACCTTGAAGCACTGCGGTATGCTGTCCACTCCGGAGTAAAGCTGATAACAGCCATTCATGGTACAAGCTACAAGGAAGCTCTGAAAAAGCGGATTGTCAGAGAGCTTGCAGATGAAAACGTTTTTGACTATGCCGTTGAGCTAATGCCCGGCTACGGCTATAACATAATTAAAATTGTTTAAGACAGTACTTTGCATAATAATAATGGTCTGCTCACTGATGATCTCGGATGAGAAGGTCAAATCAAGCAAAAGGCGAATCAGAATCTATCGTGAGCTGATAGAAGCTCTTGAAAAAATGACAGCCAACCTAAGGTTCAGATCTTATGACGTCTATCAGCTCTGCGAGGCTTCATTTGAGGGCGGGGGAGAGCTTGAAGCATTTAAGAATATTACAGGGTGTTTTGAAACTGAATGGCGGCGCGCGTGCGGGGCGTCTCTTTACGTGATTGACCAAAACACATATAATCAATTTCTGAGTATAGGAAGCTTTTTGGGCGAATTCGACCTTGAATCTCAGCTCAATAAGCTGGAGCATATTTCCTCGGATATTTGCAAACGTCTTGAAGGCTGTGAGAGCGAGTTGTCACAAAAGAAAAAAGTTTATTATTCCCTTGGGCTTTTTGGAGGAATGATGATTTGTCTGATGTTCGTATAGGACTGTTATAAGCTTTCAGTCTGGATTTAATTTTACAGGAAGGTAACGTGCATATTTATGGATGTGGATTTGATTTTTAAGATTGCCGGTATAGGCATAATAGTTGCGGTTCTGGCGCAGCTTTTAAAGCGCTCCGAACGGGACGAGCAGGCGCTGATGATAACAATTGCCGGTCTTGTAATAGTATTGTTTATGCTCATAAACGAGATATCAAGGCTGTTCGAGACGGTGAAAAGCACGTTCGGATTTTAGCGTATGGATATACTGCTTATAGCCGCGATATGTATAGTGACCGCAATCATAGCAAAGGTAATTCAGCCGACCAACCGCGACCTTGCTGCGGCGCTTTCAATAACAGCAGTAGCCGTTGCAGCCATGACTGCTGTTCTGTCGCTTGGCGAGGTTGTTTCCGGTCTTCTAAACACCGTCGGGCAAACCGGAATAAGCCTTTCGTATGTAAATACAGCCATAAAAGTCTTAGGAATATGCTATATCTGCGAGCTTTCCTCATCCTGCTGCCGTGACTGCGGAGAAACCGCTCTCGGCGGGATTATAGATATATCCGGGCGTATAGCTATTGCAGTTATATGTCTGCCGCTTATCGAGCGGTTTATATCTGTCGTTAAAAGTATACTGGAGCTTTAAATGAAAAGAATTGTTTGCATCATTGCCGCCGTTCTGCTTTCCTGTGCACTTGCCATGAATATCAGCGCAGAATACAGTGACGCTGATATTTCCGATGTTAGCTTAGGCTCTGCCCAGGATTTTCTTGATGATAACGGTGTGGATTTATCCGCACCTGAGACAATAGAAAACGTCGGTGCGGAATCAATCCTCAATTATTTCATCGGCATATTCAGGTCAGCTATTTCAAAACCTGTAATGATTCTGATAATAACCGCCGCTTTTGCACTTATATGCGAGGTCTCGCTGAACGTGTCCTCAAGGAGCGGTATCAACGGTGAGGTGTTCGTTATCATATGTTTTCTGAGCATTTCGCCATATATTCTGACTTCGATTTCGGACGTGCTCTCTGCCGCGAAGTCCCAGCAGGCATTTATGGCTTCCTACATACCGATTTTTGCTGGGATAATTGCAGCATCGGGGAACATAAGCGGAGCGGCATCCTACAACGCCCTTGTTCTGTACGCATCCGAAGGAATAGCCATAACAGCCGCGCTCATTCTTAAACCTATTCTTATGTGTATGCTTGTTATGTGCTGTACCCAGGCGATAAATCCCGATTTGCCAGACATAACCGGCTGCCTGAGAAGAATATTCACGGGTATCATAGGAACTGTAATGACCATATTTATAGGAGTTATCGGCTTGCAGACAGCTGTAGGGCGGAGCGGAAACGAAATCATGCTTAGAGCAGGGAAGTATCTTGTTTCGAGCTTTGTGCCTATCGTGGGAATGTCACTGTCAGAATCCTATAAGGCCGTTAAGGTAAGCATGAGTGCTATACGGACATCTGTAGGCACTGTGGGAATCGTTGTAATGGTGGTTCTGCTTGCCGTTCCAATTATCAATATGCTTGTATATAAGCTTATGATAACCCTTTCGGAATGGATATGCCGGCTCTGCGGCTCGGACAGGCTCGCCTGCCTTATGAGGGGCTTGGCGGATGTATATTCGCTCTGTGTTACAATTCTGCTTATATACGGAACAATGTTCGTGCTGTCAACTGGAATTATGATTATGATGGGAAGCGAAGTATAATGGGTCTTTTAAAAAACATCACGATTTCAGTCTGTGTACTTTCGCTTGTTTACTGCATAATGATGCTTTTAACGCCGGACAGGTTCAAGCGGCAGATGAAATCGGTAATATCCATAATAACAGCTGTCACTTTGGGAGGGCTAATAATAAGCGGAGGAAATGCCGAAGAAATCTTTTCTTCGATTAATATACCCTCGATAAGCGAAAAGCAATCATCCAATGCCGCTGTAATGCGCGAGCTTGAAGCACGTCTGAACGAGCAGATACAAAAGCTTATGGTAGAAAAAGGAATCCCGGTAGAAAAAATTGACGTCAGTGTTGATATTGACGGGGACAACTGCATATTTATTAGTAAGCTTGCAGCACAGATAGGCGGTTCTCAAAAGCTGTATGAAGAAAAAGTAAGAAGTTTAGTTAAAACGGATATCGGAGACGTAAACTTAGAAATAGCGTTTACGGAGGAAAGTGATGGATCTTAAATCGCTGAAAGAAAAAATTACGGACAAAACAGGATTATCCTCAAAAGCTTTTACATATATAATAATAGTCCTCTGTGCAACCGCGCTTCTGATAGCTCTGAATTCCTTGGAGAAAAGGGATGACGGAACGGAAAAAGCCGAGCGGAAAGAACCGGAATCCATATGTCTCGATTACGAAAAAGCGCTTTGTGAGGAACTTGAAAACGTCATATCGCAGATTGAAGGAGTGGGCAAGGTCAGCATAATGATAACCTTTGAGGGTACAGCCTCGAACGAGTATCAGACAGATATCGATAAATCGGAAACGGACGAAACACAAAAGACCGTAATAATAGGAAACAAGGAGGCGCTTATAAAGAGCATCAGTAATCCAAAGGCAGCAGGAGTACTTGTAGTTTGCGAAGGAGGTGACAGCCTTAAAGTGAAGGAGAAGGTTATTAATGCGGTATCAACCGTTTTAAATATATCATCCGGCAGGGTATACGTTACAAACAGAATTAAGGAGAGGTAATCATGACAAAAACAAACAGAAAAATCAAACTCAACTTCAGACTCGGCAAAAAGCATATTATTTTAGCTTGCTTAACGCTTCTTTTAGGAATAGCGGTTTACGCAAACTATGAGCTTTCAAAAACGGAAATCAAGCCGACCGATATAATGGACGGAATAGATATGAGTTCCGCCTACGGCGAGCTTCAATACGTAAACGGAACAGGTCTTACCGACCTTTCATCAGACGATTATTTCGCTCAGGCAAGGCTCAACAAGCTCACATCGAGGGATGAAGCTGTTGAAACCCTTAAGATGGTTTTAGGCGGCGGCGACATCACCGGAGAGGAGCTTGCCACCTACACTGAAGATGCAGTCGCGCTTTCATCACTAATTGAGAGCGAAACAGTTATAGAAGACCTTGTAAAAGCTTCTGGCTTTGAGGACTGCGTCGTCTATCTCGACGGCGAAAATGCAAGCATAGTTGTAAAGTCAGACGGCTTGACACCTTCTCAGGCAGCCCAAATCAAGGAGATTTTGCTCTCCGAAGTTGATATTCTTAATGAAAATATCAGAATTTTTGAGGTAAAGTAGTTGTCTATCGGAAAGATTTGTGCTATACTGTATATATGCATAATAATGCAATTTAGTTTGCAGGCACATATAACCTGAGCAAAGCCGTTTCAACCGGCGGCTTGCTTCAAAAGATGTATAAAAGGAGGATATCGCCTTATGGAGATTTCTGAGAAGGCTAAGAAGGGAACCTTGAAGGTTTCCGAAAACGTTATTATTTCTATCACAAAAAACGCCGCAATGGAGGTCAGCGGAGTTCAGGGAATTGCAGTCAAGCATTTCGACCTGCTGAAAATGTTTTCAAGCAAAATTGACAACAGCGAAATAAGCGTTACCATGATGGACGGTGTTGCAAAAATAGCGATGTCTATCGTTGTGAAGAGCGGCTATAATATAGTTTCCGTCTGCGAGCAGATTCAGGAAAGAGTTAAAGCCGCGGTTCAGTCCATGACCGGCGTAACGGTGTCAAAGGTAAATGTTTCAGTTGCCGACGTCGATTTTTCCGACGGTCAAAGTGAATAAAGCAATGTGCCGAGTCTGAAAGTATATTTCGGGCTTGGCATACTGTGCTTTAAACAGATGTTCACCAAGAAAGCGGATTTTGTGTGAGATTTGCAATAAATCCGAGAATGCATGAAAGGCATGGTCATAAAAATGTCAATTACAAGACACGATATAAGAGAGTCCGAGTTTATCTTCATCTTTGAAAAAACCTTCCGCGACGAATCAGTTTCCGAGCTCATAGACCTTTCGTGGTACAATGAAGCTATAACCATAAACGACGAGGTAAAGGAAACGGTCGAAGGCGTATACAGCCATATTGAGGAGATAGACGCGGTCATATCAAAATACAGCACTAAGCGGAGTATCGCAAGAATACCTAAGATAAACCTTTCTGCTTTAAGGCTTGCTGTTTACGAAATTAACTATAAGTCGGACAAGGCACCCATCAGGGTGGTTATAAACGAAGCTGTGGGACTTGTAAAGAAATACGCCCAGGAACAGGACGTTTCATTTGTCAACGGTGTTCTTGGCTCCTATTCAAGAAGCCTTGAAGCGGAAAACAAGAACTAAAGCAATGGCTGTTTACTTAGGGCTTGATACAAGCAATTATACCACTTCTGCTGCTTTGTTCGATACAGATAGCGCATCTGTTTCCCAGTCGAAGCACCTGCTTCCAGTAAAAGAAGGCGAGCTTGGACTGAGGCAGTCGGACGCTGTGTTTCATCACGTCAAACAGCTTCCGCAGATAATTGAAGGGCTGAATATACCGGAATCGGGTATAAAGCTTTCGGGCGTGGGCGTTTCCAACCGTCCGAGAAATATTGATGGTTCTTATATGCCCTGTTTCCTTGTCGGAGAGACTGTTGCGCATACTATATCTGCGATAAACAGAATTCCGCTTTATAAGACATCCCATCAGGTGGGACATATTCTTGCCGCACTTTTTTCCTGCCAAAGACTTGATCTTGCATATGGGGACAAGCCGTTTCTTGCGTTTCACGTCAGCGGCGGCACTACCGACTGCTTGATAGTAACTCCTAACAAGGATGAGGTAATAAAAGTAAACGAAGCTGCGACATCGCTGGATATAAAAGCCGGTCAGCTTATTGATAGGGCAGGGCTTATGCTCGGCTTGAAATTTCCGTGCGGAGTGGAGCTTGAAAAGCTCGCCATGAAATCGGATAAGAAATATAAATTCAATGTAAAGCTGAAAGATGGCTGCTGCTGCCTTTCAGGTATAGAAAACAAGTGCCGGGATATGCTTTCAGCCGGTGAAAAGCCCTGCGATATCGCACTTTATGTGCTGCGATATATTGAAGCAGTCATACATAAAATGACAGAATGGGCACTTGAAAAATACGGCGATATGCCAGTTGTATACGCAGGCGGCGTTATGTCGGATATGCTTATAAGAAACACGCTTGCGCAGAATTTTGACACTTACTTTTCCGAGCCGTGCTTCTCCTGTGATAATGCGGCTGGAACAGCAATTTATGCCGCTATAAAGGATGGCTTTGAACCATGAGTACAATTTTAACGGTATCGTCTGTTAACACATATGTATCCTTTAAGCTGAAAAACGACCCCAAGCTTAAAGGAATAGCCGTAAAAGGGGAGATTTCCGATATTTCGGCAAATTACAGCTCGGGTCATATATATTTCACGCTGACGGACGGCACAAGCTCTCTCAAGGCAGTGATGTTTGCCCAGAACGCTTCAAGGCTTAAATTCTATCCCGAATCCGGCATGAGCGTTATCGCCTTCGGCGGGATAGATGTTTACGAGCGCGGCGGAATATATCAGCTGAACTGCACACAGCTCATTCCCGACGGCGTCGGAGCAGATACATTAAGGCTGGCTCAGCTGAAGGACGAGCTTGATAAGCTTGGAGTATTCTCAAAGCCCAAAAAGCCGATACCCAAGTACCCCAAAATTATAGCGGTAGTAACCTCGCCCTCGGGTGCGGCTATTGAGGATATACGAAGCGTTGTGGGGCGAAGGTATCCCGTTGCTAAAATACTGCTTTTCGGTGCAACGGTTCAGGGGCTTACCGCTCCAAGAAGCATCGCTCAGGCGCTTTCTCAGGCAGATTTGAGCGGCGCAGACACTATTATTCTCACACGCGGAGGCGGCTCGGGGGAGGATCTGTCCTGCTTCAACACAAAAGAAGCTGTAATGGCAGTATACAACTGCAAAACCCCGGTAATATCCGCAGTGGGACATGAGATAGACACAACACTTTGTGACCTTGCCGCAGATTTAAGAGCACCCACACCATCAGGAGCGGCAGAGCTTTCAACACCTGATATCGCCGTAATTGCGGATGAAATCAGGTATCTGCAATCATCGATAAAAAAGAGTATGCAGGCTAAGCTTTCGACGGACGAAGGCAGGATAAACGGCTTTAAGCGTCTTATTGCGGCATATTCCCCGTCTAACAGGCTGAAAAGCGTTGAGGCTGAAATAATATCTCGCCGAAGCTTGCTATCTGAGCTTGTTAACACCAAGCTTGCAAGAAGCGAAAGAGATATTGAAAGCTACAGACATATACTTATCGGGTTCGACCCCATGAAGGTCATATCCCGCGGATATGCCTTGATATATAAAAACGGTGAGCTTATAACAAGTGCAAAAGCCCTTGCTGCAGGTGATAATGTCGATATTATCCTTCGCGATGGCAGGGCGAAAAGCGTTATAAGTGAGGTTGAAAAGGAAAATTGATATGAATTTTGATGAAAAGATACAAAGGCTAAAGGAAATATGCAAGCTCCTTTCAGGGGACAGTCTTTCCCTTGAAGAAACGGCAAAGCTCTACAAAGAGGGTATGACGATTTCGGATGACTGCCTTGCAGCTATAAACGATATAAGAGCAGAGCTGTTTAAGGACGGTGAAGAACATGAGTGAAGCATTTAAAGAACGCTTAAGTTCGGATATTGAAGCCGTAAACTCTGCATTAAAGAGCTGTCCTTACCTACGCTGTGAGCAGGAAAAGGTGATTCGGGCTGAAAACTATGCTTTATCAGCCGGTGGAAAGCGAATCCGTCCGGTTCTGTGTATGGAGTTTTACCGTCTGTTCGGCGGAACGCAGGATATATCTGATATAGCAATATGCCTTGAAATGATACACACCTTCTCGCTCATTCACGACGATATGCCGGAGATGGATAATGACGATTTACGCCGTGGTAAGCCATCCTGCCACATTGCTTATGGCACTGATATCGCTTTGCTCGCAGGGGATGGCTTAAGCCTTCTGCCCTTTGAAATCATCAGTGACAAGGCTAAGTCGGGCAAAATCAGCTATGAAACAGCCGTAAGGCTGATGAGTGAGCTTTCTGGCGCGGCAGGACATCGCGGAATGATAATGGGTCAGGAGCTTGACTTGTGCTCAGAAGGTATCGGCGCGGACAGAGAGTTCCTTACAAAAATGTCCTCACTAAAAACCGGATGTCTTTTAAAGGCTTCCTGCAAATTCGGCGCTATTCTTGCCGGATGCGGAGATAAAGAGATCAATGCAGCCGAAACCTATGCCGAAAATCTCGGTCTTTCATTCCAAATCGTTGACGATATTCTGGATGTTGTCGGCGATGAAAAGCTTTTAGGTAAGCCAATAGGGAGCGATAAGGAAAGAAACAAGAACACCTTTGCGGATATCATGGGCATAGAAAAAGTCGAAAAGCTTGCTTGCGAGTATACCGCAGCAGCTGTTGAAGCAATAAAGGACTATGAAGGCTCGCAATTCCTGTGTGAGCTTGCAAACAGTCTGCTCATAAGAAAAAAATAGCAGTTAAAGGACGTAATCGATTTGAAAAAAGACCTTTTGGACAACCTTTCCTTGCCTGAAGATATTAAGAAACTTAACATAGATGAAGAATCCGAGCTTTGCGAGGAAATAAGACAGAAGATAATCAAAACCGTTTCAAAAAACGGCGGTCATCTTTCGTCAAACCTTGGTGTAGTGGAGCTTACTGTGGCTTTGCATAAGGTTTTTGATTCGCCCCAAGATAAGATTATCTTCGACGTCGGGCATCAGAGCTATACTCACAAGCTTCTTACCGGAAGACTTGCGGATTTTGACAGCCTTCGCAAAAAGGGCGGAATAAGCGGTTTTTTAAAGCCCAAGGAATCGGTTCACGATCCGGTTGTCAGCGGACACAGTTCGACCTCTATCTCTGCTGCACTCGGCATTGCGCAGGCTATGAAGCTATGCGGCGATAAGCACCACGCAATAGCCGTAATAGGCGATGGCGCGCTGACCGGCGGTCTTTCCTACGAAGGGCTTAACAACGCCGGAAAAAGCGATACTAACATAATAGTAATTGTCAATTACAATGAAATGTCGATATCAAAGAATATCGGCGGCATGGCGGAATATCTTTCAAGACTCCGCACTACTCAGTCTTATAAGCAGGTCAAAAGCCGTGCAAAAAGCTTTCTTGAAGCCATTCCACTTATAGGTAAGCCGTTAAAGAAATCGATAAGCCTTACTATGGACATAGTTAAGGGTCATATGTTCCACAGCACCCTTTTTGAGGATCTTGGCTTTGAATTCATAGGTCCTGTTGACGGTCACGATTTAAAAGCGCTCGAGGTGGCACTTACATCCGCGAAATCGGTTGATAGTCCGGTTTTGGTGCAAATAAATACGGTAAAAGGCAAGGGCTACAAGCCAGCAGAGCAGAATCCCGGGGAATATCACGGAGTTTCGGGATTTGAAATAGAAAGTGGCAAAAAGCCGGCTTCGAGCGAGGGCTTTTCGGATATTTTCGGAAAAGAACTTGTTGAAGCCGCAAAGAACAATAATAAAATATGCGCGATAACAGCCGCCATGAAATACGGCACGGGGCTGAACTATTTCAGTAAGGCATATCCCGACAGGTTTTTCGACGTTGGAATTGCGGAAGAACACGCTGTAAGCTTTGCTTCAGGACTGATAGCCATGGGCATGATACCTGTTTTTGCAGTGTACTCATCATTTTTGCAGCGCTGCTACGACCAACTTGTGCACGATATCTCCATAGCTAATATGCATCTGGTGCTTGCAATATGCAACGCCGGAATAGTGGGGGAGGATGGCGAAACCCATCAAGGACTGCTTGACGTTCCGTTCTTAACAACAATTCCGAATGTCACAATATACTCACCGGCTTGTCAGGAAGAGATTAAGTACTGTCTTGACAAAGCGCTGTTTGATGATACCGGAATCGCCTGTGTAAGATTTCCAAGGGGAGCGCTCAGCTCGGGTGATATCCTTAATAATGACTACCGCCTGACCCGGCGTGGTTCGGACAAGCTTGTTATATCCTACGGCAGGATATCATTTAATGCAGAATCTGCGGCATTAAAGGCAGGAGCGGATCATCTGAGACTTTTAAAGATATGGCCGATATCCGATGAGATCATTGAGCTTGTAAACAGCTATAAGCAATCATATATGTTTGAAGAAGCAAGCTATTCCGGTTCTTTGGGTGAAAAACTGTCAGCTCAGTGCAAGCGGCTTGAATCCTTCGGAATAAAAGGCTATGTTCAGCATATGAGCGCCAGTGAAGCTTTATACCTTTACGGTCTTTCCGAAGAAAAAATGTACGAGATAATAGGTGATGAAGGCTATGCAAAGACTTGATGCTGAGCTTGTTACAAGAGGTATAGCCACAAGTCGTGAAAAGGCCAAGGAATACATTAAATCTAGGAAAATCATGCTGAACGGCAAGCCCGCCGCAAAGCCTTCAATAGACGTCAACGAAACAGACGTTATTGAGTATCTCGGTGAAAGCGAAAAATACGTTGGGCGCGGAGGCTTTAAGCTTGAAAAGGCACTTAGCTGTTTCGATATAGACATCTCCGACTGTATCTGCGTTGATATAGGAGCTTCGACCGGCGGCTTTACCGACTGTATGCTTCAGAACGGCGCAAAGAAGGTTTATGCCGTTGATGTCGGGCATGGTCAGCTCGCTGAAAAGCTTGCCCGCGACGGCAGAGTTGTCAATATAGAAGGTGTAAATGTAAAAGCCTTAACAGACAAAATCATTGATGAAGCTCCTGATTTTGTCTGTGCAGACCTTTCATTCATATCATGCAGATACGCTGCCGAAGCCGCTCATAGGCTTCTTAAAACCGGCGGAAAAGCTGTGATACTTATAAAGCCGCAGTTTGAAGCTGGAAGAGCCGCGATTTCAAAGGGTGGTATAGTTAAAGATATCAAGGCACATATCAATGTTCTTTCAACACTTACGGACGAAATAAGCAAGCTGGGATTCTCGGTTCTCGGGCTTACCGATTCGCCGATACGTGGGGGAGACGGCAACGTGGAGTATCTTATATATCTTGAAAAAGCGGAAGTGCCGGTCAAGAAATTCTTTGATTATGCCGCTGTAGCCGCTCAGGGGTTTAATAAATGAGATAATAAATTTCACACGAAAGGCACGGTTTCAAAAGTGAAAGTTTTTATATATCCGAATCTGCAAAAAACACATTCCTATAACTGTACAAAGGATGTATCAAGCATCCTTTCCTCCTTGGGATGCGAAATTATCATGACCGACAGCATAAGCCCGGAGCTTTCTCAGGGCTGCATAATCGCCGATTCAATAGAACAGGCGATAAAAACCTGCGATGTTATAATAACTATCGGAGGTGACGGTACTATCCTGAAAATAGCTTCAGAAGCGGCAGATAACGATAAGAAGCTTCTTGGCGTAAACTGCGGCAGACTTGGCTTTATGGCCTCGCTGGAGCGTGACGATCTGGACAGGCTTTCAAACCTTGTAAGCGGAGATTACAAAACCGAAAGCAGAATGATGCTTGAAGCTCTGATTGAACGGAAAAGTGGGTTAAGAGAGCGCGTAACAGCACTTAACGATATTGTTATAACCCACGGCTTCAACTATAACATAAACGATTTCACAGTGCTGGCGGATGGCGCTTTGGTATCTTCCCTGCGGGCGGACGGGCTTATATTTTCCACCCCAACAGGAGCTTCTGCTTATTCTCTTTCCGCAGGGGGACCGCTTATAGAGCCAACACTCGACTGCATTGAATTCACGCAGATCTGCCCTCACTCGCTTTTTGCAAGAACAATGCTTTTCTCTTCGGAAAAGCTTATAGAAATAAAGTACAAGGCAGAGGGAACGATAGGCGTGAGTGCTGACGGCGGCACTCCGATACCGGTCACTGAAAACGACAGGGTATACATCAAAAAATCAACCCTGCGGCTAAAGCTTATAGATATATGCGGCAACAACTACTTTAAATCCATTGGCACAAAGCTTATGCAGCCCGCCAAGGTCAACTGAAAGGATCAGGAATATGAAGAACGACAGAAAAAAAGCTATACTTGATATTGTTTCAAAATACGAGGTTGACACGCAGGAGACTTTGCAGGCTCTGCTGATGGAAAGAGGGTTCAGCGTGACTCAGGCGACCGTTTCAAGGGACATTAAGGAGCTTTCACTGCTGAAAACAATGGGTGTAAACGGAAACTATAAATATTCGCTCCCGCCGAGAGCGGTTGAAAATAACGCAAGGACATCATTTTCAACCATCTTTTCGGATGCTGTTCTTTCTGTTGACAGAGCGATGAACACTGTAGTTATAAAGTGCAGTACTGGCATGGCAAACGCTGTCTGCTCTAAGCTTGATTCTATAGGATTTTCCGGCATAGTCGGAACTTTGGCTGGAGATGATACTATTTTCGTCCTTATGAGGACAGAAAACGATGCTCAGGATTTTCTTGAAGAGCTCAACGAAATGACATGAGCGAATGTTCAGTGCAAGTCTCCATGCCTGAGCTATATTTCCTTATGAATGGAAGTGAATGTGTTGCTGAGTGAACTATATATAGAAAACCTTGCGGTTATAGAAAAAGCGGAAGTAAGGCTTGGAAAAAAACTTAACGTGTTTACCGGCGAAACGGGCGCAGGTAAATCCATACTGATTGGCGGAATAAACGCAGTTCTGGGCCAGCGCGTTTTTAAGGATATAATAAGAGCTGGCACCGATAAAGCCTATGTGAGCGCGGTGTTTACCGGAGTTTCAGAGAGCGTTAAATGCAAGCTTTCTGAGCTTGGCTATTCCTGCGACGACGAACTTATAATTTCCAGAGAGATATGCGCGGACGGTAAAAGCTCTGCAAAGATAAATTCGCGCCCTGCAAACGTTTCTGTACTGCGCGAAATAGGAAATATGCTTGTAAATATTCACGGCCAGCACGACAGCCAGATCCTTCTGAACCCGGAAAAACATATCGAGGTGCTGGACGGTTTTGCTCAGTCGGAAAATCTTCTTGCCGATTACCGCGCATCCTTCAAAGAGCTTCAAATGACCGCAAGGGAGATAAACAAAATAAAGCAGGAAGCGCTCAAAACCTCTCAGCGGGAGGAGTATCTTAATCAGATTGTTGAGGATATCGGCAGCCTGAATATATCATCCGGCGAAGATGAAGCCGTGGAAGCAAGATTTAAGTTTATAGATAACGTAGTATCGCTTTCAGAAGCCATCAACACGGCTATAACCTGCCTTTCGGGGGACGATTCAGGCTCCGGCGCAGGCGAGATGGTTGCAAGAGCCTGCTCTGAAATAGAGGTCAACGAAGAATTCATGAAGGAGCTTCATCCATTATCTGAACGTTTAACTCAGGCAGGGATAGAAATAGGGGATATATCAAGCGAGCTTTCCAGACTTCTTTCGAGCTTGGATATAGACGAAAACGAATATGCTGAAATTACCCGCCGCCGTAATGAGCTTAACAGGATAAAGCGAAGATACGGTCCTGCGCTTGACGACGTAATATCCGTTTACGAAAGCGCTCAGGAAGAGCTGAGCGGGCTTACAGCCTCGGATGAGACAATTAGAAGACTTGAAAATAAAAAATCAGAGTTGCTTTTAGAAGTAACAAAAAAGGCGGAGGCTCTTTCAAATCACAGGCAAAAGGCTGCTGAACGGTTTGTCAATGAGGTTACATCCGAACTTTCATTTTTGAATATGCCTGACGTTAAGATAGTAGTAGACAGAAAAAAAGGCAAGCTTACTTCAAGCGGTATGGATACCATAGAGTTCCTGATATCCGCTAATAGGGGAGAAACACCCAAGCCGCTTGCTAAAATAGCCTCCGGCGGCGAACTTTCAAGAATCATGCTGGCATTAAAATCGGTTCTCGCCGACCGTGATTTTGTTCCTACTCTTATTTTCGATGAGATAGACACAGGAGTCAGCGGAAGAGCGGCTCAGAAAATAGGAATAAAGCTGCGCGAAATATCGCAGAAGCATCAGGTAATATGCGTGACGCATCTGGCGCAGATAGCGATTATGGCAGACAATCATATGCTTATTGAAAAGAATACCGAGGATTCAAGGACGGTCACAAGAATAAAGTCTTTGGATTTCAACGAAAGAAAATACGAAATAGCAAGAATCCTGGGCGGAGACAACATCACAAAAACAGTGCTGTTGGACGCCGAGGAGCAGCTTAACAGCGTCAAGAAAGGATGTTAAAAATGGTTGTATGTTTTTTGGCTAACGGTTTTGAAGAAATAGAGGGGCTTACCCCGGTTGACTGCCTTCGCAGATGTGAAAAAGAGGTCGTGACGGTTGGTATAGGCGGAGTAATAATAAGAGGCTCCCACGGTATTCCGGTCATTACGGATATGGAGGATAACGAGCTTAAGCTGACCGATGCAATAGAAATGATTATCCTTCCGGGCGGTATGCCGGGAACGCTCAATCTTGAAAAGAACGAAACTGTGCAGAAAGCTATAGATTACTGTGCTGAAAACAATATCCCAATAGCTGCAATATGTGCGGCACCGTCAATCCTAGGTCATAAGGGACTGCTTGAAGGCAAAAAGGCGGTTTGCTACACCGGATTTGAGCAGGAACTAAAGGGTGCTCAGGTTCTTGATGAGGCTGTCTGCGTTGACGGCAACATCATTACCTCATGCGGTATGGGTTCTGCTATTAAATTTTCCCATGCGATAATAGAAAAGCTCTTTGATAAAGCAAGAGCTGACAGACTTATAAGAACACTTAACGTAAAGTAATTTTTTCAAAGGACATATTTTTATGAGCAATAATAATTCTGAAAATCTTGATGAGCTTTTTCCAAAAGAGCCTGAAAGCGCAGAGCAAAACGTTTTACCAGGGGATGATAACGTTGATTTTCCCAACGATGGTGCAACAAGCGTTTTCAAATTTGACGAACCAATCAACGTAAGCAAATACGACCCGAACAAGCACTCTGTGGAAGCGCAGAGCAAATCAAAGCCCAAAAAGAAAAAGCGTAGAAAGAGAAATTACACCGCATATGGCGGAATAGTAATAGCAACTCTTGTTCTTTGCGTTTCGGTACTTTTATCGCTGTTTATAATCGTTGTCGGACGGGATGTTCTGGGAATTGAGAGCGCAGGAGTTGAGTTTACGATATACATCCCAAGCGGCTCAACTACCGAAGATATCGCCCAGCAGCTTTATGACGAGGGTGTTATTCAGTATAAGGACGTCTTTAAGCTGATTTCCAAGGTTAAAGGTGCCGATGGCAGTATGTATCCCGGAGATTTGGATGTGGCTTATAACATGAGCTATTCCGATATTATAGACAGCCTTATGATATCCCGCGAAGCTAAGCAGACTGCAACGGTAACCTTCCCAGAGGGCATAACTCTGCTGAGTGCAGGAAAGCTTCTTGAAGAGAATAATATCTGCACTGCCGATGAGTTTGTTTATACCTTCAATTCAACCGCATTTGGATTTGAGTTTGAAAAGTACGTATCGTCTTCAAACCTGAAGCTGTATAAATATGAGGGATATCTTTTCCCGGATACCTATGAGTTTTACGTCGGTGATTCTGCATACAACGTTGTTAAAAAGATAAAATCCCGTACTAATGAAATACTCAATGCAGACGTAATAAAGCTTGCGGCAGAACGCGGATTCACCATCGATCAGGTGGTAACGCTTGCTTCTATCGTACAAAGAGAATCGGGAAGCATCGAGCAGATGGGCGCTATTGCTTCCGTATTTGAAAACAGACTTGCAAAGCCGGATGAATTTCCAAGGCTGCAGTCTGACACGACGTATTCTTATATAGATGACGTTATCAAGAAGGTCATGACAGTCGAATATCAGGATATGTATGATGCTTATGACACATACACTTGTGTAGGTCTGCCGATAGGTGCAATATGCAATCCCGGAAAGGACGCCATAGATGCTGTTCTTAACCCCGATGAAACCGCTTACTATTACTTCTGCTCTAACCTTGAAACCAAGGAAACCTTCTTCGCAGCAACAAACGAAGAGCATGAAGAAAATAAAAAGAAAGCAGGACTTGCCTGATGAATACAGACTATTCAAAACTTGAGGTTTTAGCTCCGGCAGGGGATATGGAGCGGTTTAAGGCTGCAATTATGTTCGGCGCTGATGCTGTGTATCTAGGAGGAAAAAGCTTCGGGATGAGGTCTTCCCCGGCAAATTTCTCTATGGATGAGCTGAACGAAGCTTGTTGTATCGCCCATGAAAATGGCAAAAAGGTTTATTTAACCTGCAATACTCTTCCTAAAAACAGTGAAATAGAAGGCTTTGAAGGCTTCATTAAGGAAGCCTATGCCTGCGGAATAGACGCTGCTATCGTCAATGACATTGGCGTATTTTCGATGATAAAGGAGTATACTCCAGATTTGGAAATTCACATTTCCACTCAGGCAGGAATCGTGAACTACGTAACAGCGCGGACTTTCTATAATATGGGCGCTAAAAGAGTAGTGCTTGCCCGTGAACTCAGCATAGACGATATCGCTGAAATAAGGGCTAAAACTCCTGCAGATATGGATATAGAGTGCTTTGTCCACGGCGCTATGTGCGTTTCCTTCTCGGGAAGATGTCTGTTATCGCAGTATCTTGTAAATAGGGACGCTAACCGCGGAGAATGTGCCCAGCCATGCAGATGGAAATATGCGCTTATGGAAGAAAAGCGCCCCGGCGAGTATTATCCCATTGCTGAGGATGAAACCGGCTCGTATATTCTTAATGCAAAGGATATGTGCATGATAGAGCATTTGGACAAGCTCGCCAAGGCTGGAGTTACAAGCTTTAAAATTGAGGGCAGAGCGAAGTCAGCTTACTATGTGTCTGTGGTTACAAATGCATACAGGCACGCTGTGGATGTCCTGAGAAGCAATCCGGACAACTATGCACTTCCGAAGTGGATAGTTGACGAGGTTTACAAGGTATCTCACAGAATGTATTCAAACGGCTTCTATTTCGGCAGACCCGAGCAGTCGCAATACTACGAAACCAGCGGATATGTCAGAAAATATGATGTTGTAGCTGTGGTGAATTATTGCCGGGATGGTTATATATATTGCACCCAGCGCAACCGCTTTTTCAAGGGCGACAGGCTGGAAATACTATCGCCGGACAGGCAGCCTATAGAATATATAGCCAACGAGATTATCAACGAAGCCGGGGAGAGCGTGGATGTCGCTAATATCGCGACAATGAAGCTTTCAATGCCGCTTGATATTGATTTTCCGACAGGAACGATAATAAGAAAGGAACTGTAATTATCATGAATAAAATGTACCCGCTGATATTAAAAGCGCCGCTTAAGGATTATATCTGGGGCGGAAATAAGCTTAAGGACGAATATGGCTTTAAAAGTGAACTTGAGCGCGTCGCCGAGGCTTGGGTGGTCTCCTGCCACGAGGACGGCAAATGCGAAGTAACAAACGGCGAAATGGCAGGGAAGACCCTGAATGAAGTTCTTGATATATGGGGAAGTGATGCTCTTGGAAACATCTGCGAAGGCTTTGACAGCTTCCCTATACTCGTGAAGCTAATAGACGCCAAGGACCGTCTTTCAGTTCAGGTTCATCCGAGCGATGATTACGCCAGAAAGAACGAGGGCGACAACGGCAAGACCGAGATGTGGTATGTTGTGGATTGCGAAGAAGGCGCTAAGCTTGTCTATGGCTTTAACCGCAGTATCACCAAGGATGAATTCAGCCGCAGAATATCGGACAACACCCTTGACGAGGTTCTGAACTATGTAAACGTCAACAATGGCGATATCTTCTTTATCAAGTCGGGAACAGTTCACGCTATCGGCAATGGAATACTTATTGCTGAGATTCAGGAAAATTCAAACGTCACATATCGTGTTTCTGACTATGGAAGGCTCGGAGCGGATGGCAAACCCAGAGCTCTTCATATCGACAAGGCAGTCGAGGTTGCAAGCCTTGATCCTTCAAGTGTTCCTTACGGAGATGTTGGAAGCACAGAAATGCTTGAAGACGGCAAAGCATCTATTAGGGAATTAGCATCGTGTGAGTATTTCACTGCCAAAGCCATCAAGCTTGATGGTGCTGAAATCACCATATCGGCGGGCAAGGGCTTTGCTTCACTTGTGGTTTTGGATGGCGATGTTACTCTTGACTGCTGCGGTGAAAGCTATAGTCTTAAAAAGGGCGGAAGCGTATTTATCCCTGCGGGTATTGATTTTAAAGTTGGCGGAAGCTGCGAGCTGCTGTATGCAGGGGCGTAATATTCAATGAAGAAAACCGATACATTGGTGCAGACGCTTCTTCCGGATATTGCAGATAAAACTATCCTTGAAGTTGCGTGCGGAAGAGCGGATTTCTCAATATCCGCATCAGACTATGCGAATGATGTCTTTTGCATTGACATTGTTGACAGCAGACTGAATCCAAACATCAATAAGGATAATATCCATTTTGAAATTATGGACGCCGCTTCTATGAGCTATCCAAGCGAAACCTTTGATTGTATTTTTATTTACAATGCTTTTGCTCACATTGAACAGCAATGGGAAACTATAGAAGGTGAATAAGCGGGTTTTGAAAAAGAACGGCAAAATTTATATAATCGGAAGCTGGAAAATTGATATTTCGCTGATTGAATCGATGTTTCCTGATAATGCTAAGTGTAATGGCGAATTTCTGATTGCAGAATTGAATAAGGATTAATATTTTTAAAAGCAGACAGCAATTGATTGAATTGACCCCAAAAAGTTAGACAAAGTTATAAAAGAAAATTTATACAAAA
>ERZ779889.338-NODE-338-length-61420-cov-5.739607_pt1 | contig 61420 bp, 58 predicted proteins | sample MGYA00511030_ERZ779889 | MGnify/ENA primary metagenome ERZ779889 (study PRJEB29588, sample SAMEA2160616) | human gut metagenome | biome: human gut; feature: human-associated habitat; material: faeces | place: Denmark | collected 2008/2010 ... | reverse complement strand
TTTGCTTTAGCCAATTTTCAAGCGTTGCCCGTCCGCAGCAACAGCATTTTAATATATTGTTTAAGTCTGATTTACTAACCTTCTTACCGTCTAAGCGTTTTAATCCACCATCTAACAAACCTTGTTTCAATCCGGTTAATTGGTCGGAATAAACTTCGTTATATAGATTTCTTTTTACCGTAGCTAATACTTTATTAGCGTCAAGCCCGAAGTTACTTATAACCCAATCGTAATTATTAACCATTGTATTATATCCGGTAGAATTACGGTTCGTAATAAATTCGGGATAAGGTGTTTTGGAACATCCTAATTTCTTGTAAAACTCCGGTAGGGTCTTACGTGATACAAATTCGTTTGCCAATTCCATATAACGCCGTTGCGTATCGGTAAGATACATATTTCCCGGTTTGTTCCTATTATGTGTAATCTCATGCCAAAAGGTAGCCATAGCGTCTGCTTCTCCTTTTGTTATGTCTGCCGAATGTCTTGTAGCTATCTTGGCTAATGCAGATTTTACCCCGGCTAATCTATCCGGCGTTAATGATAAACGCCCGTCCATGTACGTAAAACCGTTTACCCCCGTTCTTCTCGTTGGGGTTAGTTTTAAATCTCCGTTCTCAAACCATTTTTCGGTAAGTTCCTTGTTTATCTTTGCAAAGGTTTCATCTACTTGTATATCCGAAGTGTAGGCGGTTCTTAATGCCGGATGCGGGTTATCTCCGCCTTTGGCTACTTTCGCTTTAGCCTTCTGTAAATCTGTCTTAGCTTTTGATAATGCTTGTTGTAGCTTTGTGATGCAATCGCCGTAATAGTTTGAAGTATGTACTTCGTTAGCATTTATAATATTTGTGTATTCCTTTTGCAGATCGGCAAAGCCTTTCATGTCTTTTTCTATAAAATCCCGTAGGTCGCTTATAGCCCTAAGCCATTCACGCTTTCGTTGAAGTAGAACGTTATCCACTTTATCTATTTCTCCGGTTAATGCGGCTCTGTTACCGGAATTGCGCAAAGTGTCTAAAGAGGAAACATCCAAACCAAAGGAATACGCCCAACGCTTGTAATAAGCTATATCGCTGTCGAAATCCGTACATGGTTCTACGGTATTCATTGCTTTACTTGCTATTCCAGTCTTCAACCCGCCGCTAATCTTTCCGCCGTTGAAGTTATCGCGAATATAATAAGGCATAGACTTCCAGCCCTTCGCACGTTCTTCAATGCTGCTGATGTAATCCCGAAAGGCTTTAGGTACGTCCTTAACTGTCCGTCGTGAAGGAAGGCTTTTATACTGTGCGCCCTTAACAATCGCTTTTAGCCTATTAGCCCGGTTCTTGTTGTATTCGTCGTAATCCGCCATGATGGGAACGGCGAAACAGCGGCATTGTGGATGCCACCCTACGAATTTGAATGTTTTCGGGTAATCCCCTGCCAACGTGTCGCAAATATCCACGAACGGAACGGGTTCGCCTTTGGAGTTCTTTATAGTGTGGTTGTTGCTAAGCATTACACGAATACCCACAATAAAATCAAGCTGTTGCCATCGTAAGTATTCGCTTTCCCGGTACGCCATGTTTATTTCGGTGCGTGTCAATCGCTGGGCGTTCTTTGCTGAAGAACGGTAAACACCTTGTCCGGGGTGGTACATCTTTGCCGCCTTACTTAGTCGCAGGTTGCCGCCTTTATCGCGTACTCGCCTATAAAGTCGGTCGGGTTCATTCAAGTATTGTCGTAAATCACGGCTTAATTGCTGTGCGCTTTTTCCTTCCCCTAATCCTACGTCTATGCCCAATTCCATAGCGTCTTTTAATTCTTCGGCATACTTCCAAACCCTTTGGCTAAGGTTCAAACCGTTTTCTTTACGTTTCTGAAATGCACTAAGGGCTTCAAGGTTACGCGCTTGGTAACGTTCGGCTTCTTCTTTGGTTAGTTTGGAAGTCCGAAGTATGGAAGCTAAAAAAGCGTCGTTCTTCTGACATGCTGCCAGCCATTCGGAGCGTTGCCCGGAAGTAACTACGGCTTCAATCTTTCCGGCAAGTCGGGTAACAATGCCGCGCGCCTGCTTCTTGGCTTTCGGGAAGTCGTCAAAGTTAAACGTTCCACCAGCCGGAAGGTTAATCTTTCCCGCAAGGCTGGCAAATTCATCCGCCGCCGTTTGGTATAGCTTGGCTACTTGCTTTGCGTAGCGTTCGGTTCTTGTGTAGTGTTTCGCGTCAAATCCACGAAGCTGTATTATAAGCTGGTTTTCTTTTGCCATAGTTATTTTCTTGAAAAATCGCGTTTAAGCGCGTTTCTTTCCTTTTGCGTTAGTTTGTATGTCCGAAAGGTAGAAACGCGCACAAATCAAAGAAAAGCGTACTATTTTAATACGTAGCTAAAGCTAAATAGTCGGTTCGTTCTGATAATAGCTATTTTCCCGATCTTCTTCGTTAATTATAGCCTTTTCTTCTTCGTCCACGTTATCCGCCCATCCCAAACGCTGAATAGTGGCGCGTCGGCTTGCAATCTGCTTGTTTCCGTTTGCTGATGTAAGAATGTTTATCTTACTAAGTTCGTCTTCGATGATGTAAGGTACTATTTCGGGTTCTATTATTAAATTGTCGCAAGCCTTAGACCATTCCAAATGCGCTTGTTTGAAGAAGGCTTTTAGTACGTTTACCCTTCGCTGCAAATAGTCTGAAAATATTTCGCTTTTATCCTGCACCTTTAAATGTGCGTCCATGAAAAGGAGTTGTAAGGCTACGCCGGAAATAGCACCTATTCCTTTGACGGTATCAAACGAGATGTCGGGCGTTTGCGTAATGGTGTAAATCATGCGCAGGAGTGTTTCTATTTCCAGCTTAACACTTTCGGGCGCGTTTTGCCATGCCAAATATTGCGCGGTAGCCCCGTTTTCCCCTTCAATGATAGCCCCGGCTTCCCCTTTCCGGGCAAATCCTATAACCTTTCCTTGTACGAAAATCTTAGGGCTGGCGTGGTAGTCGTTCGTGTCGGCGAAGTTGGAAAGCAGCTTTTCCAATCGGTCTATAAGGCTTTGAACGTCTTCCCATTCTACTTGTGGCTGGCAGGCATAAATAACGGGTATCTTTCCTATTGTTAATTCTTTCGGGAAGCCTTCTACCAGAGTCCAATTTTTACCCGCTACTTCCCCGTCCAAACCGTCGCAACACCATAAATAGTGTTTGTCTTTCGTATAGGTTTCAAAGTAGGTACGTGTAATCATATCCCGGTCTTTGCGCGTAAATTGGCGACTAAACGCAACCATATCGCGCGTGTCGTCAAAGTAGGGGTAAAGCCTATCGCCAAACATCGGGCTGAATATGGCTACCTTAAATTTTTTCGTAGTTTTGAAGCCGTAGGTTTCGTGTTCAGGCACTTCTACCGGATACCAAAGTTCGGCTACTTCTGTCGTGCTGTAAAGGCTTCGCGCTATCCGTCTGTTAAGTGTCTTTTCCTTAACGTCGTGGAAAGCTCGGTTTATAGCCTTCAAAAGAGCTTTTTCGTCTTCCCCTTCCGGGTTACTTCCATAAGTAACCGGGTTGCCGAATGTGAAAGCTACGGCGCGTTTTACTATCAACTTTTGAATAGCTAATGCTATACGCGCTACGGGTTCTATTCTGAACCCTTGTTCCGTAGTCTGTTCTACGTTCGGGTTCACGTTTTTGACTTCGCCGTATTCGTCGCTGTCCTTATCAATTACTACAAGTTTGTCCGGTCGCTTTTGCGTGTCATTTATATCGTGCAGCTTAGGGTCGTACTGCGCGACGTGTTCCTTTGTGTTCGGTTCTACACTCAAACGTCCGTTTCTCAATTCACTAACGACTTTGCTAATGTCTTCGCTTTGTAATAGTTCTTCTATTGTCATAGCTGTAAATATTTAAGTTATCGAAATATTCTATTAAGTTTTTGGGGTTGGCTTCCGCGTTTCTCTATCGTTCCCGTCAATGCGTCCGGCGCGTCGTCGTGTGCGTTCTTTCCGGTCTTCTTGTATTGGGTTATCGCTTTATAGAACTGTGGGAAAAGATGTTCCCAACCTTTCGGGAAGTAAGTAAGGTTCTGCACTTCCGCCGAGTGGTTGAATATGCGCACTTCCTTGTTTTCTGATTGGTGGAACCACGTAAAGGAAGTTTCCCGGTTGCCTAATATGCGGCATTGCGCTTCAACGTTCCGGGAGAAGCCGCGCCCGCCATTGTTGCTTTCTATTATGGCTTCTTCTACCTTATACTTGGTAAGCCTGCGCGCTGTTTCCGGTTCGGTTGTTTCCATTGCTGCCTGTGTATAGTACACGTCAATAATGAAGTTTCCTATTTCCGTTTCAAGGTAGATAATACAGCAAAGAAAGTCCGCGCCCGTATCTGCCGTATCTATGTAAGCTTTAATCTTTCGCTTCCGGGTAACGGGCTGTACCTCGTAAGTCTTAAATTCACGTTCGTACATAAGCCCGGTTAATGGTGTCGGGTTCTGCATGTACTGGGTATCAAAAACGTAAACGTTCTTCTCACGAAGGTTATATAGTTCTTGTAGCGTATGTTTGAACTCCCATAACGCGTGTTCTTTTCCGTCTTCGCCCGTTTCTATTACCGGAAGGCTTAATACCGTCCATTCGTCCGGTTCAAGGCGTTGCAAATAGCCGCAAAGGTCGTCTTCGTCCAACCTTTGCATAATAATTATTATCGGGGTCTTTCGGCTGTTTACGCGGTTTCGTATCGTTGTTTCAAACTTATTGTTTACTTTCTCGCGAACTTGTGCACTACGTGCGTCGTCCGGCTTTATGGGGTCGTCTATAATAATTGCGCCGCCGAAGCCGTCAGCGTTCAACCCATCAAGCTCTTCAACTTCTTTTGCCAATTCGTCGTTTTCTTCTTCATCAACCAACCCCGCGCCGAAGCCCGTAACCTGCCCGGCGGAAGAAACGGCATACAAGCCGCCGCCCTCGGTCGTGTACCACTTCTTTGTATTGGTGGAAGTCGGTATAGTAGCCGGGAAAATGCGTCTGTATTCCGGTTCGTTTATAATATCCTGCACGCCGCGCGAGTTGTCGCGGGCTAAGTCGTCGGAATAGGAAAGATGAATAAACTTAGCCTTCGGGTTTATAGCCAACCCTTCCGCTATGAAGTTCTTAACCGCTAATTCGGTCTTTCCATATCGCGGCGCAATGTTTATGATAAGGCGCGTAATTTCCCCACAAAGCACTTTATCAAGCGCGGCAGCTATTTCCCTATGATGTTTGCCTATAACAAACTTTCGCTTCTGCCTAATCTTGAAGAAGTACCGCGTAAAGTTTAACGTTCCCTGCAAAACAAAGGTACGTATTACGTCTATATCCCTTATCCCTTTAGCACTCACTATCCAACTTTTTAAATAGTTCCTTAGCTTCTTCTTTCGTCAATGTACGGGCGGGCGGTATAAGGTCTTTGCCGTCCTTCCCGGTAACTTCCGCGTTTTGTCGGTTGCGCCAGCGTTCCGGTTCTGCGTTGGTAAGCGTGAATATTATCGCCGCTGTGTCCGGCTGGAAATGCTTATCTACTGTTTTTTGCTCCTTTATACGCGGTATTTCCTTCCCGTTTACATCGAACTTTCCGCTTCCTACGGTTACTATGTGCTTTTCCTGCACCGTATAGCCTTGTATCTTTTTTAAAAGGCTTCGTTTTGCTTCTGTGGCAAAGAAGGCTAAACGTTTATCTTCTGCCTTTTCTAATGCTTCGCAAAACTCGCTTTTATCATTCTTCCAACGGTAGAAGGTCGCTTCGTCAATGCCAACGGCGCGGCAAAGTTCCGGGACGCTGTAAGTGTCCTTTGCTACAAGTTCACAAATACGCTCTACTATTTTGGGCGTGTATTTGGTCTTTCTGCCTTTCTTTGCCGTATTATTGTTACCTTCTTTAGAGTTCATGGCTTACGTTGTTATTGTGGTAATTCGTCGCTTATATGAAGTTCCCCGAAATCTTCTTTAATGTTTTTCGGGTCGCCTTTGTAGAATACTAATACATCATCATGCAGGTTGCTATTTTCCCGGCTCTTGTTGAATATTTCCAATGCTTTTTTAACCTGCAATTCTTCAAAACTATCTATTGTTTCTTCTACGCTGCCTTTACAGAAGACTAACACGTTTTGATGAACCTTTCCTACCTTGCGCGTACCGTTAAACTGCCGCCGTACCCTTATTGCAAGGCTGGTTATTTGGTTTACAAGGATAAGGGAATTGTAATAATGAAGACCGCACCCTGTAAACGCTTCTATTGTGTGGCTTACAAAGTTTCTGTAAATGCCCTTCTTATCCCGTATATCCCCGACGACAAAAACCGCGAAACGGTTATTCTTCAACCGGGAGCAGGATTGTTTTATAATACGTTTGTACGCCTCAATGAATTGCGCATAGTCCATGTTTGAAATATCGCGCGGATCATTGCTATATACTTCCAAATCCGCGTAGGGTGGGCAGGAGAAAATCATATCGAAATCGCCACTTATCCCATTCGTGCTAAGAACGTCTTCAAGCTGGGAACTATCGCCTACCGTCCATTGGGGAAAGAATGGGTAGCTTATGCCTAACACTTCTTCCGCGTTTGCTTTGTTGGCTCTAATTTGGGCTTCGCTTAAATCATTGCCGACGTAAGGCATGTTCAACTTTGCCGCTACTATACCGCGAACGCTGCCCCCAGCGAACGGGTCTAATATCCGCCCGCCTTCAATGTTGAACCAACGGTAAGAAAGTTCGGTTAATACCGGGTCGAATATGCTTGTAGTAGTCATTGTTTTAAGCCCTAAACGCTCCATTTCCGCTATAACTTCTTCCGTCTGTGGTTCTCTGCCTAAAGTTTCGCGTAATGCGTTCTTGGTATCGTAAAATATTAGCGGTTGCGCTGTCTTTGCAAAAGTCAAATCTTCGCTTCTACCTTCGTCGCTTTTTATGCCTATTTCCAGCCATGCCCGGCGGCGTTCCTGCCATTCGGCGGTACGGGTATTCAATACAGAAAACGGCGGCAAAATAAAGTCGTCTTTAAGGCGTTTAAGTTGTTTTTCCGGATTTTCATCCCCTTCGCTGTCTTCCCCAAAATCTACCGGAACGCCCCATGCTTCGTTATCTATACCGAAGTCTTCTTTTGCCTTAGCTATGGCTTCTTCGTCCCAATCAAGATTAGCGGCGGCTGTCGCGTTGTCTGCTAACGCAAGTTCGCGCCCTTCCTTTGTATCTAAGTCTATATCGTTGCGCTTTACGGCTACAAGTTCGTTTCCGGTTGTTTCGACTATAATAACATCTTCCATGCCTGCACTTGCAAAGCCTTCGGTAGTCTTGTTTCCGGCTATAATCTTGTTGTTTTTGTCGAGCAGGATTGAACGCCCCGCGCCGAATGTGCGCAGGCTTTTTTCTATCATGCTTTGCCCGAACTGCGTACCCTTGTTGAAATTCAAGTCGTCCGGTATAAGGTCTTCTATTTTTGTCTTTTTAATCTTTGCCATATCAAATCGTTTTTAATAAAAAAGGGCGTGGTCTTTTACGCCGCGCCCCGCTTCGGCTCTTAGCCGTTGCTATCAGCTATATGATGCTTTTGTAAAGCCTGAATAAACAAACCAACAACGGCGGTAACGCGACCCGGCGAACAATCCCCGTTATGCCCTCGTTTTGGTTTTGCTGCAAAAATAAAAGGTTTAGCGTATTAAAGTGATACGCTAAATCCTAAAATACTTCGCCAAAACTTCACGCTCCCTACTTTTTCGGGAATAAGTAACTTATTACTTCCTTTCTGAAATCATCGAAAGAACGGCAAATAACATACTTGTTTCCGGCGGCTTCCGCTGCCTTCTGCCATTGCTTTTGTGTTTCGCGCTGTGTACTGCCCTTTTCTTCGGTCTTGAACTCAATACAAAGGGAAGCAAAGCCACCCGAAGGTTTTAACAGTATCATGTCGGCTACCCCGGCGGTAACACCTTCGCCCTTCAATATCCCGGCTTCCCGTTTGTTCCGCGCTCCGCCGTTGGGTACTGCAAAAAGTAGTAATCCAATTTCCGGGAACTGCAAACGGAACCACTTAACGCAACTTTGTTGTATTTGGCTTTCTATGTGCCTGGACTTTTTTCGGGTAGTGGTCTTGTTGGCTATTGCCTTCATTTCCTCAAATGTCATTTCCCGCCGCTTTTTCATTAGCCTTTTCCGCTGCTTTCCGGGCGCGTTCCTGCTGGTTAAGGAAAACAACCCGTCGGGCGGCTTCAAAAACAATGTTCGCTACTACATCGCGTTGCCCGCGTGGTAGTCGGCTTTCCTTGTTGGCTATCTTCGGGAACTCTGAAAGAATGAAGGAAAGCGAAAGGTTGCCTTCATCCATCAACCGGATAACCGGGGAAGATTTTAACTGTGCCCCGCCTATCTGTACATTTCTGCGAGCTTCTCTTGTTTCTGTTATAATGTTTTCTACCTGCGTATTGAATTTCTTATCTTCCAATATACGCGCGTCAATTTCTACATTAACCATAATGCTAATTTTTATTTTTACGTTTTACATCAATCCAAGCCGTCACTATTGCGCTGGCAAAATTTACTATGCTGACTACTACAAGTATTCTTGTAAGCCAATCTATTTTTGCTTCGTTTGCCAACAAGCACGCAATAAGCGAAAGCCAGAATGTTATTTCCTCAAATTGGTAACTTTTCATCGAATAGCCTTTAATCGTTACTACTACGGTTTAATAAATCTTCGTCAAAAGCCCCGAAAAGCGAAGTTTGCCGAGCTTTTTCCTTCTCGCTTAGAAGTTGTTCTACCCGCTTTATTTCCGCGTCTATTTCGGCTTCTAATTGCTTCGATTTGCTTAGCGCGGAAGGTGCGCGGAAACGGAAGTACTCTTTTTGTGCCTTCCGCATCTCTACAACTTTGTCGTAAAACTCCTTTGGGGTCATAGCTGTGCAAATAAATTTTGTTGTATTCCCTTCTTCGCGGTTCTTGCGTAAATCGGGCATTTGTCCCGATAGGCGCAAGCACCTAACTTGGCTTCGTTAAATCGTTGTTCCCAAAGTTCCGCATAGGCTTCCGTTCCCGGTTCTGCTTCTGTATTTAGGAAGGCTAACAACTTCATGCAGAAAAAACCGCGTTCTTGGGTCTTTTCGCCGTATATCTCTACCAAGCCGTTACCGTTTACTTTCATTTCCCTGCTATTTTTTGTTCTACCTTTGTTCTTAATCTCGCTTCTGCATTGGCTACGTTCTTTCTCGCACGTTCCAGCTTTTTCCGAACCTTAACTAACTGTGGGTCGTTGGTTTCGTCAAAGAATAAATTATCTTTATTTGCTTCGATGTAGTCTTTTATCCTATTCTCTTGCAAAGTTATCCGCCCCTTTAATGCGGTTAGTCTTGATAAATCGGAATTAAAACCGTATGCTTCTCCGCTTGTTTTATCGTAAAAAGATAATGTTTCATAGAGATGCGCTCGCGGGTCTTCACACGTTAATTTAGCCATACGCCAATTTATAACCCACCGCCAACGCTGTAAAATTTCGCGGGGCATATCGTAACGGTGTAATACAATTTCTTCGCCGTTTACTTTCTTGCAAATGCGAAGTACGCAATACACTTTTACGCCTAATTCCCGTTCTGCCTTTGCGTACGCTCTTACGATTTCTTCCCAGCTTTTGCCTATGTCTGTTTCTTGTGCCATAAGCTAATATCTGAATGTTGTAAACTGAATAATAGCAAAGGTTAGCGCGTTTTCCTGCGCTTTATCGAATACCGGGATAAACCATGCTGCAAACTCCGAAGGTGTCAGCCCGTCGTTACGTGCCAAATCTTCCAACCTAACCGGGTGTCCTTCAACTTCTGCGGTAAAGTTTAAGCCGTTCCTTCGTAATATTAAAGGCTGAACTATGCACATGTTAGCCGGAACTTCTAAAATACTTTCCTGCGGGCTTCTATACGGTTTGTCCGCCCATTGTCGTAGGCATAACGTACCGCTTTTTTCCTGCAAGGCGGTTATTTTTTTCTTCCAATACTCATAATTGCATCGGCATGTGTGCCGCTTTTGACCGTTAAGAACCTTTGTCTTAAAATCGGTTGCTTCGCCTGCCCGGAAATGTGCCGGGAAGAACTTCTTACTTAATAATACTACTGCTTTCATTATCGGTCTGTTGGGTTGCGTCGGGCTGTATGAATAAATCCGACTTGTTTATAGTTATAAAAATGGGTTGCAACGGTTGGTTGAAGGTTAGAAGGCTTACCCATAATTCGCCCGTTTCGGCTATTTTTTTTCGTTCTGCTTCGTCCAATTCGAAACAGAAAATAGCCTGCCCTTCTTTCGTCTTATGTGCTGGTAATGGCTTGTATTCGGGTTGTCCCTCGCCGTAAACTACGTTTGCTTCTTGAAATTTTTTTGGTTTCATTGTCTTACTACTTTTAAAGTTTGTATAGTTTTTTATTTTTCTTGTTTTTCAGAATGGGTTGATATATATTTCTGTTCTGTTTTCATCAATATATCAACCAACTTATGTTCTTCAAGAAAATGCGCCTTATCTTCATCTGTAGAGCATGAATGGAACTGACTTAAATAACCTTGTGTCGTCGCTTTTAAAATAGTCTGTAAATCGTTGTTTTCCCAGCAATATGGGCAAACGTAGAACACCCCGTATTTATCGGTAATGTCTATATGTTCATGACCGCAAACCGACCAAGGCAAATTACAAATCCCGCAACAACTTTCAGAACGGTAAATTTGCTTATAGGCTGAAACGACAAAAGGCAATCTTTTTATTTCTTCTTTTCTATTCATTTTTCTGTTAGCTGAATGTTTTTAAAAAGGAAGATCATCTTTTTCGTTTTCCGGTGGAAACGGCGAAGCACTTCCCGCCGGGGTATAGATTGGCGGCGTGCTGGTAGTAGCTGGCTGTTGCTGCTCGTTTTGTGTTTCCTGCTTACTGCCTAATAGTTGAAGTTCACGCACGAGGCAATTAACGCCCGCTTGTACTCCGTTCCCGGAATTGAATGTTTTAACGGAAAGGCTACCGCGTACATATACCTGCGTTCCTTTCTTCAAATAAGTTACTACGGAACTTTCACCGGGTTTCAAGCAGCTAACCCACGTTGTACGGCTGTGTTGGTTGCCCTGCCTGTCTTTATAACGTTCTGTACTCGCAACGTTGAAAGCTATAAACTTTTGCCCGTTGAACTCTTTAATTTCCGCATCGTTGCCGATGTTTCCTATTACTGTTACTGCTAACATAAATGTTTAATTTTATGGTTAATATATTCTTTCCATTCCGGGGTTATAACGTCCATCACGTCTTTGCCCGGATTATTTTCTTGCCGAACTCGTGCTTCCCTTACCATTTCGTTTGCAACCTCGATAGGGGTTCCTAACCCGGTTACGTCCATCAAAAAGCTACAATCCGGTATAGGTACTATTTCCTTTATGAAATCAAATGTCAGTTGCTCCATGCTGTTTTTCTTATCCTATTGCGCTATAATAGGCTACGTGTAGTACGTCGTACTGCTTTCCTACTATCGCAAATTGAAAATTACTATCTGCGCTCGGTTGAACGTTGGGAATGTTTATAAATTCGTAAGTGTACCCTTCAATGGTATAAGCGGCTATTTCCCGGTTGCTTTTAGCGAAGGCTGTTAAGCTGCTTATCAATAGCTTGTAATAGTCTTCCCCGAAAGCCTTTATTAGCTTGCTTTTATTTCTTAGTGCAAATCTCATATTAACGAACCGTCTTATTTTAATACGTCCTTTGGAACACTTAACTTTTTACTCAATAGGGTAGCAACCTTTTCGGCTGCTGCGCGAAACTCCTTGTTATACTTATATTCGCTATCGTACCGCCGAAGGTAATAACATATCGTACTTTGGTCGTGTAAGGTTTCTTCCGCTATACGTTGGGTATTCTCGCCGCGTTTTTTGCAATGATGCGCGTAAATCATCCGGGCGTAAACGTGCCAGCGGTTACGGCTGTCTTCTGAAATGGAAGCGAAGCTAACCCCCATAGCGGTAAGTATAGCCGTCTTTATATCCCGGTGTTTGGGTGGTTTCTCATAGTTTATAATCAGTCCCAAACCTTCGGCTATATATAGTTCCAGCCCTGCGCCCGTGCTGCGCTCCCAATTAGAAAGCATATAAATCGCGTCGCAATCGAGCAAAAGGCGAATATCCACCTTCATTTGTTCGTTCCAGCGCGAACCCGGCTTTAATTCGTACCGCAATGGGTTTACAACCTCGTAACCCTTTGCTTTTAGTTCCGCTTCCGCTTTGCTGAACTTTTCCACATATTCGGCTACCGGAAGCCCGGTTATTTGCCCGCTTATATATACTTTATGCTTCTTCATGTCTTTTAATCGTTTTTTTGCCCGTTAAGGCGTTATTATATTGTTTCCCTTACATCTTACCGTCTGAAATACGATAGTTGAATATCGGGGTTCATTTGTACGGCTATCGCGGTGTTAGCTTTGTTAGTCTTGGTCGGTAACTTGAATTATCGAAGCCTATAAGGTCGAACATCTCTACAAATCGGTCGGCTACACGAACCCCGTAACGCTTGGCTATATCTTCGTCGCCTTCCAAGTTTGAGGTTATAATCGTGAATAACTGGCGGTCGTAACGGTGGTATAGCAAATCTACCAACGGGCTAACCTCGTTACCCCAAACCTTTAGGCTTGCTGGTTCCGTCCCTACGTCGTCGATGCAAAGAAGCTCGGTATTTTTCAAGTCCGCTAAAAGTTCCTGCTTTTCCCCCTTCGCTGCTTCCGTAAGTGCGGAAGCCGGAATAAAGGAAACGCCTTTACGTTCAAACGATATATCGCTATGGTAAATCGTATTTATTAGCTGGGAAATTGCACGCGCTAATGTTGTCTTTCCGCATCCGGGTGTTCCGTACATGAATAACCCCGGTTTCATGCTTTCGCCAACGAGCCAACGCGCCGCCATTGTAAGATGCTGCCTTGTCGCTTCGTCTTCTTGGTAAGAATAGCCCCGGTTTTCAACTTGGAAACGGTAACATTCGCGTAGCATGGCGGGTACGTCCTGCGTATAACGGTCAATCTTAAAGCGTGCTACGGCGGGGCTTCTTTTGCGTAGCAGGTTCGCAAATGCCACTATGTCTATCCGTTGTATCGGTTGCTCCTGCTTTTTGTTCTCTGTTGTTCCCATTGTCTTTCCTTATTTTAATTCTTAGATGATTAATCAAATGCCGCGCCCATTCGGTATAATTTATGTGGGTATCTCCGGTTAGTTCCCATTCGTCTATAACTTCTTCGGCTTCCTTGCGCAATCGTTCGGGAGTGACATAAAGCTGCATGCAAATGGTTTCTATCTGCGCCCTTTTGTTTTCGCTGAAAAATTCGGTTAGAAACTTACTGTTTTCGGTTTCCTTGCCGTTTATGTTTTTTTTCTCGCGCACGCCATCAAGAGAAAGAAGAGAAGGAGAATTATTATTAATCATATCAACATCATTACATATCATATCAATGTTGTTTTCGGTTGTTTTCGCTTGTTTTTTCAACCCTTCGGTTGTTTCGGTTGAAAAATCAACCGCCCGGTTGTTTGGGTTGTTTTGGCTTGTTTCCTCGGTTTCCGTATTCTTTTTCTTCTTTCGTGCGTTCTGATTACCTTTAGGCGCGCCCCCTAATTTGCCGTTAGCTTTATTCAACTGCACTGTTTCCGCGTAACGCTTGTTATCAGCTTCAAGACGTTTTCGGATGGGTGCAAATGCTATCCTAACGGTTTTGTTCGCCGTCATTGCTTCCAAATCTTCCTCAGCCTTCGTCCGTATAGCTTCGTTTTCGCTCTCTAATTGGTTATAGGCTCTAATCGCGCGGAACAACATAGCCGTTTCTTCGTCGTCAAGTTCATCAAGCACTGAAAGCAAATCCATATATAATACGAATGAATTTTTATCGCCCATGATAGGTATATTTTAGGGACACGCCCGAAGGCGCGCCCCGGTTAGTTAATAACTTTCTTCTTGTTCTTTGTATGCCAAACAAAAGGCTTTTTCTACAATCGCGTTGCAAGCGAAAGGCGAAGCCGCAAGTATGGAAATATCCACTACCTTACATTCTTCGTTTTCTTTTTCTATACGCTCTTTTATCTTGCTGTTTATCCATGCGGTAATAACGACCTTAGCCGTATCCACGTCGCGTGTTTTTACAACAAAATCGTAGTTCTGCTTATTCGGTTCTTCTTCGTCTTCCGATTGTATTACTACGTCGGCTTCAACCTTGTAATACTTCGTATCGTTGCGCTGATCTTCCCCGTCGTTGCTTTCTTCGCCTTCTTCGTTTGCGCCTTCCTGCGCTTCAACGTGTTTCCGCAGGCGGTCGTTAAGAATTATAATCCTATCCATCAACTTTATGCCCACTATGTCGAACGGCTGGGTAAAATTCAATTCTATATAGTCGGTCGCAACCTCATAGGCTTTTATTATGTTTTGCGCCTGCAATATGAAGTTATGCCGCTTACCGCCAATGGTAGCGGAAATCTTGAACGGGTAAAGGCTGGTTCGCTTGTTTTCGTAAGCGAGTCTTCGTTGGTTGCTTACTTCCACTTCTTTAACGTCTTCGCTTTGCAGATAGAAATTTATCTCGGTCGCCAAATCGTTATCTATATATTTCCCGCGCTCAAACAGAATTTCGTTGCGCTCAATAGTTACAACCTCTCCCGTATCATCGTCCACAAAATCCTCGTTCCATGTGCGCAAAACATTTGCCGCTAAGTATTTTCCTATTATTCGGCGTATGTCCGAAGTTTTGAAGCGTACTTCGTCTTTCCGGGTCTGTATTTTTTCGTTCTGTTTCATATCCTATCCGCGTTAAAGTCTTTTGAGGGTTTGAAAACAACAACCTTGCGGGCTGGAACTAATAGGGTTTCGCCCGTATTTATGTTCCGGGCTGGTTTCGCCTTGCGTTGCTTCGTTTGGAAAGTACCGAAGCCGCGAATAGTTACCGTATCGCCGCCCGTCACTTCGTCCCGAATAACATCAAATGTACGTTCTAATACTTCCTTTACTTGATAGCTGTTTAATCCGGTCTGTTCCGCTACCGAGTTCACTAATTCCTGCTTTGTCATAGCTTCTCAATTAAAATTTGTTCGTATAAGTCTGTAAATTGGTTGCTCGCGTACCGTGCCAAACGTGAAGCGTAGAAGCAAAGCCGAGAGCCGATATGCGCAGTCGTACCCGAAGCCGCGTTAGTCGTAGCCGCGCACGAAAGCCCGGCAGACGCGCCGTTAGACGCAGTACCGCCGAACAAGACACCCCTTTGTGCTACGCCGCTGGCTGGTATGTTGGTATAGAAGTAGTCGGCAAAGTAGGTAGTAGAACCTGCGCCCACTTCCGTAGGCATATTTTCCCCGTATTCGCCTATCATCATGCGCTTAACATAACCTTCCTTACGTGGAAGTTCGCCGCGTTTTACGTAATTGTCATAGTTAGTATCTTGGTAGTTTGCCGGGTTGTCGCAAGTATAGAAAGAACTTACGCCGCCGTCCGCATCCGATTCAATAGCGCATTTGCATCCGTCCGTCCAACTCCAAATATGCCCGAACGGGTTTTCTATTCCCCGGTATGAAGGTACTTTTACTTTAACTACTACGCCCGTATCATATTCGTCCGGCATGGTAAATTCAACTACGCCCGAAGCGTTGCCTAATGAATTTGTAGTACCGCAGGGGACAAACGGGTAGTAGCTGTTGAATGTGTTCCACTTCGTACTGTTAAGCGTCGTAACGCCCGCACTTAATCCGCCCTGCTTGTAGCCTTCACTTGTAGGCTGCGCGTTAAAATCAAGCTGGCAGTTAAGGTTAGCGTATTCAACCACATAAAGCCAATAGGTCGCGTTTTGTGCCGCGTATAAATCGCAGTTCCAGCCCGCGCCGTTCAATCCTACTGCACCTCTGTTTCGTGCGTATTTTCGGAAGTTGGTTAGCGATGTGGCGGTAGCCGGGCGACCTAATAGGGTTCTATAAGTTCCGTCCCATGCCGTATTATTGTTGCCGCCCCGGAAAGCAGCCGTAGTATTTACCACGCTGGCAAGTTTGGGAGTAGCCGATAAAGTTCGGTCTATCGTGGCTTCGTATGCGCTCCGGTACATTTTCGGTACTTCGATAAAGCCCGGTAGCTGGTATTGCGAAATAAGGCAGGTAAACGTAGTACCGTCAAACTCAAACTTACGGTAGTGCTTCGGTATTTCTACCATTACCATGCCGGAAGCTCCGGTAAGGTCTGCCGCTGCCCCGGTGTCCGTCTTCGTACTGTCGGTTGGATGAAGGTAGGTAACAACCTGCCCGGCATCGTTAAGCAAACAACGGCGCATAAGGGATTGAACCGGGAGCGAAACATGTAGTTCCAGTCTTCCTACGCGTTCTAACGCGGTATCTGCCACGTTTATATTAATCTTTACGCCGTAATAGTAATCATAAGGAAACGCGGGCTTTGTGTTGCCCGCTGCAATAATTAAACCCATAGTTATAATTTTTAATAGCCCCAAATCAGGGCGGTTGCTGAACTCGTTTCTTTTATCTCTCTGATAATTTCGGGGTTCCATCCCGTTTCAAAGCGCGTGCTTATAAATTCGCCTTCGGGCATTCCCCAAAGGTTTACTTCCAATACTACCGCCGCTTCGCCATCGTTTTTTAAGCAAAAAGGCGTATCCATTCGGAAGTTGCCACCGGAAAAATCCACGTTCCCGGCTACCGAAATTTGCGCGCTCACTAAATCGCCGTTTCTATTTTCCATACGCTTAATTTTAAGTCGTTACAAAAATACTTTCTTATCGTATTAGTTTAATACGTCGTGAAATACTCGTGAAGTGTTTGTTTAGCCGAAGCCGTGAAATTCGGCGTTACAACACTTCTATTTAATGCCTTGCGCCGTGATGCATGGCTTATTCTCTTATGTTCAATAAATAGGCGTAATATCCGCTGCTTCCGTCCCAAACTAAAAGAAACTCGCGTATGTCGCCCGCCGCCATGTTCCACTTTCCGGTTTCGTTTCCCGCGTTGTTGTTCATACGGTACGGGTAGTAGTTGCTATCCATAGCATTGCCGCCGGAACTGTTCTTTACGAATGTATTACGCCCGCAAACGTACCCGGTCTGCGTGCTCGTTCTATCACAAATAATAGTAATCCTTACGGCAAAGGCTGTATAATTACTAATGCCTAACACAGTACAAATGGAATCACGACGCGGTAGTCCTATGCCGCTGTTGCTATAAATGAAGCGCGGCATTAACTTGAATAACGTAGGCTTGGTAGCGTCGCCCGGTGTAAGGCAGGTATTTACGGAAGGCAAAAGTTTTGATATGCCGTAATCCGCTACGTAGCTGTCGCAAACTATCGCGCCTTTGCTCACTATACCCAAATTAACCATCGCACCGGACGCTTCAATAAGTAACCCGTAGTTAGTTCCGTAGCTGTTTGGTGTCTTGTTGGTAAAACGTCCAACGCCGACCAACCCGGTAGAAGCTGGTAATACGTTCGTTCCAATGGAAGCCCAGCGGTAAGAATCCGAGAACTTTATAAAACTGCTAAGCAATGCTAAACCACTTCCGCTTGTGTCGCCGGATGAAGCCGCTACGCCTATTCGTCCGCTTGCTATCGCAAAGCCGCCAATACTTCCGGCGTTTGCGTTGATTGTTCCCGTTATAGTTCCTTTCGTAGCTACAAAGCTACCGTCTTGCAGTACGCGGAAAGGTGCGGTAGCCCGGTTTCCCTTGCTTGCGCCAGCCCAAAACCTTACGCTTGTGTCGGCTGTGCCTTCCCCTGTTATTCCTGCTTTTATACTCGCGTCACTACCTGCAAGCTGAACCGTTCCGGCTGTTACTATGCCACCGTCTATCGTGGTTTGGGTGTTATCGTAATAAACGGCTTCCACCCAATCGTTAGCGACGTAAGAACCGGAAGTACGTTTAGTTATGCAACGTTTTAGTATTCCGTCTGTTTTTCCACCCGTCAGCCAAAGGTCGCCTATATCATACGGTGGTTTGGGCTGGGTTACAAATACCTGCCTTTTCCCGTCCGCTGTGTCCTGTGCCTTGCTTGCTGCCGTGTATGCGTCTATCGCCTTTTGGTCTTCTATCGTAGTCCATGAATATGCAGAACCGGAAACGGTATAGCGTTTCAACAACTTTGTTGATGAACTGTACCACATATCGCCTACGTGCGCCTTCTTTAGTGCCGTAGTCGTCCAATTAGCCGCCGGGTCGGAAGATTGGAACCAGCTTTCTATCTTGCCGTCTATCTGTGTTGTAAGGTCGTTTACGGTTGGCGTGAAGTTGTTGTTTATAAAGTTGGTTAGCCCGGTGTCGTCCGTGTATTTGGAAGCCTTTACCCAATCTGCGGAATTATAAGAACCGGAAGTGCGGGCGGTCTTGCATCGCATGATGTCGCCCGTACTGCCTTGTACCCATAAATCGCCCACGTCGTAAGGCGTTGTAGGTTGTGCCACGAAAATACGCCGTTTTGTCCCGGCAAGTTTTAACGCGTCGTTAGCAAGCGCCAACGCTTGCGCTACTTCGCTGTCTTGTAGTTCCTGCCAACTGTAAGTAGAACCGTTTTTCACGAAACGGAATACTTTACCCGTTGAAGTGTTATAGAAAAGGTCGCCTAAATGTTCATCTTTCAGCGCGGTTGTGTTCCAATCCTTCGCGGGCGCGTTTGTCAGTGTCGGGTCGTATGTTTCAAAGAACTGCTCTATTTGCCCGTCTAATTGCGCTTGTATTTCGTTCAGAATACCGGGCAGGGTATTATTTATGTAGTTCTTTGTTTCGTTCGCTATCTGGTCGAGGTCTGAAACGTTCTTTGTTGTTCCGTCGCTGCTTACAAAGTGAATAACGCCGCCTATTTCGTCGTTGTCGAGGTCGAAGTAGCATTTACCGCCACCGCTGCTCTCTATCCTTCCGGTACGGATGAAACGCCCGTTTATGGTACTGCTCCCGTAAGTCAATGAAACAAGCCTACCGGGGTTCTTCCCGTTCGTATCTGTAACAACCGAATTAAGAACCCCTACAAGGAAATTGTAATAGCCCGCTTCCGCTTCTACCGTCTTAGCCGTAGCGGATAGTACAATAGTTCCACTATCCCCGTTTTTAGGACATTTTGCGTAGATGTAATACGCCGTAGCGGATGTTAGGTTAGTAAATGTTGCCGAAGAAAGCCCCCACAACTTCAATGCGTCCGGGTCTATCGCGTAATGAACCAATGTACCGGAAGAAACGTAAAGGCTATTAGGGTTGCCGCCATAGTTCGGCTGGAACGTAATATTTTGCAGCGTGAACTGTGTGCTTTTAGCCCCGACGCTTAACATCTGCGTTTCAATGGAAAGCGGCTTTATCTTCTCGCTGTAATAGTCGCCTTCGGGGTCGAATACCATGTTTAGAAGTTCCTGCGTAGCCAGCCAACGGCGGCGCGCCCTTGCGGGGTCTGCCAGCTTGTTTATGGTAATAACTTCGTTCAAGTCCTCTATTTCGTTTAGAACGCGTACGGTAGTGCTTTTCGTTACGGTGTCGCTTAACGTTATGTCGTAGCTATGCCGTTTTAGCAGATCGCGCTCTATGCGGGTAATCCTTACCGCCTTGTTTACACCTATCTGTTCGTCCTCAATCGGTATGAAATCGCCTACGTGCAGTATTTCGGTTTCCACTTCTTTGCCCCAAAGCGAAATAAAGAAGCCTTCGGTTAGTGCAAGTTTGTAACTTACTTGCGGCTGTGTCATGGTTTCAAAATCCTTTGTCCCGGCTTCCTTCAAATCATTTTCGGCTTCCGTTATGTATTCCTGCGGTAACTGAATATCTAAAATGCTGTATTTGTCGCCTACGCTTATCTGAAACGCGCCGGAAGTTTCGGAAGGGAATACCGTACCGTTTTCGTCTTGGAACTTGTTTATTACAAACTTGTGCGTTCCATGCTCGTAGCTGTGCAGGTCAAACTCGTAGCCTGCGAGTTGCCCGCTTTCAAACTTAATCTTCGCGTTCGTTCCTTCTATCAGATACTTCGTTGTTTTCCCGTCCGCTTCTTTCGCGTTAAGGTCAAACATCGTATTGTCGATGAAGGTAATCTTATCCGTACCCAATGCCGTAACCGTGCCTATACGTCCCGGTTTGATGTTGGTATAGTTCTTCTCGTTTTCCTTTATCCCGTAGGCGGCTATTGATTCCGCGTCTTCCAAATAGGAAGTAAGGCGCGTAGTTCCGGGAAGGCATAGCTTTGTATGCCCGTAGTTCTTGCCTAAATTCTCCGTTCCGCCGTAAATGAAAAGACGGTTTGTTATCCCGGCATTGTTCACGTTGGTACGGCTAAGCTGATACAGACCACGCCCGCGCCCGTACTTCAACGTGAAAGTATGCGTTATTCCCGCTTTGGCTTTTATATTGAGCGTGTTGGTCTTCCCGTCGCTGGTTATCTCAAATTCTACGCCGTAGTTGGTACAGTGTTCCTGCAATGCCGCCAAACAATTCTTTTCGGTGGCTGTAAAGTTTGTGTACTCCGTATCTTTGGGATAGTTCCCCAGCTTCCAAAGCCCCGGATATACGCGGCTTATGTTCCACATCAATACTTCCAAATGCCCGCCCAAATCCGAGTAGAACGTATCGCCGTAGCAATCTTCGGGCAAATGGTACTGAACATCTATAAGGTCGTATTGCGCCCCTTCTAAGGTCAGTTCGTAGGTATAGTTCCTTTCGCCGTTCTTGGTTATTTGCGGAAGCTGGTTAAGTTTGTACTTCTTGCCGTATATCAGCGTGGTATCGCCTATCATCAAATCCAAAGGCGTAGCGGTGGTTATGGTAATACTTACCACGTCCTCGGAAAGCAAGGCGATTTTTTGCGTCGCCTTGCTCACTGCGCTTATGTTCTTCCTGCTGAATAACGGTGTTTTGCTTCCGTCGGCATGGTTTATTATAATCTGTTCCATACTACAATACCGTTAGTTTCAAAGTCCGTTATGTCTTCAATTACCCCGGCTACAATTATGTAATAAATTCCGTTATCCGTGTAGGTGTGGCTAATGGCGTTCTTTCCGGTGCAATCTCCGTAAACGTCTGTATCTACCGTACCATCGCCCCAATAGATATTAACCATCTTATCCGATTTGAAAGCTACGCTTACCGAAGCCGAACCGCTGTTTAATCGCTGGTGTCTTACGACACGCTTAACCGGGTCAGGTTCTTTCAGCTTCAGGGAGAAAGTACCTATCATCTTATCATCGTGCCAGCGTTTGGAAGGGGCTACCCCGTCTTCGCAGTAAACCTCGTAAACAAGCGGTTTAGTTGGGTGTATGGAAATCATAAGACGCTGTGTGCCGTCCTGCCGGAAACGGTCATACAAGGTATTAACCCGTTCTACAAAATCCATTTTGCCGGAAGCCTTTAGCCAGCAATTAAGCGTTATTTCGCGTTCTTGGTATCGCTTTTCGGTAAGGTCTATAACTTTCCCGTGATAGTCCGCCCAATCAACGGAAGCCGGGGTTTTCAGTTTTGGAAGGTCAAGAACGCCCGTAGAACTTTCTACGCGTATTCCGAAATCGCGGAAGTTCTTACCATCCAAATAATATTCAAGCTGTGCAACGGAGTTAAGTTCTTCGCCTATTTCCGCGTCGCTCAATACGACGTTATACACCTTCACGCTGTCTAAATCGGCGTAACCGTAACTTATGCCGTAAATGTCTTGTATTAACGCTATCCCGGTAAGCGTGGAAGGAAGTACAATCGTTTCTATTAACTGCGTGTCTAAGTAAACCAAAACTCTGTTACCGGACTTCTTTATAGCGAAGAAGCCCCAGCTATCCGGTTCTACGTCTATCCAAAAGGTGCGGTAGCCTTCCACTTGGTCGGTATTGCAGAACAACCCTATTCTTTTGCCCGTATAGCCGTCCGGATATTTATTGGCTTTTACCCATGCCAATATGGTAAAACTGCCGGATAGGGGCACAACGTTATAGTTTACGTCTGCATATCCTTCGCCGTCAAAATTTATGCAGTTTCCCTGCTTACCTGCTACAAAACTGCAATCTACTACGGTTGCGTCGTGGCGGTTCTGCGCAAAGTCGTATGCAACGGTAGAACCATTCGCTTCGTCGAAAGGTAAGTCTAAAATTAAATTCTGTTCTAATGCCATAACTGCTAACGTTTATCAATTACTTTTATATTCGCGTTGCCGGAAGCCCGGTTAATGCACTCCCCGCCGTGTTGGAAGACAGTAACCTTTGCCGTCCCGCTTGCTGTTATCTCCACTTTTGCCCGGCTGGTTATGTCAATGCAGACAAAGGCGTTATCTTCAACCTCTACAACCAGCTTTGTATCATCCCGCGCCCATACTTGCGCCGCGCAGAACCCCGAAAACCGGGCTTCGCCTTCCGATGTTCCGAAAGCTACAATACGGCGCATGTCTGCAACGCTGAAAGGTTCGTCGATGAACACACCGTAATGTTCATGCAAGCCTTTGAACTCCGCACGCAGTTCCGCGCTGGGAAAATCGTTGTCAAAAACAAAATCAAGCCCTTTCACAAAAAGCGTAAGAAGCCTTTCTTTTGATGTCGCCCGAAGAATAAAGCTATACCATTCCGAGCAAATGCCCTTAGCCTGCGCTTCGGCGGCTAAAGCCCTTTTCAATTCTTCAAAACTCATATTCCGTTGTTAATCGGTTATGCCCTGCGAACGTAAATCATCCGTAGGGGTGTTGGTAATCTTGTTTATTATGGTAAGCAGCCGCCCGCTTATCACGCCTAACGTGGTGTCCATGTTCGCAAGGTGCGTAAGCTGTTGCCGCAAAAGTTGGAGCGATGTTACTTGGTTTACCCGTACCGCGTTCGTTTGCCCAGCCAAAAGGTCTATACTTTCTTGGCTTGCGCCCTTTATTGCACCGCTTAACGTGCTGTGGTCGTTTTCGTCCAACTGTTCAAATAGGTCTTTGTACATATCCATAGCAGCGGCAAAGTTCGCCCCGGCTGCTTGTATGGCTTGTTTGAAGCGCGCCTGCTCCGTTTCCGTCAATCCGTTAAAAGAACCGTTTCCTTCTTCATCAAACCCCATGTCTTTTTGAAGCTGCTTTATAGCCTTCTGTAAGGGTTGTTCCAAAAACTGCAATTTTAAGGCGTTTACAACGGCGTTTTTTATCACGTCGTTTGCTACTTCCCCGAAAGCCTTAGCCGCGTTTTCCCCACCTTCAAAGGCTTCTACCAGCGCGTTAGCCAATTCGTCCGCCAATTCCGTAGCCGAAGTTTGCGTAATGCTCTCGGTAATCTCTTTTATTAGGTCTTCTATCTGCCTTCCGGCTTCGGCGTATTGCTCCCTAAATTCGTCCACTCTGCCCCAATCGGTTTTCTTCTTGCTGATTTCATCGTTTATCATGCCTTGTATCTCGTTCTGCTGGGCGCGCAGGTTCTGTATCATGGCATTTTGGTTCTGATAAACGGTTTCGCCCAAAGCACTATCTACGGCGTGTTCCAATGCGTTATAGGCATAGCCTAATTTGGTAACGGCTTCTTGGTGTTTCTTTATGGACTTCTCGGCTTTCCGGTCGCGGGTGTTGAATAGGTCGAAGGCGGAAGAAAGGAAGCCTACCGCACCGGAAACCATTTGTACCGGGTTCATGCTTGCGTAACCTGCGGCGAACTGTCCTGCACCTTCAAGCATTCCGCCGATGTCCCCTAAAATAGCGTCCGTTTCTTCGTCCATTGAAACACCCATTTTCTTTATTCCGCTTATAACGCTGTCAAATGCCCCGGAAACAAGGTCTATGCTGCTTCCTATGCTTTTAAAGGATTCCTTAAAAGCTGCTGAAACGCTTTTCGTCGTGCCTTCTTCCTTTGACAATGCGGCGTTAAGCACGGCTAACTGTTCTTCGCCTTCTACGGTCAGCTTTATTGTAGCTTTCTGTTTGTTGAGTTCGGCTATCTTCCGGCGCAGGTAATCAACATAGGAAGAACCTTCGCTAAGAAGTTCAGCGAACGCTTCTTTTGCCGCGCCTGCTAATATTTCGTCGCCGCTGTTTATGGTGTCCGTATAGGCTTGGTACTGCTTTTTCCTTTCTTCCAAACTCTTAACAAACGGGTCGTCACTTTCTAATAGTTTGTCGGCTTTCATGGCGGCACGCAATTCCGCTAAGCTGTCCTTCAAAGCGAGGAAGGGGTTACGTTCGTGTAATTCGTCCTTCGCTTTCTCCAACTGGTCGTTAATGGCTTTCAAGTCTGCCGGGTTGAACTGTGCGGAAAGTGATACCTTCTTGCTGTTTATGTCTGTAATCAGCTTGTTTATCGTGTTGGTCGTAAGTGTGCTTAGGTCGCTGAAAAGCTGGTTCCAGCTATCGGAAGCCATAAGGCGGGAAGCTGCAAGTTTGCTTAACTCGGCTTGTTCCTTCGCGTTTATTTGCGCTATCATCGCTATATTGCCCTGTTTTTCGGCTTCAACACGTTGCGCCGCGTACGTCTTCATTATTTCGGTCTGTTGCTGCTGGTACGTCTTGTATTGCTGCAAAAGCTGGTCGTATTGCTCGTTTCCGGTCAGCTTTGAATACTCCGCCCGTTTCTTTTCCAATGCGGCTAAAGCGGCTTCGGCTACTTGTTTGTCCTTGCTGGTAGTGGCTTTGGCTAACTTATCCGTAATCGCTTGTTTCTTCCATGCGTAGCTTTCTTCAAAATCCAGTTTATCGGACAAATACCCGGCGTATTCCCTTAGCAACTGTTTGGTTTCTTCCTTAGCTTGTTTTACGGTGTCTTTTTTGGCGTCGTCTATAATATCCTTCTTGGCGTTATCCACGTCGGAATTATCGCCGCTAAGTTCCTTCCTTCGTTGTTCCAGCAGGTCTAAACGTGCGCCTATTGTTTGACATGCCGCTAATTCTTCTTGCAGCTTTTTGTCAAAGTCCGAAATAACCGCTTCCTTCGTGGTCTTGGCTATTTCGTTGTTAAGCGTGCTAAGGTTCTTTAGGTCGGTTGTTGTCTTGGTTGCTTTCGCCTGAATATCCGCGCGTTTCTTTTCCAGATAATCGAGGTAGCTTGTACCTTCCTTCAACAATGTGGCAAACTCGGTGTTTGCTGCCTTTCTCAACGTTTCGTCTTTGCTTGTGACCCATTTTAAATAATCCGCATACTTTTCTTTTCGCTTCGTCAGCATTTCTAAATACGGGTCTTTTTCTTTCTTACTCGTAAGGCTTATCCGGTTTACTTCCTTCTGCTGTGCTTCTATCTGTTTTTTCAAGCTGGCACGTTCTTTGTCAGAACCAGCCTTCTTGTATAGTTCCTGCAACCGTGCCAACTCCTTTTCGGCTGCTTCCACGCTTCCGGCTATAATTTGCCCGGCTTGGTTGCCTATCTGCGCTAATATCTGCTTTTCCTGCTGGGTAAAGTTTACTTGCAGGTTGATAAGTTTGTTATATTCGGCTTCGGCTTTCTCTAATGTTTCTTCGGCTTCTTTCCATGTGTCGCTTTTCTCCAATACCGTACCTTTCCGTTTTACCCCGTACCCGTCCGTATATGTGCCTTTTTTAGAAACGTATGCTTTAGGGGTTGCATCCAGCTTGTTTTGCGCTTCTATTACAGCCTTATACTTTTCTATCGCAAGTTCGCTTGTAGCGGTGGCTTTAGCCCGCAACATCATCGCTTCAACAAATTTGGAACTGTTACTAACTAATAATTCTTCGGCTTCCTTCGCGTCACGGACTGAAAAGCCTAATTCTTTGAATTTGTCGGCATTGTTCTGTACCCATTTTTCGCGTTCTTTCAGTGATCCGCTAAGGCTAATCCATTCCGTTTGCAATGCCCGGTAAGCCGCTACGGGTTTCCCGGCTGCTTCCGATACCTTCTTGTTAAATTCTTCTTGTGCTTTCTTGGCTTCCGCCTGCTTGCTTTGAAGTTTGGAAAGTGCCGCTATAATTACGGTAATAGCGACGGAAAGCCCCAAAGTTAGCGTAGCCATCAACGCTTTTGCAGCAATGGTTGAACCTCTTAAAGCTATGGTTAGCTTGTTGGTTGCCGCCGCTAACAGTTCCTTTGCTTTCGCTACGGTCGTAAGCATAAAGGCACTATCCTTGTTTATAGTGTTCGCTACTTGCTGCAAACCTATCGTAATGCTCATAAGGCTTTGAACCTTTAGCATTACTTTCTGCAAATTTTCGTTTTCTCCGGCGAACAACGCTACCGCGCCTTGTGCCGCACTGAACGCGCCTACTACGCCGCTAAGCCCGGAAATCATACCCTGCAATCCCCGGTTGTCATGGGAGAATATACGCGCTTGTGTCGTAGCGTCACCTATCGCATCGGTAAGCCGTCCGGCTTCCTGCTGCAACTTCTTGAAGGCTTCCGTTCCGCGTTGTCCGTTGGCTTCCAAAAGTGCAAGTTCTTCGCGAACGTTGCGTAGCTGGGTTCGTAGTGAAATCTGTGTGCTCACGTTCTTCTCGGCTGCTTCCTTTTGCTTCTTCAATGCCTTTTCTTCTTGCAGAAGCTGGTCGGCGGAAGCCTGCGCTTCGTTAATCAGTTTTTCGCGTAGGGTTATTTCCGATTGTATGTTTTTTGCGGCTTCCGTGTAACGTCGGTAGTCCGCATCCCGCGCTTCGCTGAAAGCCTTTGCAGCTTCTGAACTTAACCGTTTGTATTCTTCCTGCAACTTAGCTAATGAAGCCTTGTTCGTATCTACAATCCGGTCAATATCTGCAAAGCCTTTTTCAATAGCGGCGGCTGCATTCTCAAAGGCTCTATCTATGCCTTTGCCGCCGGAAATTGCCGCCGTACTAAAATTCTGTATTGCCTTCTTGCTTTCGTTAAGTACCGATAACAACTTATCGTTGCTTCCCGAAATCTCAAAGGACAAACCGCCACCTTGTATGTTCATTATCGGTTAAGTTTATTTATTAAGTCCAATACTTCGCCCGCGTTTTCTTCGGTAAGCACTACTTCCGTCGTTCCCGGTTTCGTGTCTTCTTCCTCTGCTCCCGGTGCATCTACTATCATTCTCTGAACCGTTCCCCACGAAATCCCGTGTAGAAGGTAATCCAACGTCCAGCCGAAGTGCGCGCAAACCGACCCCCGGCGACCGTGTGGGCTTTTTAGCCCGGTTGCTCTATAAGTTGTGTCGGGTCGCTTGTGCGCGTTGCGCTCATCAATCTTATAGAGTTTATAAAATCCCCTAAATTGCTTACGTTGGTAATCAATATCGCGAGCGTAAGAAGTTGGGAAGGCGTTACGGTATGAAGGAAAAGGGAAGTAAGCCGGGCTAAGCGGGTTTCATTGGGCTTGCGTACCAAATAGCCACCTTTGTCCGTTACGTCGTAATAGTCTTCGCCCAATACTGCAACCGCTACTACCTGCGCAAGTTTCCGGGCTTCCTGCGCTGCCATTTTCTTTGCGGTCTTGAAATAGTCTTCGTCGCCCAATTTGGTTTCGTCTATCGACATTTGCAGCCAAAGCGCGCTAAGTCGGTCAAGCGTTGCCAGCGTAGGCTCTTGAACCCGGAATACTTTCTTTTCGGTAATCTTTTCGCGTTTACGGAAGAAGCCCAATAAGCCGGGCTTCCGGCGGGTATAGGTTACTTCAACGTCAAACGTTATGCCTTCGCCTATCATCTGCCTTAATTCGCTTTGTTCGCGTTCTAAGGCTTCTAACTTATCGTTGTAGTCCATTGTCTGAATATAAAAGAAGCCCCGAAAACAAAGTAAACGGGGCTTCCGGTTAATGAAAATGATGTTATCAATCCGGTATTAAGAAGAAACGGAAGCCGTAGAAGCTGAAACTTTGCCTACTGCCATTTTCTTTAACCCCGAAGTAGTGGGTTTCATAACAGTTCCCGTAACCTCAATAAGAAGCAAGCCCTTTTTGCTGAACTCGCCGTTAATTTTGGCTACAAGTTTCATACGTGGAACTTGGAACTTCAAACCTTTCTTCGGAAGGATGATAATAGATTCCTCTACGGTGTTTACCGCATCGGGATAACTCCAAACGTCGGAAGCTATTTCGCCCCCGAAAAGCCGTTTAAGTACGGGAAGGTCGGGGTTCATGATTGAGAAGGAAAAGGTTATTTTGCCCTGCTTCTCTACGGTTTCTACCGGGTCGTCTTCTTCCTCTGCGTAGAACTCGGTTACTTCCGGGTCTTCCTGCGACATTTTGCAGGTATCTTCGTAGGTAAGTCCGAATGCCGTATAGCCCGTTTCGGTAAAGTTCAAAGCCGTAGGTTCTCCCACCTTACCCAAAATCTTGGAAAGACCCAATGTTACTAATGTTGCCATACTGATAAAAATTTAATGAATATTCCAACTTATTCTAATGTTCCGGTAATGCTGGTTTACTTCAAGCTCTTTTATTACGATGTCGCTCTCTATCCAATATTCGAGGTCTGCAATGTTTTGCGCGTCCAAATAGGCTACAAGCGCGTCGCCGATGGTTCGCAAGCGTTCCCTATCTGCCTTGCGCTGTTCTTTACCCTTAATCCGCAGCTTCAAATCCTTCGCGTAAATATTCACGTTGGAAGTACCCGTTTGCGGTTTGTCGTGCGTTACCGTAATGGTGTTTATCACGATGTCTTCGGCTTCGCTGTCGTCCGGTCTTTCGCCTTGTGTGAAAACGCCGCCGTTTATAACAACTTTGCCGGAAGTGACCGCTTCCGAAACAATCTTAAAAAGAATGTCGTCCGTATCTATGCTGCTGCAATGTTTCATTTGAACGCGTCTTTAATGTTAGTAACTAAATCTGCAAGTTCCTTAGCTATGGCTTTTTCGGCTTGTTTCTCGGCGGAAGTAAGAACATCGCGCCCTTTGCTTTCCACGTGAACGGCGTAGTTCATTCCGGCTACTACAACCAGCGTATAACCGTCGGTATAGTTTTCGCCGATCTGCTGGGCTAAACGTTGTCCTTCGTGTACTCCGACGTGACCGCCCTTTACCGCTTCAAAGGCGATATTAACGGGCTTGCCGTCTTTGAAGACTACGTAGCCAATTGAAGACCGTAAGTTTCCGGTACGGTCTGTAAAACCGCGTTCCGGCGGTATGGTCTTCGCCATGCTTACGGCTTCTTCCCCTATACGGCAAAGGCTTTCTATTATCTGCCTTTCCACTTCAAGAAGGAAGGCTTTAAACATGCCGTCTATATCTCCCGTGAATTTCGCTTCTAAACCCATAGCCTGCAATGCAAACGCCCTTTATCGAATTTCAAGCACACGCCGGAAATCCTAATTATTCCCGAAATCTTAGCTTCTTCCATTGTTTCTTGGTTAAGCAACTGTGAAGGCTCTAACGGCTCATCCGCTACCGCTATTTCCATGCCTTCGGGTATGCGCTGCACGCCTTTAGGTATCTGTATTAGCGAAGCGAACGTAACAAACTTCCCGTTCGCGGCTTGTATCTGCGTACCCTTCCCGTTGGTTTCCTCGCGGCAAACGCTGTGTAGCGTCCATTCCGCGCCGGAAGCCTGCCAACTACCGTTAGCGTCCTGCACGGCTTCGCCGTTGCTTGTACGCTTGTATAGGTAATGCGGGTATTGTCTGCTTGCTACGTCCGTTACCATCTGTTACTTCTGTTTCTGACCTTCGGCGTAGTAACCGGGGTTATGCCCAATTCGCCGCAAGTCTGGTTATACCAAAACTTTATAGCTTCCCAGTTCCAACTTACGGAATACCCCCCTTCGCTGACGTTGGCAAGTGGTATGATAGTCCCAAATTCGGCGCAAAGCGCACGTTTGGCGGTTACTACATCTACCGCTTCTTCCGGGTTGGGGATTGTATTCTGCAGGTTGGCTAAAATTAGCTCCACGTCCGCGCTTTCAATGTCGAAACGCGCCGTAGTCCGGGTAAACCATTCTTTGTACGTCATAAGCTAAGTTATTAACCGGAAAGACCGCTAAGCCTTTCCGGTATCGGTTAGTGATTCCATGTGTTGCTGTCGGTAGCCATCAACCAAGAACGAGAAGAAGAAAGCCACGCCGGGAAAGCGTTTGCGATACCCATAGTAACCTCTTCCAAAGGTTCTTCGTTAGCGAACTTCTTTATAAGGGTGTGACCGTTCAAAGCCTTAATCGCTACTGAACCTTTTACGTTCATGTCTGCGGGCTTCTTCCAGTAAGTTTGTCCCAATACTTTGCTTTCTGTGAACAGTACCACGTTCTCGGTAAACGGGTTTCCGGTGTATCTGTCACCGTTGGGAAGTTCTACGGTAATATCTTGGTCAATCACAACAAGTTGCAAGCCCTTCAAGTAGGGAAGCGTTTTCATTGCGCTGTTTACTTGTTCAAGGCTTGGCGTTTGCTGGAGGTTCAAGGCGTTCACGGCGAAAGAAGCGCAGATTTTCTGTACTTCTGCGGTTTCCGCGAAAGTCGCGAACGTGTCAAGGGACATAAACGCGAATTTCAAAGATACGCCCTCTTTCTTCGCTGCCTTTACAACGTTCTTGAAGTCCTTAGATATAGGTTTCGCGGAAGCGGAAGTAGCCCAAGAAGCCGAGCCGGTTTGGAAGCCTAACTTTCTTTCGGCTGGGATTTGGTAATCTACATCGTATTCGCTGATTACTGAACCGTTGTTTTCGTTGGTAAGTGTAATCTTACCCAAAGAGATTTCCTGCAAAGCCATCCATTCCAAACGGGCGGCTACTGCCGTCCAGCAGAAATTAGTGTCTTCTGCCCATGCTTCAACCAATGCGCGAAGGTCGGGGTTCTGCGAAGTCATGGCTAACATTACTTCGTAGTCCGTAAGTTCGTCTTCGTTCTTGGTACGCTTTACGGCAATTTTCGGGATGTCCCCCTGCAAACGTGCAATCGCATCGCGGGTCTTTTTGTCAATTGTCGCCCCGCGTGCCACCAAGTCGGCGGCTATTTTAAGCCCTACCTGCGCTTCCAAAGCCTTCCATGTCAAGGTATAAGTTTCCTTCAACGGGAAAAGCGTAGGATAGTAGTAGGGCTTCAAATCGTAAGTATTAATCACGGCTTGCATATCTTTCTCTACAAGACCGCGCATTAAAGTCTTAATCATAACTTAGAGCCCAATTAAATTAAACTGATACCGGGTAAAGCGGCTTTAATGTCGTCGCTTACTGCCGGGATAACACTCTCTTTGAACTGCCCGATAGTAACCGCTGTTACAAAGTGGTTATTAAGGGCTTCCACGTCGTAGCTGTCGCCCGTCATGGCTTTAGGCACGTACTTGAACGCGCTTGTAGTGTCCGCGCTTTCAGCGGCGGCAAGTACAAGGGCTGCGCCTGCTGTGGCGTCTTCTCCTAAAGTAGTGCCTACGTTGATGGTGTCGTAAAGCGTTTCCGACGTGTTGATAGATGTAATCTTGTAAGCCTTTGCGCCTACCTTCAACATGATAAAATCGCCTACTTTGAAATGATGTCCTTTCGCCACCTTGTAGGCTTTTGTAGTGGCGGTAGCGTCTTCGGTAAGCCTTGCGGTCTTTACTACGTGGTAAAGCCCGGCAGCGTCTTTGCCGCCTAATGCCGTCCCTTCCTGCAAAATACCGCCCGCAACCAATTCGGAAGAGCAAACGGTAACGCCGTTAGGAATGTCCGCCAGCATGTGCGTACAAGCGTGTACTACACGTTTGTCCTGCTTTCTGTCTATCTTCAATCCCATTGTAAAGAATGAATTTACGGTTAAACTTCTTTGCCCGTTAAGGCTGTCTTACTCTCGGTTTGCGCTTTGATGTAGTCTGCTACGCCACTGCTTACGCCTTCTTTGTTCACGGCTCCAAAAATCGGCTTATCGTGTCCTTGCAGTCCTGCGTCTGCGCGTTCTTGCGCTAAGGCTGCGATGTCGCCTTTCGCTTCGGTCAAGTAGCTGTTGAAATCTTCGTCGCTCGCAAAGGTGTTAGCCCGGTCGAAGTTCTTTAACATCACGTCGCGGGTCTTTCCCTCAATCTTCGCGTTGTCCAATTCCGCTACAAATAGTTCACGTCGCGAAGCAGCCGCCTTATTTGCGTTAATCTCGGTAATGCTACTTTGCACGCCCGAAAGTTTTTCATCAATAAGTTTGCTGATCGCGTCAAGCGTTATCGCTCCGCCTGCTGGTGGCGTGGGTGGTGTCGGCGGTGTTTGCTTTCCCTTTTCCACAAAATCGTACTTTTCTTTCAGTCCGTTTTCGTAGGTTTGGTTCGCTTTGCTTATTTCCGCGTCTGCAACCTTACGCCAATCTGTTACGTACTGGCTAACTTTGTCGGCGGTAAGTTTATCTACAACTCCGTTAGCTTCTTCTATGGTAGCGACTTGTAAGCCGATAGCGGCTGCCAAATGCTGTAACCCGTCTTTGCGCACGCCTTGGAACTTTGCCACAAGTAGTGCTAAGATTTGTTCTTGTAATTCGTTCATAAACTATTTTGTTAAACCGAAGCAAAGGTAGCGTATTAAGGTAATACGGATTAAGAAATAGGAAGCAAACACTTCACCGAAACTTCCAATTTTGAAAAAGAGTAGGCGGTGAGAAATAGGCGTATAAAACCGCCGCATTGCCTGTTCATTTGCCCGACATTGAAATTAATTAGCTTCTGCGTGTGTTTAGTAGTCGGTAATACGGACGCGCTTTAAATCGCTTCATTTCCCCTTTGCGTTTTTCTCTCGCGCACACCATTAAGAAGAAGAGAAAGATAATTATTAAATCATATCATTACATATCATATCAATGTTGTTTTCGGTTGTTTTCGCTTGTTTTTTCAACCCTTCGGTTGTTCCGGTTGAAAAATCAACCGCCCGGTTGTTTTCGGTTGTTTTGGCTAATTGTATATTTTTTGTTTGCAATGTGCTAATTATTTGATAACTTTGCGCTTGTTATCGGGGAGAAATCCGGTAATGAATGGAAAGCGTTAGGTCTTTATATTTGAAAATCGCCAAATTAACAAATAACGAAAAGAGCCTTTTAACGCGCTGGTGTCGTATATCCATGCTTGATATATCGGCTAAGCGCGGCTATACGGTTTATTTTCGTTGGGCGTTTGGCGATGCCTCAAATATGTAAACCTATATAGTCCGCGCTTTCTTTATGTAGTAAAGTGTAATATCTGCTTCGGGCGGTGGGTGCAAAGTTAGCAAATAAAATGAAGAAGTTATTACTTTCCTTCCTACTACTTCCGGGTTTGTTGCTTTCCGGTTGTTCAAGCTCAAATAATGAACCCGAAGAAGAACCAAACTACCTTTCTACAACCGTCCGGGCTTCTGCCTTTTTTAGTGAAGTTGGGAGTATTGAACAACTGAATAGCGTTTATGTTGGGCGCACGTATTCTGTGAATTTTGCGCCGTTCTGTTTGTCTGACACTGAATTAATGAAAATTATAAACGGTTCTGTTGAAAAAGTTACCTACTACTTAAACACCCCCAACGTTGGAAATGAAGTAATCGGCGTTTCTACCACCCAGCCTTTTACTATCTCGTATTCTCCTAAGAAATCCGGGCAATGTACATTAAGCGTATCGTTTGACCTTTCAAGTAAAGACCATAACAAATGGGTTGAAGTTGAAAGTATTGTAGAAGTAATAGGCGCGGAATAATGGAAGTAGAAGCTATTTTGGGCTTTGTTTTGCTTGTGTGCTTTGTGCTGGCTCTTTTTATTGTTCTTACGGCTCGTATAGCAAGCGCAAGGCGGAACAGAGCTAAAAGGAAAGAAAAAGCCGAAGAACTAACCCGTATCTATGTTAATACTGCTATACAACGGTTGAAAATTTCCGGGCTTGAACGTCGAACGCGTTGGCTTGATGAAGATAGTAATTCATCGAAAAAAGAAGAAGGCGAATTAAAGTAATACGTTTGAGTAATTTTTGCTATTGCTTTTTCCGGTTGGTAATTCTTGGTAACGTTTGGTTATGGTCGTACCATTTGGGACGGTAACGCCTGCTATTGCATGGCTGCTATTGTCCCTTTTTTGTGCCCCTGCCTTTGGTCTTCAATTTTGGTTATCTCGAAACTAAGGTTTACTTTTGTGACTGATAAATAGTTATTTGTATGGAAGAGAAACAAATCACACCGGAAGAAGCCTTCTTTAGTGCTAAGGCTAATTTAGAACTTGCTATAACGGCGCAACTGAAAGAATTTGCCGCCAAGTTCTGTACGTCCGTAATCTTCAAAGGTTGCGTAGAGGTACAACCGTATGTATCTGAAACGGGGAAGGTTATAGATACGCGTATTTCTCATGTAGAAGTAGAAACTAAATATAGTCAAGGATGAAGCATATAATAACACCTACTGCAACTTCCAACGCTGAAAAGAAGCAATATTTAAACGCTAACGGCTGGTCTGAACGTTTGGTTGCTGATAATTGGATAAATAATGCAGATGCGGAAGCCGGGCGCGTAAATATCGAATGGGGCGGGCTTCGTCTTGATGAAGCGTACAACCGTTGTCGCTGGCAGATATTTAAAGGCGATTTTCTGCGTGTAATTAAGAAACAACCACTTAACAGTATTTCTATGAACCCGCAGAACGGGGCTTTCTCTTTGGAATGGTTGGAAGGCGGTAAGGTTTACCGGGTATCTGGTAGTTTTGACGGTTACGGCTTTAGGGTAGGTATGGAATGGAAAGAAGAAAAACCCGGCGTTAATATCTCTTTGTCGAAGCCGGAGTATATTAAGGCGGTAATGTTTCAAAAATGTGAAATCAATACGCCGGAACAATTTGTAGAACTATTTTATAACTCTTTTAAAAGGTATGGATGAAAATATGAACGTAGAAGAATTGGCTAACGGTTTTGTTAATGCTTTTAGTGATATGGCTAAAGCTGCTTCCGAATTTTGGGAAGCATGTAATATAGTTACCGATAGTATTAAAAAGCAAGTAGTTTCCATTCAATTGGCTTATATAGAAAAACTGACTGATAAAGTTAATAAGGCTTGTTTTCTTACTCGCTGGTACTATACCCGCAAACTGTATAAGGAAATAGGCAAACTTGATGAATTAGTTTCTTCCTTTTATCCGTCTGTTCCCGGAACGCCCCAACCATCCGAAGAACTGAATTAAAACACGTTGTTATGAAAACAAAAGAACTAAAAAACAAAACCGTATTTGATTTTTCCGACTATCCGGCTATTATTGAAGAAATAACCGGGATAAGTATTAAAGATAGTGATCGCGTGGAATATTATAAAAAAACATGTCATCCAATAAATAAAGCGCGTGATATTGAATACCTTGCTTATAAAATTGGCGATAAGCAATTAGAAGCGGCGGCGGCTTCTTTTGCTGTCAAATTGGAAAAGGAACGGGATGAAGAAAACGGTAAGGCTATGAAGAAAGGTTATATTATAGACTAAGGGGTAATATAGCCCCTTAGTTCATATATCCGTTTTGCTTTAGCCAATTTTCAAGCGTTGCCCGTCCGCAGCAACAGCATTTTAATATCTTTGTCTATGTAATTTGTTTGTTTTATGTTATGTATGAAAGAAAGATACCGGTAGACTTGGATTGTCCTTTGCGATTGACGATGAGTTTGATAGATTCGAAGTGGAAGTCGTGTATTCTTGATGAGTTGCGACATAAATCTCTTCGTCCCAGCGAACTTCATAAGATATTTCCTGAAGCTACGCCCCGTGTGCTTGATTTACAGTTGAAAGAATTGGTAGATGATGGCTTAGTCTCGAAGACAGTCTTTCCTGAATTGCCTCTTCGTTCAGAATATTCCATTACTCCGCTTGGCCTGACATTGATACCGATTATTGATGCGATGTTGGAATGGGGTGCGAACAACAAAGCCTTGTTTGAGGCGAAATATGCCGGACAAGCCAGACGTTAAGTTAATCGTTGGCCAGATGTATTATTTGTCAGGACTAGTTTTTTTCTTTCCACTTTTTTTGTTTTTTCATAATCTTTTCAGAATCGCCTTCTAGTTTTGCATCAGAAATCAATGATAACAAATATAAAACATTAAAAACTTACGATTATGAAAACTATTGGATGGATGAAAGTAGCCATGATGTGTCTGGCAAGTACATTTGTTTTCACTGCATGTGACGACGACGACAACAAGTTTGCTGCTCCTGCTGCCGTACAGGAAGCCTTCAACCAGCAGTATGGTGAGGGTACACGTGTGGAATGGGAACGTGAAAGAAACGGCTACCTAGTGGCCGAGTTCAGAAAAGACGGTAAGGATTACGATGCTTGGTATACCAATGAAGGACAATGGGTGATGACTGAAATAGACCATGGAAAACGTCTCAATAATTTGCCACAGGCTGTGCAAGACGGGTTTAATAACAGTGCTTATGCTTCATGGACGGTGGACGACATTGATGAGATTCAGCGTCCGGATTATACCGAAGTCTATAAAATAGAGGTAGAAATGAAAGGACAGCAAGATATGGACTTGTATTTCGACGTCAATGGCACACTCTTCCGCGAAGTGGCTGATGCTGGTGACGACCGCAACGAGGGAATGCTTCCTTCACAGATGCCTTCTGCTATACAGTCGTTTATCGACGAACGCTATCCGAACGCGCGCATTGTTGACTTCGACCAAGAGCATGGATACTATGAAGTGGATGTAATCAGTGACAACCAAAGCATCGACATTCTTTTTGATTCCAACTATGGTTGGGTTTCCACTTCGACCGATTGTGGACGCAACATTCCCGATGTGGTGCGGAATGCCATAAATGCCAATTATTCAGGCAAACGCATTGATGATTGCGATTTTGTGGAGACAGCAAAAGGTGAACGCTATTATCTTGTTGACTTGGACGATTATGACAGAGATGTCCGTGTGAGCGAAGATGGACAAGTGTTGAATTAGTGATATAAGCATTCATAGAAGAGGGATGTACGTTGTACGTGCATCCCTCTTGTCGTATTAAGGCTTTTCTTCCAGGGTGGAAAAGTATATTATTACCGGTTTTGCGCTTCACGCAATAAGGCTTCCACTAGCGGAGCCGGTGCTTTGAACACGGTTCCGTGCTTGTGCCCTTTTGGAAAATGAGCGATGTCGGTCACATCGTTGAAATGAATGAAGTCTTTTGTTGTGGAGGCTCCGTAGATATGACGTCGATAAAGGTCATAGCAAATGTAATAGGTGTCTCCCGACTTGTAGACCGAAGGCCCTTCAGCGAAGATACCGGTGAAGGGGCGAGATAAAGGGTTGGTATATGGTCCTTCGGCTGTTTTGGAGAAAGCTACACGTAGGTTACTGTTTGCTTTCCTATTGTCTTTTGCCACGAGCACATAGTCGGCTTCGCCTCGTTTCACGACCACGCCATCGATGCAACTGTAGCCGGCATCATAGAATAGTTTCGGCTTGGAGAACGTGTTGAAATCACGTGTTGTGACATAGTACATACGGTGGTAATCCCCATGTTCGTTGCGGCGGCCTGTGCATGTGCCGTCATTTACCAGTGCCGTGAAGATAATCATATATTGTCTTTTCACATCGTCGTAAAACAGTTCTGGAGCCCATACGCTGTGAGTGTTTTTCACATTGTCCATCACAGGGATGCGCTTTTGCTCGCTCCAATGTATTAAGTCTTTCGAGCTGGCGTAGCCGATTCCTGTGTCTCCTTTCCAGGCAATAGTCCATACGAGGTGGTAAGTGCCGTCCGGTCCACGCCAGATGGATGGGTCGCGCATAATGTTGGCTCCCAACCGGGGAGCAAGCCATGTGCCGGGAATGCTGTCCCAATGCAGTCCATCGGTGCTGTAGACGTAGCGTAATCCAGCATCGGCCGGTTCATGGAAAGAACTAGACACATAGTATTCCTTGACAGGTGTTCCGGTTTCCGTCGTTTGTGCTTCAATGGGAGTTGATAGCGGCAGGAGCAGTACTCCTGCCAGCAGAGATAGCAATTTTTTCATAGCATGTGTGTTTATGGGTTTATGCAGTTGCAAAGTTCAGAAATAAAAAGGAAATCCCCGCGGCAATTCTAAAGAGAATCGTCGCGGGGACATTATTATAATAAGTGTAAGAAAGGAGTCTCTTTCAGATTCTTATCCCAGCAGGCTCCAGCTAACAGTAAGGCCGGCCATTACGATGGCTACCATGCTCATCAGCTTGATGAGGATGTTGAGGCTCGGGCCGGAAGTGTCTTTAAACGGGTCGCCGACGGTGTCGCCAACGACTGTTGCTTTGTGTACGTCGCTACCCTTGCCACCAAAATTGCCTTCCTCGACATATTTCTTGGCATTGTCCCATGCTCCGCCTGCATTGGCCATGAACACAGCCAATACAAAACCGCTGCTCAGACCACCGACGAGCAAGCCCAACACACCGGGCACACCAAAGATGAATCCTGTGACTACCGGGGCTATGATGGCGAGCAGGGAAGGAACAACCATCTCGCGCTGTGCGCCTTTGGTTGAAATTTCTACGCAACGTTCGTAATCTGGTTCGGCTTCGCCGGAGAGAATGCCTTTGATTTCGCGGAACTGGCGGCGCACTTCGGCCACCATGTGTGAAGCGGCACGGCCCACGGCGTTCATGGTCAGTCCGCAGAAAAGGAAGGCCATCATGGCACCGATGAACATACCAGCCAAAACATTGGGGTTCATCAGGGTGACGTCATAGTAATACATGAAGTCGGTGAAGGTTGCTTCTCCGGTCGGGATGGCACGCCCGTCGGGCAAGGTCAGCACGTCTGTGCCGATGCGGTCGAGCCCGATACGGATTTCCTCAATGTAGGAAGCCAGCAAAGCAAGTCCTGTCAGTGCAGCCGAACCGATGGCAAAACCTTTTCCGGTGGCTGCTGTCGTGTTGCCGAGTGAATCGAGAGCGTCGGTGCGTTGACGCACTTCCTTGCCCAGGCCGGACATTTCGGCGTTGCCGCCTGCATTGTCGGCGATGGGGCCGTATGCGTCAGTTGCCAGTGTGATGCCCAGTGTGGAAAGCATGCCCACGGCTGCGATGCCGATGCCGTAGAGACCCATGCTCACGTTGCTTAAATCGAAATTAGCAGCAAACAAGTAGGAAAGGATGATGCCGACGACAACAGCAATTACCGGAATGGCAGTCGACAGCATGCCAAGTCCGATGCCGGAGATGATGACCGTGGCCGGACCGGTTTTCCCGCTTTCGCTCAATTTGCGGGTCGGTGCGTATGATTGGGATGTGTAGTACTCGGTGGAGCGTCCGATGATGACACCCATTAGCAAACCGACGACAACCGAACAACTGATGAGAGCCCAGTTGTCAATCCCCAACAACCACATGATGAGGAAGGTGGCCACCACGATAAGCCCGGAACTCAAGTTTGTGCCCACGGAGAGCGAGCCCAGCAAATCTTTAATGTTGGCTTTTTCTTTGGTGCGTACGGCGAAGATGCCGATTATGGAAAGGATGATGCCCACGGCCGCAATCAGCATCGGGGCGATGACGGCTTTAAACTGCATGACAGTGTCGCCCGAGTGGAGGAATGCGGCAGCTCCCAATGCGGCAGTCGAAAGGATGGAGCCACAGTATGACTCGTAGAGGTCGGCACCCATGCCGGCTACGTCGCCCACATTGTCGCCCACGTTGTCGGCAATGGTGGCCGGGTTGCGCGGGTCGTCTTCCGGGATACCGGCTTCCACTTTGCCCACAAGGTCGGCTCCCACGTCGGCAGCTTTTGTATAGATTCCGCCACCGACACGTGCAAACAATGCCTGGGTGCTGGCACCCATACCGAAGGTCAGCATGGTGGTGGTGATGACGCAGAGTTTTTGGGTTGGCGTGAGCGCATCTTCTGGAATGACGGCATTCAGCAGGAGATACCAGAACGAGATGTCGAGCAATCCCAGGCCGACAACGATGAGTCCCATCACGGCGCCGCTGCGGAAAGCCACGCGCAATCCGCCGTTGAGCGATTCGCGGGCCGCGTTAGCCGTGCGTGCCGAAGCATAGGTCGCTGTTTTCATGCCTAAAAAGCCGGAAAGACCGGAGAAGAATCCACCCGTCAGGAAAGCAACGGGAACCCACGAGTTTTGTACTCCGAAGCCGTAAGCCATGATGGAGAAAAGGATGACCAGGGCGACAAAGACCCAGCCGACGACTTTATACTGTTGTTTTAGATAAGACATGGCACCTTTGCGGACAGCTGCCGCGATGTGGGCCATTTGTGGAGTACCTTCGCTTACCTTTTTCATCTGCTTGTAGAAATAGTAAGCATAACAGAGGGCGAGCACCGACGATACCGGCACAAGCCAGAAGAGTAAATGTTCCATGCTATTAATAATTATATTAAGGTCTGTTTTTCATCGCTTCAAATGTAGGTAAAAGAGCGTAGTCATGCAAATGTTCGCCTGCTTTTTTATGTAAATTGGCGGATGGCTGCTTCCGGGGTAGGAAGAACGTGGGCTTTTTGCGTATCTTTGCGCCCGAATAAGGATAAGATTTGATGTATGATTAAGGCTTTGTTTTTTGATATTGACGGGACACTGGTGAGTTTCCGTACGCACACCATACCGGCCTCCACCGTTGAAGCGTTGGAGAAGGCCCGGAAGGCAGGAGTGAAAGTGTTCATCGCGACAGGGCGTCCTATTGCGATTATCGACAATTTGGGTGCCATCGAACATTTGGTCGACGGCTATGTGACTACCAACGGGGCATATTCTTTTGTCGGGCAGGACGTGGTCGCTTGCAAGGCCATTCCCGAAGGCGATGTGTCTACGGTGGCCCGTTTGTCAGACGAAGAAGGTTTCGCTTGTGTGTACGTGGGCGAGCAGCACATCGTCCTCCAAAATCCCAACGCGTTGCTTTATAAAATCTTTTGCGACTATCTCAATGTGCAACATTTGCCTGAGAATCCGCCTTTAGACACCATTTACAAGGAGCGCATCATCCAGATTACTCCCATTGTGGACGAGGAGGCAGAGCGCCGGATGATGCCGCTGCTTCCTGGTTGCATCTCCGGGCGTTGGCATCCGGCGTTTACAGACATCACGGCCGACGGGGCCGACAAGGGGAAAGGCATCGAGCAGATGGCTGCCCGTTTCGGCATTGGCATCGAAGAAACGATGGCTTTCGGCGACGGAGGCAACGACATCCCCATGTTGCGTCGTGCAGGAGTGGGTGTGGCGATGGGCAATGCGTTGGAGAGGGTTAAGGCTGAGGCCGACTATGTGACGACTTCTGTCGATGAAGACGGTGTAAGGAATGCCCTTCTTCATTGGGGCGTCATCGAGTGAGAAAGACGAAGGGCACGGAGAAACTCCGTCTGTTTATTTCAGACCATGTTTCTTCGTGCCCTTTTTGCTGGCTGAGTTGCGAAGCGGTATTTGTGGCTCAAAGGCTGTGGTTGCCAACCCTCCTTTCGGCTCTCGGCTACCTTCCTTTCCGTCCTTGCTTACCTTCCTTTCGGTGGTCGGCTACCTTCCTTTCCGCTCACGGGCCGCTTTTATGGACGGGAAATCAGCTCTTTGTCAGTCGTTTATGAGCCACCATCCCAAGCGCCCTCATTTCTGAAGCTCAAAGCCGAGCTGCATGCCTTCGTAGCTGTTTGAGACGGAGTTGAATATTGTGAGCAGATTGTTGTCCATAAACTTGCCGGCCACGCTGGCAATGCCTTTTGCAAGTTCCCACACCCGGTCTGCTTCGTAGGCCAATGTCATGGTGTTGCCGGTAAAGCTGACGTGGGCCGTGGTGCTGAATCCCAATGCACCTTTCATGACGACGGTCATGTTGTCTTTGTTGAATGTATAGGTGCCTGAACTCGATTTTCCGGCAATGGTTTGCACGTAGGTGCCGTCCGACTTAAATTCATACGAAGTGTTTTCACTTGTGATTTTCAGTTTGGAGCAGGCTGTTGCCAGTTGTTCTTCTACTTTGCTGGAAGCCACAGTGCCGCCCGCTTTGGCCAGCAGGTTGCCGCTTTCGAAGATGCAGGCCGGCTGTGCATATCGCCACGTCCCGATGATGGTATTGTCGTCTACCGTGATTTTATTGACCACTTTGCTCACACCGTCTTTCAGGTTGTCGAGCAGGCTTTTCCAGTCTTGCGCTTGTGCGGGGAGCGTCGCGCAGACGAGCAGGAACAAGCACACGCATTTCCATAAGTTTGTTTTCTTCATGTTTGATATATGTTTTTATGATGTTTGCATGCAAAGATAATGCATCCCATCCGTCTGTTACAATATAAATTAACACTTATAATTTAAACTTTCGCTATCTTTGCCGTCTAAAGTAGAAATTTAACGTACAATATACACATGGCTATGAAAAACTTTCCCAAATTCCTGTCGGCGGTAGTCCTGTCGGCATGTGTGTTGCCGGTGGCAGCGCAATATCCTGTTATTCCTGATTCGGTGCAGGCCCGTGCCGACCGTCAGCAGGCCGAATTTGACCGTTTGTCCAACGAGGCTTGGAACAAGGCTTTGCCCATCATTGAGCAAGAAGCCATCAACGGCCGCCCCTACAAACCTTGGGCATCGAAACCCAGCGATCTTCTGAAAGCTGAGATTCCGGCATTTCCTGGAGCAGAAGGCGGCGGTGCCTACACGCCCGGCGGACGTGGTGGCAAAGTGCTGGTCGTGACCAATTTGAACGACCGCGGCCCGGGCTCTTTCCGTGAGGCGTGTGAGACGGGTGGTGCCCGCATCATCGTGTTCAATGTCTCCGGTGTGATTCATCTGAAGAGCCCCATCAACCTGCGTGCTCCGTACGTGACCATTGCCGGACAGACAGCACCGGGCGACGGTATTTGCGTGACGGGTGCTTCGTTTTTGATAGACACGCACGATGTTGTTATCCGCCACATGCGTTTTCGCCGCGGACAGACCGACGTGGCTTTCCGTGACGACGCTCTGGGTGGCAACGGTGTGGGCAACATCATGATTGACCACGTGTCGGCTTCATGGGGGCTGGATGAAAACATGTCCATGTATCGCCATGTGTACAACCGCGACCCAAAGACGAAGAAGGGTGAAAAGCTCCCGACGGTGAACATCACCATTCAAAACTCCATTTTTTCGGAAGCTCTTGATACGTACAACCATGCTTTTGGCTCTACTATTGGCGGACACAACTGCATGTTTGCACGCAACTTGTTTGCTTCCAACATCAGCCGCAACTGTTCCATCGGCATGAATGAAGATTTCAATTTCGTAAACAATATCACCTTCAACTGGTGGAACCGTTCAGTCGACGGGGGCGACAACACCAGCCGCTTGAACATCATCAACAACAACTTCAAGCCGGGCCCCATTACCCCCGTTGGCAAGCCGATTAGTTACCGCATCGTGAAGATGGAGTCTGGACGTTCGAAGGAAAACAAAGACATGTTTGGCAAGGCCTACGTCAGTGGCAATGTGGTGTGGGGCAATGACGCCGTGACCAAGGACAACTGGGCCGGAGGTGTACAGATAGGCAACGGTCCTGTCCCGGCCGAGCGCATTGCTGAGTTGCGTGTGGATATGCCTTTCCCGATGCCCAACGTGACCATTATGTCTGCCAAGGAAGCATACAACTTTGTGTTGGACAACGTCGGGGCAACCTTTCCTAAGCGCGATGCCGTGGACAAGCGTGTCATCGAATCGGTGAAAACCGGTAAGGCCATCTATTCGCCCGATGCCAAGGAGTTTGCCAGTCCTTACGTGAAACGCCGTCTGCCGGCCGACTCATACAAACAAGGCATCATTACTCATCCGAGCCAAGTTGGAGGTTTGCCCGAATATAAAGGCACGCCGGTGGTCGACAGCGACAACGATGGTATGCCCGATGCCTGGGAAATCAAGTATGGCTTGAATCCGAACGACCCGAGCGATGCCGTGAAAGACTGCAACGGAGACGGATATACAAACATTGAGAAATATATCAATGGCATCGACCCGACCAAGAAAGTCGATTGGACGGATGTGAAAAACAACTATGACACGTTGGCCAAACGCAAAAGTTTACTCTAATCATCATAAATAATGAAATCAATCCATTTAAAGATTCTAGCTTTAGGATTGCTGGCAATGGGGTTTGTGCATACAGATGCACAAACCTTTGCTGTTCGTACAGACGGTCAGCATCTATCGTATGTAACCGATTCCCGCGGCAACCGCATGCTTGACTATTCCACATGTGGCTATCGTAATTCCAATGTGGACATTCCTTCTGTAAACAACGTGGTCTTCGTGTCTTGGAAAGAAGGAGACAACAGTGAGCGCATCCAGCGTGCATTGGACTATGTGGCTTCTTTGACGCCGGATGCCAATGGCTTCCGGGGCGCTGTGTTGCTCGGTAAAGGCACTTTTGAGCTCTCCGAACCGCTGCGCATCACAGCTTCGGGCGTGGTGTTGCGGGGTGTGTCTAAAAAGGAGACAGTCTTGAAGAAAAACGGAGTAGACCGTTGTGCGCTTCTATATATAGAAGGTGCAAACGATTGCAAGACAACGGCAACTACCGACATAGTTTCTGGTTATGTCCCGGTGAATGCGCAGACTTTTGAAGTGGCACGCGGCACAGGCTTGCAGGCAGGCGACCGTGTCATGATATACCGCCCTTGCACAAAAGAGTGGATTGGTTCGCTTGGTTGTGACATTTTCGGTGGAGGACTCAGCGCCTTGGGATGGAAGCCTGGCGATGTGGACCTCTATTGGGACAGGACCATCACTGCCGTGGATGGCAACAAAGTGACGATTGACGCTCCGCTGTCTATGGCGTTGGACAAGGAATACGGGCAATGCACGCTCTCTCCCTATGTCTGGAACGGGCGTGTGTCTGATGCCGGTGTGGAAAATCTGACGCTCATGTCCGATTATAATAAAAAGTATCCGCTTGACGAAGACCATTGTTGGAGTGGCATCTCCATAGAGAATGCCGAAAACTGCTGGGTGCGTATGGTCGATTTCAAGCATTTTGCCGGTAGTGCCGTCATTGTGCAGCGCACAGGTGCCCGCATCACGGTGGAAGACTGCCGTTCGCTTGACCCCGTCTCGGAGCTGGCCGGTATGCGCCGCCGTTCGTTCTACACGATGGGCCAACAGGTGCTTTTCCAGCGTTGCTATTCCGAACACGCCATGAATGATTTCGTTGCCGGATACAGCGCGGCCGGACCGAACGCTTTTGTGCAGTGCGATTCTTGGGAGTCCAACAGTTTCAGTGGCTCCATCGGCTCGTGGGCAGCCGGTTTGCTCTTCGACATTGTTGACATTGATGGCCACGACCTGAAGTTTGCCAACTTGGGGCAAGACAAAGTCGGTGCCGGATGGAACACGGGCAATAGTCTCTTTTGGCAGTGTACGGCCAACGAACTCTTTTGCTACACTCCGGTGAAGGATGCTCCCAACCGTGCGTATGGTTGTTGGGGCGCGTTTTCGGGAGATGGCGAATGGGCTGAATCGAACAACCACGTCAACCCGCGCAGCTTTTTCTATGCACAGTTGGCCGACCGCTTGCAAACCGATGTAGACAAACGCGCCCGTTTGCTTCCCCGCTGGATGGACGCCACCAGCAGTCCGACTGTGGAGCAGGCTGCCGAGATGGCCAAGAGAAGTTTGGAACCGCGGCTGACGCTGGACATGTGGATTGAGCAAAATGTTTTTCCGGCTTCCGTGGAGACCGCGGGTCTGAAGTCTGTCGATGACATTAAGCCTGCGCCCAAGCAGATTCCGGCCAAGATGAATTTTGACATTGTAAACGGGCATCTCGTGGCCGACGGCCTTTTGCTTGAAGGAAACCGCCAGGAAGTGACTTGGTGGAACGGGCGTACGAAATATAATTTCATCAAAACCGCCAAGCCGCACGTCACCCGTTTCGTGCCCGACCAGGAAGGTTTGGGCTTGACCGACCGCATCGACTCTGCTCTCGTGCAGATGAAACGCGGGGGCAATGTAGTGTTTGACCATAACTATGGGCTGTGGTACGACCTTCGCCGTACCGACCACGAACGCATCCGCCGTCGCGACGGTGATGTGTGGGCACCGCTTTACGAACAGCCTTTCGGCCGTTCTGGCCAAGGCAAGGCTTGGGACGGATTGACGAAATACGACCTGACACGCCCCAATGCCTGGTACTGGTATCGCTTGAAGTCGTTTGCCGACAAGGCTGAGGCGGCGGGCATGTTGCTCTTTCACCAGAATTATTTCCAACACAACATCTTGGAGGCTGGCGCTCACTGGGTGGATTGCCCTTGGCGCGACGCTAACAACATAAACCATACAGACATGGGCGAGCCTGTCAACTTTGCCGGTGACAAGCGCATCTTTGTGGCCGATAAGTTCTATGACATCAACCATCCGGTGCGCCGCGAACTTCATCGCCAATATATTCGCCAGTGCTTGGACAATTTTGCTGACAACCGCAATGTCGTGCAGCTTATCAGTGCCGAATACACCGGCCCGCTTCACTTCATGGAGTTTTGGCTCGACTGCATCGCCGAGTGGGAGCAGGAGACTGGCAAGAAAGCTATGGTGGCCTTGAGTGCGACGAAAGACGTGCAAGACGCCATATTGAGCGACCCGAAACGTGCGGCCGTGGTCGACATCATCGACATCCGCTATTGGCATTACCGTGCCGATGGCTCAATCTATGCTCCCGAGGGCGGCAAGAATCTGGCTCCTCGTCAGCACGCCCGCAAGATGAAAGTGGGCAAGATGGGCTACGAAGGAGCTTATAGGGCTGTGAGTGAGTATCGGATGAAATATCCCGACAAGGCTGTTGTGCTTTATGCACAAGACTATCCAGCACAAGGCTGGGCCGTGTTGATGGGTGGTGGTTCATGTCCCAATTTGCAAGTGGCCGACAAGGATTTTCTGGCCGATGTGCCCTATATGAATGTGGTTTCTTCCACCACGGAAGATTATGAGATGATAGCCGGGGAGAAACAGGGTGCGGTGCTCAATGTTCATAAGGCGATGGACGTGCAGCTTTCATTGCCTTCCGGAAAATATTGCGTGAAATATATCGACCCGCAAGACTGTAAAGTTTCTGTCCTCGCCAAGAGTGTAAGGGTGAAGGGCGGCTATACGCTCAATGCCGGAAAAGAGGGTATCTATTGGATGCAGAAACTGTAAGCACAGGCTTCTCCGGCAGGAGCTAAACACAGAGGCACGAAGGCGCAGAGTTTATAATTATGGCATTATATTTTCTCTGTGTTTTCGTGCCTCTGTGTTGGATATAACTTCCTTTTTTCTTGGATGTGTTAAAACTAAATTCCTGAATAAGAAAATTGGGGATAAGTGGTGTGTTATATTAAAAAAACGCTATCTTTGCCCAAAGCAAACTAATTAATTATTCATTTGTTAACCTAAGAAAGAATGGAAAACAAGAAAGAATCTGTGCATCCAAAGCATGCAACAAGAGCCTCTATCTATGGGCGTTCATTTTTTGTGTGGGGGTTATCGACCATGTTGTTTTCTCTTCCTTTAGCCGCGGAAACGGCAGTGGGGGGGGTAAAAAATGTTAACTCTCAAGAAGTTCAGCAAACAAGAAACGTCACAGGCCAAGTTCTAGACGAGAATGGTGAGCCGCTGATTGGCGTTTCAGTAATTGTAAAAGGTACTCAAGTAGGCGCTATCACCGATTTTGATGGCAATTTCAAACTTAATGCTCCGTCCGGGGCCGAAGAACTCCAACTGACTTACATGGGCTATAAAGCCCAGACCGTAAAAATTACTTCCGGCCAAATGGTTGTGAAGATGGAACCCGACAACCAACTGCTCGACGAAGTGGTGGTCATTGGTTACGGTACGATGAAGAAACGCGACTTGACGGGCTCGATTGTGTCTATCAAGAGTGAAGACATTACTCTCAACCCGGGTTCTAATCCGATGGAAGCTTTGCAAGGCAAAGTGGCAGGTTTGGACATTACCCGTACCTCAGGACAGGCCGGTGAGGGTGTAAACATGCAGTTGCGTGGTACGCGTTCATTCACGGCGAGCGGCAATCCGACTTTCATCATCGACGGTATGCCGGGCGACTATGCAACGCTTAATCCGAACGATATCGAGTCTATCGAAGTGTTGAAAGATGCCTCCTCGACAGCTGTCTACGGTGCGAGCGGAGCGAACGGCGTGGTGCTCATCACCACAAAAAGCGGCAAGGCTGGAAAAATCAATGTAGACTTCAATGCCTATGTGGGTGTCAACGGCATGTCTAAGTTGCCCGAAATGCGTTCGGGTGAGTCTTATCTCCAGGCCATCCGTGATGCCAACCAGGCGATTGGCAACTGGAGTAGCACGGCCGACGACGAGCGTGTGATGGATGCCGTGCTGGGCACAGGGTCTTATGCCCTGCATCAGCAAGGAAAATACATCGACTGGGCCGACGAACTCCTGCAGACCGCCATTACGCAAAACTACAGTGTGGCTGTGTCTGGTGGAACAGAAAAGACTAAAGCCTACTTCTCTTTGAACTTTTCTAACGAAAATGGCCAGTACAGCGACGATGAGTATAAGGTGTATTCTTCAAACATGCGCATTGACCACAAAGTAAGGGAATGGCTGAGCATGGGTGTAAACGCACAGATGTCTTATGTGCATCGTAACCGTGCGTATGCAAGTCTCTATGGCGCATTGACTAGCCAGCCTTTAGGCGAATTGTATGATGAAAACGGCAATCTGAATGTGCAGCCTTCTGCTGGAACTCAGGTGAACTTGTTGCTGAACAATAAGAGCAACTATCGCAACCAAAACCAAAATTACAAGCTATATTTCAATCCTTATATCGAAATTCGTCCGCTCAAAGGACTGACCATCTTGTCTCGTCTCGGTGCCACGCTCAACTATACGCGCACGAATTACTTCCAAGGCATCGGGTCATACCAATACCACAACACGAGCGGTGCCGATGCTACGGGTACGAACGCAAACGTTTATGCACGCATCACGCAAAACCGCAGCTACAATTATAAGTGGGAAAACGTCATTACCTACAACTTCCAAATCAAGCAAGACCACGACTTTACCATCACAGCCGTAACATCATGGAACCATAACCAGAGCGACGAGACCATGCAGCAGGAGACCAACATCTCCGACAATGCCTACTTGTGGCATAATATGGGCCTCAACAACGACTATGTGACAGCTTCTTCGGAATACGAAATGTCAAAAGGCTTTGGTCTGGTCGGCCGTATTAATTATTCATACAAAGGGAAATATCTCTTCTCGGCTTCCGTGCGTCACGATGGCTCTTCCCGCCTGGCTCCGGGCAACCGTTGGGATCCCTTCCCCGCCGTGTCGGCCGGATGGCGCATCTCTGACGAGAAGTTTATGGATGGAACGCGCAAATGGTTGGACAACTTGAAGCTCCGTGTCGGATATGGTGTTACCGGTACGGCTTCCATCGACCCGTATTCTTCTGCTTCCAATCTGGAAGAATCTACTTTGAGCTTCAGTGGCTACAATGCACAGGTTTACCGTTTCAGCGAGAACTATACGAACCGTGCGTTGGGCTGGGAGAAGTCATACAACACGAACATTGGTATTGATGCAGCTTTCCTGAACAACCGCATCGACGTTTCGATGGATTATTATTTCACGAATACGAAAGGCGTCATCTGGGAGCGTAGTTTGCCTGTGGTGAATGGTGCCTATAACTCCACGACGACTTACAAGATGAACATGAACATCTGTGAGACGGAGAACCAAGGCTTTGAAATGGCACTCAATACTCGCAATATCGACACCAAGGACTTCACGTGGAACTCAACTGTTACCTTCAATTACAATAAAGAGAAAATCAAATCCTTGATTGACGGCACAGCCAACAATATCACCAATGGAGACTATTCTCTGTCTATCGGCGAACCCGTCAACTCGTTCTATCATTACAAAATAGACGGCGTTTGGCAGAAAGGAGAAGAGGCTGATGCGGCTGCTTTCGGTTGTGTGCCGGGCGACCTGAAAATCAATGTGCCGGGTATGCAGAAGGAGTCGGACGGTGTGTTCTACAAGATTGATGAAGAGACCGGAGAGAAAGTCTACTACAATTCAGAGAACGAATATACGTACAGTGATGCCGACTACCAAGTGTTGGGCCACAACTCGCCCGATTGGACACTGGGCTTCCAAAACACGTTTACCTATAAAAACTTCGACTTGAGCGTGTTCATGTACATGCGCTGGGGGCAGATGATTAAGTATGAGATGTTGGGCTCTTACGACCCGCGCGGCATCAACAATTTCCCGACTTACTTCAACTATTGGACGGAAAACAACCCGTCGAACGATTTCCCGGCAATCAATGCAGGTCGTGAGATTACCTCTTACAACGGCTATTATGCCCTGCAATATGTTGACGGTTCATTCTTCAAGATAAAGAACATCACGTTGGGATATACCCTGCCTGAAAATCTGTTGAAGAAGGCCGGCATCAGCAAGTGCCGTTTCTATGCGACGATTACCAACCCGTTTGTTGCAGCAAAGAGCCATTTGTTGAAAGACTATGACCCTGAAATGAACGGAAGCCTGAACTATCCGTTGACCAAGCAAATGGTGTTCGGTGTAAATCTTTCATTCTAACAAACTATCTATCTTATTAAAGTAAAGACAATGAAAAGAAATATATTTTCGAAGGCACTGGCTGTAGTGCTTACGGCCTTTGCGTTTAATGCATGTAGTCTGGACGAGTATAATCCTGCTGCGGGTAGCGGAGGAGATGAAACTCGGGATTTCGCGAAATGGTCTGGCATGGTGACCTATTGCTATGAACCTCTTTACGGGCAGCTCTTTTCTGCATTCGACTATTTTGCCGTGGCCGAAGGAGGCACCGACTTGTGGCTGACTGCCAACAATAAGACGTGGGGACAACAGGTGTTCTACTATGAGGGTCTGACCACGAACACGAACTACACGAACAAGCTCTTTACACAAGCCTATTCGTTGATAAACACGTGCAACACGGTGCTTGAAGTGGCTCCGGAAGTAGTAGGTGGAGACGAAAGCTCCATCCGTGTGCTCCAAGGCGAAGCCCTTTGCCTGCGTGCTTACTACTACTATATATTGGTGTCAAACTATGGCAATGTGACGCTGAAGCTGACCAGCTCGCAAGACGGGGCAGACCTGGCACCGCAGCGCAACAGCTACGAAGAGCTCTACACGCAGATGGTGAACGACCTGAAACTGGCTTCTGAATACCTGAACGTGGAACCTTACAATGGCGACTATGCGCGTTGCACCAAGAAAACAGCCCTCGGCCTTCTGGCCCGCGTGTATGCCCAAGGTGCCGGTGAGGGCCTGAGCGAAAACGGCGTGTCTTATTGGCAACGTGCCAAAGAAGTGGCCGAAGACTTGATTGAGAATGCCACAGCCTACGGTGCTGCGTTGTATGACGACGTGGCCGATGTCTGGGCTTCGGCCAACAACAAGAGCAACAAGGAAGCACTCTTCATCGCTTCCGCTCCAAGCACTTCGGTGGCCACTTCGGCAAACTATGCACAGTCGAACATCTTCTCTTACATGTATCCGAATCCGTACAAGATGGATGACATGTATAAGGTGGCAGACAATGCCAACTATTTCTTGGGACGTGTGAACAACAACATCTTGGCTCCTTCAAAATACCTGATAGACCTCTTCGATGCCGACTATGACAAGCGTTGGGAAGTCACGTTCATGACTGCATACGGCAACCCGACCTTGAAGCAGACCACGTGGTATCCGACCGATTATGAAGACAAGACCGTCACGCTCACGGCCGAATTGTGTACGAAGTATGGTATCGACCAGTCGCACGTCGGGAAAAAGATATACCCGTATGCCGACGGCAACATGACGACAGGCACGTGGAACCAATGGCCGCACAAGATTTGGCCGCGCGGCGACCACTCCGGCGACATCTCCGTGCTTCAAGAGGTGGATAATGTGTACTACACTCCTTACCCGCTCGATGAGGACGAAGACCGTTTCGTCATTTATCTGTCGAAAGACCCGTTGACAGCCGAGGAGAAAGCGAAACGCGCTTATGTTTGTATCAACATCGACGACCTTTTTGACAGTGAGGGCAAATATGTGGAAGTCCCGTTTGATGAGAACCAAACCAATACTTACCAACTCTACCCCGGCTTGAACAAGCTGAATTGGTGCTTCGAAGGTGCGTATACCAGCAATTTGCAACGCAAGGTGGGCGACACGTTCATCATGCGTATGGCTGAAGTTTACTTGATTGCAGCCGAAGCCAATGCGATGTTGGGCGACGAAGCCCGCGCGGCGACTTATCTGAATCCGCTCCGCCAGCGTGCCTGCCGCAATGCAGAAGACTATGAGGCACACATGAAGCTGGCTACGGCCAGCGAGCAGGACGTGCTCGACGAATACGCGCGTGAGTTGTGCGGCGAATTCAACCGCTGGGCCTTGCTCAAACGCCATCATGCCTTCGAATCCCAACTGGCCAAGGGCAATCCGCGCGCAGCACAGTCGTTCCGTGAGGTTCACTACCTGCGCCCCATTTCCTATGACTTCCTGAACCAGATTGAGAATGCTGCCGAATATGGCACAAATGGATATTAAACGAACACCCTGTTTTCTAGGTGTCGGGCAATGGCGATTGCCCGTATATAATTAGTTCTCTAAAGGCTGTCCGGGTATGCCCGGGCAGCCTTTGCTTTTCTATTGTAAAAAGAAACAATAAGTCACCGGCGGCAAGGTCCGTTCTTTTTCTTTCGCAGACATGATGACTTGACAATCGCACTCATGAAGGTCTCATGTTCGCGATTATGACGACCTCACAATCGCGAACATGAGACTCTTATAATCGCTATTCTTGGAATGTCACGGCAGGCTTGTCGCATCACGTTGGTAGTGAACATGTTACGGCTATCCTCCTTAGGTCTGTCTTTTGACGGGTGGCTGGGAAGGATGTAAAAACGATGGTTGAAGGGATGAATGTGCAGGAAGGAAAATATACAATATCCCCCTCCCTTGCTTTTCGGGCGTTTATTTTTGCAGTTCGGCAATAAGGGCGGTAATGTTTGCCGTGAAGAGGCGCGCCGATATGGCTATCAGGATGATGCCGAAAAACTTACGCATAATGTAGATGCCGCCTTTTCCCAAAAAGCGCTCGATGCGGTCGGTCATCTTCAGCACGAAGAACACCCACACCATGTTGAGCACAAGAGCCATGAGGATGTTGACCGTGGCGTATTCCGCCCGCAGGGTGACCAATGTGGTGAACGTACCGGCGCCGGCCAATAAGGGAAAAACGAGGGGGACAAGCGTGGCTTCCTTGATTGGACCTTGGTTTTTGAATATTTCAATGTCGAGAATCATTTCCAGCGCCATCAGAAAGATGATGAGTGCACCGGCAATGGCAAAAGAGGCGATGTCTACTTGGAATATTTTCAAGATGGCATCTCCTCCGAAGAAAAAGAGCAGGAGTAGCGCAAACGAGATGAGGGTTGCTTTGAGTGCATTTACGGGACGCCCTTTCTGCTTCAGGCTTAGGATAATAGGGATAGCACCGATGATATCAATGACAGCAAACAGCACGATGAATGCACTGATTAGCTGCTGGAAATTAAAATCTGCAAACATGTCTTTTTTCTTTTTCTCACAAAGATATTGATTTTTCCCGCATGGCTATTCATTTTAATAAAAGAAAAGAAGAATAGCTGTGTTTTAATGCTCTGCGCCCTTGTCTTGCCATGCGTCCGGAAGTCGGTTTATGTTTCGGAAAATGGAGGTTGGCAAGTTGCAGGAATGTTCATGCCGGCTATGTTTTTTCACTGTGCCACACCCCGTTTGGGCGGAAAGGAAGGTAAGCAGGAGCGGAAAGGAGGGTAGCCGAGGACGGAAAGGAAGGTATGGTCGGCTACCTTCCTTTCCGCTCCTGACCACTTTCAAATCTGCTCACTGCCGGGCCGGGAAAGCAAGCCGGCCGGTTTCAGCTTCGCATTAATAAAAGAAAAAAAACGTAAAACATCAAACAAAAAGAGGGCGTGTAAGTTTTTCATAATTATATTTGTACAATTTAGTACAATATACTCTATAAACAGACAAGAACAATGACGATGACAATGTATGATACTTTACTCCAACTACCGTTGTTTCAGGGGCTTGGTAAGAATGACATTACCAACATATTGGATAAAGTAAAGATACATTTCTACAAGCGTAAGGCTGGAGACACCATTGTTCGTAAGGGACAATCATGCAACGAGTTGGTCTTTTTGCTCAATGGCAGTCTGATGTCTGAAACTTCCGACAGGGACAATCTGTATGTGCTCTATGAAGAAATTGCAGCGCCGTGTCTGTTGGAGCCGTATTCGCTTTTTGGCTGGCGCACGGAGTATGTGTCGAATTATGTCACTTCCACTGTTTGCGATTTTGTCTGCATAGAGAAGCGTTATTTACTTTCAGAGTTGAACAACTACGAAATCATCCGCTTGAACTATTTGAATATACTGAGCAACCGCGTACAAAACTTGAACGACCGTTTGTGGACAAATATTACGGGGACTGTGGAAGACCGTATAGTGGACTTCATTTTGCTTCACAGCATTATCCCCACGGGAGAGAAGCGTTTGAAGATAAAAATGGACGACTTGGCAAAACTGCTTTCCAGCACACGCATACGCATTTCAAAGGCATTGAACGAAATGCAGTCTAAGCATTGGATTACGTTGCACCGGGGAGAAATCCGTGTGCCCGATTTTGTCCACTTGAAAGAACATAGGGAGGCGCGGCGGCTGGAACAATCAATAATTTGAAAATATATTTATTCAATATGAACGAACAGACAAACATGAATAATCCGTTCCTGGAAACGTATGACACACCTCATCATACCCATCCGTTTGACCGCATACGGGTGGAGCATTACGAACCTGCATTCCGTGAAGGCATGAAGCGGCAGAATGCCGAAATTGCCGCCATTGTGGGCAATCCGGAAGCGCCGACTTTCAGAAATACCATCGTGGCCCTGGAGCGTTCGGGCGAATTGCTGGAGCGTGTGTGCCAGGTGTTTTTCAATTTGATGGAAGCTGAGAGCAACGATGCCATGCAGCAACTGGCCCAGGAGATTTCTCCGGTGTTGGCCGAACACAGCAACAACATCAGCCTGAACGAGAAACTGTTTGCCCGTGTGAAGGCTGTTTATGAGGCAGAGGCCGGGAGTCTTTGTGGAGAAGACCGCGAATTGCTGCAAAAGACGTATGACAGTTTTGTGCGCAGCGGAGCCAATTTGCAGGGCGAGGCGAAGGAGGAATATCGCCGTTTGAGCATGGAGTTGAGCAAGCTTACGGTGCTGTTTGCGCAAAACACGTTGAAGGAGATGAACCGTTTCCAGTTGGTGGTCACGGACGAGGCTCAGTTGGCCGGTCTGCCGGAGTCGGCTGTAGAGGCTGCAGCCCAGACAGCCCGTGAAAAGGGTATAGACGGTTGGGTGTTCACTTTGCATGCGCCCAGCTATCGTCCTTTCCTGACCTATTGTGCCGACCGTGAATTGCGCCGACAGATGTACATGGCTTACATGACGCAGTGTACACACGGCGATGAGTTTGACAACCGGGGCATAGTCCCTGCCATCGTAAACACCCGCATGAAGCTGGCGCAAGTTTTGGGCTATGAGACGTATGCCGATTATGTTTTGCAAAAGCGCATGGCGGAAAGCAGTGCGAACGTCTACAAGCTGCTGAACGACTTGATTGAAGCATATATGCCCACGGCAAAGGCTGAGTGTGAAGCCATCCGGGAGTATGCGCGGCATGCTGAAGGCGAGGAGTTTGAAGTGATGCCGTGGGATTGGTCATACTATTCGGAGAAATTGAAAAACGAGAAGTATAGCATCGACCAGGAACTACTTCGTCCGTATTTCGAACTCGGCAAGGTCATATCCGGTGTGTTTGGTTTGGCGACGCGCCTGTATGGCATTACGTTCAAGGAAAACAAAGACATCCCGGTGTTTCATCCCGATGTAAAGGCGTATGAGGTTTTTGACAAAGACGGGAGTTATCTGGCTGTGCTGTATGCCGATTTCCATCCGCGTGAGACGAAGCAGTCGGGAGCGTGGATGACTTCGTTTAAAGACCAATGGATGGATGATGATGGCACGAACAGCCGACCGCACATTTCCATAACGACGAACTTTACAAAGCCCACGGCCAATAAGCCGGCTTTGCTGACCCTGGAAGAAGTGGAAACTTTCTTGCATGAGTTTGGCCACGCATTGCATGGTATGTTTGCCAATACCCGTTATGCGTCCATGAGCGGGACGAGTGTTTATCGGGATTTTGTGGAGCTGCCTTCGCAGATTATGGAAAACTTTGCCATAGAAAAAGACTTCCTGCATACTTTTGCCCGACATTACCAGACTGGCGAGCTTATGCCCGATGAATATGTGGAGCGCATAGTGAACGCCTCTAACTTCAATGTGGCTTATGCGTGCTTGCGTCAGGTCAGCTTCGGGCTGCTCGACATGGCTTGGTACACCCGCCGTGAAGCGTTTGAGGGAGATGTACAGGCTTACGAACAGGACGCGTGGGCGAAAGCGCAACTATTGCCTGTCGTGCCCGAAATGTGCATGAGTGTCCAGTTTTCCCATATCATGGACGGAGGCTACTCGGCAGGTTATTACAGCTACAAATGGGCAGAGGTGCTCGATGCTGATGCTTTCTCTGTGTTTAAGGAGAAAGGTATATTCAACGTTGCCGTGGCACAGTCGTTCCGTGACAATGTCCTTTCACGGGGAGGAACCGAACACCCGATGGCCCTTTACAAGCGTTTCCGTGGTCAAGAGCCCACGATAGATGCGCTGTTGCGTCGCAATAGGATTAAGAAATGAATGTGTAAAACGAGTAGAATGAATATAAGCAGATGAAGCAAATAAGATTTTTGTGCAGGTTTTTTCTTTTGTGCTTGTTGTTGCCGTTGTTTTGCGGATGCAACGAAGAAGATGACATAAAAGGCATCTTCATCGAAAGGACTTGGTATGTGACAAGTTTTCTCAGTGCCGACAGTATGCCGGAAGACATAAACGACCTGCAACTTGCAAACAACCGGAACAGTTACCGGATAGCGTTTACGCCCGAAACGTTTAACGCGCAGGCAGGAAATTGTGAGTTTAGCGGCCGCTGGACTGTGGATGGGAAGAACCAGTCTATTCGTTTCACCATGAATCCCGGAACAGCCGGCACGGACGATTTGAGCCGGGCTTTGATTGACAGGCTGGAAAAGGCTGTCCGCTACGATGGGAGTTACAACTATCTCCGCATCTATACGGAGGCTGGTAATTCAGTGTTGTTTAGTCCGGGAAATTAAGAAACATAAGTATGGGACATGAAGAACTGAAACAGCAGGAGCTTGACAAGCGTTACATACGCATGGCCACCATTTGGGCCGAAAATTCCTATTGCAAGCGTCGCCAGGTGGGAGCGTTGATTGTGAAAAACAAGATGATTATATCCGACGGCTATAATGGAACGCCTTCGGGTTTTGAAAATGTGTGCGAAGATGAGAACAATGTAACCAAGCCTTATGTTCTCCACGCCGAAGCGAATGCCATTACGAAGATAGCCCGTTCCAACAATAGCAGCGAAGGCTCCACGATGTATGTGACGGCCTCTCCCTGCATCGAGTGTGCAAAGCTGATAATCCAGGCCGGTATCCGCCGTGTGGTGTATTCAGAGAAATACCGTTTGGAAGACGGGCTCGATTTGTTGCGCAAAGCGGGGATAGAAGTTGTATATGTGAATCCTAAAGAGTAATAAAACAAGAATATGAGTGAGAATAACAAGACTTCACGTTTCATTCCGGTCATTATTGCCGCCAGCATTGTGGTCGGCGTTTTGATTGGAACATTTTATGCCAACCATTTTTCTGGAAACAGGCTGAGTATCATCAATACATCATCCAATAAGTTGAATGACTTGTTGCGCATCATCGACGACAAATATGTCGACTCGGTGAGCATTACAGATCTGGTGGAGAATGCCATGCCCCAGATTTTGGCTGAACTCGACCCGCATTCCATGTATATTTCAGCCAAGGATGTGGAGGCCAGCAATGCCGATTTGAAAGGACATTTTAGCGGCATCGGTGTGTCGTTTACCATCCAGCGGGATACCATCTGTATCAACAATGTGATTCAGGGAGGCCCCTCGGAAAAGATTGGCTTGATGCCGGGCGACCGCATTATCGCGGTTGACGATTCGGCTTTTGTCGGGAAAATGGTGACAAGCGAGTCGGCCCAGCGTAAGCTGAAAGGCGAGAAAGGTTCTTCCGTGAAGCTGGGCATTTATCGTCCGGGAGTGAAAGGTACGCTCGACTTCACGGTGGTGCGTGGCGATATTCCACTGAAGAGTGTCGATACGTATTACATGCTGACCGATAAGATCGGCTACATCAAGATTAACAAGTTTGCCGAAACCACCTATGCCGAGGTGATGATAGCCATCGCCACCCTTCAGCAAAAAGGGAGTGAATCGTTGGTCATCGACCTGCGGGGCAATACGGGCGGATATTTGGGCGCTGCCGTGAACATTATTAATGAGTTTTTGCCGCGCAATAGCCTGATTGTGTACACCGAAGGGCGTAAAGCCCCGCGTGAGGAGTTCCGCTCTGACGGACGTGGCACCAACCAGAACACGCCGATAGTGCTTCTCACCGACGAAATCTCTGCTTCGGCCAGTGAAATCTTTGCCGGTGCCATCCAGGACAACGACCGCGGTGTCATTATCGGGCGGCGCACGTTTGGCAAAGGACTGGTGCAACAGCCCATCGACTTCCGCGACGGTTCGTCCATGCGTTTGACCGTGGCGCGTTACTATACGCCGTCGGGACGTTGCATTCAGAAGCCATATACGCGAGGCGAAGGCATGGAATATGAATACGACATCGTGAACCGTTTCAACCACGGTGAGTTTTTCTCTGAAGACAGCATCAAGCAAAACACGAAAGAAGTCTATCACACGATGCTGGGACGTACTGTCTATGGCGGTGGCGGCATCATGCCTGATTATTTTGTCCCGCAAGACACTACGGGCTATACCTCTTATTATATGACATGCGTGAACCGTGGCGTTTACATCGAGTTCGGTTTCCAATACACGGACAAGAACCGTCAGAAGCTGGAAGAATTTAAAGACCAGGCATCGCTTGTGGCCTATCTGAAGCGCCAGAATCTGGTCGACAAGTTTGCACGTTTTGCCGAGACACGTGGCATCAAACGCCGCAACCTGATGATTCGCAAGTCTTATCCGTTGCTGGAGCGGCTGGTCATCGGAAGCATAGTCAACTATGCGCTCGATTTCGGCGACTATATCCAGTATCTGAACGAGAGTGACCCGACAGTGGCCAAAGCCATTGAAGTCTTGGAAAAAGGAGAAGCCTTTCCCCAGGCTCCTGAAACAAAAGAAGCGACAGCCGGATGATGGAAGAAAAAAAAGCCTTGCGCAAGCATATCGCGGAGCTGAAAGGTTTGATGGATGCGTCGGACCTTTCAGCCGCTTCCGAACGTTTGCTCCGCCATGTGGAGCAGTCGGTGCGGTTTCAGGAGGCACGCACTGTGTTGTGCTACTATTCCCTGCCCGACGAAGTGCAGACGCATGCCTTCGTGGAGCGGTGGAAAGACGAGAAACGCATTTTGCTTCCGGCCGTGAAGGGAGACGACTTGGAATTGAGATGTTACACAGGTCTGCAAGATTTGAAAACGGGAGCTTATCACATTGAAGAACCCACGGGCCGCATGTTTACAGACTATGATTCCGTAGACTTGGTGCTGGTGCCTGGAGTTTCGTTTGATGCCACCGGTGCACGTTTGGGCAGGGGTAAAGGATACTACGACCGTTTGTTGCCCAAGCTGTCGGCCTATAACATCGGCATGTGTTTTGATTTCCAAGTAAGTCCGCATGTCCCTTGCGAACCTTTCGACCGGCGGATGGATGCCGTGGTCACGGAGAGCGGGTGGCTCTTTGTCCGTTCTTGAACCGTTTTAGCAGAAGATGATATTGGCAATGACCTGGGCGCCTACATGGGCGTTCAGGTTGTTTTTTATTTGTTCGCGTCTCATCATCAGTTCCTGGCGGACCGTGGGCGAGGTGATGTGCACGTAGAGTGTCTGGTTTTTGATGAACAGGTTTTCCGTGTAGGCGGCCACACCGGGGCCGAGCACGTCTTTCCATGCCTGGATGAGCCGGTATTCGTTGAGCGGCGATTCCAAGCCCGTCTGGCGCATGTATTGCCGGATAAGCATCCCGATTGGTTCGGCGTTGGTTCGTTTCATGCTGTCTGCTCCTCCCCGATGCAGTTGCTCACAGTGCCGTCGACGATGGTAAACAGCCGGTAGCTCTGTTCTGTCTTTTTGAGTATCTGGTCCAGATAGTCGCGATTGGTGTCGGTGATGAAGATTTGCCCGAAGCTGTCGCCGGCCACCAGCTTTACGATTTGTTCCACGCGCGAGGCATCCAGCTTGTCGAAGATGTCGTCGAGCAGCAAGATGGGCAGTGTCTGGCTGCCTGTACGCTTGAGGAAGTTAAACTGTGCCAGTTTCAGGGCGATGAGGTATGTCTTGTTCTGCCCTTGCGAACCTTCGCGCTTGATGGGAAATTCGCCCAGTTGCATGTCCAAGTCGTCCTTGTGGATGCCGTGGAGCGAATAGCCCATGATGCGGTCTTTCGGACGGCTTTCACGGATGACGTCGATGAGCGCTCCCCGCTGGGCATGCGAACGGTAGGTGAGGCCCACTTGTTCGCGGTCTTGTGAGATGTAGGAGTAGAACGACTGGAAGATGGGGATGAACTCACGGATGAATTCGGCACGTTTCCGGTAGACGGTCTCTCCCGTTTCGGCCATCATCTCTTCCCACACGTCCATCAGTTCGCCGTCGGGCTCGGCTTCCTGTTTCAGGAGTGTGTTGCGTTGCTGCAGGGCCTTGTTGTAGCGGAGCAAGGCTTCGAGATAGTCCCTGTCATACTGTGAAATCACCACATCCATGAAGCGGCGGCGTTCTTCGCTGCCTCCCGAAATCAGTTCAGAATCTGCCGGCGACACCATGATGAGGGGGATAAACCCGATGTGGTCGGCCAGGCGCGGATATTCTTTCTTGTTGCGTTTGAACTGCTTTTTCTGCCGGCGTTTCAGTCCGCAATAGATTTCCTCCGGAGAGCCGTCTTCCAACTCATAAAATCCTTGTATCACGAAAAATTCTTCGCCGTGGCGTATGTTTTGCGAGTCGATGGGATTGGACGCACTTTTGCAGAACGACAAGTAGTAGATGGCATCAAGCAGGTTGGTCTTGCCCATGCCGTTTTGCCCGATGAAGCAGTTGATTTTGGGCGAGAAGTCCAGTTCCGCCTGCTCCAGGTTCTTATAGTTGAGTATGGAAATTCGTTTCAATATCATGCCGCAAAGTTAAGGCTTAAATCCCGATTCGGAAATAGGTGGGGAGAAGTTTATTTGTCTCTGTCTGGAAGCTGTGGCCGCAAGCGGGCTTCCTTGTTGGGGGTGATGGAATATTTTTAAACAAAACACATCCCCTTGCCTTGCTGTCTTTTTGGCATAAAAGCCCCTGCCGCGTCCCGGCTTAAAGCTAGCCGTGGGCCGGACCTAGGGTAAGCCCGGCTAGCCTGGTTTCGGTGCTCGGGCGGATAGGAATCGGCGCAAGCACGGAATAGGTCCGGCTCACGGCTGGTCTTCAGGTCTGATAGGAGCGTGGATAAGTGTTTGTGGTGTTTTTCCCTGAGGTGCATTTAAT
>ERZ779889.333-NODE-333-length-61688-cov-22.439245_pt1 | contig 61688 bp, 75 predicted proteins | sample MGYA00511030_ERZ779889 | MGnify/ENA primary metagenome ERZ779889 (study PRJEB29588, sample SAMEA2160616) | human gut metagenome | biome: human gut; feature: human-associated habitat; material: faeces | place: Denmark | collected 2008/2010 ... | reverse complement strand
GAGTTCCGGCAGCTGAGCCGCTCGTTCAACCAGATGCTGGAGCGGCTGAACAACGTCTTTTCCGCCCAGCGGCAGTTCACCGGCAACGCCGCCCACGAGCTGCGCACGCCACTGGCACTAATGCAGGCGCAGTTGGAGCTGTTTTCCGCGGAGCATCCTGATGTGCGACCGGAGACGGCGGAGTTCCTCACGCTTTTGCGTGAGCAGACGGAACGGCTGATACAGATGACCAGGACACTGCTGGAGATGAGCAATCTGCGGCAGGTGGCGCGGAACGAGCGGATCCAGCTCGCTCCCATGATCGAGGAGATCTTCACAGATCTTGCGCCGCTCTCAGATAAGCTTGGCGTCACGCTGACGGCGGAGGGCGACGGCATTATGACCGGCAGCGATGCACTGATCTACCGGCTGATCTTCAACCTGACGGAGAATGCTGTCAAGTACAACCGGCCGGGCGGCTCGGTACGGGTTTCTGTCACTCAGGAGTTGGAAAAGCTCCTGCTCCGCGTCTCCGACACCGGCTGCGGCATCCCAGAGGTGTATCAGCGCAGTATCTTCCAGCCCTTCTTCCGGGTGGACAAGTCTCGCAGCCGGGAATACGGTGGCGCAGGACTGGGGCTCTCACTGGTATGGGAGATCGCCGACCTCCACGGCGGCTCCGTTTGGGTAGAGGAGAGCTCAGATAAGGGAACCACCATTGCGGTGGAGCTGCCGGCAGGGGCGGAAACCGAGCCCTCCGGTGCGGATATATCATAATGATCCTTGGCTGTTTCATGGCGGCCACGGGAATGGCTCTGCCGTGCCGCGCTTCTTATGGTATATTCACCTTGTATCATAAAGCTGAAAAGGTGAACATTACCTTATGAGCGAAAGGAGGTTGATTGTCCTTCAAGTAACATATCTTCCGCCAAGGGCGTAGTCTGCCCATCACACCAAAGTCCCATATACTCTTTTATTACTATCCGATAATCTACTTACCGAAAAACAAAATACCTACCGAGAAAAGGAATACTTGGCACTAAGCTCTCCAACATGGGGAGCTTTTTGTTTGCCCAGAGTAATTCGTTTTTTCGGAAGGTACAAAAAACAACAAGGAGGTTTTTCATGAAATCTAAACGTCTCGTTACAGAGCTTGAAACGTTTTTCTATGACATGAACTCTGTATCATACCGAACCGAAACCGAGACAGTAACCACTACTGTTGTGGATGAGTTTGGATCCATCGCCTACGATGAAGAAGGTAAACCCCAAACTGAAAGTACGACTACTTTATATATCTACATTGACTCCCGAAGCTTAGATTACAGAGAGGGATCTGACATATATCGCTTCAGTGCTGAACAGGATGAAATGCTGACCGAGCTTATGCGTCCTGATTATTATCCGTTGTTTGCAGAACTGCTTGGCGATACTGTTGGTGATGGTGGTGAATATGGCTTTGGCTTTACCATCAATCCCGATCTTCCTGCAAGTGAACTTGGCGCACAAATCGTTGAAGTTGCAAAGAAGTATATCGGTAAAAGCTATTCATCTATGGACTGCTCAAAACTTGCACGAACAGCGTACAGTGATTGTGGGCTTTCTTCCATGAATGGCTTGTCATCCGTGTATATGGCGAAAAAGTGCGAAGAAATGGGAGTTCTGTTCACCGATCCATCTCAGCTGCAAGCAGGTGATTTAATCTTCTTCTCCCGCTTTGACCCAAGTAAAGATTCTGATTATTGTGGTGACGTAAACAGATGTGGTATGTCGGGTTCCGTTTTCTGCTTTATGCCATTTCCCTGATTCAGCAAAACAAAGCGGCACTCAACCACATTGTACACGATGTTTACTGCCCTGTGACCGAGCACTTTCAAGTTGACTGGCACAATGTGGAGTACAACTTGCGAACACTGACATACCATGCGTGGAAGACGGATAAAGCACTGCTCATGCGCATCTTAGGATATCCTTTGTACGCCTCCCCCTCCGTTTCCCAGTTCATCGAAGGGATTGCGCTATACACCATGCAAAGGATTTAATCGACACAAAAAGGATCGCTTTTGCGATCCTTTTTGTTAAAACTGCTCTTCCGGGCATCATCATTCATAAGTTTTTCGTTTATGCAGGTATATCCTTGCATATTCCTTCAACAATATGAAACAGCGCAGCTGGGGCGAACGCTGCTTCATATTGTTCTTTCAAGGTTCTTTTCGGTTGTTAGAGAGGTTATTATAATATTCGCTCACATAACGCGAATACCTTGTCGGTTTTGCCATTCCGCGTCAAGACACAGAACCGTCCCCTGCGTCATCCTCGAGCTTTGACGATTCTCAACCTACCTGCATCACATCCATTAAATATGCCTTCAAACTCATCGCGAAAACGCTCATAAACTGCTTCGCTGACAATCACTTGCGCTTTGGTTCTGATTAATAAAACTTGTAATGCTCCAAACCAACATATACCTATATTGCTCCCATCCGGATACATTCGTATAATATCCCGTGCATCTTCTGTCCCGACTAATTCGATTTCTTTTTCGGGCGTAAACAAAACCGTAATGCTAGCCAATCTCCGTTTCGTTTGTCTGTCATATTGCGGTATCGTTCCTGCATTTGGGTCTGCTAAAGCATCATTGTAAACGGCGTTTGCAATGATAATGGTCTTTATGTCACTAAAACAAATCTTTTTATACGCGATAAATCCATAACTCTTTATTATGCCTTCTTCGTTAAAAGCATAATAAAACAAAGACCCTAAAACATTAAATGTTTCAATCACGATCAAGATCACTATAAACCACCACAGCGTCATCGAATTGTTTTCACCATTCTGATCGTAAATTTGCTCGAAACCGAATATAGCTATTAAAAGAAACAGTATTATGCAAATACAATCGTGTGGGAGGCAAGCTTTACGTCTAAGATATTTCATGATTGGCCCTCCCTTCACTTACAAAGGGCATAAGTGATCGCATCATCTACCGAACCAAAAAGCCTTTCATCATTTCAGAAAATCCTTTCGTAAGTTGAGGCATTAAGCCATATCCACCTGGCGTTGCACTGGTAATCGCATAATTCATTCCAGCTGTCAGGCCGCTTGTCGCTAAACCTATGCCCGCAGAAGTGGCACTGGCTTTCCAAATTTCTTTATTTGTCTTGCGATTAACGGGGGGTTTATTTGTGTTGTTTAGGGTTTCAGTTATCGCTGTTCCTATTCCCGATCCGACTCCGGCCTCCAATGATTGTTCCTAACCCATTCATTATTATCGCTCCTTGCTTCTTATGGTATATTCGCATTATATCATAAAAAGCTGAAAACGGTAGCATTCCATTGATAAACATATTCCCCAATAACCCTATTGTAATGTTTTAGAACGCTTCAGAAATATAGAAAAAGCGCCGCCTTGGAATCACTCCCAAGACGGCGCTTTTCTGTTGTGGATCAGAGCGAACACTTCACGGCGAAACCACCGCTGAAGAAATAGGTGTTCGTCCAATACCTGTTTGGCAACAGTTGATAATAATGATACGGTTTCAAAAGGTTTCATTTGGTTTCACTCAAAAAATGAAACTATTAAGCGGGAAGTGAAACTCTCTTTTAGGACTGAAACTATGCTAATCAGTTTGTCAAATTGGAATTTATCCACCTATCCGAGAAAGAATTCAAAGAACCATTACCATAGTTCCAATTCCGATAAGTATACAACCTATTATCGATTTTGTTGAAAATTGCTCATGTAAAAATACAAATGCCAAAATCAATGTAATTACAACACTTAATTTGTCAATGGGAACAACCTTTGATGCATCACCTAACTGTAACGCCTTGTAATAGCACAACCATGAAGCTCCCGTTGCCAACCCCGACAGAATTAGAAACAGCCAACTCCGCTTGCTTATTTCAGTAATTCCATTTTGTACATTTGTGAGAAACACCATTCCCCAAGCCATTACAACGACAACAACGGTTCTTATTGCTGTTGCAAGATTCGAGTTGACTCCTTCTATGCCGACTTTCGCCAGTATAGAGGTAAATGCTGCAAATATGGCAGACAGGAATGCGAGTACAAACCACATACAATACTCCCTCCACAAATTGGAATTTGTTGATTATATCGGTGTTCCAACTTCAATTAAGTTGCCATCCAAATCGTAGAATCTGATCACCTTTTGCCCCCAACTGTGTGTCATCAGGTGATTGACATATTCGATTTCAGGGTAAAGTGTTTCAAGACGCGCTACAAATTGTTCTATGTTGGGCTCTTCAAAATACAACTCGGACTGATTACTGTTTGGAATTACACTTCTTTTTGTGAATTGTTCCCAGTATCCCGATTCCTGTAAATATAAATGATTCGTCAATTCCATATTCCCATCGTTGTCTTGAAGCAGTTGAAACCCAAACATATCACGATAGAACTTTAACGCACGGTTACAATCTTTAACAACAATAAGCGTTCCTTTGTATTTCATGTGCGTTCTCCTCCACAAATTCAAGTTTGTCGAATAGATTGTATCAAATTGCTGTGTAAATGTCAACCAATATAGAAAAAGCACGATGGTTTTGTATCAAAACCATCGTGCTTTTTTGGTGGAGCCCGCGCGATGGTACTCGAACACCGAAGATCATCATCCTGCGGGACTACATAGTGCTGCGGACCGCAGTATAAATGCAAAAAGAGCCCCGGCGTCGTGCCGGGGCTCTCTGTCACTATTATGCTTTTGTAAAGGTGCCAGCATCCACCCATCCGTAGACGGTGGAGCCGCTGCCGCTGACTCTGACGAGGTGGTACGGGTGCTTCGACTTGTCGGGCTTGTAGATCCGGGTGATCTTAGCACGGCCGCCGGTGCAGGCCGAGCCCTTCGCAGCGTTGGCGCTGGCGTAGTGCCTGGAGCCGGTGAAGTTGACGATGTCACCGACTGCGGGCGTCCAGGCCTCTGCCTGAGTGCTGCCTCCCACGATGGTGCAGTAGCTCTCATTCTCCAGGTAGATCCAGCCGGCGCCGCTTTTCAGCTTGCCCCAGCCGTCCTGAACTTCCACGATGGTGAAGGTGCCCTTGCCGGTCTGGCCGTTGACGGCGTAGCCCATGCCCGGGCCCTTGCGGTAGTTCAGGTCGTCGATGATGACGCGGACCAGGAAAGGCGTCGCAGGGTAGCCTGTGGCCGCCTGGGAGCCGCTGTCGTCGCTTCCGGTGTCCTGGGTGGTGTCTGCGCCCAGCTTGGCGTTGACGGCCTCCGCGATGGCACCGTGGCGCTCGTAGAGGTACTGGCCCGGGCAGGCCTTGTTGGCGTAGTCGCGGTGTACGGTCATATTGCAGCCGTTGGCGTGGCTGACGCGGTCGGCCTTGTTGGTAGACCAGACCAGCTTCTTGATGCCGTTACGCTGGCAGATGTCCGCCACCAGCTTGATCAGGGCGTTGTAGGCCTCGTCGGTCACTGCGTAGGGGTGGGTGGTGGCGCTGGCCACTTCGATGGTGATCGCGCGGTTGTCATTCTCGCGGCTGGAGCTGCACCAGGAGCGGTCCGCCTCATCGACGGACAGACCGATGGAGCCGTCTTTGCCGACGACGTAGTTGGCGCTGCACTCTCTGTCAGTGGTCGCGAAGTAGTCGCAGCCCTGCTTCGCCGTCCACTGGCCCACGATGCAATGGATCGTGATGGTGTCAATGGCGTGGTTGCGGGGGCTGGTCTTGTTTTTGGTGATATTGGTATATGTCACCAGCGGGCTGTTGCTCATGCTGTTGACCTCCTTTTCTTGGGTTGTGGTGGTTGCGTAGGCGTCATAGTATGCCTGGCCATAGCTGGCCCGCTTTACTTTGACGGCGTTGCTCTGGTCGGCCGGGCGCTCGTACCTGGTCAGCACGATGTCGGACGCCTCTTTCACGGTTTTGGCTGTCCGGAGCACCTGGAACACGGCCGCGTAGCCTTTCAGTTCCTGGAACATGAAGTCGAGCTGCATCATCAGATCGCCGATGGACGCGCCGGTCTTCCGGGCGTAGTTGAGCATGGCCTCCTTGCGGCTCCAGTATGTCCACTGCGCCAGGCCGTAGCCGGCGCTGTCGCGGACGAAGTTGGAATAGCTCCCGGAGTCCACGGCGGCCGTGTACTCGGCGTCCGTGAAGCCCAGGCGCTTCTCGTAGGTGTTCTGGAGGTTGTTAGGATTGAGCCCGCTCTCGGCGTAGAGGTTGCCCATCAGCCCGGCCACTCCGGCCGGGCTGAAACCTTTGCAGCGGAAATAGTTCCAGATGGTCCTCTCGGTGGAGGACCCTGTCGCCTTCATGGCTTACTCCTCGACGGCGTCAGTGCCGTCGCCGGTCGTGCCGCCGGCGTCTGCCAGGCCCTCGCCGATGACGTATCCGATGACAGTCGCGCCGGCCATGATCAGGCCCGTGACCTGGGTAGCCACGCTCTCAGCGCCGCCCAGGGCGACGATGAGCATGGACACAAAAGACGCCACGCTGAGCCAGAACTTGCGGCTCGTGAGTTTACGGATCCAGTCGATTTTCTTCATGGTTTAGTCCTCCTTGTTTTTGTGCAGCGGAAGGTGTTCCACCTCCGCCATGACTTTCTTCGCCGTACCATTCCCACCGAGCTTCAGATAGGGCTCGTAGAGATAGTCGTGCAGGTTTTCATATTCGTCCTGGGTTATGTAGCCTCTGTCGAGGTAGCAGCCGCCCAGGTAGACGATGCGGTCGTGGCCGAGCCCGAGGAGCATATCGCTCTGGCGCTTCATGGCGTCGTCGCGCTTCTTGTCCTCCTCGGTGCGGCCGTCTTTCTTCTTGTCACGACGCTGGAGCAGGTAGAGGATCACGGAGCAGCCTCCGGAGCCGGTCAGACCTGCGATCAGCGCGATGATGATATTGGTGAGCTGGTCGGGAGTCATCGGCGAGGTCCCTCCATGCTGTTTCTGTTCTTCATCTCTTACTTGCTCCTTGTGGTTAATTACTCGGTGTAGACTGTCCAGCCGGCCGGGTATGCTTCGGGGCTCCACACATTGCCGTCAATGGCGGAGATGTAGAGGGTGCCGTTGTAGCTGACGATGTCGCCCGTGTTGTAGGCGTCAGTCGCGCCCAGAGGCTGCACCCATACCGGGTAGCCGGTCTCGGTCACGCCGATGGCCTTGTAGAGACTGACAGCGGTGTCAGGCGTCCACTCAGCGGCGCTGGTGTGGTCCTGCAATACCTGGTAGAGCTGAGGATCGCCCACGGCGTTGACGCCATAGGAGAAGACGTCCTTCGTCTTGTAGGCCTTGCCCACGGCGTAGGCGGGATAGACGGAGGGGATCTCCAGCATCATGTCGAGCTGGGTCTCAGCGTCCAGGCTGGCCACAAAATACTGTAATGCGGTACGCATTTCGAGTGCGGTCTGTTTCATGTTCATAGCGTTATACCTCCCCTGTCAGCAGTGCCTTCATGACCTGCTCCATCTCGGTCATCCTGGCGTCCGTTGCTTTCTTCTGCTTCTCCTCGGCCGTCTTATCGGCCAGGATAAACCAGTATTTCTTGCCGACCTTGGTGATCTGGATCAGCTTCATGTCCTCATGCACCTGGGAGCCATCGGGCCCCTCGATGGTCACGCTGGACAGTTTGCCGGCGAAGGTCTCCACGGTGACGGCGGTGGAGCTGATGTAGTTGTTCCCGTTGAGGTCGAGCCCGTCGAGGGATGTGCCATCAGCCAGTGTAATCTTCCATGTCCCTTTTTCCATTTTGGTCTCCTTCCGAACAGCTCGAAGTAGAGGCTGCTCATGTTGTAAATTTGATCATGTGACATAATTTTGTAATGACTGCCCAGCCAGGACTTGAACGAGTTCTCGACCGTGGCGTAGTCAATCTTGCCGGCGTCCAGCAGGCGCTTGTACGCCTTCAGCTTCCGCCGCTCCCGGGTGATGTTCTTCGGGTTGATCTTTCGGATCAGCCTGCCGGGCTCTGTCAGTGCGTAGCACACCTGTAGGTGCCGGAACTCGGAGGAGAGCTTCACGATCCGGGTCTTCTTTTCATTGATAATTAGCCCATACTTGGCCGCCTCCTTTCTGAAGCCTTCCAGCACGCTCGCCAGGAACTCCTTGGAGTCTGAGATCGCATAGAAGTCGTCGGTGTAGCGGGCGTAGTGCCTGATGCCCCGGACGATCTTGGCGTAGTTGTCTATCCGGTATGGGTAGATGATGCCGATATTCTGGGAAGGCTGCGAGCCTATGTCCACGCCCTTCCGCAGCATCTTCTCGCCGGTCAGCAGCTCCGGATCCACGCCGAAGTTGAGCATCGGGTTGACCTTGCCGGCCATCATGGCCTCGATCTCCTCATCGGAGAAGCGGGAAACGTCCAGCTCGAAGGTCTTGAACAGCAGGCGCGTCAGCATCTCAGAGATCAGCAGCGTCTCCGGATCTTCGACCTCGCGCTCCAAGAAGTAGTCGAGGACCTCGATGCACTTGTCGTGCGGAATGTTGGCATAATAGCCGGAGTAGTCCACCAGCAGGATGTAGCCCTCGTTGGATCCGTGCTCCATGTAATACTGGTGCAGATGGGCCTCGAAGCGCCGCCGGTGGAAGGCCACGCCCTTGTCCTTCTGAGAGGCGCCGTTATCGTAGATCAGGTACTTGCTGATCGCTGGTGTCAGCACCTCGTCACAAAAGAGGTGGTTGACGGTCTTGTCCACCATCGTGTTGCTGGTGATGTAGCGCTGGTGGCCGCGTTCATTGATCGGGAACTTGTTCCCGGGCTCCGGCTGGTAGGCTCCCTCCATAAAGTCGCGCCGGATGTGGGCCGTGGTGAGGAGCTGCGTCATCTCGAACTGCTGAGTGCTGTGCTTGAATTTGCTGCTTTTCATGGCCTTGGTGCCGGCATCGTATATTAAATTTGCATCATAAAATACATTCATAAAAACCACGCGATAGCCCCATCGGTCGTGACCGGGAGCGTCCTGGTTAGCATTTACCAGCGAGCACGCTGGAAGGATGGCCTCTCCTTTCCCATAGCCGCACGCGGGAGCTTGCCCGTAGAATGTAGTGCGGTTGTGAAATCCGGGCGGACGCCGATGGAGTTCGAGGCGTTCCAGTTGTTGGCATTGCCGTTGTTGTTGACATTGCAGAAATTCGTCGCGGACTGGACGGCACAAACAGAGGCCACCCTATAGGGTGTTAATCTTTCAGGTGCTTCAGGAAGCGGTTGTCGGACTGCCGGAGCTTCTTCACCATGTTGAACAGCTTCTCGACTTCGAGCACGATGTTCATATACCGGTTTTTGTCAGCCGGCAGCGCCTCGGCGATGTACTGGAGCTCGTCCTGGAGCTGATTGCAGCACTTCAGCGCCTGGTTGAGCTCGTCGCGTCTGTCCAGGTACTCGACACGGTAGGAGGGCCAGATGGTATTGGCCGCCCTGATGTGCTGAGCGATGGCGCAGGCGAGATCGTCCACACGGTCGCGGTGCCTCTTGATAAACCAGCAGGCGTAGTCGTTCTCCAGGCTGCGGATGGCCTCGGCGACGTCCTTCTTGTGCTCCGGGTCCTGGATGTGCGCGGTCTGCTTCTTGACGGCCGCCTCCAGCTTCTTCTCGCTGTAGGCGAAGCTGCTGAGCAGCTCCACGGAGATCATCCGACGGACTGCGAGAGCCTGGTGGTGCGCTTCCAGATTAGAATGGGCCCGTTTACTTTTAGGGATGTCTGACACGCTATCTTATCTCCTTGATTAGATTTACCCGGCCCACGAGGGGCCGGGATTTTTGATCAATAGATCAGGAAAGCCGGGCGGACGCCGAGGGAGGCCGAGGCGGACCAGAAGGCGGCATTGCCGCTGCTGACGACAAAGCAGAAAGACGACGCGGACCGGACGTCTCTCAGCCACCAGTTCTCTCTGTTCGTGATCAGGTCCGGGCGTGCCTGGAACAGCGCCAGCTGGCTCTTGTCGGCGCCGGTGTCGTAACCGTTCTGGGATCCGCCACCCCATGCGTGGGAGCCGTAGACCATTTTCTCGTTCATCAGGTCGATCTGGCTGTCGTACCATGCCCAGCCGGAGCTGAGGCCATTGCTGACGGCGTTGGCCAGGAGGACTTTGTGAGTCAGGATGTGATCCGCGCCGAAGTCGGCCTTGACGGTAGCCAGAGCATCAGCCAGGCCGGAGGTCTTCATCTTGCTGCCGTAGTATGCGCCGGTCGTGACATTCGTGTCATTCATAACGCCGTTATAGAAGGACTTGTCAGGAATGACCAGCATATGGTGGGTGGTCAGCTCTGTGTCGCCGCAGTGCAGACGATAGTCAGCATGGGCCGCCCAGTATTTGCGGCCGTTGATGGTCCAGTAGCCGCCGGTGCGGACCAGCTCGAACTTGCCGGCACGGATGTCGGCGGACTGCTCGGCTGTGAAGCTGGTGCCGAGGCTGTGCTCGTAGATGAAGGAGTTGGCTCTGGATGCACCGGTCTGGCCGAGCATCTTGGTCAGCTCCTTCAGGGTTTTGATGTCGTCGGCGTTGGTGCCTGCCAGGCCGAAGACTTCGTTGATGGCGGCGATCAGGCTGGTCTTGTCCTCAGTCTCCAGCGTGGTCAGGTCTCCGTTGATGAAGGCCTTGATGGCGCTGAGGGGGATCCTCTTGACGCCTGTGCCGTCTGCGAGTCGTACCAGGAGAACGTCCTCCTCGCTGGCCACGGCAGCCAGCGCGTCGTACTCAGTGAAGCGTTTGCCGTTTGTTACGTCAATCTGCATAATGTTCCTCCTTATGCGGTTTTATATTTCCAGTCGCCGATGATCGCATTGCCATCGTCGTCCAGGATCGGGTTGCCGTCATCGTCAACGATGTGAGTGAACAGATCGTTGTGGATGATCATGTACTCCAGCGCGGTCAGACGCTCGTCCAGGTTGCTCGTCTTGTTGATGAGCTCGCCGGCCACGTCCTCGTCCAGAAGGCCCTGCACGGTGGCAAACCACTCGTTGAAGGCGTTCTGACTGGTGCGCTGGAACTCTTTCATGGCCTCCGTGATGGCGGTCAGGTCGGCGTCGCCTTTGGCCTCCAGCTCCTCGATGTACTTGTCGATAGCGGCCGTGTAGCCGTCGTAGGCCGTCTTGGCCATCTGCTCGAACAGGGAGTAGCTGGCGTTGGACTTGTCCACAAACTCGGCATAGAAGGCATTGAACTGGTCATAGAAGGCCTCGGTGTCAATGCTGTCGATGAACTGGGTGATGTAGCCGCAGACGGAGCTGTCCGGGCGGGTGTCAGTGATGGCGCTCTGGGTGATGACGCTCTGGTTGGCGCTGATTGTTACCAGTGCCAGGCCCAGCTCATAGTAGTCGCCGCTGACCGGCTGGACGAGCTCCGGAGCCTGGGGCGTTGCGGCGGCCGTGCCGGTCTTGATGATGATCTCGCAGAGGCGCTCCAGATAGTTGCAGCGGAGCACGACGCGGTCGATGCGGCTGTAGCTCGTGGGAGCTGCGGCCAGCTGGAAAGTGGCCACGGTGGGATCATAGGCGAAGGCGCCGTTGATCAGGCCGAAGCCGGGCTGGACCTGGACGCTGAGGCCGGTGTCGCCCGCCAGAACTTTGAAACAGTCGGCAGGCTTGGCCAGCACGCCGTTGGTCAGCAGTTTGGAAAAGAGCAGGCGGAACAGTTCCGAAGTCTCAGCCCTGTCAAAAATGGGCATACCCTCGGAGTCCACGCCTGTGATCTCAGAGTCAAAATAGCCGTATCTCATGGCCATGTTAAGATACCTCCCTTTGAATAATTTTCGTGATGCTGGTCATCTGGTCGTTGCCGAAGACGACGGAGAGGGTCTGCTTGCTGCCCTCGTAGACCTCCTGGATCTCAGTGATCCGCTTGGTGGTCTCGATGCCGACGTCTGTGTAGCGGTAGGTGCAGAGATCGCCCAGGTCGAAGTCCACGCCATAGGTCAGGTTGGCGTTGGGATCCACGTCACTGTTGACGGTCTCGATCTTCTGATACTCGGCCAGCTTCTCCAGGCCGCGCTGGTAAAGCAGCGCCCGGTACTGGTCAGCCGTGTATGTGTGCTCGGTGCCGTCCTCGTCCTGGTAGGTGCTCTGGAGGTCTCTTGCGTCCACATAGAGCTCCCGGCGTTCCTCGTCGGAACTGCTGCGGAGATCCACCTCGACGATGACACGGGCGGCACCTTCGCCCTCGCCGGCGACGTAGGCGAAGTTCTTGCAGTCGGACTCGTCCCGGTCGTAGACGGCGTTCTTGACGTTGTAGAAGCTGTCCGAGAAGATGGCCCAGCTGTTCTCCGTCTGGTCGTCTGTTCTGTCCTTGCCCTTCCACACCTCAAACGTGAGGGAGTTGGTCAAGTAGTCATAGCGCAGCCGGTGGCTGAGCTCTTGGGTCTTTTCGACCTCGTAGAGCTTGTCGCCCAGCTTGGCGCCGGTGGCCGTGACTGTGACGCTCGTGCCGACGCCCTTCAACCCGCCCAGGACGACCTGGGGGATCTTCCGGTCGGCGTCGGTCGGGTTGATCACATAACGGTCCACCAGCTTCCGGCCGATGACCTCCGGAGTGCCGGAGAGGCTGACCTGAGTGTTGAGCACTCGGTTGTTCAGAAGTTCCTCGGAAAAATAGCCCTTGCAGTAGGCCGTCCGGGCGCCCTTGGCGTCCCTTGCGAAGTTGACCTCGCGGATCACGCCGAGCTCATCCCGGTCGTTCCGGTACAGATAGCGGCCGGAGTTCATCAGCGCGAAAAACTCGGCGGGAGTGTGCAGCTCGAACAGACCGGAGGCATAATACCGCCGGTCCCAGATGAGCGTATTGAACACGCTGAGGACGCCCAGCGTGTCGAAGTTCTGGTCGAGGATGATCAAATTCATGCGCTACACCCCCAGATACTTCGGAGTGTAGAACAGATTGACGTCCAGGTTGGTGTAGTTCCCATCCGCGTCGTACTCCAGATAGTTGTCGCCCACTTCCAGCTTGAAGGGCTCACTCCGGCGGTCGATGTGCTGGTAGTAGTTGACGCCGTTCAGAGTGATGACCTGGTGCCGGTCGTTGGTGTCGATGAGAAGCACGTCGCCGGTCTGCATCGTGACATTTACGCGCATGAACTGGCCCGTGCCGGTGTTCGTGATCTTAGGGTTGACCACGGTGCCCCTGGTAGCGATGAACTGGATCTGGACGCCCGTCGGGACGTCTCCGTCGTTGCTCAGCACGACCTCCTTCTTCAGCGTTCTGTAGCCGGCAGTGTTGCCGCCCAGGAGGAGGCCACGGGCTTCTGGCTTGTAGTCCAGCTTGCCCGTCTCCATCCTCTTGCTGAGAGAGATCCAGGGGAAAGCGAACAGCGGCGTGATGTTCGCCATGTTCTTGCCGAAGTTGTCCACATTGAGCATATAAGGGTCGGGACAGATCAGATCCACCAGGATCTTCAGTTTGTTGTCCATGTTCTTTGTGGCTGCGAAGGTCCAGCCCTCCAGCTCGTACTCGATGTTGCGGCTGACGCCCATGTTGGTGATGAGCGCCTTGCCGGTGTACTTCGGATTGAAAAACTTGATTACTTTCGCCCGGTTTTCCGGGTTGTTCTTGTTGCTTCTGAAGCTGGCCTCGATGTGGATCGGCCTCGGCTTGATTTTCTTGCCATCGACGGACGCCCCGTCCACCAGGGCGTTGTCTGATGTGCTGATCTCGATCTCGGAGGACTCCAGGCCGGACACGGCAGTGATGTCAATGTCCTCGCCCGGGCCCATTTTGAGGGTCTTGCCGTTGCAGGTCAGCTCGATGGTTAATGTGTTTACTGTCATTTCACACCTCCGACCATGTTCCGCAGAGCCTCGCGCTGTGTCTTGGCCACCTCGGAAGGAGTAGCCACGGGCACGTTGTAGGTGTTGCTCTGCTCCATGCGATTGTCATAGTAGACGGTAGTGCCGGCGCCCGCCATCCGCAGCCCCGCAGCGTGCGAAGCTCCGACGGAGAGCTGTCCGGCGCTTGCCGATATCTCGGCCCGCATGGCGCTGACGAGCTCGCCGGCCTTGGCTTCCATGTCTTTCAGCGTTGCGGGCATGGACTTGTCCAGGCCCTTGCCCACGCCAGGCATGATCCAGCGGCCGACCTCGTCCGCGAACTCTTTGGACGGGGAGTTGATGCCGAGGGCGTCCTTCGCAGCGTCCAGCAGGCTGCTGGCCAGGCTGCTGACCTTATTCGTCAGCCAGTTCCAGCCGGAGCTGATGCCGTTCCAGATGCCGCTGATGATGTTGCTGCCGATCTCCGCCATCTTACTCGGCAGACTTGCCAGGCCGTTGACGATGGAGTTGAACAGCTGGGTCGCTGCTGCTGCGCCCTTCTGAGCCAGCTGAGTGCCCCAGGTGACGACCTTCTGGGCTGCCTGGCTCAGATAGTCCCAGACCTTGCCGGGGAGCTGCTGGACGATGCTGCTGACCTTGCTGAGCATATTGCTCGCGGCGGTCGATGCGTTGGAGACCATCTGCTGGCCCCACTGCACGACCCTCGTCACGACGTTGACCAGGTGCGTCCACACCTGTCCCGGCAGCTGTCTCAGGACGTTGGAGATCTTGGCGCCCATGTCGGTGATGGCCTTCTGAGCCTTGGCTGCCATATCGGCGCCCCACTCCTGAAGGTCTGCCAGGATCTCAGAGAATACCTGAGCCACCTGATCGGGCAGAGTTGCCAGGCCGTTGATCAGGCCGTCCACAATGTAGCCGCCCTGCTCAGCCATGACCGTGCTCGGGCTATTGATGCCGAGGAAGTCCTTGATGCCGTTGAGGATATTGCTGCCCAGCTCACACGCTGCATCCCATACCTGAGAGGCTCCGTTGGCCAGGCCGGTCACGATGCCGTTGATGATCTCCGGCACGGCCTCTCCGATCTTGGCGATAATATCCGGCACGGCCTCCTTGATCTGGCCCCAGAGCTCTTTGGCGCTCTCCAGGACCTGCGGGCCGGCCGCGATGAGGCCGTCGATGATCGCCGTGATGATGTCGGGCAGAGCTGCGACCAGCTCGATGACGATAGCCGGGATGGCCTCGATCAGAGCCATCAGGAGCTCGATGCCGGCCGCCAGAATATCGGGCGCAGCGGCCACCAGAGTCGTCACGACGGACTCGATGATCTGCGGCAGGGCTGCGACCAGCGCGTCGATGATAACGGGCAGTGCGTCCACCAGCGCGAGCAGGAGCTCGATGCCAGCGTCAATGATCTGCGGGATAGAGGAGACCAGGAACTGCACGATGGCGCTGATGATCTCCGGCAGGGCGTCGATCAGCACGGGAAGCGCTGCAAGGATGCCGTCCGCCAGGCCCATGATCAGCTGGAGAGCGCAGTCCAGGATCGCCGGCAGCTGGTCGATCAGTGTGGTCACGGTGTAGGCGATCAGCTCGACGAGGGCCGGCAGTAATGTCGGCAGCATGGAGCTGATGCCGTTGACGATACCGGTGAAAATATCCACCAGGCAGCCCAGGAAAGAGCCCAGGCCGTCGCTGCTGATGAAGTCCGTGATGCCTTCGACGATTGTCTCGGCAGCAGCCACAAAGTCAAAGTTCTGCACGACGTCACGGAGCTGCTCCATGATACTCTTGCCGGCAGAAAGCACGGCAGGCACGATGGCAGAGACCAGATCCGGGATCTGCTCCACGATGGCACCAGCCAGAGCCGGCAGCGTCTCAGCGAAGCGCGGGATGAGTTCGCCCAAAACTCTGACGACGTTGTCGGCGGCTGTGGCGAAGGCGTCGGCCAGCTGGTCGGCGTCGCTCGATCCATTCATAAAGTTATCCCAGGCGGCCTTGGCGGAAGCCAGAGAGCCCTCCAGGGTCTCCGATGCCTCTTTCGCTGTCGTGCCGGTGATCCCCATCTCCTCCTGGATGACATGGATCGCCTGGTATACGTCGTTCAGGTTGTTGATGTCATACTTGACGCCCGTCAGCTCCTGAGCGTCGGCCAGCAGTCGCTCCATCTCGGTCTTCGTGCCGCCGTAGCCCAGCTTCAGGTTGTCCAGCATGGTGTAGTTCTGCTTTGCGAAGCCCTGATAGGCGTCCTGGATGCGGTCCATGGAGGTGCCCATCTTGTTCGCATTGTCGGCCATGTCGATGATGGCCATGTCCGCCACCTTGGCGGCTTCCTCAGTATTTCCGCTGAGGGACTGGAGCAGGGACGCCGAGAAACTCGTGACCGTGCTCATGTAATCGTTGGCAGACATTCCCGCCGTCTGGTAGGCTCTGTCCGCTGCGGCGATGACCGCGTCGGCAGTGTCACCGAACAGCGTCTCGACGCCGCCCACATTCTGTTCGAGAGCGCCCACGCTGTCGAGGGCTGTCTTCCCGAGGTTGACCAGGCTATCGACTGCCCTGGTCATCATCTGGCCGCTGAACACGCCCAGCGCCTGCTGGGCGATGTTCGCGACCTTGCCCATCCCCGACTGTAGACCGCCGGAGTCCAGGCTTGTATCAAATCTTAGGGTTCCATCTGATGCCATGACCGTACCTCGCTACCATTCAAAAGTGCGGCAGGGTTTCCGCCGTTCATAAGTAGTTTGTTAAGGTCACTTTCGAGCTGCTGTCGGTCAGCCGACTGAGGGAGCGCATAGACGCGCTTCATGTGCTCATAGTGCTGCCGTTGCTCCTTGGAGATCTTGGCCGGGATCTTCATCGTGCGGTAGCCGATGATCTTGACCAGCTGAGTGTCTTCCGGGAGCGATCTAAAGAGTGCTCGGAACTGCCACCAGTGGAGGGGATGCCGCGCCAGATCCAGACCGTAGGCCTGCATAAACGCGGAGTAAATATAGTCAGCGTCGTGCTCGTAGGAAAAAGGCGGATCTTCTTCGGCGGCTCCGGACTTTTCGCCCGTCGTCTCTGCGGGATCCGTGCCGCAGCGGTAAAACCAGACCAGCCTGCTGAGGGCCTCGTCGAGCACGTCATAGTCGAAGACGACGCCGGGGAAATACAGGTGCAGAGCGGTCTGGAGCTTCTCCAGGTCGTCCAGCCCTGGGTCTTGCAGTAGTTCCTCGAACAAAATGCCCGTGCGGAAGTCACTGCTGATCGGGACCTGCTGGCCTGCGATCTCGACCTGTTCCGGCAGTCCGTCGATCAATAAATTCAGTGCTTTTTACCCTTGCCGTGCTTCTGAGAGACGAACTGCGCGGTCTGCATATTACGGACGGCGTTCTGCTGGCGCTGGGTGTAGCGGTTGGTGAAGTCGTTGAGGGTCTTGCGTTCTCCCGCAGCCCACTCGCTCACCTTCTCGATGGCCTTCAGGTGCTCCATGACGTTCATCTTGCCGCCGAACAGCTTGGCCGCTGTGCCGGCGCCGAAGATCTCGTCGAAGCAGACATTGACCACCTCGCACTGTGCGCGGTAGTTGGCCGCAGCAGTCGGGAAGTTTTCGCCTCTTTTCTGCTGAGCCGTGTCGCGCATTTTGATCATCGCGGTCTCGAACTTCTCCATGAAGTCGGCGTCCATAAGATCGCCTTCGAGCTTGACATTGTTAATAATCAATTCCATTATTCTGTTTTCCTCCATTGGTCGGTGCTATAAAAAAGCACCAGCAGGCTGCACCGTTTGGCCTGCTGGTGCCTGGTCGCTCACTGCCTGATTAGGCCAGTCGTGCGGAGCCAGTTGTTGCGTTGTTAGGCGTCGTACTTGCCGCTGAAGTTGCCGGCCGTGAACTGCTTGGCCACGGTGTCAAACTTGCCCTGAACGGGATCGCCGACCGCGTGCAGCACGCCGGAGACGCTGATCTTCTCACCACCAGCGCCGGAGTTGTCGCTGACCTCATTGGCCACGGTGAACTGGCGGGCAGTGAACTCGGCAGCATCCTCTGTGGCTTCGCCGATAGGGTTGAAAAGCTCGACGCGGACGTATTTCAGCTGGGCGTCAGTGCCGGTCGCATGATCGCGGCCCATCTTCCAGAGCTTATAGATCGCCTTCTGGGAAGGGATCAGACGGGACTCATAGGAGAACTCCGTCTCGTAGCTGGTGATGTCAGTGGTGGCAGTGACCTCGTTGATGTAGGTCTCGCTGTCGGTCTGTGCGTTGGGGCTCTCGTCCAGAGTCGTGAAGCCGGTGCCCATGAGCTCGTAGGTGCCGTCGATCTCGGCATAGTCCGCGATGGCGTTGCGGAGCAGGGCAGCACGACTCTCGTCAAAGAGCTGAAGATCAAACTTTTTCATGTGCTTATGCCTCCTTGTGATAGATGAGTTCTAACTGGATTTGATAGCGTGCGTTCCTCATGGACTCGTCGAACATATAGCCAGACGAGAGCACGCTGAGCTGTTCCGGGTGCATACCAGCGGGCAGCTCCGGAAATACGCCAGCCGCCTCCTGAGCCTCGACCCAGTTGGCGAAGTCCTCGTAGAAGGTGCTGTTGGCGATGTTCTGGAGCCGGTCCATGCTGTAATACTCCCGGCTGCCGAAGTTGAACTGGTAGCGCCGGTCAGAGCTGCCGTCGATGTACGTCTCGATGATGGGGTTGAATATCCCCGTCTCGATGGTGTACTCCTGCGGCTGATCTCCCAGTGCGTCCACCCGGAACACTCCGGCGCTGAGGAGAGGGCAGTCCTTGAAGTAATTGGCCACGCCCTCGATGATTGAATTGACCATGTCGGGCCTCCTTTACTTGTTGATCAGTCGCTCGATGGCTGCCCTGTTTGCGACTTTCATGCGCTCAAACCACATACCACCACGGCGGGCGTCGTAGCTTCTGGTCTGGCTGGTGTTGTAATACTGGGCCCTGGCGTATGGTGCGATGTACTGCACCTCGCCGGAGCCGATGACTGTGCCCAGGGTACCGGATCGTTCCAGGGCTCCGGTCCGCTTCGGGACCATAGGAGCGCAGAGCCGCAGGACCTCGCTGTCGATGATCTCCTGCTTCCTGCTGAGCACTTCATTCACTCGGGGAGCGCAGCCGGCGTTCCAGATGAGCTGGGCCTTGCCGTTCTTCCCCTGGATGATGGCGCCCCTGGGGTTTTTGATGGGCTTAAATGCCATTATTGACCTCCGATCCGCCAGTGCTTCACGGCGGCCGTCCCTCTGTGGGTGTTGTCAGCGTATTCCTTGACAGCGATGAGCTGGCTGCGGTCTGCGAGGGCTTCCATAGCTCCGGCGTCAACCGGTTCTGTCAGCTCCGTCTCCAGTGGCACCACATAGTCGCCGGTCTGGAGCGTCCAGTGCTTCGCGGCAGCCTCGTCGTCCAGGAGCTTGTACGCTGCCTCGGGGACGTAGGTCTTGCCGTCCTGCACCTCTGCACTGATGGGGATCCGCAGCTTGTAGGCGAGAGCCTGGGCGTGCGCCCCATCCGTTGAACGGTTGGAGCCGATGGACTCCAGGAGCGACGCGCTGCGGATGCACGTCGGAAAATACACCTCGCGCCGTTCGGCGCTCAGTCGTTTATTAAAGACAGTGATCGCTGTCTGCACATACATGACAGTGGCCTCCCTTCAGGGAACGGCTCAGCCACCCGGTCGGGAGCAGGTAGACGCGGACAGCTTCGAGGATCTTCTTGCGAAGGAACTCCTCCGCCGTCTGGCCGTCCTGGGCTTCCGTGATGTAGGTCACGGAGTACCCGTCGTTGCTTTCGCTTTTCACACCTGCACCTTGGGCGCCGTTTGCGCTGGCCTGGTTCTGATAATAGACGACCTCCGCCGCAGCGCAGACCGCGAGCTTCACGCGGTTGTCCTCTTTGGCAAAGATGTCGCCGTTGATGTAGGTCAGGTAGCCGATGACCGCCTCTGCCTTGGCTTCGACCTTGGGGAAGTCAGCCTCCGGGATGGTCGTCCCGAAGGTCTGACTATAAAATTCATAAGAGACGTACATCAGCCTGCACCTCCTTTACTTAGGCGCCGGCAGGAGTCAGCACGGCGAACGGGAAGCGCTTGGCCTTGTCCTTGGCCATGGCGTTGACAGGGTTCGGGATCTCCCAGCCCAGACGCATGACAGCACGGAGGGCCACCATGTCGTTCTGCATCAGGTTGTAGGCGATGGTGCCGTCAGTGTTCTGAACGATGCCCTCGGTGAACAGCTTGAAGGTGATGTCCTGGCGGATGCTGTAAACCAGCTGAGAGAAGTCGCCGGAGATCATGTGGGCGGCAGTCTTGTCAAAGGCGCCGTTGCGAGGGAACTGGATGGCAGAGCCGTCCAGAGTGTAGTTGCCAGCCTGCTGCATGGAGTTCAGGAACAGAGGACGATCGTTGCCGTCCTTCAGGCCGCGGAGCTTCGCACGCATACCGATGTCGGCCACGTGGCCGGATACGAAGTAGCCGGACTCCTCCACCTTGGAGATGGTGCCGCCTTCGCCGAGCAGGTCGGTGTAGAGGTCAGCGGTGATCGCCTTAGTGGCGCCAGCAGTAACAGCGGAAGGCACCAGGCCGTCGCGCCAGGTGGCAGGCTTGTCAGTGCCAAACAGGATGGCGGCGTCGATGACCTGGCCGAAGGCCTCCTGAATACGAGGACGGACCTCGCCCCAGATGTCATAGTCGGCGTCGTCGAGAACTGCCTCGGGGATGGGAACGATGACCGCGATCTCCTCGGCGATGATGGTCTTCTTGTCCCAGGCCTGCTTGGTGGTCTTCTTCTGACCGGTGTCGCCGTTCACGAAGTAGGCGATAGGCAGAGCATCCAGAACAGGGAGACGGGTCTGGGCTGCGGTCATGTTAGCCAGCCGGCGGCCCATGGAGAGGACAGCGGACTGGGCGATGGCGCCCTGGATGATTTCCGCAGCACGGTCCTCGGGGATCAGAGACTCGGCGCCGGATCTGTCAATAATCTGAGCGTCGGTCTCAAAAAGCTGAAGATTAAAATACTTTTTCATGTGGTTATTCCTCCATAATTTTGTTAGTTGCGGCCCGCTTTTCTGCGGATGGCAGCGTTGATGAAGTCGTTGCTGCTCTGATTTCCAGAGCTGCCCGCCCCGGAACTTTCCGTGCCGGTCTTCACGCGGTAGGACCCGCTGCCGCTGGTAGTAAAGCGGGGGTTTTCTTTCAGGAACTTGGTGGCGGCCTTCTCGAAGTCGAGCTTGCTGTCCTCTTTCATCAGGGCCGCGATCTTGAACATGACGTAGTCAGTGTCCTCGGCGCGGACGCCCTTCTGGGCGAGGGTCTGGCTGTTCTTCATCTGGGCCAGTTCTGCGAGCGCGTCATCGCGCTCTTTCGTGATGGCGTCCACATTGGGGCGCTGCTTCTCTCGGTTGGCCTTGAAGTCCTTGATCGCCTGGTTGATTTCCTCCTCGCTCATGCCCTGCTGCTTGAAGTAGGAGCTGAGAGCGGCCTTCTCGGCGCGTTCTGCACGAGCCTGGGCGATCTCCTCGGCCTGCTGGAAGCTGTAGCCTCCGGTGCCTCCATTATTCCCGGCATTTCCCTGGCTGCCGTTGCCGTTCCCAGCGTTTCCACCCTGGCCTCCGCCAGAGCCGCCCTCGCCGCCGTTGTCAAAGAGCTGAAGGTTAAAATGCTTTTTCATTGGGTCATTCCTCCGTTTTTGTAATGTGTCGTGAACATTCCCGCCGGCTCAGAGCCCGGCGTCTGCTCATAATAAAAGCGCCTCGCGGCGCTCAAATTATCGTTATTTCTCCATAGCTGTCCCGGATGCCCTCCAGGCCCAGGACATAGGTGCGGACCAGCGCCAGGCCGATCTCATTCAGAGCCAGCCAGCTGATGACAGTGCCGCCAGGGCTGACGCGCTCCTGGATCTCGACGCCGGCCACCTCGCGCAGCCCTTCGATCAGCGTGAGGGTCAGCGCTGAGACGCCGGCGCAAATGATGTTGTGCCCTGGAGGCGCCCCAGGGAGCCGCTGTGCGTGCCCTGAGACGGTGATCCCGGTGTCCTTGACATTTATCTGGATCATTCGCTTTCCCTCCTCTGAGCGGCGTCCTGGTCAGCTCTGCGGCGCTTCTCGGCGCGTTCCTTGGCTTTCCGGATCTGCTCCGCCTGGTACTGTGCGTAGACCTGCGGGCTCGGGGAGATCCGGCCCTTGGTCCTGCCGGTGTAGATGCGCTCTGTCTGCTCCTCCAGGCCCATTGCCTTCGAGAAGCTGCGGTACTGCTCCAGCTGCGCCTGGTACTTGCACTGGGCGAGGGTGATGTCTTCCTTGTCTGCTCCTGCTGTTCGGAGGAGCTGCACCTGCTCACGCCGGGCCCTCATGGCCGTCTCCATCTGCCTCTGCTTCTGGGTGGCCTCGTAGGTGGTGTACTCTTTGCCACGGAAGCGGCGCGGAGTATTCTCTCGGGCGTTCTGTTCCTCCAGCCATTCGTCGGTGTAGAGCCGCTCGCTCACGCCGGGGATGAAGGGGTAGTAGGTGTGCCGGCAGTTCCAGCCCAGCAGGCCCGGACCGGTGCCCAGGCCGCACTTGGTCGTCAGCTGCTCCTTGGTGTAGACCTTGCCCTGCCATGCAGCGTGATCCGGACGAGCTCCGGCGTGCCATGTGACCTCGAAGTAGTTGGTCCCCAGCCGCTGGGCGTTCAGATCCGTGACGTGGCCGGTCAGCTGGCCGAAGCCAGTAAGCAGAGCACGACGGGCGGCCACATCCACACGATTGTGCCAGCCGCTGGCGTAGTCCACGCCGTAGTCGCTGCCGCCATCGCTGAAGGAGTGGTCGGTCCGGAGCCCGGAGGCTGTCATCTGGCCGACCATGCGGCGGACCAGTGTGTTGTAGCCGTAGGCGCCGCTGGTCATGCCGGTGATGGCGTCGTCCAGGTAGCCGTTGTAGACATCAGCCAGGGGCGTGAAGACTTTCCCGCCTCGGCCGTTGTCCAGCATGAAGCCGGTGCTCTTGGTGATGTTGTAGAGCTCCTCGCTGGACTGCCGCACCAGGGCGTCGGTCAGCTGCTGGAGCTCGGGGTTTTGCTCGTAGGGGATGAACTCCTTGCCGATCTGCTCGTAGAGGCTGCGGTCGCGGGTGTATTCCCGCTCGATGACCTCAGCGTAGAGCCGGCGGACTTCCTCCTCGTTTCCGTCCACGGCCTTCCGGATCAGGTCCTCGATGTCCTGGGTGCTGTTGCCCAGGATGATCAGGCGCTGGATCTGCCAGTCGGCTGAGTCGGTGATGGTGCCGGCCTTCCGGATCCGGCGGATGATGTCGTCCATGATCGACATCTCCAGATCGCGGAAGCGTTTCTCGACGCCGGCGGCCAGCTGGTCGTGGTAGCTCTGATCCATTACATCAGAACGCCAGCAGACTGATCAGGCAGCTTTGTGGCTGCGACTTCCTCAGTCTCGCCGTACCACTTGGCCCGGTACTCTGGCAGACCCATGACGCCCATGGAAACGTCCTTGCGGTCCTCCGCGCGTTCTGTCTGCTTGTCCTCGATGATGCTGTCGTCGAAGTCGATGACGATGCCGGTGTTCTCCACCAGGCCGGGCACGTTGGCAGTCTTGCCCAGGCGGATGATGATCCGGAGCAGGTCCACGAGGACGTCGTGCAGGATGATCTCATGCTTCTGGATGGTCCGATACATATCGGAGTTTTCGCTGATGACCTGGGTGGCTGTTGCGACCGCGCCGCGCTCGAAGCGGTAGTATTGCGTGCCAAAACCACACTTGAAAGAGAGCAGGTTCAGATCGTTGTTGATGGCCTGCTCGTGCTCCTGCACCCTGAGCGTCATGTTGCTCTCGTGGATGGCCTCCTTGGTGTCCTTGAAGTAGTCCTCCGGCAGCTTATAGAAGACGCTGTCCTCGGGATCGAATACCATGGAGCCGTCCGATGCGGTCAGCAGCTCCGGAGAGACGAAGACACGCTTGCGGCCCAGAGTGAACTCGTTGGCGTAGCTGTCGTACTCCAGGTCGATCTTGGCCAGGACGTCGAGGCTATTGGCGAAAAGCGCCACGCCCATCGGGTTCGTGTCGTCCTCGTCCACATTGTTCGCGATGTTCAGCTTGTCGATGACGAACTGAGGCTGGTCGCTGCCGGTCTCGACTCTGGCAGCCAGTCCCTCGAAGTGCGGGATCTTGTTCCACTCGTCGGGGGTCAGTTCACGGCCGGCGCCGCTGGAGCACTCCACGACGGTGTTCTCGATGACGTACTGATAGCCCAGATCCTCGCCGTTTTCATCCTTCCAGGGCTCCAGCTTGTGGTGCTGGAACTGCGCGTACTTCTTGCGCTTGTAGGTCTTAGGGAAGACGAAGATGCACTCCGTGATCCTGGAGTTCTCCCAGGCTGTGGGGTAGATGTTCTTGGCCACCACATAGTCCATTTTGACATCGGCGCTGATGACGCGGCCCTCGTCGTCCACTTCCATGTTGGTCAGATATGGCACATAGGCCACGGTGCCGCAGGCAGCCTTGCGCTCCTGGTACTCATTGCCCTGGACTGCAAAGTTGGCGGCCTCCAGCACCTTGTTCACGAACTTGGCCGTGGTGTCGTCCTGGATGGTGATGCGGACCCTCTCATTGAGCAGCAGATCGCTGATGTCCTCGCAGATCTTCTTGCCCATGCTGAGGCTCTTGCGCTGGCAGCGTGTGTACTGCCCGGCGCCATGATAGACGCGATACTGGTGGAACTTCTTGACGTTCGCCCTGTACCAACTGTCCCAGATGGCGATCTTGGTGTAGAAAGAGCTGTCGATGGTGTCGATGCCCTTCTTCTTGAAATACTCGAAAATGTTCATTTTATGCCTCCTTCCAGCTCCTCCTCTTTTTCCTTTACGGGTAGGTAGTGCTTTATTTTCGACCACATTCCCATGACCAGGTAGCGGATGGCGTCCATGCAGTGGTCGTCCACTTTGACTGGCACCTCGCGCCCCTTGTCGATGCTGTCCTTGTCGTATTCATAGAGACCGAACTCCCGGACCGCGTTCTCCTGATCCGGAGACACGGCCAGCATCTTGAAGGTCAGGAGCTTCTGCACCCGGGAGATGCCCAGGGCTACATCGTTCTCAGCGTCGCGGATCAGGACAGTGTAGCCGGTGCCTCTTGTGGCTCGTTTGATCTCCTCCATCAGACCGCGAGCCGATGGGTCAATGAAGGTATAAAAAGTGCTGCATGAGTAGGTCTCATGCAGCAGGTTCAAAAACTTGACGAAGTCCCCGGCATACTCGCTGGGGCTTTTCTGCGTTCCGGTCTCCCGGCCGCTGTGGTAGTATTCCGCCAGACCGTCCAGCTTGTGCTCGTACTCATTCAGGCCGGCCGCCTGGTAGGTCGTGGCGTTCTGCTGGCCATAGTCCACGCCGACGCCGATGATCCGGTAGTGGTCACGGCTCGGGCGCTGGATGGCAGCGTCGCCGAACATATAGTAGATGAGCTCGTCCACGCCGATGGAAAGCCCCAGCCAGAGCCAGCGCCACTGGCGCTCGTCCAGCTCCCGGAGGATCTCGGCCGACTCGATCAGTTTCTTGCCCAGCCAGGCCTCGGGCACGTCCCGATAGTCCACATGGACATGGATGCAGTCCGGGCGCTTCTCCATCTTCCGGCACCAGACCACCACGGGAGCGTTGGGGTTTTTCGGCGGGTTGTAGAGGTAGAGCATCTGGAAGCCCTCGGCGTTGCCTCTGATGAAGGTCGCCTCGATGTTCTGGAGCTCGTCCTCGCCTTCGCCGTCAGTGAAGAACTCGCTGACCTCATCCAGCAGCACGATCTTGATGGGCTTGCTCTCGTCGATGATGCCCTTGGTGTCGTCAATGCTGTCGGATCCGGTGAAGTAGATGGTGTTGCCGTTTGGCTTGTATGTGATTTCCATGGGGCTGACCGTGATCTTGAACAGGCTCTCCGGCAGCCCCAGGCGCTTGATGGCTCGCTTGATCTCCTTGTAGACCGTTTTCCGGAGCTTGTTGTGGCGCTTCCGGATGACCACGGCGGAGCAGTCCTCCTCGCTGACGATCTTATACACGACCTCGATGGCAGCCTCTGAGGACTTGGTGCCGGCTCGCCCGGAGGTCAGGATCTTGTGCGTGTGCTCCCGGTCATTGAAGGCCGGCCAGAACTTCGGGATGATCAGGTCACTGATGCGGGTCGTGCGTGTCATTGATGATCACCACCTTCCCGGCGTCGTCGGAGCCGTCATTCAGCTTAGCCTTCAGCAGCTGAAGGCGGGCTTTCTGCTCCTCTGTGGCTGCGTCCCAGTCCTTGTGCAGCATCTCGTCGTATTGCTTGATCAGACCACGGAGCTCGCTCTGAGCGCGTGCCTGGGCCTTCATAAAGTTGGCCTGCTTGTCCCAGGCCTGCTGGACTTCCCACTTCTCACCCCATGACTCGGCGCCGCTGCGGTCCTCAATCTTCTCGATGGTCTTGTCCTCGGCGTCTTTTACATAGGCGATTTTCTGGGCCCGGATGATGGCCGCGTAAGCCAGCTGGATCTGAGTCCAGAGAAGATCCAGGGGAGAGGAGTCGGCTGTGAGATGCAGCAGCTCCAGCGTCTCCCCCGGCAGGTACTTGGACAGGAAGCCGAACTTCTCGGCGTTCTTATTCCCAGGAGGGCCTGTGGCGTTTTTGTTGCCAGGCTGGCCGCCACGTTTGCGAGCGTTCGGTTTTTTCTGTTCCGAGCGTTCGCGCTTTTTGCCGTCCCAGTCATAGGTGCATTTCCAGCGCCGGACTGTTCCCTCGGGTACTTCCAGGCGCCGGGATATTTCAATAAGTTTGACGCCCTGCCGATACAATGCAAGGGCCTCGTCAACCTTCGAGTTCCTTGCCTTCGGCATAGTCTCGTCGCCTCCCTGTTATTCGTCGTTTCGGTAAACGGAAAAGAGCAGGCCCTCTCGGTCCTGCTCTCGCTCGTCCACGATGCCATTATAGCACGGATCTTTTTGCAATGTTCGCTGACTTTCTAAAAATCATTCAGGAGCTCGTCCTCGGCTTCCTGGATGCGCTTCTCAGCGGTCTCGAAGTATTGGTCGGACAGTTCCATCCCGATGAAGCTCCGGCCGGTTTTAACGGCTGCCACGCCGGTGCTGCCGGATCCCATGAAAGCGTCCAGGACAGTGCCGCCCGGGGGGCAGATGGCCAGAAGGCTCTCCAGCAGCTCCACGGGCTTCTCGGTCTGATGGAAGCGCTGCTTCGGCGCCACTATGGGGACGTGGTAGACGCCCGGCATGGCCTTGGTGCCTTTGGCAGCCTTCCAGTCAATAGGCAGGTCGCCGTTGGAGCACCAGACCACGAACTCGCAGTCGTTCCGGAAGCGCCCCGGCTGGTTTCTGCTGATGCCTTTGTCCCATACGACGACGCCCCTCCACACCCAGCCGGCCATCTGCACGGCGTCCGTCATCGCCGGGAGGTTTCTCCAGTCCACGAACATCTCCAGGATCCCCCCCCTCCCTCGTCTTTTGCCTCAGCTCGCTGCACACCCATCGCATGAAGGCCGTGAAGCTCCGCTGGTCCATGTTGTCACCGGAGAAGGCCGGGAGCCTGGCGGCCCCATTGAAGTCGTTGTCGGTGTACTTGGCCGTTGTGCTGGCCTTGCGGTCTCCGGCATGGGTTCCGCCGGATGAGTAGGGAGGATCGCAGAGGATCAAGTCCACGCTGCCGGGCTCCACCTCTTTCAGCATCGCCAGGCAGTCACCGTGAAACAGTCGTATCATCCCAGCACCTCCCCCAGATGGACGACGCCCCTCTTGCGGAAGTCATAGGCCCGTCTGACGCTGTAGTTGATGGCGTCGGCCGCTTGCGTCATCGGCGCCCGTGCTATGTAGAACTCGGTCAGCACGGTCTTCTCGTTGTCGTCCTCCAGCTTCTCGATGGCGTCGCTGATCACTATGACCAGGGAGGCCTTCTCACGCCGGAGCTGCTCGATCTCCCGGCCCAGCTCGTCCACTCTGGCTATGACGTCGGCCATCTTGTCGGTCGGGGCGCTCTGCACTTTTTCACGGTCGTAGCGGATGGCGCCGGGCAGCAGGCAGGCTCTCAGCTCGTCCCGCTGGGTCTCTTTCCGTCTGATGATGATCTCCTTGCGGCGGATCTGCATCAGGAAGTCATAGGTCTCGTTCAATGTCATGGCAGCGCCCTCCTTTCAGTGCCTCATAGGTGACGACAATCTTGTCGGTGCCCAGGGCGAAGCCCAGCTCACGATTGGCGCCTCTCGACTCCTCCCAGTCAGGCAGCTGCACCAGGTAGTCTGCCCGCTCCAGAAGGGCCAGGTCTATCTGCATGATGGCCTCATAACTCAGCTGGTCGGTCGGGATGACCTGGCAGATCTCGGCTGGGTTGATTATGTGATAGCCCAGAGCCCAGAGCCCGCAGCTCGTCCGCTGCGTCTCCGAACTCTTGGCGGTAGTTTGGGTGGCCCGTGATCGGGCCGCTTAAATAGCCGATCATCTGAAGGTCCTCCCGGTCTTTTTGTGTTTTAATGTGATGCGGCCGACGATCTCGAAGCCGGCCATGTCGGCCAGCAGGCGGAAGGTGTGGATCAGGTCCTTGTTCTTGCGCTCGGCCTCGTTTTCTTCTTGTATGATGTTTTTGGTTCCGTGGTAGGCTGTCAGATCGAGATAGCCTTCCTCGTTTCTTCTTGGGTCGCTCATTGCGTTCTCCTTTCTTTCAGTGCTGCCATCAGAGCCGCCTGGCTCGTGTCCTTGGCCTCCAGGGCGTCCATGACCTGCTCGTCCACGGTGCCCTCGGCGATCAGGTGGTGGATGATCACCGGCTTCTCCTGCCCCTGCCGGTAGAGGCGGGCGTTGGCCTGCTGGTAAAGCTCCAGGCTCCAGGTGAGACCGTACCACACGATCACATGGCCACCCTCCTGAAGATTTAGGCCATAGCCCACACTGGCCGGATGCGCCAGGAGCACTTGAACGTTGCCGGCGTTCCATTCTGCGATGTCCTCCGGGCCGTCCAGCGTCCTGGCCTCCGGGATTGCTGCCCGGATGGCGTCCAGGTCGTGCTTGTAGCTGTAAAATACCAGGACGGGGCTGTCGGTGGTGTCGATGATCTCCAGCAGCGCCTCCAGCTTTGCATCATGCAGCCGGACGACGTTGCCCTCGTGGGAGTAGACGCTGCCGTTGGCAATTTGCAGGAGCTTCGTCATCACGGCGGCCGCGTTCAGGGCGACCACATCCTCGTCATCGATGTGAAGCAGCTGCTCGGCCTCCATGGTCTTGTACTGCTTCATCTCCTGGGGGCTCAGCTTGACCGGAATCCGGTTGTCGATCCGCTTCGGCAGCTTCAGGTAGTCGGCGGCGCTCATGCTGATGCAGATGTCGCTGATGGCTGTCTCGATCTTCTCCCTGGCTCCCCGAAGGGGTTCCCACTTGAAGACGATGTAGCCGTTCCGGGCTCCCGGCCGGAAGTATTTCTCGCGGTAGGCGCCCAGAGTAGGGCCCAGCCGTTCGCCACGATCCAGCAGATACATCTCGGCCCAGAGATCCATGAGGCCGTTGGCCGAAGGGGTGCCGGTCAGACCGACGACCCTGCTCACCCTCGGCATGACCTTCCGGAGTGCCCGGAAGCGTTTGGCCTGGGGGTTTTTGAAGCTGGAGAGCTCGTCGATCACGATCATGTCGAAGGGCCAGCCGGTCTTCAGCTTCTGGTAGAGATCCACCAGCCAGACCACGTTGTCACGGCCGATGACGTAGATGTCGGCGTCCGTGGCCAGAGCCCGGCGCCGCTGCTCCGGCGATCCCAGCACCTTGCTGACACGAAGGTGGCGGAGGTGGTCCCACTTGGCATGCTCTCGTGTCCAGGTGTCCTCGGCCACTCGCTTCGGCGCGATTACCAGGATGCGATCCACCTCGAACATCTCGTTGATCAGGATGTCGATGGCGGTCATGGTGATGACGGTCTTGCCCAGGCCCATCTCCAGCAGCATCCCGGCCTTCGGGTGCTCCAGGATGAAGTTGGTGGCCCTGGCTTGGTAGTCGTGGGGGATGTACTTCATCAGGCGCCGCCCTCCTTCGCGGCTCGGGCCTGCTCATCGGCGTACTCGGCCACCTCATGATCCAGCTGCTCTCGGTCAAGTCCTCTGGCTACACACCAGTCAATGGCCTCTTGCTTGCCGGTGATCAGCGCCACGTTGCAGCCCATCTTCCGCAGTTGTTCCATCTGCCACTTTTGGATGGCCGTTGGCTTTTCGCCCTCGCGCTTCAGCTCTACAAACCATATCCGGCCGCCCGGTAGGACAGCGATCCGGTCGGGCACGCCGTCGTTCCCGGGGCTTGTGAACTTCATAAACTTGCCGCCCATTCTCTCGACCGACTTCCGAAGGCCGCTCTCTATGTCTCGTTCTCGTTTTTCCATCTTTGGATCCTCCGTAACAACTATTCACTCTCGCGCGTATATGTCTGTGCGGGCGCTCTTGGGCGCGGTTTTCGTTGTCTATATTCAAATAATTAAAATATTAGGGTTTTCTTTGTTACCTTGTTACCTTGCCGAAAATATCGGGGTTTTTGGTGGTAACAACAACTTGATAACAAGCGGTTGTTACCTCGTGAGCCTCCGACCGTGCACGGGTAACAACTTAATCGTTACCCGTGCACCGGTGGTAACAACGCTGCGGGCCATAGCCTGGCACCTTTTCCAGCTTGCTGCCGCTTTTCCAGCCGCCGATCCTCAGCAGCATGGTCTTGATCCGGTCGCCGTCCTGCCGGGTAAAGCGGGCCCACGGGAGCCCCAGGCACTCGCAGTAGATCTCCTTGGTGCTGACTCGCGTGCGCTGCATCGTGCCCTCGATGGTAGGGCTCAGGACGTCACGCTGCTGGAAGAAGTCCACGCGCTGGCTCAGGTCCCAGTTGTACCAGTCCGCCGGCAGCAGGGTGTCCAGGTACTCGGCCACCTCGCCCTCGCGCTCGTCGAACTCCAGGGCGTTCAGCTGCATCCTCGCGGCCTCGCACTCCAGCTCGTAGTCCAGGTAGGTCGTCTCGCCCTCAGCCACGAAGATCATGGCCTCGGCCCAGATCTGGGAGCGGGTCTCCTCGGTCATCTCCCAGACGCTGAGGCGGCCCTTCTTCACGGGCACGGGCCAGAAGCGCCGGTTGCCGGTGGTATCTCTCAGGAAGCCGTCGGTGCTGTTGGTAGTGCCGCAGATGATGCAGGTCCTCGGGTGACTCTGTACCACGCGGCCGTATGCTGCACGGTAGGCGTCGTCCTGGCGGCTCAGGAAGCCCTTGACGATGTCGATGTCGGCCTTGCGGGTGCCCTGCATCTCGCCGATCTCCATGATCCACTTACCCTGGAGCTTTTCGGCTGCGGTCTTGTCCCTGGTGTCGGCCAGGCTGAGGGAGTCGTCAAACCACTCGCCGCCCAGCTTCCGGAGCAGGGTGCTCTTGCCGATGCCGGGAGGGCCGTCGAGCACGAGCATGGTGTCGAATTTGCAGCCAGGCTGCAGCACACGCTGGACGGCTCCGATGAGGGTCTTGCGAGTCACGGCCCGGGTGTAGGCGGTGTCCTCGGCGCCCAGATAGTCGATCAGCAGCGTGTCCACCCTGGATACGCCGTCCCACTCAGGCAGCGCCTGGATGTATTCCCGCAGGGGGTTGAAGTGCCGGTCGTCGGCCACTTTGGTCAGTGCCGTGACGACGGCCGAGTTGGTGAAGCGGGACTGGTAGACTCTGTTCATGTATGCCAGGAGCTGCGCGTCGTCGGCGTCTCTCCAGGTGCCACCGTCATTTCGCCACGGCAGCGGTCCGGTCTTTTCGATGGCCTGCTTCAGATCGTTGTAGGCGATGTTCTGGAGGCCCTCATCGTGCTGCACGATCAGCACGGCGTTGACGAGAGTCGGACAGACCTCCATCTTGGCGTTACGCTCCAGCAGAAGGGCCCAGTCCTCCGGGGACTCCTCCAGCTGAGCGAACTCTTGGCGAGCGTTCGCTGCTTGCTCGCTCGCGGCTGTTCGTTTGCAGCCCTCGTCATCTCTGGCCATGTCGGCCATGGCCTTGTAGCTCAGGGCGTCCTTGCCGCTCTTGTCTTCGTGACCATCGTCCAGATGCCCGAACTTGTGGAGGCGGACCAGGTCGAAGGCATTGCAGAGCTGTCCGCCTGCCGGGTCGGTGCTGTGATTGGAATAGGCGAACACGTCGCCGTCATAGACCACGAGGCCGGCAGCAGTTGAGCCGGCTGCGTAGGTGTAGCGGTCCTCTTTGGCCGTCGGAGTGTAGACGTCCGGCAGGAACTTGGCGATGGCCTCGGTGATGCTGTAGGTGCGGCAGAAGAAGCCCACGATGCCCTTCTTGGCCAGCGGGTCGCCCTGTTTGTCTGCCTGCTTCTTCCGGATCCCGGCCATGCGGGACGACTCCGGCCAGTAGCTGGTGTCGGTCCAGTCCGGGTACTCGGCCAGGATGGAGTCGGCCGCCAGGAAGGGGGCGTCGTAATATTGGAAGAAGGGCTCGACGTCCACGCTATGGCTCGGCCAGTACATCAGACGGGTCGGCTGGAAGGTGGAGTCGTCGAAGTAGTCGATGCCGATCTTCTCGGCGATCTTGCGAGCGATGGCCTCGTACTCGTCCGGCGTGACCTCTCTGTCGAGGGGCATGATCAGACGGTAGCGGGGCTTCGCCTTGGTGTGCTTATGTGTGGAGTAGACCGCCAGGGCGTTGTCGATCTCCAGGTTGTCGATGATGTTGTCCCAGAACTCGGCCGGAGGGAAGTCCAGGTCGAGGGTGAGCAGCTGGCGGGCCGTGACGTAGCCGGTCTTGCGGCGGCCATCCCTCAGATGACCGCCGACGAAGCCGCCGATGTCCTTGATCTTGTCCTGCTGCTCCTTGCTCATCTTCATGTACTCGGCGTGGGTCTCCGTGGTCTCCATGGAGCGGGAGAGCTTATTCAGGAGAGCCGCCCAGCTCATGGTCTTATTTTTCCAGGAGGTCTCGAAGCGGCTGCGGCCGGTCGAGATCAGGAGGTCGCCGTTGTGCTTGACCATGAACAGGGGCAGGGTGAGTTTTTCCGCTGTGTTGGTCATGGTCTCAGCACCTCCGCGTTCTGTCTTAATTTCTCAGCCGTGGCCTCAGCGGCCTCGAACTCGCGTTTTTTCTTCCGGAAGGCTGAGAGAGCTCCGGAGCGCTCGGCGGTCAGCTTCTTCAGCTGCTCCCGCTCATTGTGCAGCCGTTCAGGGTAGCCCAGCTGTCGGGCCTTCTTCGGCTGCTCTTTGATGCAGGCCCGGAGGGTAGTGATCCGGCGCTTGGCCGTCTCGATCTGCGGCTCCAGGTCCGCCGCTTTTTGGTGGTGGTTTACTGCCTCGTTGGCGAGGCTCTTGCGGCCGTCCAGGATCTCCTGGGCGCGGCTCTCGCAGGCCCCGGCCAGCTGCATCCGGATGTCGTCCTGATGCTCAAAGTCCAGGGCGACCACCCGGAGGAGCTTCCGGATCCTGGCTGCACTTGTTGGGAAAAAGGCGTCCGGGTTGATGGTCATGTAGCCGGTCTCCCAGCGTATAGTGATAGGCTCCATCGTTGTCCTCCTTGCTTTGTAGATAGTCTATAGCGGGGGCACGAGGCCCCCGGGATTTATGATAATTTGATCAGGAAAGCCGGGCGGACGCCGACGGAGTACGAGGCGCTCCAGCCGTCGGCATAGCCGCCGTAGTCGACATAGCAGAAATTCGTCGCGGACCCCTGGCGGATGTTCTGGAGCCATCCCCACTCGTAGTTCTCGCCCTTGCGTTCGGCGATGCGGTTGGCGCGTTCCTTCATCAGAGGCCACTGCTCGCAGTTGTCAGGTTCCATGGCGCCGGAGTTGTACCAGTCGTCGTGCCCGAACATCTCGCCGTAGAAGGGCAGGCGAAGCAGGTCGCCGTTCTCGAAGGGCACCAGCTCCAGGGGCGCGAACTCGTCGAGGATCTTGCCGGTGTTCAGGTCCTTGCGGAGATCGCTGCCGTCGTAGCCGCCGGCGTTGGTGTTCTTTCTGTTCATCTGCATGGGCTTGTCGAGGTACTGATCCAGCAGGAACAGGGCCAGGCCCTCGCCGACCAGCTTCTGGCAGGTGGCGGTATAATGGCCGACCTCGATGCGGTCGCCGATCTGGATCTCGTTGGTCTCGATGGTCATGGTGCGGGTGATTTTCATAGGTGTGTCCTCCTTAGTCTTTCATGTAGAATGGTGTCTCGTAGCCGTCGCCCCTCAGAGGCAGCCCTGGCGCCCACGGGATGGGCTCGGCCATGCAGGCGTTGATCCTCTCCATGGCGCCGGTGTCCTCGATGGGACAGTCCACGATGATCTCGTCATGGACGTGCATGACGATGTTGTAGCCCAGAGCTGCGACCCTCTGCATAGAGATGGCCAGGCAATCTCTGGCGGTGGCCTGGACGATGTTCTCGACCAGCTTGCCGCCGTAGGTCTCAGTCTCGCCCCACTGTTTCGTCTCCTGGTTGACGCCCATGTAGACGATGTGCTCGCGGCCGTCGCGGGGGTCGAGCTTCAGCCGGGTGTTCCAGTAGCAAAGCTTCCGACCGCCCGGCAGCTTGATGAACAGGTTGCCGTTGATGTAGCCGAAGGCCAGGCCGTTCTTCAGCCGAACGGTGCGGTGCTCCTCGATGGCTGTCCGCGCTGCCAGCTCGCAGGTCCTCCAGAGCTTCACGGAGTTGGAGTTGGCCTGCCGCCACTGGTCTACGACGCTCTGGAGCTCGTCCTCCGGTATGCTGCCGCCCTTGTCCATGCGCTTCATGGCGCCGACGCCGCCCTGGTAGCCGCAGGCCAGCACGGCGACCTTGCCCTTCTGGCGGAGGTGGCTGTTGGCTCCGTGCTTTTCCACGGGCACGTGGTACATCATGGAGGCGGTCTCGCAGTAGATGTCCTTGCCGTTGCGGAAGGCCTCCAGGACCCACTCCTCGCCGGCGAGCCATGCCAGGACTCGCGCCTCGATGGCGGAGAAGTCGGAGACGATGAAGCGGCAGCCCTCGGATGGGATGAAGGCCGTCCGGATCAGCTCGGAGAAGACGAAGGCCGTCTCGCCGAACAGGGTGCCCATGGTCTCGAAGTCTCCCTCGGCCGCCAGCTCGCGGGCCAGAGCCAGATCCGGCAGCGTGTTCTTGGCCAGGTTGTGCGTCTGCACCAGGCGGCCGGCCCAGCGCCCGGATCGGTTGGCGCCGTAGAACTGAAGGATGCCTCGCAGCCGGTGATCCTGGCAGTGCGCCACCAGCATCGTGCTGTACTTGGCCACGCTGGTCTTGCCCAGGGCGGTGCGGATCTCCAGCACTCTCCGGACGACGTCCGGGAGCTCCGGATCTCGCAGCGCTTCGGCGATGGTGTCCTTGGTGACGCTGGTCATCTCCACGCCCTGCTCTGCGAGCCAGCGCTTCAGCTGGGCCAGGCTGTTCGGGTTTTTCAGTCCGGTGAGCTCCTGGGCTTCCTCCTGGAGCTCCTGCCGGCGCCGGGTGTCATACTCGACGATCTTCTCGACCATGGGGATGTCGAGCGCCACGCCGTTGTCGTTCATATGTTGGTCCAGAGCCCAGAGCTCCTGCTCTGACTCCGGTGTCTTGTAGATGGATAGCTTCCGTAGGATCTCCTGCTCGGTCACGACGTCCTGCCGGTTGTAGCCCTTGTAGAGCTGCCACTTGGCCGGGTCATGCTGCGGGAGGTTGCGCGTCCTCTGGCCGTTGGTCCGGGTCGGCTTGCACGGCTTCGAGAAGAACTGGATCAGAGCCTTGCCCTGGGGGTCCTTCAGCTTCTCGGGAGGAAGGCCCAGCGCCTCGCCGGCGCCTGCCAGATTGCCCGGCAGGCCCAGCGTCAGCGCCTTGACCATTGTGCAGCGCCACTCCTCCGGTGGCATGGGCTTCTGGAGCCACTTGGCCAGACAGGTGCGCTCGAAGTTCGCGTTGAAGGCGGTCTTGACGATCTGGGGATCGAGGAGGGCCTCGCAGAACTCGGCCATCATGTCAGGATCAGCATCGAAGCAGTCGATGGTCTTGACGTCGTCCTCGCCCCAGTCGTCGAAGATGTACGAGATGAGCAGGATGTCGAAGTCAGGCGCCTCCACGTAGGCGTAGACGCCCGCCTCGGTCAGATCCACGGAGCTATAGGTTTCTATATCCACGCCCATAACTCGGTGCATCGTTCAATCCTCCTTAGAAGTCCTCGTCGTCCTCGAAGTCGTCGCCGCCGAAGTCGGACTCGGCGGAAGCACGGGCAGCGCCCAGGCGGTCGTCGTCCTTCAGCTTCTGGATGTTATTCAGGCCGACGCCGATGCCCTTGTTGCCGTTGGTGTTGAAGGGGAAGAAGTTGATGGAGGCGCGGCCCCAGCAGCCGGAGTAGACCTCGTCGGGATCCAGGATCTCGTTCAGGTCCTTGTCCACGATGCCGGGCTTCTGGGTGCTGTTGCAGTTGAGGAAGTACATACCCTCGTACTCAGGGGCCTCGTCGGCACGCTCGGCGTCGCCGTCGCGCAGAGGCAGCTTCAGGTTGGCAGGCTTCTTGCCGCCCCACTTGGAGCTGATGCCGTCCTGGACAGCTGCGTCGATGGCTGCCTTGATCTTCTTGATGGTGGCCTTGTCCTCTTTAGGGATCAGCAGGCACACGCTGTACTTGGCGTCCTGGCCAGCCTGGAAGGCGCGGCTCTTGAAGATGTTCACATAGCTGAAACGAACTTTTCCGGTGATAACTTTGGTAGTAGACATTTTATAATCCTCCTTAATTTAGAACGGCGCGACCTCGTCGTCGCCGGTGGTGAAGTCGGCCTTGGCCGCTTCGGTTGTGTTGATGGCTTCGCGTTTATCAGACTCCGGCACGAGGACCGGCTTGCCTGCGGGTTTGATCAGCAGGTCGCCCAGGGTGGCGGCCAGCTTCTTCTTGCCGACGAGCTTCTCCATCTCGGTGATGCCGTAGAGCTTGCGCTGGTAGAGCATCGCCTCGTCGAAGCCGGCGGCCTTCAGCTTGTCGGCCACCTGGATCTCGTCGGCGTACTTGCGGTTGCTGCGGCCTTCGACCAGCTTCCAGCCGTCGAAGTGCTCACCGGCCAGAGCCTGCTCCAGAGCGTACTCGCTGACCTCCTCGGCCCACTTCTTCAGGTGGTCGGCCCTGGCCAGCACTTCGCCTATCTCCTCGTTGGAGAGCAGCGGGGGCTTCTGGAACTCCATCCGGGCCAGATCCAGGTTGAACTCTGCACGCTTGCGGCAGCGGGCCTTCGCCGGGCAGAAGCGGCACCAGTCGCCCGCCACGAAGTAGTCGGAGCCCTCCATGGCCATGATGGCGCGGGGCTTGACCTCTTCCTCGCCCCAGAGCAGCAGCTCCTTCAGGATGACGGTCTCGCTGTCCACATGGTCGAGGCGGGGCTGGACAACGGTGGTCTTCACGGTGTCGAAGTCGTAGAAGTCGCCGAACAGAGAGACGGCGCCCAGACCGTAGAGCCGGAATTGGGGGTTGTTCTTGGCCTCGACTTTGACGCCCTTGCCGTACTTCAGATCGATGACCTGGATCATGCGGCCGCCGATGATCACGGCGTCGGAAGTTCCGAAGCCCTCCGGGACCCATTCCGTCAGATCGAGGCGCTGCTCGATCATCAGCTCGGCACCCTCGCCGGCAGCGGCGAACTCCTCCAGGACTGTCTCCACATAGAAGTCAGTGGCCTCGTCCATCTCGCCGTTGTAGTAGTCATCCTGCTGGATCTTGGCCAGCTTTTTCTTGTACTGGGCGTCGGTGATCTCATGCAGGACGTGGCGGAGCTTCAGCTCGGCCAGGTTGTGGGCGACTGTTCCCTCGTCGGCGTAGCTGCTGGAGCCGGGATCCGGACACTGATCAGACAGGGCGACAGATCCGGGGCAGTTGATCCAGCGGTGTGCGGCCGAAGCGGAGCAGCGGGCGTGTTTACTCGGCATTGGTTTCCTCCTTTGCGGCGTCCATCAGCTTCGGCAGATCTGCCAGGTCCACCTCGGTGAGCTTGTTCTTGCCGGTCAGCTCTTTGATCAGCTCGGCGGCTCTGTTGTAGCCGCACTTCTTGTTGAGGGCCGCCAGCTGCTTGCGGACAGCGATGCGGAAGTCCTCAGTCACTGCTGCGGGTGCATCGTCGGCAGCGGCCTCAGCAGGCTCAGGAGCGGGCTCAGCTGCCGCAGGGGCAGGCTTGTCGGCCTTCTTGGTGTTCTTCTTAGGGGCAGAAGCTTCGGGCGCTTCCTGGGGCTCCTGGACGGCCTCAGCGGGTGCAGGTGCCGGAGCGTCTGCGGCTTCATTGGTTGCCAGGGCGAGCTGGCTCGGGGACTCGATGCTCATGTACTGCTTGAACTCGTCCAGATTTGCAAATTCGACTGTGATCTTCATGCTTTTATTTCCTCCTTGTTTGTGTTAAAATAAGACTGTGTTCTCTTGGGCTCCGGGGAATTGGCTCCGGGGCTCATTCTTTTTGTGCAGACATAGTCACCACCTCCTTCACGGTCTCAGGCTCCTCGGCCTCTGCGGTCTCCATGCTTCTCAGGATCGCCCGGTAGGCCGAGCGGGCCAGCATTGTCAGGTCGATGTCTTCCATGCGCTTGTTCTCCTCAGATGGTTTTGATGGTCTGGCGACCTATGCAGCCGGTCCCCCCCCCGCTCCCATACGAACCAGGAGTAGCTGGTGGCGTCAGTTCCTCGGCCGGTGAAGCTGGGCCGCTTGTGCAGGGTATAGAGACCGCTGAGAGGATGAGCCTGCCACCAGCTGAAGCGCTTCTCGCTCTCCAGGAAGTTCGTCCGGAGCAGGAAGATCAGCAGGCCGCCAGGGTGGAGCAGCTCCAGGCTCTTGTTGATGAACTCCATGGCCAGACTGTAGGGCGGGTTGCCTATGATGACATCGTAGCCGCAGTCTGGCTCGTAGTCGAAGAAGCTGCCGATGGTTACGTTATCGGCCAGGGCCTCCAGCGTGGCACGTTCCTCCGGTCGCAGCTCCACGGCGTCGATCCGGTTGTCGTAGCCGCTATCCCTCAGCGCTTTGATGATCTGGCCGTTGCCGGCAGAAGGCTCCAGGATGCGGTCGCCGGAGCTGATGCCGTCGAAGTTGGCCAGGAAGGCCCGGATGGTCTCCGGCGGCGTTGCATAGAAGTCGTAGGCCTTGCGCTCGCCGCCTCGGTTGGTGGCGCTCATTGTGGCGTCCACCTGCTTCCTCCGCAGATAAAGTAGTCGTCGGCCGGGATGTAGCTCTCCAGGACGAGAGCGGTCGGGCTGCCATCGCGGCTGCAGCAGGCGTCACAGATGTGGTCGCCTTCACCTATCGGTTGCATATTGGCGCAGGTCTCGCAGCACTTGAATGGCTCTGGCTTGCGCTGTCTGTTTCTTCCCATGTGTGTCCTCCTTTTTGGTAGAAAATTTTTCTACTTTTAGATTAAAAAAATTAGACGACGCTCCTCGTCAGTGATCTGGAGCAGCTCGCAGAGGATGCGGATCTCGCTGGGCAGGAACTCCGTCTTGCCCTGGATCTTGTCGCTCAGAGCCTGCCGGGAGCGTCCCAGCTTCTCAGCGATGAAGCACATCTTCAGGCCGCTGTTCTTGATCTTTCTCTGGAGCATTTCAGTGTTTACCTTCATGCGTTTCTCCTTTCTTAGTGCTGACCTCTCTGACTCTTGGTTTGGAGCTTCAGCCAGAGCTTCATGGTGTCGCGTGTCAGGTAGAACGAGCCGCACACGGCGATGAAGTGGTCGAGGCAAGTGTGGACCACCTCGCCCTCGATGACGTACTTGGCGCCGATCCAGCAGAGCTCGAAGGCGATCAGAGTGCCGATCAGGCACATGAGATAGTTTGAATAAAATCTGAAGCGGGTCATTGTTGTGTGTCCTCCTTTTCTCCGGTGGCGGCCAGCAGGTCGCACCACTCTATAAATGCTCTCAGTATGGGGTTTGTGTTGCCCTGGTCAGCCCAGCCGGCGAAGCCGATCCAGCCGCCTTTGTTGAAGCTGATACACTCCCGGCGCTCGAAGTAGTGGCTGTTCACATAAAGGAAGCAGCTCACGATGGCGCCGTTTGTTTTGCGCTTCATATCGACCCGGCGGCTCAGATACATGGTCCCCATGGAGGTCTCGCAGGTCTTGTTGGCCAGTTTGATATGCTTATTCAGCAGCATGACCAGAGTGAGGATGTCGCCCTCAGTGATGTCGTCATAGGTCAGGCCCCTGCCTGAGAAGTAGGTCCGCGCCTCGTTGTTTGTGCAGACCGGGGCGATCCCGGTCTGCCTGATATATTCAGCCATCTGTCAGCCCTCCTTTACTTGCCAGCGACCAGCAGGTCGTAGAGCTTGGCCTTCAGCTGGATGACTTCGGCCTCGGCGGCCTCAGCGCGGCGCTGGGCTTCTCCTGCGGCAGTTGCTTCCTCGTCACATCGCTGGCCGTTCCAGCGTGCGGTCTCCTGCATCTTGGCCAGCTGAGCCTTGAGCTGGGCGATCTCGGCGTCCTTTTCCTCGGCGACCGCGTGGGCGGCCTCGTAATCCTTCACGGACTCGGCCAGCTTGTCCTCCAGCTCTGCGGCACGCTTCTCAGCGCGGCGGGCGCGGTCGGCCATGGAGCAGGCCCAGTCGTTGTTGATGTTCTCAGTGGCCAGGTCGAGGCAGCCCTCGAAGGCGGCGGCCAGGTAGGAGCCCGGGCCCAGCTGCTCGACCATCTTCCGGATCTTCTCCAGGGTGTCGCGTTCCTGCTGCTTGGTGGCCGGAGCGTCGGTGCTGACCAGCTCGATGCTGATGATGGTGGCCGTGCTGTGACGGTAGCAGTCGTTGAAGTCTTTGCGAGCCTGGCGCTCGGTGGCAGCCGTGAAGTGATCAGAGCCCTGGGTGCCGTTCTCACGGGTGAAGGTGATCTTATAGGTGTTCATTGTGTGCCCTCCTGTCGTTGTGTGTTCTCTTTCGAGGTAGAAAATTTTTCTACCATCAACAAGATAGCATGGGCGTAGAATATTGTCAAGATATTTTTGCAAAAATAGTAGAAAAATTTTACACTGTATGATAGAATGACCTCAGAGGAGGTGCTTCATACATGAACGGACTCGGTGATCTGATTAAACAGAAGCGCGAAGAACTCGGATTGAGCCAGGAGGAACTGGCTCGAATCCTTGGATATAAACACAAAAGCAGCATTAACAAGATCGAGATGGGGCTTGCTGACGTTCCCAGAGCGAAGGTTCCCGCCTTTGCGAAGGCCCTGGGGATGACTCCGGTGGAGTTCTCCGGCTGGTCTGAGAAACGCGTCGAGAGCAGCTTCAGCTATTGCTTGGAGCAGCAGATGGCGCTCCTGGGCTACACTCTGATCTATAGCGCCGATGGCGACGTCATTTTGACCCACGGCGGCGAGGAATACGAAGTAACAGAGCAGGACGTGAAGGAGCTGGAGGCTCGTGTAGCGCTGTATATCGACTTTATGCTGGGAGACCTGGCGAAGAAGTCCCGGAAGATTGGAGGCTGATGGACGTGTTCGGAAACAGAAAAATGAAGGCGGCCGCCGAGATGATGGCTCCGCAGTGGTTAAAGATAATGATCGAGAGTCGGGACATCGTAAACCGGACGACGGAGCCGGATGTCTTTTTCTCTCGGTATGACACGATGAAGGAAAAAGCCGAGCAGCTGGCCAGCATCTCGAAGTATGTCAAATTTAAGGGCATGAAGCCCGCCGAAGTGCTGCGGCAGGTCATGGATCAGGAAGATGCGGCCACGCGGGACATGGTGCTCCGGTGCTTCCAGAAGGCTCAGCTGAACGCTGAAAAGCTGAAAACGGAGAAGGGGAAGCGCGGCCAGTTTGAGAAGTTCCAGACTTCTCTGGAGGCGTATTTCTTCCGGATGTCGGACGGGAACGTGGAGTTGGTGCAGCGGCTCCACGACCAGGAGATTGAAAAGTTAGGAGGGTGAAGCCATGCGTGGTGTTATTTATGCGAGATATTCCCCGGGGCCACGCCAGACGGATCAGTCCATCGAGGGCCAGGTGGCAGACTGCCAGCAGTACGCTGATGAGCATGGGATCGACATCATAGAGATCTATGCGGACCGGCACGTCTCTGGCAAGAGTGTCGTCGGCCGTGACGAGTTCCAGCGGATGCTGCGAGACGCGGAGAAGGGGCGCTTCGACTGCGTCCTGGTATGGAAGATCGACCGCTTCGGCCGTGACCGTCAGGACATCGCCCTGGGAAAAATGACCTTGAAGCGGGCAGGCGTCAAACTGATGTATGCCCGGGAGAGTGTACCGGACGGCCCGGAGGGGATCATCCTGGAGAGCGTCCTGGAAGGCCTGGCCGAGTATTACTCCGCCGACCTCCGTCAGAAGGTCATCAGAGGCATGAGGGAGACCGCAAAAAAGGGGCAGTATTGCGGCCAGCCGCTCCCTATTGGCTATAAAGTAGACGCCGACCGCCATGTAGTCATCGACGAGGAAAAGGCCGCCCTGGTCCGCCAGGCGTTCCAGATGCACATTGCCGGCGCCACGATGAAGGAGCTGATGGAGCTCTTTCAGAGCCACGGGGTCGTTGGCCAGCGCGGCCGACCGATCTCTCATAATGTCATATACCGGATGCTGCGGAACAGGAAGTACCTGGGCGAGTTTGATGTCCAGGGTGTTCGGTTGCCGGTGGAGCCGATCATCGACCAGGCGACCTTCCTGGAAGCTGCCCGGCACTTTAAGACGAGCCGCAACAATGCGGCAGGGAGGGCGAAGGTGAACTATTTGCTGAGCTGTAAAATGTTCTGCGGGTACTGCGGATCTTTGATCAATGCAGAGACCGGCACCGGGAAGCTGGGGAAGGTGTACCGGTATTACAAGTGCGGGGACAAAAAGCGCGGGAAGGCCTGCGAGCTGAAGCCGTTCCCGAAGGACCACCTGGAGGACGCGATCATCCTGGCCACGGTGAACGATATGCTGACCGATGACATGATCGAGAAGCTGACCGTCCGGATCCTGGAAGTCCAGGAACAGGAAAACGCCGACGATCCCGTGGTGGGATTGCGTCGGCGTCTTGACTCAAATAAAAAGCGCCAGCGGAACTTGCTGGACGCGATAGAAGAAGGCGGGGCCCGTGGCCTGGTCTCTCGTTTGGCTGCCCTGGAGGAAGAGGAGGAGCAGCTGGTGGTGGAGATCCAGCGGGCAGAAATAAAAAGGCCCCGACTCACCCATGAGGTGGTCGAGGCCTGGTTGCGCTCCTTCCGCGTCGGGGATGTCACCGACGAAGACTTCCGTGCACGGTTGGTTGACACGTTCATCGCCCGAGTCGAGCTCCGCAACGATGAGGCGCTGATATTTTACAATATCCGAGAAAAGGGCCCGCACTCACGTGTTCGAGTACGGCCCGAATGGTGGAGGTGAGGGGAGTCGAACCCCTGTCCGAAGATCTGTCAACCAGAATTTCTCCGAGCGCAGCCGCCGTACAAGTATTCCCCTTCCTGCTTCCCCGGCGGCGGGGCAACAGGTCCGGTAGCTTCATAGATCCGGCCAGCCGCAAAGCTTTGGCTGGTTCGTTCCCTATCCTAAATGACGCCCGTATCTGCAACGATAGGTCTTTGCAGGCGGACGCGTTGCGCTATTTAAGCAGCAACGGGAAGTGCGTTATAGTTGTCTTTTGTATTTAGACGTTTCCCGCTTTTAACGAAGCGCGGGGCTTCGGCTCGCTTATCCAGTCTCCACTATCCCCGTCGAAACCATTTCACCCCCAAGTCTTAACGCACATAATCCTTCATACGCCGGTCTATCTCACGGTTTGCATCCCGTTGAGCAATATCATGGCGTTTATCATACAATTTCTTCCCTTTGCATATGCCTAATTCGATCTTAACCTTTCCGTCCTTAAAATAAGCCGAAAGAGGGATCAGGCTGTAGCCGTCTGCCTGCTGAAGGCCATAAAGTTTGGTGATCTCCCGCTTATGCGCCAGCAGCTTACGGGTTCGAAAAGGGTCGTGATTGAAGATATTCCCCTGTTCAAATGGGCTGACATGCATCCGATAAAGAAGCAGTTCACCGTCTTTGACACGGGCATAACTGTCTTTCAGATTCAATGCCCCTTTGCGAATGGATTTTACCTCTGTCCCAACCAGCGCAACGCCGCATTCCAGGGTATCTTCTATAAAATAGTCATGGCGGGCCTTTTTGTTTTGAGCCGCCAGTTTTATCCCCTTATGAACGGGCATGATCTCCTCCTTACTATACGCAAAAACGATGCAGCACATGCACGCTGCACCGTTTTACGCTGCATCCTGCAACTGTGCACTTACAGGCACATGAGCACGAGAGCCAGCACGGCAATGACCCCTGCCAGGATCATGGTAGCTTTCTGAAGCTTCATTTCCTTGGCAGCCTCACGGCCTCTCGAGCCAAAAGTTTCGGTATCTTCCCCATAAGCGGCACCCAAACCGGCGGACTTGCTGTTCTGAGCCAGCACCGACACGATCAGTGCGATGGAAGCCAGCACCAAAATGATCTGAATAGCTAAAGCCATTTCAAATTCCTCCCAATTAAACTGCAGTGGCTATTATATCATGCAGGGGCGGACAATGCAAGTGAAAATCCGCCCCGTTTTCATGATTTTCAATGGATGATCAGGGTATTTCCCGTCATTTCCGCAGGCTTTTCTACTCCCATAAGATCCAGCAACGTGGGACTCAGGTCGCTGAGCCGCCCATCAGAGCGAAGCTTTACATCCTTACGAGTGTCATCCACCAGTACGCAAGGCACAGGATTGGTAGTATGTGCGGTGAACGGAGCATTCTGCTTCTCATCCCACATATATTCGCAGTTTCCGTGATCTGCTGTGATGATGCACCGTCCGCCCTGGCGGAGGATAGCGTCCACTACCTTCTCCAGACAGGCATCTACAGCGTGAACAGCCTTGACCGCCGCTTCCATGACCCCTGTATGCCCCACCATATCCGGATTGGCAAAGTTAAGGATCATTACATCATATTTTCCGGAATCAATACGTTTGACAGCTTCTTCCGTTACTTCATAAGCACTCATCTCCGGTTTCAGGTCATAAGTGGCTACCTTGGGAGAAGGGATCAGGCACCGATCTTCCAATGGGTTGGGAGCCTCTACGCCGCCATTAAAGAAGAAGGTCACATGCGCATATTTCTCCGTTTCAGCAATACGAAGCTGTGTTTTATGAAACTTAGCCAGATACTGTCCCAAAGTATTCAGCAGGGTCTCCGGCTTGAAAGCTACGGAAAGCTTATCTTCAAAGGTCTTATCATACTGCGTCATGGATACATAAGTCAGCGGGAAAAAGCCCTTCTTTCTTTCAAAGCCGTCAAAATCTGCAAAGAGGAACGCGCGGGTCAATTCCCGAGCCCGGTCAGGACGGAAGTTGAAGAATATAATGCTGTCATCAGGCTGCACGGTAGCTACCGGCTTTCCATTCTTCAGGATAACCGTAGGCTGCACAAACTCATCGGAATCCCCACGAGCATAGCTCTTCTCCATGGCTTCATGGCCGCTTTCCGCGGTAAAGCCCTCCCCATACACCAAAGCAGCATATGCCCGTTCCACCCGTTCAAAACGGTTGTCACGATCCATAGCATAGTACCGGCCGCTGACCGTAGCAATCTCGCCGGCACCGATCTCATTGAGTTTCTCTTCCAGTTGCCGAATATATCCTTCCCCGCTTCTAGGAGGCGTATCCCGGCCATCCATAAAGCAATGAATGTATACCTTGCTGAGTCCCTGCTCTTTTGCCATTCGCACCAGAGCATACAGGTGTTCCAAATGGCTGTGCACACCGCCATCAGAACAAAGCCCCATAAGATGGAGCGCCGTTTTTTTCTGCTTGCAGTTGTCCATTGCTTTTAGAAAAGCCGGATTCCGGAAGAAATCTCCATCATCAATGGACTTGGTGATACGGGTAAGTTCCTGGTACACGATACGGCCTGCGCCAATATTCAAATGGCCTACCTCGCTGTTGCCCATTTGTCCGGCGGGAAGCCCTACATCCAGGCCGCTGGCCTGAATGTAGGTATGAGGATAATTCTCCCACAGCTTCTTAAAGTGAACAGCGCCGTCTGTACGGATAGCGTTATAGGCAACAGCATCCCTGTGCCCAAAGCCATCCAGTATGATCAATGCAGTAATAGGAGCAGCCATTAGTAATGCACCACCTGAGAAAAATCTACGGGTTTAAGGGAAGCTCCGCCGATAAGGCCTCCATCGATCTCCGGCATACTCATAAGCTCATGAGCATTCTTTGGGTTCATGCTGCCGCCATATTGAATGCGCACCTGCTGAGCAATTTCCTGCCCATATATACCTGCAATAGCACCACGGATAACCGCAATAGTAGCATTGGCATCCTCTTTGGTTGCAGTCTTTCCGGTCCCAATAGCCCAGATGGGTTCATAAGCGATTACTACCTTTGCAGCATCCTCAGCAGGAATATCCTTAAAAGCGGCCGTAGTCTGTCCACATACCCAGTCATCTGTCACGCCGGCTTCACGCTGCTCCAGCGTCTCTCCAACGCAAACAATAGGAGTGATTCCGTGGGCCAAAGCTGCCTTGGTACGCTTGTTAACGCCTTCATCCGTCTCGCCGAAATAGGTGCGGCGTTCGCTATGGCCAATAATGGCGTACTTTACACCCAGAGCCAAAAGCATCTTGGGAGAGATCTCCCCCGTATAGGCGCCCTTCTCCTCCCAATGGATATTCTGGCAGCCCAGCTGAATATTGGTGCCTTTGACCAGCTGACTGACAACAGGGAGATCTACAAAAGGCGGGCATACCACAACATCACATGCGGCATCCCGCACAAGAGGCATAAGGGCCACGACCAGAGTCTTGGCCTCATCCGGGGTCATATTCATTTTCCAGTTACCGGCAATGATAGGCTTTCTCATATTAGACTCCTCCTTAATGATTTATAAAGTTCACAAGATTATTTGTCGTTCAATACGGCTACGCCGGGAAGCACCTTACCCTCCAGAAACTCCAGGGAAGCACCGCCGCCGGTGGAAATATGAGTCATTCTGGAAGCATACCCCAGCTTCTTTACGGCAGAAGCAGAATCACCGCCGCCGATGATGGTCGTCCCCTGGCACTCCGCACAGGCTTCGGCTACAGCTGCCGTGCCTTTGGCAAAGTTCGGGAACTCGAACACGCCCATGGGCCCGTTCCAGATAACGGTCTTCGCATTCTTGATAACATCGGCATAAAGTGCACGCGTCTTTTCCCCGATGTCCATGCCCATCCATCCGGCAGGGATCGCATTAGCGTCCACAGTTTTATAGCTGGCTTCTGCATCAAACTTATCCGCTACGACTGTGTCTACAGGCAGCAACAGCTTCACGCCCCGCTCCTTGGCCTCTGCCATAAGTTCTCTGGCCAGATCGATGCTGTTTTCATCCAGCAGGGAATCGCCGATTTCATAGCCCATGGCTTTGAAGAAAGTATAGGCCATGCCGCCGCCGATAAGCAGGGAATCACACTTGGCAAGCAGGTTTTTGATCACGCCAATCTTGTCAGCTACCTTGGCACCGCCCAGAATAGCAACGAACGGGCGAACCGGATTTTCCAGCGCTTCCCCCATGATGCCCAATTCCTTGCCAATAAGGAACCCGGCCACGGCAGGAATATAGGCAGCAACGCCTGCAGTGGAAGCATGGGCTCTGTGAACCGTACCGAAAGCATCGGATACGAAGATGTCTGCCAGATCTGCCAGCTGCTTGGCAAAGGCAGGATCGTTAGCCTCTTCTTCTTTCTGGAAGCGGGTGTTCTCAAGCAGAACGATTTCTCCGTCCTTCATGTCGTCAATACACTTATGCGCGCTTTCACCCACGGTATCGGAAGCAAACTGCACACGCACGCCGGGCAGCAACTCTGCCAACCGCTCAGCCACGGGCTTAAGAGAATACTTCATATCCACCTTGCCTTTGGGCCGTCCCAAATGGGAGCAGAGAATAACCTTTGCCTGATGGGCAAGAAGATACTGGATAGTGGGCAGGGCTGCAACAATACGCTTGTCATCGGAAACCTTTCTATCCTCACTGAGAGGAACGTTGAAGTCCACCCGGCAAAGAACCTTTTTGCCATTTACCTGAATGTCCTCGATCGTTTTCTTAGCCATAATTCATTTCCTCCTGTTTGTTATATAAAAGTAGTCTCACTGTATACCCGTCAAATGAGATAGGTCATGTGCTCCTGCACCACGGCTGCCTTTGAAAATCCTGTACGGGCAAGCAATTCCTGCTCATTGCAGCCTCCACCCCATATATGCGTGCAGAGCAACTGATTTACACCGCTTTCGCGAGCCAACCTCCCTGCCTCGGCGGCGGTAAGATGAAACTTTACTCCACTTTCCAGATCCGAAAGCAGGCATGTATCTGCCAAAAGCACATTTACGCCAGCTCCGTAGTCTGCCAAATCTTTAAAGTAGCGGGTATCACCGGTATAAAAAAGCTTTTTTCCCTGAGAATCTTCACATAATATACCAAAACCACACACGCTATGTTGTACACCAAAGACGGTGATTTGTAAAGCGCCCACAGTAAACTTTTCCCCATGAATCAACGCATTTCTTTCGAAAACCTTATTGTTCAGGAGAAGCCCTTCTTCAGGGGCATACAAGGGAAGGCTGTTTTCTCTCTGCCCCTGTTCCAAAGCGTACTGCAGAATGGGAACATCCCCGCAATGATCATAATGCCAATGGGATAATACCAGAGCGTCTATCTCTCCCAGAGATTTGTACTGGAGAAGCCTGCTCATAGCCCCGCATCCCAGTTCCAAAGCAATGGTTGTGTTTCCATCTTCGATGAGATACCCGGAACAACATCCTCCCGGCTGGGGGTACGGTCCAAACTTGCCTAAGACTGTCAGCTTCATAAGTGCACCTCAGTTCTGAACCGGTTTCTCTCCGGATGCTTCCGTAGGGTATTCCGTTACGGAAACAAAACGTTTATCGCCCAACTCCTGCATGTGGCTCTGCTTTATCCGGATAAATAGCAATCCAAAGCCGCCTGCCACCAATGACTCTCCCAAATGGCTGACAAAACTCACACAAGCGGCATGATATCCGACACCTGCAAACAAATCAGAAAGGAAATAAACCAGTACCGACCATGCTGCATTTAAAAGTACGACCAACAGGGTATTGTGCCAATCCCGCCGCTTTCTCATTCCCACCAGAACCGTCAAGAGCATAGCGCCCAGCCGGCCGATTAACATGGGCAGTATGGAGCCATACGCCACCAGGATCAAACAGGCTGCCAGCGATCCAGTCCCCAATGCAAGCATTCCAAAAGGAATGTCCAATAGAACGGCCGCCAGGTATATACACACTTCACCCAGATTTACCCGCTGCTGCACCAGTAAGGTATATACGCGTTCCTGCCCCACAGGCACCGGAGCATTCACGAGCCCGGGATACAGCCGTAAGCTTGTCCATGTAGTCAGCAAAACAGTAAGAGCCAAAACAACTCCCAAGCAGATCCAAAATGAAGCAGGTTTACGCTCTTTCATAGAACAGCTCCTTGTATGTTCGCATCCCTTACAGAGACTTATCAAGCAACTCTTCTGTGGAGATGGTCTCCCCCTCCGTCTGCGCTTCCAGCAGGGTGCTGACTGTGGGCAGAGAACCCTCCTCCTCGGCTGATTCCTCCGCAGGTGCTTTCAGAGCAGCCTTTTCTTTCAGAGCAGGCAGCTCCTTAAGCAATTCCGGCATACTTTTGGAAAGCTGCTGGCAAAGCTGTGCATACCTCTGGGCGTTTTCGTCAGCCTGGCGAGCCTGCTCACGAACAGAATCGTTAAAATCGCTGAGCAGCTGCACATAGGCGGCTACGGCTTCATCCGTCTGTTTATACCGTTCCCGGCTCTTATCTTCCGCAGCTTTGATGATATCTCTGGCACTGCGGTGGGCATCTTCCACTACAGTCTCCCCTTTCTTGCGGGAGGCCATAAAATCCTTTTGGGCGGCTTCATGAATATCATCGGACTCTCTGCGGGCATCCTCCCGGATCCGGTCGGCTGCGGCAGAAGCATCAGTCATAGCTCTGGATATAGCGTTTTCCATGGACTGATAGGAAGACAACTTTTCTTTCAGGGCCGCATTTTCTTTTTCCAGCGTTTCAAGCCTTTCCTTTTGGGAGGCAATAAGCTGATTCTGCTGTTCAATAATTTTCCTTTTTCCGAACATGGTTTATACCTCCGTTTTTGTCTGCTGGCTCATGGGCGCCTGTGCAGGCACCGGATAATCAAGGTGTGCATAGGCTGCAGGCAGTACGATACGCCCCCTATTGGTTCGTGCCAGAAACCCCAGCTTAAGCAGATAAGGTTCATAAACGTCTTCCACTGTTCCTGCATCCTCTCCGGTATAAGCCGCAATGGTTTCCAAGCCCACAGGACCGCCTCTGAATATTTCTATCATGGCGGTAAGCATTCGCCTGTCTACAGCATCCAGCCCCAATTCGTCTATAGCCAGCATAGAAAGCGCTTTCTGCGCCGTAGGCACATCAATAGCGCCGGATCCCTTCACCTGCGCATAGTCTCTGACCCGACGCAAAAGTCTGTTTGCAATCCGCGGTGTGCCACGGGAGCGGGAAGCGATTTCCAATGCCCCCTCTTCGTCTATGCCGATACGCAGGATATCCGCAGAACGCAAGATGATCTCCATAAGAGATTCAGGCGTATACAATTGAAGCTGCTCCTTGATGCCGAAGCGATCACGCAGAGGAGAAGAAAGCATCCCCAGTCGAGTGGTAGCTCCGATAAGCGTGAATCTTGGCAGATCCAGTCGGATACTCCTGGCTCCGGGGCCTTTGCCGATAACGATATCCAGAGCGTAATCTTCCATGGCGGGGTAAAGCACTTCTTCTACAGCAGGATTCAGGCGATGGATTTCATCGATAAACAGCACATCTCCCGGCCCCAGATTTGTTAATATAGCGGCCAGATCCCCCGCATGGCTGATCGCCGGTCCGCTGGTAACCTTAAGGTTCACGCCCATTTCGTTGGCGATGATCCCGGCCAATGTGGTTTTGCCCAGACCGGGAGGGCCGTAAAGCAGAGCGTGATCCAGAGATTCTCCGCGATTTTTTGCGGCCTCGATATAAATGGCCATATGCTCCTTGACCTGTTCCTGTCCGATATATTCGGAAAGAAATCTGGGCCGAAGGCTGTACTCCGTTGACTCATCCTCCTGGCGCATGGAGGAAGTAATGATGCGGTCATCCTCTTTCATTTGCTTCTCCCAACCTTATCGGGCCAGCTTGCGCAGGGCCTTCGTGATCAGATCCTCTACGTTTTTGGCTTCTTCTACCGCGGTAACAGCTCTGGAGGCTGTAAGCCCATCATACCCCAAGGCCGTAAGGGCCGCCACTGCTTCCGCCTGCATATTGGCCGCCACAGGAACAACAGCATCCTTCTTTCCCGGCAGTGACTTCAGTTCCTGAGGGCTTACATGTTCTTTCAGATCCAGTATGACCCGCTGAGCGGTTTTCTTTCCCATACCCGGTACCTGATCAAAAGCCGAAGTGGTCTCTGTCAATACAGCCGCAGCAACATCCGAGGGTGTCAAATAGGAGAGTATGGACTGCGCCAGCCTTGGCCCTACCCGGGAAACTCCCAGCAGGCGGCGAAACATTTCCCGCTCCTCTGGATCATAAAAGCCGTATAAAGCCTGAATACCATCCCCCAGATGCAGATGAGCATAAAGCACCGCTTCTTCCCCCATGATCAGTTTCCGGGCTGTGATAGCGCTTATATTAAGTTCATACCCAACGCCTCCGGCTTCTATCACCGCCTTATCATTGGTAAGTTCCGTCACCGGGCCATGGAAATAGGCGTACATAACATTCTCCCTTCTGAACCGAAATGGAACATTTTAATGGATACGGTATTCTTCTGCCGCCGGTCCCATGGTCGAGCCATGACAAATAGCAGCGGCCAGCGCATCGGCAGCATCATCCGGCTTGGGTGTCTTTTGCAAATTCAGCAACAGCCGCACCATATGCTGCACCTGTGTTTTGTCTGCGTGGCCATTCCCTGTCACCGCCAGTTTGATCTGCATGGGAGTGTACTCATACAGCGGCAGTCTTTTCTGCTGGGCGGCCAGTAAGGCCACGCCCCGGCCCGCACCTACCGCAATAGCGGTAGTGGTGTTTCTGTAAAAAAACAGTTCTTCAAAAACGGCACATTCCGGGCTATACATCTCGATAAGCTGTCTGGTACCGGTATAAAGCCTCTCCAACCGTTCCGGCAAAGGTTCGTCTGATGTGGTCTCCACCACACCATAATCAACTACGGTAAATCTTCCCAGGCTGTCCCTGTCTACCAGGCCATACCCCATAAGAGCGTACCCGGGGTCGATACCTAATATGCGCATATTTCACTCCATTTCATTTGGTTATTAGTGTATCATATATTGACTGCCCTCACAAGCTATTTTTCGTCATTGCATGACTGCCCTCAAAGGAAAACAAGCAAAAAGCGGCCGTAAAAGGCCGCATGTGTGTTTATAAGAAGCATTCCTTATGCGGGGTCCTTGTCGTTGCCCCATCGTGTATTATCGTAATGAAACTGCTCCCGGAGCAGAAAATACCGTTCCGTCTTGCGCCAGGTACCGCCGGTGGGATTGTGGCTTTCGGCATCTATTTCCGTATCAGGCAAAGCATCCCGGAGCTGCTGTATTTGTTCCTGCGTTAACTCATTCCGGGCGATCCACAGTCGTTTAAGCTGCTTCATCCCCAGCAGCGGAGTAATATCTTTTATTCTGTTATTAGCAATATTCAGATGTTCCAATTCGGTAAGCCCTTCCAGCGGAGACAGATCGGAGATAAAGCTGGAAAAAAGCTCCAAATACTCAAGATGGGAGCAGTTGGCTAAGGGAGAAATATCTTTTACATAGCTCATAGCCAAAATTGCCACCCGAAGATTTGGCATGGTAGCGACAAATTCAATATTATTGAAGCTGTTATGCCCCAGGTCCAGCATTTCCATATCTGTACAGTATTGCAATACAGAAAGTTCTGCCGTAGTGGCTTTGGGGTTTGCCGTAGACGCACGCAAAGCACGGGCATCCGTACGACAGGAATACCGCCCGAAATGTACCCGCCAAACTACCTTCATACCAGGAAAATCCTCTCTGATCTGAGCCATAAGTTTGTTGGATACGTTGCAGCCGTCCATATCCAATAAGGTACAGACATTCATATAAGGCAGGTATTCTCGAAGTTTGTCTACATTTTGATTTCCTACCCGAATCCCTTTAAGATCCATTACAGTATCTGCAGTTGAAAAAGTTTTTCCGAAAACCGTAAACAGCCAATCAAAGGCCACTCCCGGGCAGGCAGTCTGAAGCTGGCCAAGCTCTTCCAGAGTAAGGGCGCATTGCACCTTCGCTCCAGTCTTTTCCGGGTTGGTAAGATTCACATAGGTAAGGTTTGGAAGAAGTGCAAGAAGACTCTTTCTTGCCAAGACCTCCTCTCCTGACAAAGCCGAAAAATCCAACTCCCGCGTTAGTTCGCTGTCATAAGCTTCATTATCAAAGTGGAGAGTATACTTCCAGTCAAGATCCGGCTTTTGAGTCAGAAATCCCTTTATATCCTCTATTTCATACTCGCAGCGGCGAATATCCAGGCTTTCCAAAGCAGGCAGCCACGCCAAACGTTGCAAAAGCACATCCGGCTCCAGTATACCCCCTGGTTGAGCACTTTTCATCTCATTGGATACTTCCACATTCCCCAAGTCTACTGTATACAGTACATGAACGTCAGGATGCGCCTCCATATAGGCAAAGATTCGTTCATATTCCCTGCAGCCGGAGAGATCCAGTTCTTTCAGGCATGTAAGCTGCTCCAATGCGTCAAATTCATCCGCCCGAGGAGAAAGTTTCACTTTTTGTGCCGAAAGAGGAATCTCCTGCCCCGCAATATGGATCGACGGTTCCGGGGATTCCTCAGTCTGCTCTTTCTCCGTGCCTTTATACTTCAGTTCCCGGCAACCGCCCATCATAAACAGGGACAGTAGAATAAATAAGATTGCACGGATCTTTATCTGCATATGCTAAATTCCTCCTTTGACGGTACAATTCATTTTCAAATACCAAGCTGCAAAATTGATCCGCCTTTACGGCATCTTGTGCGGCTGCTTACAAATGAGCTTCTGTTCCTCGGCTTCAGATAGAAGAAGGCGGCAGAGCGTGGGATGAAACTGAAACTCGTTTGTAAGGGCACGCACTTGTTCCAGCGCCTCCTGCTGCTTCTTTGCGTTGGACACGGGACGGCGGACAGCCCGAATAAGAATATTCTTGGGCGTATGAGCCATGTCGATAAACTCCATAAGCTGAGTTCTGTATCCGCAGTATTCCAGCAGATTTCCCCGAATGGCATCGGTGGCCAGCGCGCAGAAACGTTCCTTCAGAATTCCATAGCGGCTAAGAATAGGCAGAGTACCGGGCTCCATCTGACCGTTAAGTTCATGCTGACAGCAGGGAACGGAAAAAATCAGCTTTGCCTTCCACTGCACAGCATTGTATAAAGCATAATCCGTAGCGGTATCGCAGGCATGAAGCGTCATAACCAGGTCTACATCAAAGGGAGTCTTATAGCCATTTATATCTCCCTTTTCAAAATGCAATCCGTCATATCCATAATTTTGAGCAGCCCGGCTGCACTTTTCTATAACGTCTGCCTTCAGGTCCAGTCCGATAATTTCCGCTCGAATCCCTCTGATTTCCGTAAGGTAATAGTAGACGATGAATGTCAGGTAGGATTTTCCACAACCGAAATCTATAACATGAATGGAATCCCCTTTCCAGTTGGCAAGTTCATCCTCCAGAATCTCAAGAAAGCGATTGATCTGGCGGAATTTATCATACATGGAACGAACCACCTTTCCCTCCCGGGTAAAGACCCCCATATCCACCAATGGTGCGATGGGTTTACCTTCCTCCAGAATATACTGCTTCTTTCTGTTATGTTCTTCTCGAACGGCTGCCGCCCTACTTTCTGCAGGCATAACGGTTTCCCGATAGGTACAGGTTCCTTTTTTGGACAACAAAATACAATGTTCTCGTTCTGGCGAAAAAGCATTGACCTGCAGATAATGATCCTGAATGGTATTCTCCAGCGCTTGAAGAAGGTCTTCCGAAGGGATGTTCTCATGAAATGCCTGTTTTTGCGTGTACCGGGTAAGCTGCCAAAAACCGGTGCGTTGTTCCAGTGTGCATTTTATATACAACTCGCTTTTTGAAACAGGTTTACTGAGAATAAAGCGCCGGACTCCGGCGGACAGAATTTTATTCAAACTGCCCCTGAGAGTATCCATGAAAATATCTCCTTCTTAATTTGTATCAGAACCATTTTACCACAAGGAGCGTTTTATGGCGAGAGAAGTTTTCCAAAAAACAAACCTGTATACTTTGTGTCTTCTCTTTCTGCGGCTGAGGTACATAATAAAAAGAGGGCCAACAACCCTCTTTTGCTGCAAAATGTTACCAGCTTTCGAATCAGATGGACGCTGTTTAAATGGTTTCTGCGACACTCCAGGCAATCTGTCCGCTCAGATATGTCTCGCTGACGGGAAATATATCTGAAGCTTACCCGCAGGCAGCTTTCAGGTTCTATGCATAACCTGAAATCAATACCCGTACTTTTTACGTTTGAGCACCAGAAACAGCGCCGAAAAAACTACCGCCATGACCTCCGCCACCACAATGGACCACCAGATCCCATCGATACCCCAGTGAAGAGGAAGCAGCAGCACCGCTGCCGCCTGAAACACAAGGGTACGCAAAAAAGAAATCAGGGCAGAAGTCAGCCCATCGTTCAGGGCGGTAAAAAAGCCGGATCCAAAGATAGCAAAGCCCATGAACAGGAAACTCAGGGCAAAAATACGGAATCCGGAAATCGTAAGAGCCATAAGCCCTTCGTCATATCCTACAAACAGCCTGGCCAGAGGTTCTGCAAGCAGCTCTCCGGAAATCACCATGACCACCCCAAAACAACCAATCATCAGCAGACTCTTTCTCAGCAGCCCCTTAAGTTCTCCCTGGTTTTTTGCCCCGTCATGATACCCGAAAACAGGTGCCGTTCCAATGGAATATCCGATAAAGGCCGCAGAAAATATCATACTTACATACATCAATACACCGTAAGCAGCTACTCCGTCCTCTCCTGCATATTTGATCAGCTGGATATTATAGAGCATGCCTACAAGATTCATGGAAATATTGCTCATAAACTCCGAAGAACCGTTAGCGCAGGCCCGGGCTATGGCTTTCCCATCAAAGGCTGTTCTGCTCAGACGCAGGATGCTGTCATTATTCCGCCCAAAATAGAGCAGCGGTACTCCGCCCCCTACTACCTGGCTCAGAGCTGTGGCAGCAGCCGCCCCGGCCAGCTTATACTCCTGGGGAAGCAGGATCACCAGCACGGCATCCAGAATCATATTCGTCATACCGGAGGATACGGTAACAGCCAACCCCAGTTGCGGTTTTTCAGCCGTAACAAAAAAAGATTGAAACAGCATTTGCAGCACATTGAATGGAAGTGCCAGAAGTATGATGCGGGCATACAGAACAGCCGCTTCCAGCATTTCTCCTTCTGCACCTAAAAGACGGGCCAGGGGACGGGTAAAGGCAATCCCAAGTACGGCCAGAATGGCACCCAGTCCAGCTGATACATATACAAACAGAGAAAAATACCGATTGGCTCTCGGCTTATCTCCTTCCCCAAGAGTTTTTGCTACAATAGCGGATCCCCCTGTACCGAACATGAAGCCTGCGGTCGCCAGGATCATCAGCAGCGGATAGATCAGATTTACCGCAGCAAACGGCGTTTTTCCCGCATAATTGGAGACAAAAAAACCATCTACCACCCCGTAGATGGAGGTGAAGATCATCATGCCGATAGACGGCAAGGTAAACCGGATCAAACGCCCATAGGTAAAATGATCCGAAAGCTGTATCTGTTGTTTCATTGCTTCCTCCCAAACCAGCTTTTTGCAAAGCCTTTTACAACCGGCGCCAGTTCTTTTATTTCCCATCCGCTGGTATTGACTATCAGTTCATAAGCATCCCGCTGCCCCCAAGAAGATCCGGAAAGGATCTCTCTGGTACGTGCCCGTGCTTTGTCGACCTGCTTTATCTTGCGCAGCAGCTCCTTATCCGAAAGTCTTTCCTCCTCAGGAGCCCGCTCCCGACAGCGGCAAAGCTTTTCTTTCTCTCCTGCGCACACGAACAGCCGAAACGGCTCCCATGCTGCCAGTATGGTATCCGCATTACGGCCTACGATCACACAGTCCTTCCCCAAAGCGGCAATATTTTCCAAAACCTTTTTCTGCTCCAGCAGCAGCTGTATCTGCGAGGATTGCATATAAGCGGCAGAACCTAAAGTACCCCGAAATGTAATAGGCAGATTCTGCCAGCCATGATCGCCGAGCTTCTTTTCTACATAATGGGGGTCCAGACCGCTTTCACAGGCTACGGCGGTAATGATCTCACTGTCGTAATAGTCGCACTCCAGCAGATCCGCCAAACGTTTTCCAAGTTCTCTGCCTCCGGAGCCGAACTCCCGGCTGATGGTAATGATATGCATACGTTGTCTCCTTTACATTTTTTCTATCTGCTTTCGAAAATCGTTATTGTATTTTTCCATAAGGTGTAAGTACTTGAAAATCTCTTCTTCCGTCCAGTTGATAAAGGCACTGCATTCGGCCTTGCACAGCCGCGCTACCGTTCTGCCGGCATACTCCCGCCCCTTTTCTGTAAGGCATACGTTTTTAGCTCTGCCGCCAATATGCTCCAGATACACGATGTTTTCCTGTTCCAATTTGCGAACAGCAGAATTCAGTGTCTGCTTACTGAGACTTGTCTCCTTACAAATTGCTTGAAGGGGGCATTTCCCATTCTTTTCATAAATCAGATACAGAACCACCATTACGCTGTCTGACACGCCCAGTTTCAGTGCTGCCTGATGATACAGGGCATCCAGATCTGAAGCCAGGCAATTCATGCGATACATCATGTCCCCGTAGTCGATCTCCATACGCACCTCATAGTACAATTTAAACCTTTGGGAGTATAGTATGATTTCGTACTTTTGTCAACCGATTTGTTTTCTATCCATGCCCCTTGTTATGCGTTTTCTTGTTAACTCATTTATATTTGCTCGACATTCAAAGAAAACTGTTGTATAATGTCTTTGTTTCCATTATAAGGAGGGGCGATTATGAAAAAACAACACTTTCTCGTTAGACTGTTTGCCTTTGCTCTGACTGTTTGTACCTTAATAATTGGTTTACCAATACCTGTCCACGCTGAAGAAGTTGAGCTCAGTGACGAGCAGCGCAATGCTATTGCCATGTTGAATTACATCACTGTGTTGACTCAAGATATCAACGCATCCAAAAACAGCCGCTTATACATGGAAGAAGCCTATTCTTTACTGATTAACAACACTTATCCTAATGCCGTGGACAGCCGCACGCAAAGCCAGCTGACCAGTCTTTTGGATATTATGGAAAGCTACCGTATGATAGATGTGAAGCGGGAGCGCCTGCAATATATCTATGAACAAAATCAGGCACAAGCAATCCGTGCAGCAATGCCAAACCCACTGGCTCTTATGAGTGCCATGCAGGCTTTTCGCCCGGAAAAACTGGCTGCTGCCATCGTATATATGGCCGTAGACTCCATTTCCAGCTACACAGCCTATACCAAGGAAACTGATTTGCAATATCTTAAAGATGGTTGGGCATTGGACGATGACGAAGCTGAAGTTCTGCACAGCAGCCGAAAGGGCACATTCAGTTATATGATCTCCATGGTGCGGGATAACGATCTGCCCGGAGATCTGACGCTGACGGAAAACGCAGTGGAGGAACTTATTGAGTGGAAAAACAATGATAACACCGTTGGCCGCATTCGTTTTCTTGAATCCAATCAGAATACGTATCAGTCATACGGAGGATATTGGCTGATCCTGGCTGAAAGCTACTATGCCAACGGCAACTACGCAAAGAGTCTCGATGCGCTGGCCTCTTATGAAGGGCTGGAAGCAAGAATATTCCGTAGGGACTATGAGCTGGCAAAAATTTTACCGCTTATGATCTCGGCTGCAGAAAAGATATATTCTATTCACAAGTATGAAGAGTTTGCCGCCCACTACGGGCAGTCCATACTGGATAACACCGACCATGACGCCTGGGCGCTGCGGCATTTTGCCGCACAGACTTATATGGATCTGTATGGGAAAACAAGAAAAAGCAGCTATCTGCAAAAAGCTTACAGCATTGCACTGGATAATGTAAATTACCTTGTAGGCGAGCAACGGGCCATGAATGCCGCCTATCTGGCTCCTGTACAGGAAAAAACGGTTCCAAAAGGCGCCACAAAGGAAGAAAAAAAGCAGATCAGCAACTATAACAAGATGCTTAAGGAAAACCGAAAGAAAGAAATGCCCCCGGTTTACGAACCCCTGCTGCTAAACTGCGAACTGCTGTTTGCGTTGGCTGACAAGCTGAACATTTCTGAAAGCGAACAGCGAAACATAGAAGGGATTCTGCATTTGAAAGGGGAGCCCATCTTCCTGACCACTGCTCTGGACAGCCGGTACTGGTTTACCCCGGAGACACAGGAAACACCCGTAGAAATTGAATACGAAGGTCAAAACCTGAAACTGCCCGCATTTTGTCTGACAGAGAATGCGCGAATCACTGTGACCGTTAAAGAGCCGGACGCAGAAGAGCCCGCCGTTTTTACCGACTGGCAGTTGAATTCGGTGGAAAGAGTAACAGATGGCGATATCAGCACTTTTCAGGCGACTTATACAAGCAAAGAGGCAGGCGACCATCCCTGGGTACCCGATGCGGATATAACCATTGAAATCCAGCCCCGGGAAGGGATTGACCTGACCGCCTATCTGTTTGAGTACCAGACAAAGGGTACGAAGGAGGTTTGGTACGATTACTTCAAGTTCTGGGAAGGCTACAAAAACAAATGGCATGAGTATGTTAAAGTGTGGGAAAACAGCGTGATGTTTGAACGGGTGAAGTAAATGAAAAGAAAATCTGTTGCTTTTTTGTTAGCATTTTTGTTTGTCATGTCCATTTGTCCACTGACATTGGCGCATGATGATCAAAAAGAGCATGACGCCGACCTGAAATATGCATTTTGGGGTGACCGTAAGAAAGAATTGAAGGGTGATGAAAAAAAGCATTTACAGTTATTGCAAATGCTGCCTCTCTGTCAATTGATCAGTTTTCACCTAACGATAAAGTGCAATGGAAAAAAGAGTGCTATAATACGATTCAAAAGTATTTATGTGATCTAAAAGTGCCAAAACTTAATGTGTCATATGAAGAGTTAGACTTGAGCATTCGCATTTCTGGCAATGAAAATGTCGTAGCAAGTACGCATCGAAAGTATACACACTTAGGATGGAATTATAAAGAATATCCAAAGCAGGATTTTTGGATGTTGCGAAAAAAAGTGTTGCTTGATTCTGTTAATAGAGTTCTGTTTAATCCACAGTCGTTGCTTTCTTGGTGGCCTTGGCTTTCTGATGTTTTCTATGGCCCCAGTGAACAATGTGATGCCTTCTGTGCAATGATTTATTATATTCATATTCTTGGAGATCATATAGCTGGTAATACACCAGACAAACTGACCGATCTTGAGCCATTAATACAATATGCAAGCTTGTCCACTCCTGGTATTATTGCCGAGCTAAAAGAGCAAATTCAGATTGTTTTTGTTTCACAAAAAAGCAGTCGGAAGTACCTTTCTTTAATGGAAGATTTATCCACCTTAGGAATCTGTGCAGAAAAAAATTGTGGGACATGGGGATCCATTGATACCGATGAAAAGTGCAGAATCAATCAAAAAAATGCTGAAAAGCTTCTAGATATTCTTGCAAATCATCTTCCACAAATGCTGAAGAATGAACCGTTTTTTTCTGACAGATTTAAAAGTTAAATTGCTCACATATTTAACCAAGTCTTTAGAAAGTAGTCGTTTATGTATCCACGCTTCTTAAATACAAAAAGGCCCTTTGCTGGGCCTTCTATTGCTGCACTTGCGGGCATGCTAACAGATTTATTTACTTAGCCGTGATACTCCCCTGTAGCAGAATCTACGGCGACAAAGGGAACCACTTTCCCTCCGATCTCCACATATACCTGATAAACGCCGTTGCCGATATCTTCATAATGATGCGGCCTAACGCTGTAATTCTCCCACAGGCTTTCTTCAAAAGCAGTTTTCCATGCTTCTTCCGGTGCAAAAGAGGGACTCTCCCCCGCAGGCTGGGATGCCGCATCCGTTGCAGACAGCTCCTAAGTCGTTTGTATGGCCTCGCCTCCGTTTTCTTTGCTGCAGCCCGTTATCAGCACAAGCAGCAGCACCAGCAGTATAGTATTTCGCTTGACATTTTTCATTTTATATCTCCTTGGAAAAATCTTATTGTGCAAGTATCCATGCGGTTTTCGCTTTTTTTCATAAGCTGCACAGTTCCTACAGCAACGCTTCCCAGCGAACATTATCCCAACCGGTCGTATCAAAACAGCGTTGAACGGCAGCGGACATCCATTGCAGTTTTTGGCGTATGCAGGGAGACTGGCTCAACAGCCGGGCTTCATCTTCATGGGTCATGAAATATTCCATGATGCGTGCCCGATCTTCCTTTGCATTGGACTGGGCATACCCATCCACAAAATATGTTTCCTCCGGACTTCCGGAATACAGCGTCCACTGCCGCCGGTCATTTTCATTCCACAAAAACGTTTCGTAATAGGTGAAGGATTCCGGGTTCAGGGCCGCCCAGGCTTCCGGATCAAATGCACTGTAGTCCGCCGATAAAATATGATTTTCCGTTGCATGCCAGATCTCATGGCAGAGCAGCCCGTCCATACCATCAGCGCTTCGTATATCCAGCGCTACATTTTGCCAGTCCCGGCTTTCAAACGTACAGCCGATCGTTCCAAATCCGCTGCGAATTTCGCTTACCAGCAAAAAGCGCAGTCCTCCTTTCTCCATGCTGTTTTTAAGGCAGCACCGCACAATTGAGAGAGAAATAGCCGTAAGCAAAAAAGAGCCTGCCGAAGCAAGCCCATCCAGTTTTGGCGAAG
>ERZ779889.331-NODE-331-length-62359-cov-4.379960_pt1 | contig 62359 bp, 50 predicted proteins | sample MGYA00511030_ERZ779889 | MGnify/ENA primary metagenome ERZ779889 (study PRJEB29588, sample SAMEA2160616) | human gut metagenome | biome: human gut; feature: human-associated habitat; material: faeces | place: Denmark | collected 2008/2010 ... | reverse complement strand
CCTCTGCGGTTAGTGCCGCCGGCGGTCTGGGTCTGCTCGGGGCCGGTTCGATGAAGCCGGAGCTGCTGCGGGAGCATATCGCCAGGTGCCGTGCGGCTGTGGACAGACCTTTCGGGGTCAATGTTCCGCTGATGTCGCCCTATGCCACGGAACTGATGGAGACGGTGCTGGCTGAGAAAGTGCCGGTGGTCTTCACTTCGGCGGGCAATCCCAAGACCTGGACGGCGCGGCTCAAGGACGCGGGTATCAAGGTGGCGCATGTGGTCTCCAGTTCCAAGTTCGCGGTCAAATGCGCAGAAGCCGGGGTCGATGCGGTGGTGGCTGAGGGATTCGAGGCCGGCGGGCACAATGGCCGGGAAGAGACGGCTACGATGGTGCTTGTGCCTCAGGTGCGTGAGGCTGTCTCTCTGCCTCTGCTGGCTGCCGGCGGTATAGTGACGGGTGCGGGCATGGCTGCCGCCTTTGCTCTCGGAGCCGAGGGAGTGCAGGTAGGCACACGCTTTGCTCTCTGCCGTGAGAGTAGTGCCAGCGAGGAGTTCAAGCAGCTGTGTCTGAGCCTTAAGGAGGGCGACACTATGCTGTCCCTCAAGAAACTGAGTCCTACCCGCCTGATCAAGAACGATTTCTACGCTCAGGTACAGGAGGCGGAGGACCGTGGGGCGTCAAAAGAGGAGCTTACGGAACTGCTCGGACGCGGACGGGCCAAGTCGGGTATCTTCGACGGAGACCTTTCCGCAGGCGAACTGGAGATAGGCCAGGGAGTCTCACTCATCGAAGACTTGCCTTCAGCCGCGGACATAGTACGTTCCATGATGGACGGCTACCGTCAGGCTGTGGCAGGGATGCAGGTGCTGTAGCACGATATTTGCAAAATCTTCATTCTTTTTTAAGAAGATTACGATATGAAGCATGAAACCGGCATTGTGGGAAGCAGTTTTCCCGGCCAGATTACTATCCGCGAAGGGTATTCGGAGTTTTTCAACGGTCTTATGGACATAGTGCGGAAGGCTTCCGCAGATATGGGCGGAGTGGACGGACAGACAGGGGAAAATCTCCGCAGCTACGTCATGGACTGGCTTGGAAATCATCCCCTGCTGGATTTCAATGAATATTCTGACACGAAGTATATACGCAGTTATATAGGCAGATGCCCCGAAACGCACTGGGAGGCCATAGTCATGTCATGGAAACGGGGCAATACCACCACCATCCACGGTCATCCGCAGTTTGCCGCCTACAACTTCGCGGACGGAATTTTCAGGCTCGAGATCTTCGAGAAAGTCTCGGAGACAGGTGCGCGGAAAATCAGGGCAGTGGAAATAGACCGCCCTGGAGGGTTCTTCGCACTCGGGGATTCCGAAGACTTCGACAACCACATCCACCGCATCACATGTCTCAGCGACACCGGCCACAGTCTCCACGTCTATTCGGATGACGCACTAAAGGGGAGGGTGTACGAGGAAGTGTAGTATGTCTTCCGGAACGGGAGTTCTCAGTAGTAGTTATGCGAATATCGCGAGGGGAAACAATCTTTCAGCTGGTCAATGTTACCGCCCAGGGAGAAGGCCACGCAGACAGCGTCTCCCTCAGTTTCGCTCCCAAGCTCAATGTCTCTGAGGACCCGGTCTGCGGCTTCGGTCATAGGAAAAAGCAACGGTAAGTATAGTATCAGCCTTTTCTTGTATGTCGCAGATAATCAGGATACTGAAATCGTAACGCGATCTTCTCGGCCGTTCAGTTGTGGCCGAAAAGATTACGTTCTGCTGAAATGTAGCTGAATATTAGTGCTTTACAAAATAAAGCCGCTGCTCAACTTCCCATTGCATAGGTAAAACCGAAGTCGCCTACCGATTCCGAGCACCGCAACGGCAGCAAATCCTGTGAAACGGTGCCGTTGCGGTACAATTGCTGAGAGGGGGCGGTCATGGATGTCAGGACGGTCGGTCAATCTTTCAGATACGGCAGTAAAATTGTGTCTGGCGTAGACTACCGGCCGACGATGAGGGCCTGCTGGGGGCCGACACTCAGAACGGGACCGGTTATGGTGCCGAGACCGTCTGCGTAGATGCGGCCGTCCCTGCAGTAGACGGTGTAGCGGTGCTGAGGGCCGTTCTTCGACATTGAGCCGTTGCTGTCGGAAACAGCTTCCCAGTCCGGTATGTCTATGCTTACGGGCTCTTTGCGCGAGTTGATGATCACAACGAGTTCCTCGCAGGGATCTCCGCCGGCGTGTCCGGTGAGTCTCCATGCCACCACTCCCTCAGGTGCATCCAGAAATTCCAGATGTTCCCGTACCAGGTCCGCGTCTCCGAGGCGGAAGGCGGGATGGGCCTTTCGCAGGGCTATCAGTCCGCGGTAGTAGTCGTACAGGTCTGCATAGCGGGACTTGAAGCTCCAGTCGATGGCGTTGACGGCGTCGGGGCTGTTGTAGCTGTTGTGTACGCCCTGCTTGGTACGGAAGAGTTCCTCGCCTGCATATATGAACGGTATGCCCTGGGATGTGAACACTACGGTCTGGCCGAGTTTGTCCAGCTTAAGCAGCTCGTCCTCGGATATGCCTGGCAGGGAGGCGTGAAGCCTGTCGCGCAGGCACATGTCATCGTGACAGGAAATGTACGAGATCATCTGTGAAGGTTCCGAGGCCCAGCATGTGTCGGAGTAGTTGACGGCTGCGAAGTCCACGTCCGGATGCCATATCGCTCCCGCCACTCCGAATTTGACACTTTCCTCCAGACCATGCACGCCTCCGAGGAAGCCTGCCTGCGAGTCATCGCTGAACGGGCCGCGGAGGGCATCGCGCATCTCGTCGGAGAATGCCGCTATACCCGGCATTTCCCATGTGTTGGCCTTCATGGCCAGCAGTTTCCCGTCATACAGGGGAGCAGAGGCGGCCCAGCCCTCACCGTAGACGAGTATCGAGGAGTCTATTTCGTTCAGAGCGGAGCGTATGGCGTTCATGGTCTCTATGTCGTGTATGCCCATCAGGTCGAAGCGGAAGCCGTCGATGTGGTATTCCTCGGCCCACCAGCAGACGGATTCGACCATGTAGCGGCGCATCATTTCCTTCTCGGAGGCTGTCTCGTTGCCGCATGCCGAGCCGTCCGCGAAGCTGCCGTCCTCCCTCATGCGGAAGAAGTATCCTGGTACTGTACGCTCGAAGGCGTGGGACGCGGCATCGGCCACATGGTTGTACACCACGTCGAGCACTACCCGTATTCCGGCTTTGTGCAGGGCCTGGACCATTTCCTTGAATTCCCTGATGCGGCTCGAAGGATCGTAGGGGTCAGTGGAGTAGGAGCCGTCGGGGACATTGTAGTTCACCGGGTCGTAGCCCCAGTTGTAGACATTGTCCTCCAGTCTGGTCTCGTCGACAGAGGCGTAGTCGAAGGATGGAAGGATGTGTACGTGCGTCACGCCCAGTTCTACGAGATGGTCGATGCCGGTGCGTACGCCGCGGGGTCCGCGTGTGCCGGTCTCGGTCAGAGCGAGGAATTTGCCCCGGTGTTCAGGGAAAATTCCGGAATTGGCGGAGACAGAGAAATCCCGGTGGTGCATCTCGTAGACCACTGCGTCTGAAAGCGAGCGGAGCTCCGGGCGACGGTCTCCGGCCCAGCCTTCCGGGTCGGTGCTTCCGAAATCCACGACAGCAGCCCGCTGCCCGTTGACTCCGACTGCGGTGGCGAAGATACCGGGAGTCTCGTCAAGCCACCGGCCGGAGACATTGACCCTGAATGTGTAGAACCGTCCTTCGAGGTCTCCTTTGGCGACAGCGTTCCAGGAACCGTCTGCAGCGTTTTTATTCATCTCGATGATCTTGTAGGGCTGTCCTCCGAGTCCTTCCTCATAGAGCAGGACACGGGCGGAGTCGGCAGTCGGTGCCCACAGTGAAAATTCGGAACTTGCCCGGGTGTAGCACAGTTCCTGGAGGGAGCCCTCCTTGGGAGGGAACTGCCCTGAAGCGGCGGTGCAGCCAACTATCAGAGGGGCTGCGGCAAGGCTGAAAGGCCAAATGGGTAAACAGTTGTGTTTCATGTTGGCAAAAGGTTGTATGTCAAAAAAGGAAAAGTGAGTGCAAATTTAGGAACTTTCTTGTATTTGGCACAATCGTTGCTAGCACGGACTCAGAATTTTTAAAGAGTTATTATATATGCGTTATCTGAAAATTGCGGTTTTGGGCCTCTGTGCCGTTATCGGCATGACATCATGCAAGCAGAAGGCTCAGGGCCAGATGGAGGCGGTTACGTATCCGCTTCTTAAAGTATTTCCCGAGGACAGATCCCTGTCAGTCAGCTACTCTGCTGTCATAGAGGGAAAACAGGATGTGGAAGTGAGACCCCAGGTTTCAGGATTCGTTACGGATGTCTTGGTAAAGGAGGGGGCCAAGGTTAAGAAAGGGCAGACGCTGTTCGTGATAGACACTATCCCCTATGCCGCAGCATACAGGCAGGCCAAGGCCGCTGTCGCTACTGCTGAGGCCCAGCTGGCTACAGCCGAGCTCTCCCTGGAGGGAAGCGAGGACCTGTATGCCGACAAGGTGATTTCGGATTTTGAGCTCCAGACGGCCCGTAACTCGTACAACAGCGCGGTTGCAGCTCTCAGGCAGGCTGAGGCCGCTGAGGCAAGTGCTGCCCAGAATCTCTCATACGCCATTGTCAAGAGTCCGGTGAACGGCTCTGCCGGCATGACCTCGGTCAGAGTGGGAGCACTGGTGAGTGCGTCCATGACGGAGCCTTTGATAAGTGTCTCGGACAACTCTCAGATGTATGTATATTTCTCATTGCCTGAGAAGGAGGTGCTCTCAATGACCCGTCAGTACGGCTCCATCGACAACACCGTGGACTCTTTCCAGCCGGTGTCGCTGACTATGGCCGACGGCTCCACTTACGAGCATCAGGGTCATATCGACGTGATCAGCCGTATCGTGGACAAGGGTACCGGTGCGGTGAGCGTCAGGGCCGTGTTCGACAATCCTGACGGCCGTCTGATGAGCGGCGGCTCAGGCCGTGTCAATGTGTCGTATGACAGGACCGGCTGCATCGTAATACCGCAGGAGGCTACATATGAGATTCAGGATAAGATATTTGTTTACAAGGTGGTTGACGGCAAGGCCGTATCCAACGAGATAAAGGTGTTCCGTCTCAACAACGGTCGGGAATATATCGTTGAGAGCGGTCTGTCCAAGGGCGATGTGATAGTGTCCGAGGGAGCCGGTCTGCTCAGGGAGGGCACTCCGATAACCGGTACGCCTGTCAATTCTAACGAAGGAGAGTAACGTATGAATCTAAAGACGTTCATAGACCGGCCTATCCTGTCGGTCGCAATATCGACATTCCTGGTGCTGGTGGGTATCATTGCGCTGGCAATTCTGCCTATCGAGCAATACCCGGATATCGCACCTCCTACCATCCGCGTATCCACGACCTACAGCGGTGCCAATGCTACGGCCGTGCAGAACGCGGTGATAGCTCCTCTGGAGGAGGCCATCAACGGTGTGGAAGACATGACCTATATGACTTCCGAGGCAAGTAACTCCGGAAGTGCTTCCATTACAGTATATTTCAAGCAGGGAATTGACCCTGATATGGCTGCGGTCAACGTACAGAACCGCGTGTCCAGAGCCACATCCCTGCTGCCGGCGGAGGTTACCAGGGTCGGTGTCGAGGTGTCCAAGCGTCAGAGCAGTACCCTGAAGGTATTTGCCCTTGTGTCGCCTGACAGCACCTACGACGAGACCTTCCTCACCAACTACCTTTCCATCAATGTGAAGCCTCAGATCCAGCGTATCTCCGGAGTGGGCGACTGCAACGTGATGGGCGGAGACTATGCGATGCGTGTGTGGATGAAGCCTGACGTGATGGCCCAGTACGGTCTGATACCTTCCGATGTCAGCGCGGCTCTGTCCAGCCAGAACATCGAGGCCTCGACCGGTGCCATAGGCGAGAATTCCGACAACGTCTTCCAGTACACCCTCCGTTACAAGGGCCGTCTGTCCACCGAGGAGGAGTTCGGAGAGATAGTCATCAGGGCCTATGACGACGGCCGTGTCCTGAAGCTGAAGGATATCGCCGACATCGAGCTCGGTGCGGTCTCCTACAACTTTGAGGGCCGTGTGAAGGGTGCTCCCGGTGTTACCTGTATGATCAACCAGACTGCCGGAAGTAACGCCAACGAGATCATCAAGGAGATAGACGCATATCTGGAGACGGTGAAGGCTGATCTGCCCAAAGGTATTGAGATAATAGACATCATGAGTACCAAGGACTTCCTCGACGCCTCCATACAGGAGGTGATAAAGACTCTCTTCGAGACCATCCTGCTCGTGGTACTGGTGGTGTACATCTTTCTGCAGAGTCCGAGGGCGACCCTCATCCCTACGATATGTATCTTCGTCGCGCTGATTGCGACATTCGCATTCATGATAGTGGCCGGCTTCACCATCAACCTGATCACCCTCTTCGCGCTGATCCTGGTTATCGGTACGGTCGTGGACGATGCCATAATAGTCGTCGAGGCGGTGCAGGCACGCTTCGACATGGGTTACAGGTCTGCATATAAAGCCGCGATGGACGGTGTCGAGGGTGTGTCCGCAGCCGTCGTGTCCGCGACGCTGGTCTTCATGGCCGTGTTCATCCCCGTATCCTTCCTGGGCGGTACCTCCGGTCTGTTCTACAAGCAGTTCGGTCTGACTATGGCTGCAGCGGTAGGTTTCTCGGCCATCAACGCCCTTTCTCTCTCGCCCGCGCTTTGCGCCCTGATCATGAAGCCCAACGAGATCGTGGCTCCCGGTGAGAAGCCCAAGCAGTTCTCGACCAGGTTCAGAATCGCTTTCGAGGCATCATTCGGACGTATGATCACCAAGTACAAAGGCGGAGTGAAGTTCTTCATCAAGCACAAGTGGGTAGGTGTAGGTACTCTTGTTGCGGCTTGCGGTCTGCTTGTGTACTTCATGGCCACGGCGAAGACATCCCTGGTGCCCAACGAGGATACCGGTTCGCTCTTCATCAGTGTGGACGCGGCTCCCGGTACCACTCTTGCCGAGACCAATGACATTCTGACCGAGATGCAGAACAGCATCAAGGACATCGAGGAGATCCAGACCTACAACCAGGTGGCCGGTTTCTCCTTCTCCGGTAGCGGTGCCTCGCACGCCATGATGATGATACGTCTCAAGGACTGGAGCCTGCGTCCCGACAAGGACCAGAGCTATACTGCGGTCATTGAGAAGATATACGCCAATACGGCCCATATCAAGAACGCGCAGATCTTCATCTTCGCACCTCCTATGATTTCCGGTTACGGTACCGGTAACAGTTTCTTCGTAGACCTTCAGGACCGTTCGGGCCGTGGCATCGATGCGCTGGAGGAGGTGACCCAGGGCTTCATAGCCGCTCTCAACGAGAGACCCGAGGTGCAGATGGCCTACACCTCGTTCAGCTCCGATTTCCCTCAGTATCAGATAGACGTGGATGCGGCCAAATGTATCCGTGCCGGTACTACCACAGATGCGGTGCTCTCCGTGCTGTCGGGCTACTACGGCAGTATGTACGTGTCCAACTTCAACCGTTTCACCAAGCTCTACCGTGTCATCCTGCAGGCTCCGCCCGAGTTCAGGGACAATATGCAGTCGCTCGATGACGTGTATGTGCGCACGACTGACGGTATGGCTCCCGTAAGCCAGTTCGTGACACTGACCAAGATATACGGAGCCGAGGTGCTCAACCGCTTCAACATGTTCACCTCCATCACCGTGCAGGGTATGCCTAACCCGGGGTACAGTTCGGGAGACATCATCGCCGCCATCGAGGAGGTCAGCAAGGAGGCCCTGCCTACCGGTTTCGGCTACGAGTTCTCCGGCATGACCCGTGAGGAGGCCGAGCTGGCCGAGTCCAATACCACGGCCATAGTGTATGTGATCTGCGTGATATTCATCTACCTGATCCTCTGCGGTATGTACGAGAGTCTCTTCCTGCCGCTCGCGGTGCTTTGCTCGGTGCCGTTCGGTCTGATGGGAAGCTACTTCTTCACCAAGCTGTGCGGTATGGAGAGCAACATCTACACCCAGGTCGGTATGGTCATGCTGATCGGTCTGCTGTCAAAGACGGCGATTCTGATTACCGAATACGGCTCGCAGCGTAGAAAGAGGGGCATGTCCCTCAGTGCGGCGGCTCTGTCCGCAGCCGGAGTGCGACTCAGGCCTATCCTTATGACAGTGCTTACCATGGTGATCGGTCTGCTGCCTCTGATTACCGCTTCGGGTGTCGGTGCCAACGGTTACCGCTCTCTCGGTATCGGTACTGCCGGCGGTATGGTGGTCGGAACCATCGCCCTTATGTTCATCACGCCCATGTTCTTCGTCATCTTCCAGTATGTGGAGGAGAAGGTAATGGGTAAAAGAAAGGAGGAAAGAGCAGCATTATGAGAAAGACAATATTGATATCAATGGCGGTGCTGATGGCCAGCGGATGCTCCATCTACCGCAAATACGAGAGGCCTGAGAACATAGTCCCGATGGACAGTCTGTACAGGGCTGAGCTGGTATCCCCGGATGATGCAGCCGCAGCGGCCGACAGTTCCTCTTTCGGCTACATGCCATGGGAAGAGATGTTTACAGACCCTCATCTCCAGGAACTTATCCGTACAGGTCTGGAGAACAACACCGATCTGCTCAGCGCGGCTCTCCGCGTACAGCAGGCCCAGGCCCGTCTGAAAGCCTCGAAGTGGGCTTATTCCCCTTCGCTCAATCTGGGTCCTCAGGGTGGTTACAACTACACGCTGGCTGACAATCAGGGCAATGTCACCACCTCCGGAACCTGGACCTATAATGCCGGACTCTCCGTCAGCTGGGACATCGACCTCTTCGGTTCGCTGCTCAACGCCAAGCGCGGTGCCCAGGCGGCCCTGCTCCAGCAGGAGGCCTATCGTCAGGCAGTCCGCTCGCAGCTTATTGCCACTGTGGCCAATGCCTACTATTCCCTGCTGATGCTGGACGAACAGGTCAGGGTCAGTGAGGAAAACGTGGCTATCTGGGCTGAGCAGATACGGAGTATGGAGGCAATGCTCAAAGTGGGCCGTGTCAATGAGAATGCAGTTACCCAGTCCCGTGCCCAGCTCTACGGCCTGGAGGCGTCTTTGGCGGACATGAAGCGTCAGCGTCAGGAGGCGGAGAATGCCCTCTGCTCCATTCTCGGTTCTGTATATACCAGAATAGAGAGAGGAACGATCGACGAGCAGTCGTTGCCTCAGGATTTCTCCGTAGGAATTCCACTGGAACTGCTTTCCAACCGTCCCGATGTCTATCAGGCGGAGATGGCTCTGGCCAGTGCCTACTATTCCACCAATCAGGCCCGTTCGGCCTTCTATCCCAAGCTGACCCTCTCGGGCAGCGCCGGATGGACCAACAGCGTGGGACAGGCCATCCTAAATCCCGGAGGTCTGATCGTATCGGCCCTGGCCCAGTTCGCCCAGCCTATATTCAATAAGGGGCAGCTGACTTCCAACCTGCGTGTCGCAAAAGCCGAGGAGGAAATAGCCAAGCTGAACTACAAGCAGACCCTGCTCAATGCGGGAGAGGAGGTGAACAACAACCTCTACGCCCTTGAGATCTACGACCAGATGCTTCAGAAGCATACCTCCCAGATGACGGACCTCGCACGTTCCGTACAGACAGCCGAGTACCTCTATCAGAAAAGTACCGGAATGACCTATCTGGAGGTGTTGACAGCGCGTCAGTCCCTGCTCAATGCCCAGCTTAATGTTGTATCCGACAAGTATCTGCTGCTGCAGACCACAGTCAACCTGTACCGCTCACTTGGAGGAGGAAGACAGTAGCTATGAGACGATACGAGATATTAGTAACAGCCGTCGCCATGCTTATGGTGGCGGCTTCTTGCAAGGAAGGCAAGGCTCCGGAGCCATATGGCCCGGTACCTACTGCCGCTCAGTTGGAGTGGCAGAGAATGGAATATTATATGTTCGTTCATTTTGGCCCCAATACTTTCACCGACAATGAGTGGGGTACCGGAGATGAGGACCCGGACGTCTTCGCTCCAACGGACCTTGACTGTGAGCAGTGGGCCCGTATAGCACGTGAGGCCGGTATGAAAGGTATTATCCTTACGGCCAAGCATCATGACGGCTTCTGTCTGTGGCCCAGCAAATACAGCAGTCATACCGTAGCTCAGAGCTCATGGCGGAATGGAAAAGGGGATGTGCTGCGTGAGCTGTCAGAGGCCTGTGACAAATACGGCCTGAAGTTCGGCGTGTATATCTCTCCATGGGACCGCAATCATCCGGTATACGGAACTGAGCGTTACAACGAGGTGTTTGCCGGTACCATATCCGAGGTGCTCAGTGAATACGGTGATGTATTTGAACTATGGTTTGACGGTGCAGATGACCGTCAGGGAGATGCTCCCAGTACTTACAGGTGGAAGTATTTCAACTCAACAGCAATGACTATTCAGCCGGATGTGGTGATTTTCAGTGATGTGGGACCGGGGTGCCGTTGGGTGGGCAATGAACGTGGATATGCCGGTGAGACCAACTGGTCCAGGCTGGATGTTGATGGATATGCGCCAGGCCGGCTTTCTCCCCCATGGGATACACTCAATATCGGAAATGTCCACGGCAGTTGCTGGCTGCCGGCTGAGGCGGATGTGTCAATACGTCCGGGCTGGTTCTACTCTCCTTCCACCGATGACAAACTGAAGACGGTGGAAGAGCTGATGGACATCTATTATGGCTCTGTAGGACGCAATGCCAATTTATTGCTCAATGTCCCGCCAGACCGTTCAGGCCGGATCAGTCCATTGGACTCGGCTCGTCTGATGGAATTCCGGGATGCCCGTGAGAAGGCTTTCCATGCCGACTATGCCAAGATGTCGCGGGCCTATTCCGAGTCAGTCCGGGCCAACTCTCCCAAGTATGCCGCCGCTAATGCGGTGGACGGCCGCTATTCGACTTATTGGGCCACCGATGACAGCGTGACCTCGGCCTCCTTTACAGTGTATTTCCGCAGGGACAGAGAGGTCAGCTCCGTGATGATTCAGGAGTATATACCTCTGGGTCAGAGGGTAAAGGAGTTCAGTGTCGAGTGCAGGCTGGCAGGTACCGGAGAGTGGAAGGAGGTGTGCCGCGGAACCACCATAGGCTATAAGCGTATCATGCGTTTTCCTGCGGTCAAGGCTTCTGAGGTGCGCTTCAATATTCTGGATTCCTATGCGTGCCCGCTTATCAACAATGTCGCGATTTATTGACGAAGTGTCCTGATCTTGTGACATATTGGTGACATTATGTCCGCACATACTGCCGTGGTATCGGATTTGCAGAGGCATAAGTCAGAAATTTTAAAATTTAAAGTTATGATTACCGAAAAATTACAGAATGCGATCAATGATCAGATAATTGCTGAGATGTGGTCGGCAAACCTCTATCTTTCCATGTCTTTCTATCTTGAGAAAGAGGGTTATGACGGACTGTCACACTGGATGAAGAGGCAGTCTCAGGAAGAACTGGAACATGCATACGATATGGCTTCGTTCCTTCAGAAGAGAGGCGGTACAGCCAAGGTCAGCATGGTGGACGTGGTTCCTCAGGGCTGGGGCAGCGTTCAGGAAGTCTTCAAGCACGTATATGAGCACGAGTGCCACGTGACATCCCTGATTGACAAGATCGTGGACATCGCCCGTGAGGAGAAGGACAAACCTTCCGAGGATTTCTTCATGGGATATATCCGCGAGCAGGTGGAGGAAGAGGCTACTACGCTCTCAATCTACGAGAAGGTCCAGAAAGCCGGCGAGGCCGGTCTTCTGATGCTGGACAGTAAGCTCGGTGAACGCAAATAACCTGGCGCAGACCGTTAAAGGACAAAAAAGTTCCGATGAGGCTGTATGGCTTCACCGGAACTTTTTTTATTACCCTCCATTCAAAGAACTGATGTGCGGAATCTTTCCCAGACGATATTGACGGCTTCAGGAGACGGATGTGTCAGGTCGTCGGTGAACCAGGAGTAGTCACGCAGTTCGTCCAGGACAATCTCGTAGGCCGGAAAGTAATGCGTGTTGGGGAATGCGCTGACCATATGCTCGACAGCCAGCAGGAGTATGGCCTTGGATATCTGGTTGCCGTGCATTCCGTCTTTCCTGTGGCGGATGGGCGAGACAGTGAAGATGAAGTGCTTGTCCGGAAAAGCCTTTACGATGTCGTCCCATCTGTCGGTGATATCTTCCACGGTCAGCAGTTCGCGCCGGAATTCCCATGCCGGGTGCTTGTGGCAGTTGGACACGATGATGTCCCGTTCTATGTGCCGGTATACCCATGATGTTCCGAAAGTGACCATTATCCATTTGGCTTTCCTGAAAGCTGAGGAGGCTGCGGCCAAGGAGGTATTGGCATTGAGGAGAAACTCCTCCGGGGACTTTCTGGTGAACGAGCCGTGGTGGTAGAACGACACATATCCGTCTCCGTCCGGAGCAATGGGTCTGTGGCCCGGCTGAGGCCCGACTGTATGTCCGGCCCTTACAGGGTTGGTATTCCGCGGGACTACGTCGCTGTCCGTGAAAATCCTGCCGTGCGCCAGAAAGTCTATCGAATTGGCTATGGACGCCGGGTTATAGAGCACACCGAACGGATTGGAGCATATCCCGTAGCCCTCTTCCGCAAGCTTGTTCCCTATCTCCATCGAAAAACATGAGCCCAGCGAGAGTATCCCGGCATCCCTGGTCACTCTTTCCGACCATCCCTTTACTTCAACGACAGTCCTGTTGCGCTCACACTGCATTTGTTTGAGGTATTAATGTTTTACAGTATGTGAGTTTCTTGGAACGTTATTGTATTGGTCATTCGGCGACAAATGTCTCGGAAAAGAAGGTCTTACCGACAATATCGGTGTATCCGAAAGCGAAAGCTGTATATTCTGTCCCTTTGGTCAGTCCATCAGGATTGTATATCAGTTCATCGAAAGTTATCCTTGTATTCAGCATATCGTTGATGACATAGTATGAGAGCACGGATGCGATTTTAACGTCGTCTGTGTCATATCCGTCGAAGAATGAAGTCTCGAGGACTCCGTACACGTAATATTCATCGGGATAAGGTGTGAATTTGACCGATGCATTAGATGCACTTTTGTTAAGGATCTCGATGTTGACTTCGATGTTCACATCATCAGAGCCATCGTCTGCATTGGTTACCAGGGAGCTTGTGGTGAGATCTGAGATTCTTGTACCATATTCGCTGATGGCCATAACACCGATGAACTGCCTGGTCTCCGGGATGGCTGCCTCACCCATCATATCGTAGTTGGATAGGGTCTGTGTGCCGGTGTATGCCAGAGCGCTCATCCAGTCGGCTCCTGATGAGCAGAGTATGTCCAGTACTTCGTCCGTCATCTCCTCCAGTGAGGGGTATGCTTCCAGAACCTCATAGGGCAGCGTATAGGCGAACCATTTCTGGTTAGGGTCAGACGGAATAATCTCAGCGGAGAATGTGGTGGACATGATATCTTTAGGAGTAATGGAGAAAGAGCAGTTAACCTTTTCCAGACTCATGGCAGAGAATTCCTCCTTCATGAGTGGAGTGGTGACAACTCCGGACACATCGCAGCCGAAAGCGAATACTACATATTTTTCTCCGTTATTGAATTCGTTGAATGCTTCTGACTGGTTGTGATAGAACAGTATTTGGCCCATGCCTGTGCCTGATGCCTGTGATTCTTCCAGCAATTCTTCTGCGATTTTGTCGGCGGCATCCTTTCCGTATGCGTCAAATTCGTTCTTGGGCATGACACTCCAGTAGTACTGGACGGATGTGTTGCTGGGGATCACGTTTATTCTCATTCCTTCTAGTGTGGGTCGGACAATAAACTCAAAAGTGCAATCTTGCAATTCCGGTTCGGTTGTCCTGAATTCTTCCTTGAAGACTTTTGAGGTGACAGTCCCATCCGTATTAAGGCCGTATGCGTAGAAAACATAATCTGACATCGGCCTGTCTAGTGTGATTTCATAGTTTTCCATTGCACCTGTTCTTAAAAACATGGCAATAGCCTCCTCTTTTGTGATGTTCTCGTCACCGAAGGCCATGCCCCATTCGATGAAATAGTTTATATCCTGTTCAAAAAACTCTCTGCTGTTTTCCTCAAGGGCGTAATAATCATCTTTATCTGATGTCATAGCAATGTAGGTTGCCTGAAGATCTGAGGGGATGCAGTTGATGACAACAGATCTTGAGGCAGTACTGACTACCTTTATTTCAAATGAGAGTCCTGTCTCATGAATGATATCATCGTCGGGGTTGTCTGAGGATACTCCGTTCTGGGTCACAGTCACCGTGATGTTCTCAGCGTCAGTATATGAAAGGGTAATTTCCGTGCTGCGGCTGTTTTCATCTTCATTGCTGGAGACGGTTGCTGTCACGGTGCTCTCATAGATTTCTTTTATGGAGATCCATCCGCAGTTTTCCGCGGTAGCTGTTAATTGCCGGCCTTCTACCGGATTGATTATGGTGTAGTTGATATTGATGTCTCCACCTGCGGCTTCAACTGTTAGAAGTTCTTGCGTCTGTATTACAGGAGCATTCTTTGAGTTGTCGGAGTTTTCGGGAGTACAGTTTGCAAATATGGCAAATGCGGCAAAAGGGATAAGTGTGAATATTTTTTTCATGTTTTGTAATTATTTAGTAGGTGGGAAGTTCCTGTGTAAATAGAATAGTGGGAGATGTGGCCAGATTATAGTAGTCCAGTGTTACGTATCCATCGCGGGTCTCCTGATTGCCTGGAGTGACATCGGTACTTGGCAGTACGGTGAAGCGGATGACTCCTTTCTCATTGTCTACGCTCACGTCCGTAACCCAGTCATAGCAATTGTATCCGGCACTGGCGCTCAGTTCTTGGCCTTCAATGGGGTTCTTTAAGACGAAAGGTACTTCATAGGAACCGCCCTCCATCGGTATGACAGTGTTGTTGTCCCATTCGACAGTGAGTTCCGGCCGGGCTGCGGAATGGAAAGGCACTTTGGTTATACCGTTAGAGGTGACAGTGCCGTCCGTGTTCAGGCCGTATGCGTATATATAGTAGTCGGTATCGGCGTTGTACAGGTATTCATAACAATCCTGCTCCGAACCGGTGTAGATATAATCCTCAATGCTGCCGGGATTACCGAGCCAGTCTGCCGAAAGGAAATATTCAATGTCTTCTTCAATCAGTGCCATGTCGCTTCCGAAAGCATCAAATTCGGTTTTTTCCATTACAGCTCTGTAATATGTGGCTTCCTCATCTGATACTGTGGTGTTGAAATATACGCCGTCAGAGGACACGGACGTGATATCGATGGTAAAGGTAAGTCCTTCTTCGACTACTTCTTCCTCTGCTTCCTGAATAAATGTTATCGGCGTGATATCATCCGCCCCCGGATAGCTTAGCGATATAGTGCCGTGTCTGGGTCCGCTGCCCGGTTCAGAGTCATTCCCGGCTACGGTAAAGGCGATGATGCCGTCTTGTGTGCCGGTTACGGTAATCCAGTCCTGTTCCGGTACTGCCTTAAGCGCGGCGTCTTCTGCCGGGTGTTCTATGGAGTAGGCGGCTGTATGGGTTCCTCCTTCAACGGGGACAACAGTAGTGCTGTCCCAAGTGACGTTCACGACCGGAGTTTCTGGTGTTTCAGGATCGTCAGGATCTTCGATGGCTGGTGCGGACTGGGTGACTTCCACTTTGACAGTCTCTGCGTCGGGATATTCAACGGTGATGACGGCAGTCCTGTTCTCGGGATTCTCTTCGTCAGTCTCGTATTTGAGGACATCGAATGTCAAAGCGGTCTCGGTAAACACGGGACTGTCAATCCAGTCGCAGTCTGGAGTCACCTTGGTCTGCCCGGCACCGTTCTCCACCGGGTCGGTTATCGTTACCTTGAGGGTTATTGTCTCCCCTTCTGCCTTGACTGTACGGCATTTCTCAATATTGACAACGGGCTTGGCGGCTGGGGTTTCTTTCTCTTCTTTCTGGCAGCTCACGGCAGCGGCCATGGCGGCTGCAATAAGGATTGTGGATAAGGACTTTCTCATAATAGTGTATAGTATGGTTATATGGCAAGAATTCTGTCAGATGCAAAAATGTTCAATGTTTTTGAAATAAAAGTTGACAAATGTCAACACTTGCTCCAATATTCCGTATTTTTGTATAGAATTAAAAGTAACGGATATGAATGATGTGATGGAATGTTTTTCACGAGAAGGCAGTTTTATCCTTCCTGAGGATCTAGCTCATAAGATTTTTTCCGGGGCAGAAGATGTCTGGGTTGGCCCTAGGGAGAGTGTAATCGGGTATGGCAAGGTTGATACCAATATATACATAGTCGCTGAAGGTATCCTGAGAGCCGGGTATTTTGACGGCAATAAAGAAGTTACGCTGGCTTTTACGGATATCGGCACCATGTTCATGTCCCTTCACGGATACTTTGCCGGGAAACCTGCGTTCATCTATTATCAGGCATGCAGCAAATGTCTGTTGAAGAGGATATCCAAGGAGTTTTTCGACAATTTGATAGAGGAGTCGCCGGTGTTTGCCCGCTGGGTGTATTCGGTGGCGATACATCAGCTGTATGCTCTTGAAAGGAAAGTTTCCCTTATCAACGGGACGGTCAAGGAACGGTATCTGGCACTGATCAAGAATAGGCCGGATATCATCAAGAATGTCTCAATGAAGGTAATTGCCAGCTATTTAGGTGTTTCGCCCTATTATCTGTGCCGGTTGAAAAAGACTCTTTTGAACGAATAAATTTTGGAAATTGGGAAAATTGCTATACTTTTGCCTCCCACATTAAGACTGAATGGTGAGGTGGGTGAGTGGCTTAAACCAGCAGTTTGCTAAACTGCCGTACGGGTTACCGTACCGGGGGTTCGAATCCCCCCCTCACCGCAAAAGGGTACAAAGAGGCCGCAGAACTTGTTCTAGCGGCTTTTTTGTACCCTTTTGCAAAGCCCGCCGCCAGGCGGGCGGGGATATGCGGCTGCAGGGAGCAAATCCCTGGTGAGGGGAGCCGGAGGTCCGGTTTCTGGATGTGCGGCTGCAAGGAGCAAATCCCCCGGTGAGGAGTGAATAATTGACATATGGCAACATTGTTCTGGAAATTATTAGGCAAGTTTGCACTTTCAAAAATAATAACCAATACCTGATGATTTATGAAGAAGATTTTTATCAACGCAATGATTGCGGTTATGACGGCGGCAATGCTGGCTTCCTGTGACAAGGCCGGGCCCGATACTGGATCTGTCGTCCCGCCAGACACTCCGTCAGAGCAGGAACTGCCGGAGATGTTGTCCATTACACTTCTCCGTGTGACCGATACGGGAGTGGTGCTGAAGTGTGAGTCCGTATCGGAGGACAGTACCTATTATCTGCGTGTAGGACCTGCCGAAGAGGTTGAGGGACTGATAGATGAGGAGGTGCAGGCTTTTGACGCGCAGTTCTTTGTAGAGGAGGCCGCGGCTCTTGACATGACATTGGAGGAGTACTTGTCTCTGCGCCTGGACAGAGGTACGGTTTCGGTTGCCTTGGGCAATCTGGAGCCGGGGGCCGGATATTGCGCTTATGGATACGGCCTGACTGCAGACGGGACTGTCACATCGGTGATGGAGCGCCGTCCGTTTGTGACGCTCAGCTCGGATGAGCCTTTTGTCACCGTTTCTTTCGGCAGTATCGGACCCGATGAGGCCGAAGTGACATTCACTCCTGCCGATGATGAGATAACGTATGTCTTCGATATACGTCCGGCTGAGGATTATCTTGCAATGAGCGATGCGGAGTGTATAGAGGATATCATCAGTGCCGGAGTTTCCGAGGATATGATCAGGACAGGGGAATACACCCATGTGTTTGACGGACTTACTCCTGAGACGGAATACATTGTGTTTGCCTTCGGTTATGACGTTCCTTCCGGTCAGACTATTACATCGCTTGCCAGGGAGTTGTTCGAGAGTACATCAGGGATGCTGCCGGACTTTTCCATAGAGGTGAGGGTCGAGAATATAACGCCTTCGTCTGCGGACATATCTTTCATTCCGTCGGATAAGAACGCCTCTTATTTTTATGATGTGTTGCCGGCCGCTGCTTATGAAGGGATGTCGGACAGCGAGGTTATTGAGGCGGCTCTCGGTGCTGCCGGAGAAAGCGGCCTGCTTTATTATTACCTGACGAGCGGGGACGAGAGCTTCTCGCAGGCTCTCGTCCATGACAGGGATTATGTCGCGTATGCCTTCGCTTATGATTATTTTTCCGGTGGGGCGGCATCCGGTCTGTTCAGACATGATTTCACATCAGGACATTCGGATGTTCCGCAGTTCTCTGTGGAGATAGAGGTCGGGGAGATTACATCGGATATGGCTACTGTAATCTTCAGGGGCTCGGATGAGGAGACGCCTTATTTTTTCTATCTGGCGAAGAGCGCTGAGCTTGCAGGTCTCAGCGGAGATGCTCTGGTGGAGCAGGCCCTGAGCCTTCCCGGCTATGCGGGCTCGTGGATTGAGCGTGGAGAGTTCGAGTACAGCTGGGAGGTCAATCCGGGGACGGAGTACACGGCGGTGGCTTTCGGCTATGACAGCGATATCGTGACCACTGACCCGTTTTCCAGGTCATTCACCACGCCTGAGTGGGAAGACCCGTCGCTGCTTTTCAGGATAGAAACAGACAATCTGACAGCCACATCCGTGGATGTGCGTATAATTCCTGCGGACAAGGAGATGGACTATTTCACCGACATAGTTCCCTCGGCCGGTTATGACGGTCTGAGTGATGACGAGGTGACGGAGAAACTGATAGAGGAGGCCTGGTATTTTTATTCGGATTACGGCATAATGGATTATCCCTATACAGGTCTGACACCTGGTACCGATTATACAGTTTACGTATTCGGATGTGACGAATACACTGAAGAGAGAACTACGCCTCTCCACAGTCTGCGTCTGCACACGCCCAATGAATAAATCAGGATATTTTTTGCGGCACGTGCTTTGCGATAGGACAAAGCGATTATCTTTGTAGGGATATTCGCAAGTGCATATGAGAAGATTCAGATTTGCCGCATATCTGTGCCTGACGGTGTTGCTGGCTGCAGCCGGAAGGATATCGGGGCAGGCGCAGGATTTGGAGCCTTACCGGGACTGGTTCGGAAGCTACGGATTCACGGACAGTCTCGGTAATATCGTTATAGAATGCCGGTTCGATGATGTCAAGGGATTTACAGAGGGCTATGCTCCGGTTCTGTCGCGCGGAGGTAACGTCCTGGGTGAGGGTGGAGTCTTCGGAACGTTGTCGCCTACGTTGAAGTGGGGCTATATAGACACATCGGGCATGATAGTGATACCTTGTCAGTTTGATCTTGCAGAACAGTTCTCGGAGGGTTATGCCGCCGTGATGTCAGGTAACAAGTGGGGCTTTATCAACCATGTGGGAGATACTCTGGTCTCGTATAAGTATGATGAGGTCCGCAAGTTTGTCAACGGCTACGCGGCTGTGCGCCAAGGGCAGAAGTGGGGTTATATCGACACTGAGGGACAGGAGTTGGTGCCGTGTGTATATGATGCGGCCGGCAGTTTCGGTCAGGACGGTTTCGCGGCGGTCACCAAAGCGGATTCCTCCGGCTTTGTTTTCCGTAACGGCAACTGGTATGCCACCAAGGACAGGGCATTGAACTGGATTAGAGGCATACCTTTTTCTATCTATGCCAAGGACAAGATGATGAACAACATGAACGAGTGGCAGCGTCTGGCGCCTGGCGAGTCCGTACCGGACTGGGAGGCCAGGGTCAATGACGAGACATTCATGGCCAGACTTGACGGTCTGGAACTGCGTTTCGGCGCTGGATATCTGGCAGCCAATCAACTGGAGAATCCAGAGTGCCTGCTGGGAGCCTACGACTCACTTGCCGGTACATTTGCGGTGAGTGTGCGGGAGGGCTTCAGGGAGTACCGTCTGGATCTGCCGGTGCCGGCGGATGATGCGGCCTCAGTGGAGAGCGGATGGAAGAGAGTCAAGTCGCAGTTCAAGTATTTTATCAACCATGACAGGCCAGCGGTGTCGGAAGCCGTCTTTACTCTCCCGGGCCGGAAAGTTTACGAATGGAAAAATCCGGAGTATGACGCGGCGGGTCATCATCTGCTGCTGGATTATGATCTGGATGATGTGGATTTCACTCTTCCAGGCAAGATATACCGTGAGACTCTCAAATACGTGCGGGACTCATCAGCCGCCGATACAGACAGTTCTCTGCCCGGCAGGTCAGGCCGCAATGTGGACACTTATGCGATAATCATTGCCAACGAGCACTATCTTTCCGGTGAGTCGGTGCCGTATGCGTTGAATGACGGGAAAATATTCTGCGAGTACTGCAGGACCAGACTTGGGATTCCCGACAACAATATCAGGCTCATCTCCGATGCCAGAACGGAGGATCTGCGTTCGCTGGAGTCCTGGCTGGAAAAAGAGGCCCGCGTGTTCAATGTGGATACCCGCGTCATAGTTTATTATTCTGGCAAGTGCGCAGTGGATGACGTTCTGCGTGAAGTGTTCGTCCTTCCGGTGGACTATGTGGCGGGTGGCGTTCAGGGAGGTCTGAGCCTGAACTCCATGTATTCCAGGCTTCTTAATACGCCTGCCGACAATGCTCTTTTTATTGTTGACGCCTCCTACGGCAAGATAGGCAGGGACGGCATGCGCTCCGACGTCTTTTATACCACGGAAGTGGATATGCGTACTCTGCGGCCTGCCGAGAGGATGGTGACTTTCTATGCGGCCGGAGCCGAGGAGGGGGCTTATCCTTATCCTCAGAAGAAGCACGGACTGTTTACGTATTTTCTTTTGAAAGCTTTGCAGAACAACCCTGAGATAACCTACGGGGCACTGTTCGACTATGTGTCGGCGAACGTGGAGCATGTCTCGGAGGAGCTCTACGGCAGGGAGCAGAAGCCTGAGGTCTATTCGTCCGAATGGGATGGAGAGGCCTGGCGGGACTTTACTCTGTAGCGATGAGCCTTCTGCTGATACGGATGAACCGGGTGCAGAACATCAGTGCCGCCGCCGCGAGTCCAAGCAGCAGGCCGATCCATACGCCCTCAGGACCCAGGCCGAGTGTAAATCCGAGCAGGTAGGCGCAGGGCAGGCAGATGGCGTAGTAGGATATGGCCGAAAATACTGTAGGAATATTGATGTCCTTGAGACCCAGCAGGGAAGACCGGCTGGCCAGCTGTATGGCGTCAAAGATCTGGTATAGGGACAGTATGATAATCAGTTTTCCTGCTATCGGAATCACGGCCGTGTCATCAGTGTACATGTATGGTATGAGCCTGTGCAGGGATATGAACAGGATTCCGAAAAATACCATTATCGCCACGGCCATGTGTACAGCTGCTATGCCTGCGTGGAATGCGTCCCTGCGGTGTCCGGCGCCGAACTGGTGTGATACGCGTATGGTGGCCGCCGAGCCTATGCCTGTGGTAATCATGAATGACAGCGAGCTGAGATTCTGGGCTATCTGATGCGCGGCCAGTTCGTATTTGCCCATCCAGCCCACCATGATGGCCGCGAAACTGAAGGCGGTTACTTCGAGCAGATTCTGCAGTGATACCGGGATGGACATCTTCAATTGCCGGTATATTTCGGACAGGTGTATGGGCTTGCGCGGTGTGAGCCGGACGAACTTTCTGTATTCCTCTACCCTGAACAGGATGATGAGAAATGTGATGGCGCCGGCGATTCTGGAGATAAGAGTCGCCCAGGCCGCGCCGGCTACTCCGAGTCTCGGTGCTCCGAGGTTACCGTAGATGAGGACCCAGTTGAGGAATATGTTGAGCAGGTTGGTGCCTATAGTTATCCACATCTCGTTGCGGGTGTTGCCGATGCCCTCTGAGAAGAAGCGGATATTGAAAAAGGCGATCATCGGGATGAATCCGGCCACGATTATGAAATAATAGTCCCTGGCATGGGTGAGAACTTCGGGATTCTGCCCCATACGGTCCATGAATGTCCCTACTGCCAGCATGATTCCGGTAAGTGTGACGGCCATGATGGCGTTGAGTACCGCTGAGTTGCAGAGGGCTGAAGCTACAGCTCTGCCGTCTCCTTTGCCGAAATGCTGTCCTATCACCGGAGTCACGCCCTGAGTGAAGCCGATGGCAAATACCAGTCCGATCATGATGATGGCATTGGCAAACGAGACTCCTGCCAGCTCAGCAGCGCCCAGATGTCCCACCATGATGTTGTCCGCCAGTTGCACCAGTACCTGCCCTGCCTGCGTAATCATCACGGGGAAAGCCACTTTCAGGTTTCTTTTATAGAAAGGTATGTATTCTTGAAAAGTCATAAATTGTCTACTGTCGTAAAATAGGGCCGCAAAAGTACTAAAAACTTCCCATTGGAGGCGGAAATGGTATTATATTTGCATTTAATATGATATTTAACTGTTTATTAAATACGCGATGAAAGACAAGGAGGACAAGGCCGGCGGTGACGGCAGTATGGAGGAGCGGATACTCGCGTGTGCTGAGAGACTGTTTCTCAACAAGGGGTACAATCTGACCAGTATGACGGAGATTGCCCGTGAGGCCGGCTGCACCCAGGCGCTGGTGCATTATTATTTCAGGACAAAGGAGAACCTCTTCTCGAATATCTTCGAGAGCAAGTTTCATCTTTTCATAGACTGCATCGTCCGGAAGGAGGATGAGAGTCTTCCGTTCGAGGAGATTATTGCGGTGAGGACGTCCAGGCTGTTTGACCTGATGGCCGCCAACCAGAGACTTCCTTTTGTGTTCCTGAGCGAGTTCATTATCAATCCGGATCAGCGGATCAGCCTCAAGGACAATATAGTCAGCCTGTGTACGGAGGCGACTTCCCGTCTGGAGGCGATGATTGCCGTGGAGGTGGAGAGCGGACGTATACGTCCTGTAGGGACGATGGATATCACTTTGAACATGTTCTCCCTTGTGGTCACGTTTTTCATTGTCCTGCCTTTCCTGGAGGAGACCGGCATTGTCACGGATGCCAACAGAGACGAATTCATAGAGCAGCGCAGGCAGGAGATACTTAAAACCCTGATAGGAGGACTGAGACCATGAGAACGGGTATTGGAAGGTATATGAAGGCCGCCCTGTTGGCGGCAGTGTCGGTCGCCGGTGTCCTGCCGGTGTCCGCGCAATATCGGGAGACTCCGCGGATACAGCAATATGCGGGCTTGCAGGAGGCTGCGGTATCCGATACATTGCAAAGAGGCGCAGCGGACGGTGATTCGGTATACACCATTGAGAGGTGCTATGCTCTTGTGGAGGAGAATTATCCTCTGGTAAGACGGTATGACCTGTTGGACCTGACGGAGGAGTTTACCCTTAAAAACGCCTACATGAACTATTTTCCCCAGATATCCTTGCAGGGCTCCGCATCGTATCAGACGGACGTGCTGCAGTTCCCATTCGACCTGAGCTCATATGGAATAGATATGCCCACGTTCAGCAAGGACCAGTACGCTGCTGTCATCGAGCTGTCCCAGGTGATTTGGGACGGAGGCATGATCGCGGCCAACCGGGCCAATATCAGGGCCAAGGCGGATGTGGACATGGCCGAGCAGGAGATCAACATGTACTCGTTGCGCGAGAAGGTCAATGACCTGTATTTCGGGATTCTGTATCTGGATCAGCAGATCCGGCAGGTGGATATTCTGATGCAGGACCTGCAGAGGGAGCACAAGCGCATAGAGAGCTGCATAGCCAATGGCGTGGCCAATCTGTCAGATCTGGATCTTATAGAGGTAGAGCGTATTACCCAGGAGCAGAACCGGGAGAGCCTGGCCTCGATGCTGGAGTCCTATCTGCGTGTTCTGACACTGATGACCGGAGTCAAGATAGATGACTGCCGCCAGTTGGTGATGCCGGTGCCTGAGGGCGTGGACCTGGAGGTCATGCTGGATGCGCTGATAGAAGCAGAGATACACCGCCCCGAGCTGCAGCTGTACAAGGCTCAGGAGCTGGAGATAGATACCCAATTGGACTATTGGACGGCTGGAGGTCTGCCCCAGTTCAGCCTCTTTATCAGGGGCGGTTACGGCAGGCCGGGACTCAACATGATGGACAACAGTTTCCAGCCTTTTGCCGTAGGGGGCATACGTCTGGTATGGAATATCAGCAAACTGTACAGTCTGGGCTATGGTAAGAAGATAGTCAATTACTCCAAGGAGCAGGTCAATACGGTGCGCGAGACCTTCCTTTTCAACACCAATCTGCAAGTCCAGGAGCAGGTGGCCGAGATACGGCGTTATTTCAAGACTGTGGAGGACGATGAGAGAATAGTGGAGTTGCGGGAGAATATCCGCAAATCCACCGAGGCGGCAGTGGAGAACGGTACCAAGAACGCGTCGGACCTGGTCTCCGAGATCAACAAGGAGAATGTTGCCCGCAGGCAGCTGATTATGCACCAGGTGGAGATGATGAAGGCCATATATGAGCTTAAAACGATTAAAAACAGTTAAATGCAATGAATATGAGAACTATGTGCAAATGGATATATGTTGTTGCGGTGGCGGTAATGTCACTGGGGCTTACAGCATCGTGCAAGGATGCGGGCGGGGGTAATGACGCTTCGGGCACGTTTGAGGCTACGGAGGTGGTTGTTTCCGCCGAGGCATCGGGACGGATAGTGTTGCTGGACGTACAGGAGGGCATGCCGCTTTCGGCCGGTCAGGTCTGCGGTCTGGTGGATACCGTACAGCTGTATCTTCAGCAGCGGCAGCTTGAGGCCGGGGTCAACGCGGCTCTAAGCCGAAAACGTGACGCCGAAACCCAGACGGCCTACATCAGGGAGCAGATAGAGGTGAACAGAAGAGAGGCGGAGCGTGTGCGTAACCTTATTGAGGCGGACGCGGCCAACACCAAGCAACTGGACGATATTACCTCAGCCATCAAGCTGTTGGAGACCCAGCTGACCGCCACAGAGGCTGATATCGCCCAGAACAACGCGATAGCCGAGGCTGAGGCCGCTTCCTACAGGGCACAGATTGCCCAGGTGGAGGAGTCCCTGAGGCGTTGCCGCATAGCCTCGCCGATAGACGGCACAGTGCTGGTCAAGTATGCCGAGGCCGGAGAGCTGACGGCTGCGGGCAAGCCTCTTTTCAAGGTGGCTGATCTGAGCTCCATGTACCTGAGGGCCTATATCACCGCCTCTCAGCTCACACAGGTGCGGCTGGGTCAGAAAGTCAGGGTCTTCGCCGATTCCGGCGAGAAGGGCGTCAGGGAGTACGAGGGGACTGTGTCCTGGATATCCGACCAGTCCGAATTCACGCCCAAGACCATTCAGACCAGGGATGAACGGGCCAATCTGGTCTACGCCATCAAAGTCTCCTTTGTCAACGACGGTTACGTCAAGACAGGCATGTACGGAGACCTTAAATTTTAATTTGGCGCGTTATGTACAGTGTCGAGGCGGACAATCTCATCAAGCGGTACGGAAGCAATGACGCTCTCCGCGGAGTGTCGTTTCATGTGGACTCTGGTGAGATATTCGGCATCATCGGACCGGACGGTGCCGGCAAGACCTCGATATTCCGTATACTGACAACATTGATCCTTCCCGATGGAGGAAGTGCGAGGGTTCTCGGTCTCGATGTGGTGAAGGACTACCACGAGGTACGCCGTCGCGTGGGCTACATGCCCGGTCGGTTTTCCCTGTATCAGGATCTGAGTGTAGAGGAAAACATCCGTTTCTTCGCGACCCTTTTCGGCACCACCCTGGAGGAGAACTATGACCTGGTCAAGGATATCTATTCTTATCTTGAGCCGTTCCGGAAACGTAAGGCAGGAGCTCTCTCAGGGGGGATGAAACAGAAGCTGGCACTTTCCTGCGCGTTGATCCACAAGCCGGAGGTGCTGTTCCTGGATGAGCCTACCACCGGTGTGGACCCGGTGTCCCGCAAGGAGTTCTGGATAATGCTTACCAGGCTCAAGCAGCAGGGACTTTCCATTGTGGTATCCACTCCGTATATGGACGAGGCGACTTTATGTGACCGTATTGCTTTGATCGAAAAGGGACGGTTCATGGATACGGATACCCCCTCCGGGATTATTTCCAAGTTTACCCTTCCGTTGCTGGCGGTCAGTGGTCCGCACATGCCTTCTCTACTGCGTGACATCCGCCAGGTACCGCAGGTGCTGAGCTGCTTTGCTTTCGGAGATACCCACCATGTGGTGCTGAGAGAGAACGGTCTGTCGGACGAGGCGCAGATAGACCTGCTCAATACAGCTTTGTATGCGAAAGGACATAGTGATTTGGCTATCAGGCATATTAAGCCCAATGTGGAGGATTGTTTCATGTATCTTGATACTTTGGAGGAGCACTCATGAAAAGAGCGGAGGAGACAAGAAAATACATACGTGAGCTTTTTGGAATGGAGGATGACGATTTTCTCCGTGAAGGGGAGGTCATACGTACCGAGGGGCTGACCAAATGTTTCGGCGATTTTACTGCGGTAGACCATATATCGTTCTCAGTCAAGGAGGGAGAGATATTCGGCTTTTTGGGAGCCAACGGTGCCGGCAAGACTACTGCCATGAAGATTCTGTGCGGCCTCAGCAAGCCTACTTCGGGAAGGGCTGTCGTGGCCGGCTATGACCTGCACAGGGGCAGGGATGTCAAGCATCTGAAAAAGGTTATCGGGTACATGAGCCAGAAATTCTCTCTGTACGAGGATTTGAAAGTATGGGAGAATATCCGGCTGTTCGGAGGCATATACGGTCTTAAGGACGATGTCATCGCCTCCAAGACCGACGAGCTGCTACATAGGCTCGGACTGACGGAGCAGAGAAACAGGATGGTGCGCGACCTGCCTTTGGGATGGAAGCAGAAGCTGGCTTTCTCCGTTGCAATATTCCATGAGCCTAAGGTCGTGTTCCTCGACGAGCCCACCGGAGGAGTGGACCCGGCCACACGACGCGGTTTCTGGGAGATGATATACGATGCTGCGGAGAGAGGAATCACTGTCTTTGTCACTACGCATTATATGGATGAGGCCGAATACTGTAACCGTGTCTCCATCATGGTTGACGGAAGAATAGAGGCTCTGGATGCTCCTTCCGCCCTTAAGCAGCGGTACGGAGTATCAAGTATGGATGAGGTTTTCAGAATGCTCGCCGGCAGGGCGAAAAGGGAGGAGTAGGACGATGGGACGGATTAAGGATTTCAAACGGTTCATGTCATTTGTGGGGAAGGAGTTCAACCACATTCTCAGGGATACCAGGACTCTTATGGTTCTGCTCGTGATGCCTGTAGTGATGATTGTACTCTTCGGCTTCGCTCTTTCAACCGAGATAAAAGATGTAAAGGTGGTGGTGCTGGATCCGTCCAATGACGCTGCTACTACTAGAATAATCAATCAGATAGATGCCAGCGAGTATTTTACCGTGACCTCTTCGGCCAATAGTGAGGAAGGAATACTTCAGGCATTTCAGAACAATACTGCCGATATCGCTCTGGTCTTTGAGGACAATTTCTACCACCGGGCAGTGCATGACGGTGACGGCTCCATACAGGTGATAGTGGACGGTTCCAATACCAATGTCGGCTCGATGGCCGTCTTCTATGTCAGCAGTATCGTCTCGTCGTTCCAGAAGGAACTGGCTCAGGAGGCATCCATGAGCGGGACGGACGGCGCCGTATCGGCTCCCGTGCGGATTCATACTTCCACGAGGATGATGTACAATCCGCAGATGAAAAGCGCGTTCAACTTCGTGCCCGGAGTTATGGGTATGATACTTATGCTGATATGCGCCATGATGACATCCGTGTCCATTGTCCGTGAAAAGGAGAGGGGGACGATGGAAGTGCTGCTGGTCTCGCCGGTCAAACCGTTCTCGGTCATACTGGCCAAGGCGATTCCGTATTTTGTGGTGTCAGCCCTGATTCTGGCCATTGTTCTCTGTCTCTCGGTATTCCTGATCAAGGTGCCGATTTCAGGCAGTCTGCTGTGGGTGGTGCTGGTATCACTGGTTTTCATTCTGGTGTCGTTGTCCATAGGCATCCTTATTTCTACGCTGGTGTCCCAGCAGGAAGTGGCAATACTTATCTCGGGCATGGTGCTGATGCTGCCTACAATGCTGCTCTCGGGCATGCTGTTTCCGATAGAGAGCATGCCTAGGGTCCTGCAGTGGGTGTCCTATTGCGTGCCTGCCAAATGGTACATCGAGGCTATAAGGGTGATGATGATACAGGGATTGGGTATCCGGTACTGTCTGGATTCAGTACTTGTCTTGTGCGGATTCCTTACGGTGATCACCGGTCTCAGCGTTATTAAGTTCAAAGACAGGCTATGATTATAAAGTATCTCATAGAAAAAGAATTCAAGCAGTTGGCGAGAAATCCGTTCATACTGTTCATAGTCATAATCCTGCCTGTGCTGGTCATGCTGGTCTTTCCGTGGGCCACCACGATGGAGATAAAGAATGTCAATGTGGCGGTGGTGGACAATGACCGCTCTGATCTGTCGCGTCTGCTGACCGAGAAGATAGCATCCACTGAGTATTTTGATATCGTCGGAGTGTTCATGCGCTCGGAAGATGCCCTGGAAAAAGTAGAGTTCTCAGACGCGGATATCATACTGGAGGTCCCATACGGTTTCGAGCAGGCCCTGATGTCTGAGGGTGAGAGCTCATTGCTGATTGAGGCCAACGCCGTCAACGGAACCAAGGCGAGCCTGGGTTCATCCTATCTGGATATGATAGTGTTGGACTTTACCGAGGAGGTCAATCTGGAGCGCGGAGCCGTCTCCGTGCTTCCTGCCGGGGGCATCGGAGTGGACTCGTATTACTGGTTCAATCCTACGATGGATTACAAGATACCGATGATTCCGGCCCTGATAATGCTTGTGGTGGCTCTGATTACCGGCTTTCTTCCTGCCATGAATATCGTTGGTGAGAAGGAGGCCGGCACCATAGAGCAGATCAACGTCACACCGGTTCCCAAGATTACCTTCATCGTGGGCAAGCTGATTCCGTACTGGATAATCGGCATCGTCGTCCTGAGTGTCGGTATGCTTGTGGCCTGGCTTCTGTACGGTCTGCGTCCCGAGGGAAGCGTGCTGCTGCTGTACGGCATGTCGTTCGTGTTCATATTCGGTATATCGGGACTCGGTCTTATCATATCCAATTATTCCAATACCATGCAGCAGGCGATGTTCATGATATTCTTCATCATCATCGTATTTATCCTCATGTGCGGCATATTTACGCCTATAAGCAGCATGCCCGAGTGGGCCCGGGTGATATCCCTGTTCGACCCGTTCACCTATTTCGCTGAGATTATCCGCATGATCTACCTCAAAGGAAGCGGCTTCCGTGACATTCTCCAGTATGTCTACCCTCTGCTGGCCTTCTTCGTGGTCATCATCGGCTGGGCCGTTCTCAGCTACCGCAAGCGCGGATGATGCCGCAGGCTAGGTAAAATAAATCGGGAGAAAGGAACATCAATCCAAAAAAATTATAACTTTGCAACTTACTTGTTGCGGCTCGAGTGGTGGAATAGGTAGACACGCAGGACTTAAAATCCTGTGGGCAGCAATGTCCGTACGGGTTCGATTCCCGTCTCGAGCACAAAAAGCCGGTTGTGATGTCGGCTTCTTGCATTTTCCCTACCCGCCGATATTCCTTCGTAAGTAGTTGTGAATAGGTTTGATGACTTTGTCCGTGATTATACAGACTTATGAAAGATCGTAAGATGTTGCCAGGAAGTGTCGGTCATTAAACGGAATCTCAGAATCTCATTCGTGTCGCTCTTCTGCCTACCGTTGTTCCAGACCAGATGGTCGGAAAAAGGGTGGCGCGGCGGCCATCCGCCTGAATCGCTGTTATGTCAGCACTGGAACAGTGACGAACCCGGTCTCCGGCCAGTCGTGCTCAAGTACGTTGCGGATGTAGCCTTCGGTGTCGCGGCTGATGCGGTCATCGTCCTCGCGGGGGAAGAGGTTGTAGGCCACGGTGTGCAGGCGTATGCCGCGGTGTCTGACAGCCTCAAGTCCCAGCAGGAAATGATTTATGCTGCCGAGGCGGCCTGATGTAACATAGATGAGCGGATATCCTTTACGGGCGATGTAGTCGATGGTCAGCAGTTCTCTTGTCAGCGGCACCATCAAGCCGCCGGCTCCTTCAAGCAGGATCGCGTCATAGCGTTCACTCAGAACGGCAGTAGCCCTGTCAATCTTGTCAAAGTCTATCGGCCGGCGGTCAATCTCGGCGGCCAGATGCGGCGAGCAAGGGTAAGAGTATATCTCGGGCATGGTCAATCCCTCGCGGTCTTCTTCCAACAGCCCGCATCCCATGATGCGCCGGTGCAGTTCGATGTCCTCGGATATACCGGTATTGCCGGTCTGTATCAGTTTCTGTGTGATGGTGCGGATACTCTGTCCGTTCCAGATGCGTGCAAGGTATCCTGTGGCATAGCTTTTCCCGATATTGGTGTCTATGCCGCTTACAAAATAGACATTGTCTCTCATTCCTGTCCGGTATCCGGCTTTTCCGGTTGGGATTTCAGAATTTCCAGAGCCTTGTCGTAGTATTCGTCGTCCACTACTACTTCTATGGGGATCAGGTCTGTGTTGGCGACGCCTGCTGTCCAGATAAGATTCTCGTTCAGGACAAAAGCCGGGACCCCGTTGTCCTCCAGTACACCTTTGCAGATGTTGGCGGAGAAAGAGTTGTTGAATTTCCCTATTGTTTTCATGATGAGTTATTTCTGTTCCTGATTTTCAGTGTTGTCTGTCTCGGAGATATCCGTTGATCCGCTGAAGTCGTAAGGGTCGTCGGCTGTGGCTGCGTTATCCTGACGCAGGGCGTATTCGATCCGGCTGGCCAGACGGAGGATGTCCTTGCGGTTGCCGCTGAGGATGAGCGGAGCCTCGCCCTTGGTGATGGTGACAGCATCCTCGTAGGCTCTCATGAACCGGGTGAACTTGTTCTTTATACGGAAGGTCAGTCTTTCGGCATCCTCGTCTGTCTTCTCGTATCCGGCCTGTTCGAACTCTTTCATGATCTTGTCCCTGTGGTCCTCGAAGTCACCCTCTATCATTACCTCTTTCCTGACGAATGTCAGACCGGGATAGACAGCGGCTATCAGTCCGAACATCAGCAGCATCTTCCACCATGAACCATAATTGAAGAGAGCTTTCGTGTCATCAGGGGATGTGGCGAAGATGTGCTCGTATGTGTGATGGGGCGTAAGCGGGACCAGTATGCACACGAATAAGGAGGCCAGGATGATGAAGATGAAGAAATATTTTACGGAGCGTACGACTCTTTTTGTCTTTGGATTCATAATTATGTGGCTGTTTTTAATTAAATTTGTCACAAATATAGCAAATCGTATTATTTTTGTCATAACAATAAGTTTATTTTTGACAATATGGAAGAAATCAACAAAAAAGACCCGAACGGTCCGGAGAAGACCTCGAAGATTGAAACCGCCCGGAGCAATAATGTAGACAATAACCGTAAACTAAAGGTGACGGTGATCGTGCTGGCTGTGATAGCCGCAGTGCTGGCATTGGTGTTCGCTTATGTATGGTATGACCGCCAGCAGATGATCAATGACCTGACCGTCGACAAGGAGAACCTGACCAACGAGCTGATAGAGCTGCAGGGAGAGTACTCACAGCTCTCGACGGACAATGACAGTCTCAATGTCCAGCTGGACCGCGAGAAGGAGAAAGTAAGCCAGCTGCTGGAACGCATACAGAAGACAGACGCAGCCAACAGAAGCAAGATAAGGCAGTACGAGAAAGAGCTCGGAACCCTTCGCTCCATCATGAAGCATTATATATTCCAGATAGATTCGCTCAACACTCTGAATATCGCTCTCCGCAAGGATGCCGAACAGGCCCGGATGGAGGCGCAGAAGTCCCATGAGCGTTATCAGGAACTAAGCAAGACCACTGACGAGTATGCCAAGCTGGTGGCTCAGGGCTCCGAGATAAAGGGCCGTGGTATCAACATTGTAGGAATCAACGCCTCCAATAAGGATACGGACCGCAGCAGCCGTATCAAGAAGCTGAGAACATGTCTGTTCCTTATAGAGAACTCTATTGCGCCAAAGGGCCCGATGACTGTGTATATCCGGATAAAGGGACCGGACGGCATACTCCTTACATCCGAGCAGCAGCGTATTTTCGAGGTTGCCGGCGAGCAGTTGGTATATACTGAGTCCCGCGAGGTGGACTATCAGGGTGAGGAAGTAGAGGTGTGCATATATTACTCGCAGGAGCAGAAGTTTGTCAAGGGCGTGTACACCGTTGAGGTCTACACCTCATCCGGCCTGCTCGGCACCGGAGACGTTCTCCTCCGTTAATCCACAGACACAATGATCTATATCCATTTCCCGTTCTGCCGGTCGTTCTGCACTTACTGCGACTTCTATTCGGTTAGGGAAATGGGGAAGATGGAACAATACAAGAATGCCCTTCTGCGCGAGATTGATGCGCGGAGGGCTTTTCTTATGAGCTGTGCTGAGCCGGCAACTCTTTATGTCGGTGGAGGAACGCCCTCGTTGTGCCCGGTGGAGTGGTTGTCGGAAGTGGTATCAGTCCTTCGTGCAGCAGTGGGGGGATTCGAGGAGTTGACAGTGGAGGTCAATCCAGACGATGTGACGCGGGAATATGTCCTTGGTCTGCGCGGTCTCGGAGTCAACCGGGTGAGCATGGGAGTGCAGTCGTTCTCGGATACAAGTCTGATGTGGATGGCCCGTAGGCATAGCGCCAACAGGGCCCGTGAGGCTTATAAAGTGCTGCGGGAGGCTGGTTTCGACAATGTGTCGCTCGATCTGATCTTCGGCTATGACCCGGTGCGGTGGGGCTCGTCTCCTACATCCGCAGATGTCCTTATGCGGTTCTGGAGGGAGGATCTGGAGGAGGTACTGCGTCTTCGGCCGGAGCATATCTCTGCCTATCAGATGAGTGTCGAGGATGGCAGTGTCCTGGGCGAGAAAGCCTTGGCCGGACAGTATCACGAGCCTGCCGACGAGATTTGCGCCGCGCAGTACGCATTGCTTCAAAATTCGCTGTCGGACGCGGGATATGAGCAGTATGAGGTGTCCAATTTCGCTTTGCCTGGTTATCAGGCCGTACACAACAGCGGTTACTGGGAACGCCTGCCGTATATCGGTCTCGGTCCCGGAGCGCATTCGTTTGACGGGAACCGCCGTCGGAGCTGGAACGCTCCCGATGTGGATACCTATGTCAGATATTGGCTCTCGGATGTTCAACAGGAGGTGGAGGGTCATGGATATGCTGGTGGGGCCGGTGATTGTGTCTCTGGTGGCATCCATGCGGTCTCTGGTTGCGAGACACTTACGGATGAGGATGTGCTGGTCGAAAAGATAATGCTGGGTCTGCGCAGGACATCGGGCCTGCTGTTGTCGGATGTCCCTGAACTGAGTCATGATACAGTCGGTCGTCTGGTCTCCTCCGGCTCGCTCATTGAGGATGACGGCCGTATCCGCATCCCGCCCTCAAATCTCTTCATCAGCGACACCATCATCCGTTCCCTCTTTCCTGGGTGATTCAGCGGAAGAAGAGCTCGAAGCGGGTGATGCGGTCGGGACCGGTGGCAAGGTTGAAACGGATGCCTGAACGGGTGAGAATCTCGTGGATGACCGCCAGGCCGATGCCCTTGCCGTCCGGCTTCGTGGAGAAGAACGGGGTGAAGAGATTGCGGGCGACCTCTTCCGGTATGGGAGTTCCGTTGTCTGCTATGCACCAGTAGCCAGGTTTGGATGTAATGGTAATCCGGCAGTCTGAGGAGTCTGGCGGGAATGCCTCGACGGCGTTCTTGACGATGTTGGTGAGGACCTGTTCCATCAGTACGGGGTCGATGCTCACTTCTCCGGCGTTGTCGTCCAGGTCCAGTATCTGTGCGATCTGCCGCCGGCCTTTCAGGCTCTCGAGGAAGGGGGCAGTCCTGCGCAGGAATGTGTTTGCCTCCACCGGACGGCATACCGGGTCGGGAATGCGTGCCATGGAGGCGTACTCGGTGATGAACCGGCTCATGCGGTCTATGCGCGACAGCAGTATCGACAGCATGGAGGCGGTGTCCTCGTCTCCGGAGCCGGCACTGCTCTGCTCCATGGCTCCGAGAGCAGAAGTCAGTCCTGCCATCGTGTTGTTCACTTCGTGGGAGATGATGCGGATGACTTTCCGGTAGCCCCTTTTCTCAGCTTCGTACAGCTCTTCTGTCAGCGGCTCCACCATGTAGAACGGATGCGGAAATCCTCTGTCCATGAATGATGAACAGGTGCAGCGGTAGATGTGCAGCGGGTCTGTCTGGAGTATCCTGCCGCTGTCCGGTTCCACTGAGGCCATGAGCTGCAGCAGGGGAAGCCCGCTTCCATCCAATGCGAGACCTTTGTATTCTCCTATGTCAGTAAGGTTGAGGAAACGGCACATGGCCGGATTGGCGGAGGATATTTTCCCGTCGATATCCATGATCAGCACGCCCATCGGGGATGCAGCGATGAGGAGCTCCAGAAAATGATTCTGCTCCTGGGCCCGCACTTCCTCTTCGTGAAGCTGGTGGCTCATCCGGTTGAACAGCTCTATGATCCGGTCTGCATCCGCTTGGCCGACCTGACGCAGTCTGGTGGAGAAATCCTGCTCTTTAAGCAGGTCGATGCCTTCCGAGAGAGTGCCTAACGGTTTGACGGTCTTGCGGTACAGTATGACCAGAAGCAGTATGACGGCTATGGTGCAGAGCTGGATGGCCAGATACGTCCAGCTCCGGTGCTCCGGCGGGAGTACCAGTACGAGAACGGCCGTCCCCACTGTCAGGACGGTTATCAGTACGGCTATCAGCCTGAAATATCCCCGTGCGCCCATATCTGTGTTAAAGTTCTATTCTGTATTTCTCCAAACGGCGGTAGAGTGAGGCCCGTGTGATGCCTAAGGAGGCGGCGGCACGGGTCACGTTGCCGTTGCAGTCGGACAAGGCCCTGCGGATGCGCTCTTTCTCCATCTCCTCCAGCGTGAGATTCCCGGAGGGGCGTACTGGCGGCTCGGGCGCGTTTCCCATGCTGCGGGCGATGTCGTCCTTGCCGATAGTCCCGCCGGGGGCCATGATGAGGGCTCTCTCGACCACATTTTTCAGCTCCCGTATATTGCCAGGCCACGGCAGCCGGCTCAGATACTCCACAGCTTCCGGGGAAAATTCCGCCCGGGAGGGCACTTCTTTGGCGAAATGTCTTACCAACAGGGGTATGTCTTCCCTGCGCTCCCTGAGCGGCGGCAGGTGTATGGGGATGAGGTTCAGGCGGTAGTAGAGATCCTCGCGGAAGAGGCCCTGGCTCACCATGTCGGGCAGGCTGCGGTTGGTGGCGGAGATGACCCTGACATCGGTCTTGCGGGGCAGGCTCTCTCCGAGCGGCTCGTATGTGCGGTCCTGGAGCACGCGGAGCAATTTGACCTGACAGACAGGCTCCAGCTCTCCTATCTCGTCGAGGAATATGGATCCCTTGTCGGCCAGCTCGAAGCGGCCCTTGCGGTCAGTCCACGCATCGGTGAAGGCTCCCTTCTTGTGTCCGAACATCTCGCTGTCGAATAGACTGGAGCTGAGGCCTCCGAGATTGACCTTGACGAACGGGCCGGAGTGCCTTGGAGAGTTGAGGTGTATGGCCTCGGCGATAAGCTCCTTGCCCGTGCCGCTTTCCCCGGTTATGAGCACTGACGCTCCCGTGGGGGCCACCCGCAGTACGGCGTCCAGCACCTCCCGCATCATCGGGCTGCGGCCTATGATCCGGTCGAAGCCCCTGCCCGTCTCCGGAGTCTGTTCCGCCTGCGCCGAGCCTAAGTGCAGGGCCGTGCTTATACGCTCCATCAGGGCCGTATTGTCCCATGGCTTTGTGATGAAATCAAAGGCTCCCAGCCTCATGCCCTCCACTGCCAGGGAGATGCTGCCCCAGGCCGTCATGAGTATGACAGGGGTGGACGGGGCGAGAATCCTTACCTTCCGCAGAAGCTCCAGACCTTCCTCTCCGGTTGTGGACAGGGAGTAGTTCATGTCCATGAGAATCAGTTCCGGCTCCTGCCGGCGCACAGCCTCGACGGCCTCCTTGGGTCCGGATACCACCATGGCCGGCAGCCCGGTCCTGCCCAGCAGGAATTTCAGGGACGCCCTTATCGCATCATCATCATCTACAATCAGTATCATATTTTTACAGTTTCAATAAATTAACGGGCGCGGCACATATTCACCGCCCTCTCTTGGTGTAAAAATAGAAAATCCTGTGATTTTCAGTATAAAATTCCTGAAATTTTCAATAAAAGTGCTCAAAATGTCCGACAGCAGCCCCGTCTGTGTCCGCTCCACTGTGTACGAAAACGGACAAGTGTCCGCTTCCGTGCATTTGTTAAGGTGGACAATGCGTTGAAAATTAGCGCATTAATGTTGTGGCACGGCGGTTGTTGATGCCTGAGCGGACGGGATGCGTACAGCCTGTCGATGACCTTGGATATGAATGATTTTTTAAAGTTAATATAGTTGAAAGGCTGTCCCTCCTCCTTCCTTATCCGGCAAGGAGGAGGATTGGACAGAAAGGATTGTAAAAAGAAACAAACAGCATAATAGCGATGGACAGGAAACTTACTACAAAGGAGAAATGGCAGGACCGCCGCAAGGTCATCATCCGCTGGAGCGCGGGAGTGGCGGCCGCGGTGCTGGCAGTGGTGCTTTTGGCTGTGCTGATACAGCCGTCGGTGCGTGAAAGCAGTATAAAGATGGCGGCGGCGGATATTGGCTCGATAGATTTTGCCGTATCGGCTACGGGCAAGGTCGTGCCCGGCTATGAGGAGACCATCAACGCTCCGATATCGTCCCGGGTGCTGGAGGTCTTCAAGCGTGCGGGAGATGTGGTGCAGGCAGGAGAACCGCTTCTGAAACTGGACCTTGCAGCAGCGCAGGCCGAATACGACAAACTGGAGGACGAGGAGCAGATGAAGATCCTGAGACTTGACCAGATGCGGATTTCTAACCGCAATCAGCTTTCAGAGATGGAGATGAGGATAAAGATCCAGGAGATGGAACTGGACCGGAAAGAAGCCGCCTTACGCAATGAGCGGTATCTGGATTCTCTGGGAGCAGGCACTCCCGATAAGGTCAGGGAGGCGGAGCTGGCCTATACGGTGGCCAGTATGGAACTGGATGAGAACCGGCAGAAACTGGAAAACCAGAGGGAGTTGTCAGCAGCCGACGAGGCGGTGGCAGAACTGGAGCTTTCCATTTTCCGCAAGAACATGGAACAGAGCCGCCGCCGGCTTTACGACGCCGGCATCCGGGCTCCGTATGCGGCTACCCTGACTTATATCGCGGATGAGATAGGCGCCCAGGTCTCCGAGGGCAGCAAGATAGCCATGCTGGCCGATCTGACCCGCTTCAAGGTGGAGGGCGAGCTGGGGGACATGCAGGCCGGCAGGATAGCCGAGGGGTACCGGACGACCGTGCTTGCCGGACGGGACACGCTTGCCGGAGTCGTATCGGGCATCTCGCCTCTGTCCACAGACGGCCTGATATCGTTCTCGGTGCAGCTTGACGATGAGTCGGCTCCGGTTCTGCGCTCCGGGCTCAAATGCGATATCTACGTGGTCTATGCCTGGCGTGAGAATGTGCTCCGCCTGCCTTCCGGTACGTACTATAAAGGGGCCGGCAACTACGATCTCTTTGTACGTGAGGGCGACCGTCTGGTCCGCCGCCGTGTGGCCCTCGGCGAGGCCAACTACGACTATGTGGAGGTCGTCTCCGGCATAGAGCCGGGCGAGCAGGTGGTCATCTCGGATATGTCCGACTATGCGAAGCAGCCGGATCTCAGGATCAAGCCGGCCAAGAGGAAAAGATAAAATCGTTGTTATATGAAACTTGGAATGTATATAAAAGAGGCGTGGTACGACCTGCGCAAGTCAAGGGTGTACAGTGCGGTCTATATCATCGGTACGGGCTTCTCGCTGGCACTGGTGATGGCTTACCTGACGGTGCAGTCGATGCACTTCGACAACTCCTATCCGGAGGTACACAGAGACCGGATGCTTATAATTCCGGCATTGGAGGAGAGCAAGGATGGGGGCGGCAGTACATCGGCTATGCTGAGTTTGAATTTTATCGACCGTTTCCTCCTGCAGGATCCCATTGAGGGAGTGCAGGCGGTGTCGGCCATTACATACGAGGATGTGACGGTGGCCAATGACAGGGGCGAGGCGTTAGGAACGGTGGCCGGAGTGGTGGATGAGGCTTTTTGGATGGTTTTCAGAATGGACTTTGTAGACGGACATGCCCTGACGGAGCTCAGTCTCAATCAGGCGGCTCCCGAGGCAGTGGTCTGCGAGTCCCTGGCCAGGCTTCTCTATGGCCGCAGTGACATCGCGGGGGAGAGGCTTTTCTTCAAGGACAGGGAATTCCGGGTGTGCGGAGTGGTGCGGGACGTGCCTCAGACGGCATCGATAGCTTTCGCCCAGTTGTGGATTCCGGACTTGGACAAGGAGGCGCGGGCTGCCTCATCGTTCGAATGGCTGGGCCGCGAGAGTATGCTGGGGGACTATTTTGCCGTGCTGCTGGCTGAGGACCGGAGCGATTTCGCCTCTATACGGCAGACGATAGAGGACCGGCTGGAGATATACAACAGCAGCGCCGATGTCGAGTACAAGCTGTCCTGCTACAAGGGTATCCCGACCGTAAGGGAGAATTCTTTCATCTGGAGCGGGCTGACCTCCGCATCATTTACATGGATAGGAATAGGGGTGATGCTGTTCATCCTGCTCATACCGATGATCAATCTCTCCGGCATGGTCAGCTCCCGCATGGAGGCCCGCATGGGCGAGTTCGGGGTGCGCAAGTCCTTCGGTGCCTGGCGCGGGGACGTGCTGCAGCAGATTACGGGCGAGAACCTGTTGCTGACTCTGCTCGGGGGCGTGCTCGGACTGCTCCTTTCGTATGTGCTTTTAGGCGTGTTCTCAGAGCAGTTCAACGGGATGCTCCCTACTGAGGTTCTGGGGATGGTGTTCTCAATGGAGGAAATCGATGCGGCTGTATTCTCGGTAAGGGACTTCTTCAAACTGAGACTTTATCTTCTGCTATTGGCCATCGTGTTGGTTCTCAATCTTGTGTCGGCTCTGTTGCCGGCCATGAAGGTGATGCGTCGACCTATCACTGAATCGTTGAACTCTGTAAAGTGAATCCGATATGTTTAAACAGATCCTGAAACAGCTATGGTACTACCGCCGCGGCAATGCGTGGCTGTTCATAGAGATGACTCTCATCGCCGCGGCCTCTTGGTTTCTGGTCAATGCTATATGGCCCAATGCCTACAGGAAGTCCCAGCCGGATGGTTACGATGCCCGTGGGGTGTACGCAGTGGAGATAAGGCGGCTTCATGACGGCCAGACGGGTTACCGTCCTGAGATGGATTCCCGGGAGCGGCGTTCGGCGGATTTTCACCGCATAGGCCAGACTCTAAGGGATATGCCTGAGATAGAGTATGCTGCAGCAGTGGGAAGTACTATGCCGGGACTGTCTCTTTCCAATTACAATCATGGTATGGAACTGGACAATGTTACCGGCGAATATCTGCCGTATGCCTACCATCTGCGTGAGGCCGGGGGTGAGGATCTGAAGATGATGGGCTATCGTCAGATATGGCCTGAGGGTGACCCTATAGAGGATGTGCCCGGGACGGTCATCATTACCGAGGACGTGGCTGAGACCCTGTTTCCCGGGGAGAATCCCGTTGGCAGACGTCTGGGCCGCTACAGCGACCAGAGTCAGTACGGATGGACCATAGCCGGAGTCATTGCTCCCGTAAAGGTAGAGAAGGACAAGGAATACAGGCCGATGATATTTTTCACTACCCCGGACATTGTCCGCGAGGAGGACAATATCGATGCGCTCTGGTGCTTCCGTCTTGCTCCGGGGGTGGATGAGGAGGAGTTTATCCACAAGGCCAAGATGACATGGCGGGAGGACCTGGTCTTCGGCAACTACCGCACCGGGTCGGTTTTTCCCATGGAGAGGCGGCTGAAGGATACTATGGCCGATACCTTTATCTGGCGGGCCCTTCTGGTCTTCGTGCTGCTGTGCGTCCTCATCGGTGTGGCTTCCTTCACATGGCTGCGTACCCGTGAGAGACGCGGCGAGATAGGTGTGCGTCGGGCCATGGGCGGATCCCGGGGCATCCTGGTGATGCAGCAGCTCGCCGAGGTATGGATGCTCTGGTTACTGGCTATGCTGCTGGGCCTGGTGATAGTCCTGAATATCCTGCTCATAGGCAAGGTGAACTTCTGTGCGTCCGCTCTTTATGACGGATATATCCTGGATCTGACCAGGGAGCGGCTGTCCGTGCTTTTCGACCCCGTACGGCACTTCCTTGCCGTTTCCGGTATTGCTGCGGCCGTGATGCTTGCGGTGGTGACCCTTTCGACCATTGTTCCTGTGGCCGGGGCCCTGAAGGAGTCGCCAGCCGATGTATTGAAGGACGAATAAATTTTAACTTTTTGAGAATATTTAAAAACAGATAAAAATTTAAAATTATGATCAAGCTTATCGAAATTTCCAAAATCTACAGAACCTCCGAGATCGAGACCATGGCTCTCGACAACATCAACCTCGAAGTGCGCGACGGGGAGTTTGTAAGTATCATGGGGCCTTCCGGCTGCGGAAAGTCCACCCTGCTCAACATCGCAGGCCTGCTTGACGAGCCTACTTCCGGTACCGTGGAGCTGCACGGCAAGCCCGTTTCGGGCCTCAATGCCCGCGAGGCCGCCCGCTTCCGCAACACCGAGCTCGGATTTGTCTTCCAGAGCTTCCACCTGATCCCCTCGCTCAATGTCCTGGACAATGTGCAGATGCCCCTGTTGTACCGCAGGATGGGTGCGACCGAGCGCAAGGAGCGTGCCCTGAAGATGATTGATGCCGTAGGACTGAACCACCGTATCCGGCATTTCCCCTCGCAGCTCTCCGGCGGTCAGTGCCAGAGGGTGGCCATCGCCCGTGCCTTAGTCGGCGATCCCTCCATCATCTTAGCGGACGAGCCCACCGGTAACCTGGACTCCAAGATGGGTGCCGAGGTTATGGAGCTCCTGCACGAGGTCAACAAGCAGCGCGGCAAGACCATCCTGATGGTGACCCACAACGAGTCCCAGGCCAAGCAGACCGACCGCATCGTCCGTATGCTCGACGGCCGTATCATCGGGTAGAGGGTGACTCAAAAGGGTAATTTCTGCGTTACGCTTGATTCGAAAATCCTCATGTACGCCAGTACACTGCGGTTTTCTCATCTTCGCAAGCCTTGAAATTCCTCCTTTTGGGTCACCCTCTTGCCACGAAGGCAATTAAAACGAACCCGAATAAAAAACATAATCGAATACACATATGAAACTACCTGTATACTTACGCCAGAGCTGGCAGATAATGCTCAAAGACCGGCAGTACAGCCTGATTTACATCATCGGTGTGGCGCTGTCGATGGCACTTGTCTCGTCTGTGCTGATATTCATGGTGATGATGCTGGGGAATGTCTACCCTGAGAATCACCGTGGACGGACTATGCTGCTTACAGGCGTGCATTATAATGACGCAGACGGCACGTATTTCGGTTCTACGAGTGTGCCGGATGACCTGGTGCGCCTTATCCGGGAGACGGAGCCGGAGGGTCTGGAGGCTATGTCGGTAATCCGGCCTCCGTCCATCTGTGCGGACGTCCTGGTCTCATCCGGGGAGAGGGCGGCTTTCTATGCAAATGTGAGGTATGTGGACGGTGGATTCTGGGATGTTTTCGATTTCGATTTTCTGGCGGGAAGACCTTTCGGTCAGGATACACAGGATGGTCAGGGAGGGAAGGCCGGTCCGGCAGCGGTCGTCTCAGCTACTATGGCGCAGAGGTGCTTCGGGGATGAAGATGCTGTGGGCCGTATGCTTACGGTAAACGGCCGTGCGGTGACTGTCTGCGGAGTAGTCCGGGACGTGTCGCTCGCAGCCGGTATTGCCGATGCGGAGATATGGCTGACAAGGGATATGGAGGAGCGCAGGCGTACTCTGCCGGATTGGGCCACTATGCCGGAAGGCGGGAACTATATAATCTTCCTGGCACAGAGCCGCAGGCATTTCTCCGATATCCGGGAGGCGGTGGAAAAAGCTGTCGGCAGCTACAATGCCGTGCAGCCGGAGGACAGTGAGTTCAGTATGTCGTATGAGACAGAACCCTTGTCTTTCAGGGTGTCATGGCTGGGCGGAGTTCCGGGGCTTGTCCTGTCCCTGGTGATCGGAACCATTGTCGTGATACTGCTGATACCGGCGGTCAATCTGTGCGGGATGGTCTCTTCCAGCCTGCAGGAGAGGCTGACGGAGTTCGGGGCGCGGAAGTCCTACGGGGCACCGTTCCGGGCGATGTTCTCGCAGATATTTGCGGAGAACCTGATGCTGACGCTTATAGGGGGTGTCCTGGGCTTCGGCCTGTCCATAGGAGTGCTGAATATGCTCTCGGGCTATTTACTGGAGGTTACTGCAGGATTGGGAGATTTTTCCAATGATGCGGACCTGCTCTTTCCGACAGAGTCATTTTTCCGTCCGGGTCTTTTCCTGATGGGGTTTGCGGCGGTGGCCTTGCTGACTGTTTTCGCTTCGGTGCAGCCGGTGATGAAGGTGCTGCGCAAGGGGGCGGTGGAACTGCTCAGGGACAATTCCTATTACAGGACACGTCGTGTCCGGAATGCCTGGCTGGTGACAGAGGCCTCTTTGGTATTCATCATCGGCTGGTTGCCGACCCGATGCTGCTCAACGGGGTGCGCCGTCACGCCGTACCTGCCGGCTGGGATCCTGACCGGGTAGTCTGTGTTCCGGTCTCCTCTCTTTCCGCCTCGGCTGCTGCATACAGTCCGGAGGCTTCGGAGGACGGAGTACTGCTGGAGGATTTCCGAAGAATTGGCCGGGTGCTGGCTGCTTTGGAGGGGGTGGAGGCACTCACACCTACGTCACCGTTCATTCCCGGCAACAACAGTGAGACGCGCATGACGGTCTATGCGGATACTTCTGTCAAAATACAGGCTGCCTGTTTCCTTAAGGAGCTGGGCAGTGATTTCATGGATGTTTTCGGTTTCCGCGTGCTGGCGCCGGAGGGAGGCGTACGCCCTGCCGATGAGGGAACTGGTACTGTGATTATTTCGGAGGACCTGGCTGAGGCTCTTTTCCCCGGCAGTGATCCGGTTGGACAGACATTGTACCTTGCCAACAACTCGTCTCCTGCTGCTCCGAGGACGGTGGCCGGGGTGATTCAGCGGCAGAAGGTCCGGACTATGACTGACAATCCCCGTCCTGTCGTCATTGTCAATATGGCCTCCTATCCGGTCGGTTACATCCGTTCAGGGCAGTGTTTCTGGGTGCTGCGGCTGTCGCAGGATACAGACATGCGCCAATTTATCGAGCAGATCAATTACGGGACGGCTTCCCGGACTTCATTCGGCAATCTTCGGGTAGGACTATCCTATCCGGTGACGAAAGTAATGGACTCTTACGGCGGCAGGGAACTGGAGACCATACTGCTCTCGTACCTGTTGCTGAACCTGATACTCGGGGCGTTCTCGCACTATGCCCTTCAGACCCGCCGCAGGGCCGATGAGTTCGGTGTCCGCACAGCCATGGGCTCGACTCCGGGACGTCTGCGCCGCGATGTAGTGGCAGCGGGTCTCGGACAGGCTGCGCTGTCGGTTGGTATCGGACTGTTTGTGGTGCTGAATATCATCCTCTTCCGAGGACGGGACGTAGTATTTATAGGTCAGGTCAATATGCCTGCGTTGCCCGAGAGTTCCCTGGCTCCCTGGCCGGTACTGACTTCACCTTTCCTGTCCGCGCTGATGGTGACATTGGCCGTGGCTGCGGTAATATTTGTTGTAAATGCCCTGGCGGCGCTCGTCTCCGTGTGGAAGGTCTCCCGGACCCGCCCGTCAGAAATTTTAAGAGAAGAATGATTATGAAACTACCTGTATACTTCCGCCAGAGCTGGCAGATAATGCTCAAGGACCGGCAGTACAGCCTGATCTACGTCGTCGGTGTGGCGCTGTCGATGGCCTTCGTGATGGCCTTTCTGATGTTCATGCTGATGAGTGTCTCGGGAATCTATCCGGAGAAGCACCGCAGCCGTATGCTGGTTCTCTCCAATGTTATTCTGGATGATGCGAAAGGCGAGCCGCGGATGGGTACCATGGTGAGCGAGCGTCTGGCGCAGCTGATAGAAGAGGCGGATATCCCCGGCGTGGAGAGCATGTCGTATGTCATTGCGCCTTTCCGAAGCGGTTCGCTCAGTCTGACCGCGCCCGACGGCAATGTCCACAATGCTCCGGTGATGTATGTGGACGGAGGTTTCTGGGACGTGTTCCAGTTTGAGTTCCGGGACGGGCAGGCTCCGGGGGAATGGAATCCGGTGCTGGTGGAGGCGGTGGTCTCCGAGACATTTGCCCGCAGGTGCTTCGGCTCGGGTGACGCGGCGGTGGGGCAGAGCGTGCTCTACGGCGGTACTCCGCTCAGAATCTGCGGGGTGGTGCGGGATGTTCCTCTTACGGCGATGATGACAGATGCGGAGGTGTGGCTGCCGTACCAGCTGTACAGGACGAGGTTCTACAGTGCGGACGGACAGCCTTGGTTAGGCTCGGGCCATCTGTATATTCTGGCCAAGAGCCGCAGGGACTTTGATGCGGTACGGGCAGGGGTAAGCGATGTGACGGCGAGGTACAATCTCTCGTTCGGTGCGGCAGAGGAGTTCTATATCTCACCGGATGTGCGGCCGGAAACTTATATCAGAACTTCCGGTGTGTCAGCGGAAACGCTTCTTTCGATCATAACGGCGATGGTGCTGATGCTGATGATTGTCCCGGCTGTCAATCTGAGCGGAATGGTGGCTTCGAGCATGGAGGAACGGATCGTGGAGTTCGGGGTGCGCAAGGCATACGGGGCACCAGGCGGTGTCATAGTGCGGCAGGTGCTCTCGGAGAATTTCCTACTGACGCTTATCGGGGGGCTTTTCGGCGTGGTGTTCGCCAGGGGGATTCTGGGCCTGCTGTCCAATGCTCTGGAGCAGAGCAAGGCCGGGTATGATGCCGTGGAGATGCAGGCCGACCTGGTGTTTCCTGCGGATGTGTTTTTCCGTCCGGAACTGTACCTTCTGGTGTTTGTCTGTGTGCTGGCCCTCAATCTGCTGTCCTCGTATCTGCCGGTAAGGAAGGTGCTGAGATACAGCGTAACGGATTCGTTGAACGAGAAAAAATAGCATGGTTATGAAAGCGCATAAGAAGATAAAAAGCGGAATGTGGCTGATAGTGGAGACCGTTCTGGTCTTCGTGCTGGGCTGGTTCCTCGCCGACCCTGAGATAATGAATCTGTACCGGAGTATGTTCATCCCCATGGGCTGGGATTATGAGAATGTCGTGGTGGTGCCGGTGGAGGTGCTGCCGGACTACGACCCGGATTATCGCCCGGAGGCGATGGAACGGGAACGGATGACGGAGGATTTCCGGCGTATGGGGGAGGTCCTGTCCTCGGTCAGCGGGGTGGAGTATGCCGCGCCGTGCCGTCCGTATTTCCCCGGCATTGACAATCACATGTACGGCAGGGTTTTCCGGGACTCGACCCATTTCATGGAGTGCAGCATGCTGTACCGGGTTACCGGATCCGATTTCATGGAAGTGTTCGGTTACGAATGGGTGCTGCCTGAAAGCAGTCCCTTCCTGACGGAGGATGCTGTGGGCAGGGTCGTGGTCTCCGAGGATCTGGCCGAGTTCCTGTTCCCCGGGGAAAATCCTATAGGCAGGTCATTTGAGTCCACCGAGAGCGGCAACAACGTCGTCGTCGGCGTGATTCCCCGCCAGAAGCTGCGCGAGATCACGGGTGTCCCGACCCCGGTGCTGATATCCAATATCGCAGCCGTGGACTACGACGAGCTGTCCAACGGCGGTGCCTATTGGGTGGCCCGTGTGGCTGACGGTACCGACTTGGACTCCTTCCTTCCCGAGCTCAACCGGGTGCTCTCGTCGCAGGCCTCATTCGGCAATCTCAGGGCAACTGCGGTCTTCCCCTTGGAGAACAAGCTGCAGGCCAGCATGGATGTCTCCCTCCGCAATGTCGGTCTGATATATCTCGTCCTCAATCTCGTGCTCGGAGCCTTCTCGTTCTGGCTGCTGAACTCGCGGAAGAATCAGGACGAATACGGTGTCCGTCAGGCGATGGGCGCCACTCCGGTGAGGCTGCGGCTCAGCGCAGTGGCCCGGGCCTGTAGGTCTACCGCTATAGCGGTGGGTATCGGAATCGTCCTGGTGCTCAATGTCAATATAGTGCTGGGACGCGAGTCGGCTACCGTAGGCGCGGAGTATTTCGGTGTCTATCCGGCGGCCGAGACCCTGACGCCCTGGCCGGTGCTGACTTCAGGGCCGCTGTCCGTACTGATGGTTACTGCTGTCGTGGCGGCTGCTGTGTTCCTGATGAATATTCTGGCTGCGCTCGTCTCCGTATGGAAGGTTTCGGGGATGCGGCCGTCGGAGGCCCTTCGGGAGGAATGACCATGAGATGCTGTCGTTCCATATTGCACCGGGCTTCATCGGCTCTCCGCATCTTGCGATTTGCGGCCACCCAGGCCTCCGCCCTTCGCCATCCCTTGCCACAACGGCAGCGAATCCCGCATTTTCCTGCCGTTGCGGATGCCTACAGCAGCATGAAACGGTCCTCTGATGCTTGGAATATGACGAAAATGTATAATGACAATGACAATAATTAATTGAGAAACAAACAATGAGACGTATTTTTCGAGAGACGGTGATGACGGTGGCGGTGCTGCTGATGGCTGCAGTGCCCGGACAGCAGAGACTGGCGGCGCAGGAAGCCGATGATGGTGTTGTGCCGGATAGGGGTAATGCGCCAGGAAGAAAAGACGGAACACTTGAGGCCGGTATAGGGCGGGCCGGCGGGAAGCAGGGCGGTGTGATGGAACTGACCCTCGAGGGGGCGATGGACCTGGCCTGCGGGCAGTCGGTGGATGCTGCGGTGGCACTGAACCAGCTCAAGAGCGCATACTGGCAGTACCGGACCTACAAGGCGGAGCGGCTGCCGGAACTGATCTTCAACGGGACGCTGCCGACATTCAACAACAACTACAATTCCTATCAGAATGCCGACGGTTCCTACGGCTATGTACGCAGCAACTGGCTGGGACTCTCCGGCGAGCTGTCCGTGACCCAGAACATTCCGTTTACCGGAGGTACTGTCTCGCTGAGTACCGGTCTGGACATGACGCGCCAGCTGGGTACGGGAGCCTACAACGAATTTATGTCCGTCCCCGTGGCCCTGACCCTTACCCAACCTCTGTTCTCGGTGAATACGTTCCGCTGGGACAAGAAGATCGAGCCGGTGCGCTATGCCGAGTCCCGCGCCGCCTACTCCGAGGACATGGAGGAGGTCAAGATGAATACGATAACCTATTTCTTCAACTATATCCTTGCCGTGGAGAACCTGAAGATAGCCGAACAGAACCTGGAGAACGCCGACAAACTCTATTCTATCGCCCAGGAACGCCGTAAGATCGGCCAGATATCCGAGACCGAACTGATGCAGTTGAGCCTCTCCGCCCTGCAGGCCAAGGCCAATGTGACCGAGCGACGCAGCAACCTGAACGGTGCCATGTTCAACCTTAGGGCCTTCCTCGGCCTCTCCGAGCAGGACACCATCGTGGCCGTGCTGCCCGAAGCCATTCCGCTGCCGGAACTCGACTACCAGGATGTGTTGAGCCGGGCCCTGGCCAACAGTTCATTTGCCCAGAATATCCTGCGCCGCAAACTCGAGGCCGACTACGATGTGGCCACAGCCAAGGGCCAGCGGTACCAGGTGGACCTGAACGTGACCGTCGGCTACTCCGGAGTGAACCGCGAGCTGGCCATGGCCTACAACGACATCCGCGACCAGGAGGTTGTGTCTATCGGACTGTCGATACCTATCCTGGACTGGGGCAAGCGCAAGGGGCAGGTCAAGGTGGCCGAGAGCAACCGTGACGTGGTCCGCTCCCAGCTCCGGCAGGAGGAACTGGACTTCAACCAGAACATCTTCCTGCTCACCGAACAGTTCAACAACCAGGCCGGCCAGCTGGACCTCGCCCGTGAGTCCGACCGCGTCGCCTCCGCCCGCTACCAGGCCTCCGTCGAGTCCTTCCTGATCGGCCGCATGAGCGTCCTCGAGCTCAACGACGCCCGCGACGCCAAGGATCTCGCCCGCCAGGACTATGTCCAGCAGCTCTATTACTACTGGTACTACTACTACAATATCCGCTCCGTCACCCTCTGGGACTACGCCACCGGCACTCCCATCAAGGCCGACGTGGACGCCCTTCTCGCCGACGAAAACTGACATCCATAGGTCCGTTGTCCCGGACGCGATTCTTCTCGCCGCTTTTTTAAGGGCCGACAAGAACGGACGTTTATGGCTATTTCCCGAACAATAAGATAGTTATATTACGTGGAGTGTGTTTGTGAATTCAGAAAAGCACATCTCCCATGGGAGAACTGAACAATATCCGGGAAATAGCAGCCGTTCTTTGGAAATTTTCAGTAAATTTGCAAGATAAATGCAAATTACGGATAATATGAAGTATAAAAGGGTATTGCTGAAGCTCAGCGGGGAGAGCCTCGGAGGACATGAGGGACGCGGCATCGATGAAGGGATGCTGGCCCGCTATGCCGCGGAGGTGGCCGCTGCGGTCATGAGCGGAGTGCAGGTCGCCATCGTAGTGGGCGGCGGCAACATTTTCAGAGGACTTTCCGGGGCCGGCAAGGGCTTCGACCGTGTGGGCGGCGACCGTATGGGGATGCTCGCTACGGTGATCAACAGTCTCGGTCTGGCGATGGCAATCCGCAGTGCCGGAGTGGACGCTGAGGTATTTACCTCTACTCCGATGAAGCCCATTGCGGAATATTATACCAGGGACAATGCCGTGGCGGCCATGGAGCGCGGTGCGGTTGCACTCATCGCCGGAGGCACCGGCAACCCGTTCTTCACCACTGACTCTGCGGCGGCTCTCAGGGCCTGCGAGATCGGTGCTGACGCTCTGCTGAAGGGTACCAGGGTGGACGGAGTCTATACCGCTGATCCGGAAAAAGACCCGACGGCTGTGAGATATGACGAACTGACATTTGACAAGGCCCTCTTGGACGGACTGAAGGTGATGGACAGCACCGCATTTGCACTTTGCAATGACAACAATATGCCTATCATCGTCTTTGACATGAATCGGGAGGGTAACCTGCAGAAACTGCTTTCCGGAGAGAAAGTAGGTACGTTGGTGCGCAGGTAGACAGGAAAACAAACGAAATAACAACTAAAACAGAATATTATGGCAGACAATGCAAAAGACATCATTGCTGCGGCAGTGAAAAAGATGGCCGAGGCCGTCAACTTTTTGGAGGAAGACCTCAAGACCTACAGGGCCGGCAAGGCCAACCCCGCTGTGTTCAACAGCGTCATGGTGGATTACTACGGCAATCCCACTCCCGTGCCCCAGGTGGCCAGCATCACCGTGCCCGATGCCCGCACGATGCTTATCCAGCCCTGGGAGAAGAACATGATTCCGAAGATCGAGAAGGCCATCATGGACGCCAACCTCGGTTTCACGCCCCAGAACAACGGCGAGCACATCCGCATCAATGTCCCGCCCCTCACTGAGGACCGCCGCAAGGAGCTGGTCAAGAAGTCCAAGGCAGCCGGCGAGTCGGCTAAGGTATCCGTGCGCAATGCCCGTAAGGAGGCCAACGACCAGTTGAAGAAGGCTCAGAAGGACGGTTTGTCTGAGGATATGGTCAAGGACGCCGAGAATGACGTGCAGAAGGAGGTGGACAACTTCAACAAGAAGATCGACACCATCCTTGCCAACAAGGAAAAAGAGATTATGACAGTTTAAAGGTACGGTTATGAGGAGAGTTCTGATTATTGCAGGCTGTGCGGTGCTGGCGTTTCTGGCTGTGCAGAGCTGTGAAAAGGGCAATCCGGGCCCGTCAGCTCCTCAGCTCAGTACGATTCACGTCAATCAGGAGAAGATAGGTCTGGGACAGCAGATAGTACTTACCGTTGAGGATACAATCCCGATGCACGGCAGTCTGTATCTGATACAGCCGATATGGACAGTCAACGGCAATCAGGTGCTGCAGGATTTCACGCATTACGACTTCGAGAACGGGCGCGGCTCATATATGTGCTATTATACTCCTTCGGCTGTAGGCAATATGGATGTCAGGCTGGAAGTGTATATGATATTCAATGATGCTCCTGCAGGAAAGGCTGAGCAGACTGTGTCAGCAGAGAGGAGACTTGAGGTGGTCAAATGCGATGCCCGCACTTCTTTCTGGGGAGACTCGGTCGCTGTCACTATGCACCGTGAGCCAGGTCTGGTGGCCAGTGGAAATGAAGGCATGTATATCGGGACCGGCTACAGCTCTATTCTGGGAGTGTCATCCATAATGCCGTCGGTCAACCTGGTTTACACTTTTGAACCGCAGGCTGACTCTCTGGTGATGATATCCGAGAACTTCGCTGCATCCGCAGACCGTACGGACGGTTACAGATATGTGGCGTCTCTGTTCGATTTTGCCCTTAAGACACTTGAGACAGAATATGTAGGGACTTCCAATAGGAGAGTGATTGCAAGCACGGAGGATTCACAGTATCTGAATGCGGCCAACAAGTTTGCCGGTGCCGGCACTCTGACAGATGAGGAACTGGCTTATCTGGGCGAGGGGATGGTCAAGGGACTGGTCAGGATAGAGGCGACAATGTCTTCGTCTACAACCGACGTAGTGTTTACCACAGAGGCTGCTCCTGACAGCAACTGCGCGTATATAGTGCTGACTTACTCTGCGAAATAGTTATTTATTGATCTGCCGCTCCATGGAGGCGCGGTGAATCAGATTGAAGACTTCGGTGATGAAAGACTCATCGAGGTCTTTTTCTTTTGCCAGTGCGCATACCTTCTTGAGAACTGAGTTCCAGCGTCCGGTCTGCAGGACTGTCAGTCCGCTCTTTTCCTTGATCTTGCCGATGGCCTCGGATACTTTCATGCGTTCAGCCAGCAGGTCTATCAGGGAAGAGTCTATCCTGTCTATATCGCTGCGAAGGCTGTCCAGGGCAGTCGCGGTCTCCGCTCCTGGAGTGGTGTTGCCGCGCATCTTCAAAGAGCCGATAAGCTCCGCCAGTTCAGCCGGAGTTATCTGCTGGGCGGCATCACTCAGGGCCTTGTCCGGGTCTGGATGTACCTCTATCATCAGACCGTCGAATCCGAATGCCATAGCCTGCTGTGACAGACTTTTGACCAGACTGCGTTCTCCTCCTATGTGGCTGGGGTCACAGAGGATGGGTATTTCCGGCATCCGTCTTCTCAATTCCACCGGGATCTGCCAGAAAGGGGCATTACGGTACAGGCTCTCACCGTAGAAATAGAAGCCGCGGTGCACTGCGCAGACCTGCCTTCCGTCGGCGGCCAGACGCTCTATGGCTCCTATCCAGAGTTCCGGATCAGGAACCAGCGGATTCTTGACAAGTACAGGCAGCTCCGTTCCTTTCAATGCATCGGCTATCTCCTGTACCAGAAAAGGATTGCCTGTGGTACGGGCACCGATCCAGACGGCGTCTATTCCGTATTTCAGGACGACTTCCACGTGCTTGGCATTTGCCACTTCTGTAGCGGTTTCCATGCCGGTGGCCTTCCCCGCGTCGCGTAACCACTGAGCGCCGGCTTCTCCGACTCCTTCAAAGCTGCCTGGGTGTGTCCTGGGTTTCCACAGACCTCCGCGCAGCATCCTGACCCCGGTCCTGCTGATACCTTCGGCAGCCGCCATTATCTGCTCCCGGCTCTCCACGCCGCACGGCCCAGCAATGATAAATGGTGCGGGGTATCCAGTCTCTTTTATTTTGTCCGGCCTATTCATACAGCATCTTTTTCCTTAATTTACAAAACCATGATGGAGTGACTCCTAAATAGGATGCAAGTCTGTTGGCAGAGACGGCATTTATTATGTCTGGTCTTATCTTGAGCAGGTTCTTGTACTTTTCTTCGGTATGTCCGCTTATGGAAGTCATTTTCAATTCAGAATAGTAGAACTGTCCTAATGCTATGTTGAACATCCACTGTGCAAAATCGTGTGACTTTTCTAAAAGTAAGTTAAGTTTTTCTTCCCGTACCTTTAGTAAGGATGTGCTTATCTTGCATGCTTCGATCTGCAGGAGGGACGGTTGGTGCATATACAGGCAGTGCGGGGAACAGAGTATGGTCTCGGGAAAGGCAAACCCGAAAGTCACTTCTTTCTCTCCGTCGAAATACAATAGCTGCAGCAGCCCGTCTTTGACGATGTACAGGCTGGGATCCGTCATGCCGTATCCAATCAGTATTTCACGGGGACTCAGTGTTATTTCCTCAGTTGATTCGAATAGCAGTTCCATAGTGGAGTCACTCGGAATATATGTGCTTAGATTCTGTATCTTTTTCAAAAAAAAGCGGTCCATGGCGTATATGTGTTCTATCGTATTAATATTTGTATGAAATCCAAAAGTAGTAATTATTTTTCTGAAATTCGTATTAGAAAATATTGTAGTACTACAATGCTTTTTGAATTTAATAAAGGTATTTTTGTTCGCGAATCATTAAATAAATTTCTTATGAAAAAAACAAATCATTTTTATTGGCTGCTTGAATGTACGGCGCTTTTTATCATGATGGCCGGACTTGCATCGGGCTGCTCCGAAAAGGAACGTGTGGAAGTGTCGCAGATCACTTTCAGTGAGAAAGAAATCAATATTGTACGTGACGGCACATATCAGCTGACAGTGTCAGTAGTGCCGGAGGATGCTTTGGATTATGTGGAGATAGTATGGGAATCGGCAGACAGTGGGATAGCTTCAGTGTCGGAGGATGGTGTAGTGTCAGGAATCGCGGTCGGCAGTACGACAGTCTCCGCAAGTGTGGATGGTGTTGTCGCAGTATGCCGTGTGAATGTTGTTGCGAAGCCTGCTGATGAGGTTCTGGTGGAGCCGTCTGAGCTCTTGGTTGTGAAAGGTGATACGTATGAGCTGAAAGCGACTGTACTGCCTGAGGATGCGGATGACAAGCGGATAGTGTGGAGTACTGAGGATTCGACAGTGGCAATTGTTTCCAGTGAAGGAGTTCTGAGTGCAGTGGGAGTAGGGACTATAAAGATATATGCGGCATGTGGAGAAGCTGTCGGAGAATGTACTGTTACGGTGGATGGAATTCCTGTAGAGAGTATATCTGTGTCACCGTCATTGGCTGATGTTGTCGTAGGAGAGCAGATAAAGCTGATGGCGTCAGTCATGCCTGACAATGCTGATTATGAATCCATAGAATGGTCGACATCCGATGAGACGGTAGCCACGGTGGATGAGAAAGGATTGGTGACGGGATTGCAGGCCGGGAAGGCTGTGATTACCGCGAGCATCGGTGATATATACGGTTCTGCGGAGATCGAGGTCGTCATGCCTCAGGCGAGTGTCGGTGATTTTTATTATTCTGATGGTACCTGGTCCACGGAGTTGGATCCGGACAAGAATGTGCTGGGAATAGTCTTCTATGTAGGGCAGAATCCGAATGATTTTTCCGATTATTCTGAGACAGGCATCGGAAAACCGCGTTGTAACGGATACGTGATGGCTCTTGTCAATGCTTCTGAAGAATACTGCTATTGGGGACCTGAGAGCGGAATAGATCTTCACTGTTATCCTGTAAATGAGGACGGATCAGTTGTGGATAATTATTCTGGCTTCAAGGACTGTGATTGGAGCGGATATAAGTACACGCAGATCATAAAGGATGAGGCGGAGGCGAATGGAGGTCCGTCTCCTGAGTCGGCGGCACATTACCCGGTCATATATTATACTCTGAAGTATGAGGAGGCGTATCCTTCGCCAGCGAACAGCAGCGGCTGGTTTTTGCCGGCAATAAGCCAGACATGGGCGATAGTAGAGAATCGGGATCTGCTTGCGAAGGCAGGGGCGGATCTTCCGGTAGACTGGTATTACTCTTCGAGCGAGGATTCATGGGCTTTGGACATGGTCCTGAGTATTAATATGGAAAGTATGACTGTCCGTTCCAACTGGAAAGAAAGCAAGGTTAACAGTATCCGTACGATTCTGGCATTTTAATGCACATTAAAATATGAGATTATGAGAAAGATAGGATTCTTGATAATGGCGACATGCCTTTTGATGGCAGCGGTGTCTTCTTGTAACTCCGGCGATTCAGTCAAGACAGCCGTAGAGAGTGTTTCGCTGGATAAGTATTCGGTATATGCTTTTGTCGGGGACAAAATTCAGCTGAATGCATCGCTGTATCCGGCAGGCGCTTCGCGAGATGGACTGGAGTGGAGTTCTTCGGACGAAAGTGTCGCGACAGTTGACAGTACAGGTCTAGTAAGTGTGTTGGCAGAGGGCGATGCCAGTATTTATGTTGTCTGTGGAGGACAGTATGCTTCGTGTGATGTGGCATCAACTGCAGTTGAACTTGGACAGTACTATTGCAGCGACGGAACATTGAGCGATACATATGACCCTCAGAAGTCAATAGCTTTGGTCTTCAGGGTAGGGCATCATCCTAACGATGTCTCGGATTACAGTGGCAGCGGTATCGGGATGAAAGAATGCCACGGATATGCTGTGGCGCTGCATGATGCTGTGGATCAATGGTGTGTGTGGGGACCGTATGATATCTTGGGGTGTTATCCTCAGGATGAAGACGGAAATGCCCGGGACAACTTCACGGGAAATACCTCTGATACGGACTGGAGCGGTTATCTGTATACAACGAAGCTGAAGGAGGCGACGGATGCGTTGGAAAGTTTTGATCCCAACGACAATATGGACGGATACTCGGCATACTGGCATGCAGTTGACTACGAGCAGACTGTCCCGGCTCCCGCTATGAGCAGCGGCTGGTTTTTACCGGCCGGCAGCCAGATATGGTGCATATGGGAGAACATAGATCTGCTCAACAGGGTGGATGAGCACAGACTTGTACAGAACGAGTGGTACTGGTCATCTTCAGAGTTTTGGGAAATCCCTGAGCAAGGAGCCAACTTCCTCAATTCCCAGACAGGCAGGATAGAGGGTTTTGACAAGACTGGAGGCTGTCTGGTCCGTTCGATAATCGCGTTTTAGTGGTCAGCGAGTGTATTATGTATGCAGGTAGTAATGTATGGAGATAATTTGTTGAAAATTCAAAACTGTTTCTTATCTTTGCCCCGGAAAACAAAAACAACACGACGCAATGGCTAATATTTTTACTTCTTCAATCGGGAAGAAATTTATAATGAGTGTAACGGGATTGTTCCTGATAATCTTCCTTCTCCTGCATGCGACTATCAACGGTCTTTCCCTGATAAGCGGTGATGCTTTCAGGGCCGGATGCGACTTCATGTCTCTGCCCATCATTACCGTGATGGTCCCAATTCTGGCAGCGGGATTCATTATCCACATCATTTATGCCATATATCTGTCCTGGACCAACTACAAGGCCCGCGGCAATGACCGCTACAAAGTGGCCAACAAGAGCCAGGCCGACAACTGGGCTGCCAAGAATATGCTGGTGCTGGGTATAGTGGTACTTGGTATATTGGCATTCCATCTGACTCATTTCTGGGCGGATATGCAGTTGCAGCAGTTCCAGGGCGTGGCTCACGAGGATCTGGCTGATCCGTATCAGCTTCTCCTTGACACATTCAAGTGCGGATGGGTGACGGCTATATATGTTGTATGGTTCGTGGCTCTGTGGATGCACCTGACCCACGGTTTCTGGAGTGCTTTCCACACTCTCGGCTGGAACAACAACATATGGATCAGCCGTCTGAAAGTGATATCCTACATCGTAGCCACCATTATCTGCCTGGTATTCGTGGCAGTGGCCGTAGTTTCCTGCCTGAAAGGTAACGGCATCATTATGTAATAGTAAGGCACACCTGAATATACAAAAGGCTGAGGTTTTGTCCCCAGCCTTTTTTGTGCTCTGCCGATATCCTGCAACTTTTAAAGCTCTTCCCATTCACCTCCCCACAGCTGGACAAAACGGTACATATCGTCACGGGAAATTTCCAGTGAGGCTGTGTTGTCGTTTGGGTGGAATGTGACCTTTTCGGCCTGCCTCAGGTCTTTGTCCAGATAGAGCTTGACTTGATGATCGGGGTCATTGATAAGTCCGAAGAGTGATACTGAACCGGGTACCGTGCCGAGGTATTTTTCCATACGCTGCTCTGATGCGAATGACAGCTTGCCCTGATGCAGCTGATGCTCCAGTCCGTGGATGTCCATCTGCTTGTGGCACTCAAGTATGACCAGATAGTGCCGGTTGCCCTTGTGGTTCCGGAAAAACAGGTTCTTGCAGTGTGTGGAGTCGAAGTCCTTCCAGTATTTCATCGCCTCCTCTATGGTCGGAAGCGGCGGGTGCTCGTGCATTATGTAGCTGATGCCCAGTTCTTGAAGCCTGTTGAGGACTTTGTTGCGCCGTTCTTGTGCTGTTTCCATGACAGAAGGTGTTACAAGCCGAATTCCTTGCGTATCCGGTCTACGGAGTCAAGAAGCTCCCAACCGAAGAACTGGAGTTCTTTCTCCACTTTGCGGCCGTCGCGTATCAGCTCCACCTTGCGCCTGAAGGGGTCGCGTCCGAAGTGTCCGTAGGAGGCTGTCGGCAGGTAGATGGGGTTCTTGAGGCCGAAACGTTCAATGATGGCTGCAGGCCGCAGGTCGAAGAGGGAGCGTATCCTGGCGGCAATCTCTCCGTCGGTAAGTCCTATTTTGGAGGTGCCGTAGGTGTCCACGAAGATGCTTACCGGTTCGGCGATGCCTATCGCATAGGCCAGTTGGATGAGTATCTCGTCAGCCACGCCGGCCGCCACCATGTTCTTGGCAATGTAGCGGGCAGCGTATGCGGCCGAGCGGTCCACCTTGCTGGGATCCTTGCCCGAGAAGGCTCCGCCTCCGTGCGCGCCCTTGCCTCCGTAGGTGTCCACGATAATCTTGCGGCCGGTGAGTCCGGTGTCCCCGTGCGGGCCTCCGATGACGAACTTACCGGTGGGATTGACATGCAGTATGATGTTGCCGTCGAACAGCTTGCGGGTTCGTTCCGGCAGGCGGGCGATGACTCGGGGAATGACTATCCGCTCTATGTCGTCCTTGATACGGGCCTGTATGGCGGCATCGTTCTCCGGAGTGCCGGGAATCATGCCCGGGGCGGCAGGAAAGTCATCGTGCTGGGTAGAGACTACTATGGTGTGAACTCTTACGGGCTTGTGGTCGTCGCTGTACTCTATGGTGTACTGTGACTTGGCGTCCGGGCGAAGATATGGCATCAGCTGCGGTTCCTCGCGGCGTATCCTGGCAAGCTCTATCAGGGTGATGTGGGCCAGGGTCAACGGCAGAGGCATGTATTCCTCGGTGTCGTTGCAGGCGTAGCCGAACATCATGCCCTGATCTCCGGCACCCTGTTCCTCCTTGACCTCATTGACAACACCTCTGTTGATGTCGGGAGACTGCTCGTGCAGTGCAGAGAGTATTCCGCATGACTTGGAGTCGAACATGTAGTCGGCCTTGGTATAGCCGATGCGGTCTATGACTCCTCTGGTCACGTGCTGTATGTCCACGTATGCGTTCTCGGAGCGGACCTCGCCGCAGATGACGACGAGTCCGGTGCTGACAAAGGTCTCGCAGGCCACCTTGGCCTCGGGATCCTGACGAAGGAAGTCATCGAGAATGGCGTCCGATATCTGGTCGGCCACTTTGTCAGGATGGCCCTCCGAAACTGATTCTGAAGTGAAAAAGTATGACATGGCTTCTCAAGTGTTATAATAAAAAAATAAATCTCATCCGTGTGAGTCTACGGAGAGATTTGACAAAACACTAACTGTATGAAAGAATCATTTTAGCATTTTTTATTGTGGTTGCAAGCAGTCAAATCTGTCCACAAACTCTGCTTTCTTTCCGAAAGCGGGCGCAAAGATGAGCATAATTTTTCAATTCTCCAAATTTTCTTACATCGCAGTCTCGAATTCGCGGAGGAAGCGGATATCGTTCTCAAAGTAGAGGCGGAGATCCTTGACCTGCCATTTGAGCATGGCGATGCGCTCCACACCCATTCCGAAAGCGAATCCGGTGTACTCCTTGGGGTCGATGCCGCAGGCTTCCAGTACGTTGGGGTCAACCATGCCGGCACCCATAATCTCCAGCCAGCCGGTGCCCTTGCAGATATTGCAGCCCTTGCCGCCGCAGATGTTGCAGCTGATGTCAACCTCGGTGCTCGGCTCGGTAAAGGGGAAGTAGGAGGGACGCATCCGGATCTTGGTGTCCGGCCCGAACATCTCCCTTACGAAGATCAGGATGGTCTGCTTGAGGTCAGCGAATGAGACGTTCTTGTCTACGTAAAGGCCTTCCACCTGATGGAAGATGCAGTGGGCGCGGGCGGAGATGGCCTCGTTGCGGAATACTCTGCCCGGGCAGATAACCCTGATCGGGGGCTTGCGGGTCTCCATGGTCCTCACCTGCACTGAGCTGGTGTGGGTGCGCAGCAGTATCGGATTGACTCCTGATGAGATGAAGAATGTGTCCTGCATGTCCCTGGCCGGATGGTCCGGAGGGAAGTTGAGGGCCTCGAAGACGTGATGATCGTCCTCTATCTCGGGGCCTTCCGCCAGGGCATAGCCCTGCTTGCGGAAGATGGAGATTATTTCCTCGCGGGTGATGGAGATAGGGTGACGGGTTCCCAGCTCGAAATGGTCTCCGGGCATGGTCATGTCGAATGAGGGGGCGGAGCCTTCCGTGGACTCGCCCGCCTTTGCCCGAAGTTCCTCAATCTTGGCTGTCGCCATGTTCTTGAGGTTGTTCAGCTTCTGTCCGAACTCCCTCTTGCGGTCGGCCGAGATGGTCCTGAACTCGTCGAAAAGTTGGGTGATCTCGCCCTTCTTTCCCAGAAGATGGATTCTTAACTCTTCTATTTCCTTTTCACTCTTGGCTTTGGCATCCTGAATTTCTTTCAGGATGCTTTCAATCTTCTCGTTGAGCATCGTTTATCGTATATGACTGTGAGTTATGTGTTATTCCCATTTTACCGCTTTGCGTGACAGAGGCATGGTCATGCAGCGGGCTCCGCCGCCTCCACGGGGCAGTTCCGAGCCTTCGATGGTGATGACGCATCTCTTGTCGCCTTCCACAGAGGCTTTGCCGTCGATGAAATCCCATGCCGGGATGATTTCGAAGCCGTGCTTAGCCAGCTCGTCAAGGGTGTGGGTATTACGCGCGTAGGAGATGACCTTGCCGGGTGCGAATGCGAAGAAGTTCGCTCCGCTGTGCCACTGCTCCCTCTCCTGGTCCCATTCGTCAGCCTCACCGCCGCAGATGATCGGCTCCAGATCCATGCCTAGCCTGCGCAGGACGGAGAGGATGTTGGATACGCTGTTGATCTTGACCACCTTGCCGTTCTCCATGGTGATGTGGACTGTCTGATACTGGTTGTCTCCCAGGATGAGAGGCTCGAACACCATGCATTTGTCCCTGTCGAGCAGGGTGAATACCATGTCGAGATGGATAAACGACTCAGGGGAGTGTGGCAGCTGCTGTACGATGATATGTCGCCGTCCTTCGGGTGCGAGGGCTCCCAGTCTTGACGCCAGCATGTCTATGCCCTGGGTGCTGGTTCTCATGCCGTTGCCTATCAGCAGAATGTCATCTCTGGCAATGAGTATGTCACCGCCTTCCATATATAGATTGGTGTTGCCCGGCTGGTGGTCGTATGCGTTGATGATGCCGCACTCAAACTCACCGCTGCCCTTGTAGATGGCCTCCATAATCAGGGACTCGCGCATTCTCACCTTGTTGGCCATCTTGCAGATGAGGGCGTTGTCGCCTATTGTCACAGCCGCGTCGCGGGTGAAATAGAAGTTGTATAGGGGGAATAGGGCGTAGTAGTCCTCGTTGAGGAATGATGTCAGGGTGTTGATTTTGGCCGGAAGTCCCTCGATGAGTACCTTTGCCAGTCTGGTTGAGGACATCTCCATGAGCATGTCGAAGTAGTCGGTGACCTGCTCCATGACGCAGATCTTGCCGACAAGCGCCTGTCTCTCAACTTCGTTGTCAAGCACTTTTACAAGCAGGTCGTGGACGCTGTAGACTTTCGCGAGCCGGGACAGCACACCGCTGAGCTGCTTGTATTCTTCCTGTGCAATCGAGAGGTTGAGAATGTCGCTGTAAAGGGCTCTCTGGGCCATTTTGGGAGTCATGTTCTCAACTTCCGCTCCTGGTGTATGGAGCAACACGGCCTCAAGATCTCCTATCTCGGACTGGATGTTTATTTTCAATGGTTTTTTGTCTGTCATATGGTTTTCCTTTGATTTTACATGAATTTCGATTTCTCATTGACGGCCAAGTCCGTGATGATCTCCTTGAACTTGGCTCCGTCCCTGGGGCATATCATCAGAACATCGTCGGTGTTGATGATGAGATAGTCCTTCATACCTTTGACCACTACCAGTTTGTCTTTCTCGCGGGAGATGATGACACTGCCGGATGTGGAGTCTATCAGGCTGTCGTTGCATTTGATGAGATTGCCGTTGGCGTCCTTCTCTGCATGGAGGTAAAGAGATTCCCACGTACCAAGGTCGGACCATCCGAACGAGGCCTGGAATACCCAGGCGCGGCTTGTCTTCTCCATTACTCCATAGTCGATAGAGATGGCAGGACAGTCCTCGTATATTCTGGTTATGAAATCCAGTTCATTGGGTGTGTCGTAGTATCTGTCCCCCTCCCTGAACAGAGAGTACACCTCGGGTAGCCACTTCTCTAAGGCAGAGCATATGGCCGATACATTCCATACGAAAATGCCGGAGTTCCAGAGAAATTCTCCACTGTCTACGAATACTTTGGCAAGATCCTCACTGGGCTTTTCCGTGAAAGTCTTCACCTTGTATGCGATGTTGCCGTCAATGGTCTTGGACTGCTTCATGTTGCACTGGATGTATCCGTACCCTGTCTCAGGACGGGTAGGGTCAATGCCGAGTGTGAACAGCTCGTCTTTCTCCGATGCATATCTCAGCGCTGCAGAGATAGTGTCTATAAACAGTGCGTCGTTGGATATGAAATGGTCTGATGGAGCTACAACCATTGTGGCGTTCGGATTCTGGTGGCGTATCTTTGTGGCTGCATAGGCTATGCATGGGGCTGTGTTGCGCCGGTATGGCTCTGCCAGAATGTTTTCTGACGGAAGTTCCGGCAGGTGCTGTCTCACCAGATCTACGTATGTGGCGGACGTTACCACTATGATATTTTCTTTAGGAACGATCTTTACGAAACGGTCATATGTGAGTTGTAGAAAACTCTTTCCTATTCCAAGAATGTCGAGGAACTGTTTCGGCAATGCATTTCTGCTGATAGGCCAGAAACGGCTTCCGACCCCTCCGGCCATAATCACACAATAGTAGTTCTTGTCCATTGTTAGGTTCTTTTATATAGTTATGCTCTGTCTCTCATTCTTAATCGGAAAGAATGCGTCCTTGATGAAACTTATATGGCGGATGCTGTGCTTTCTGTCAAGTATTACGGAGATGATGTTGAAATGGATATCCTTCTGGAGCAGCCTTGCCCTTAGGTAGGTCTCTGCTGCTGCTTCCAGATTGCGCTGTTTTCTGTAGTCCACGGCCCGTTCAGGCTCTATGTCTGTCGGCCATGTTCTCGTTTTCACCTCGACAATGTGGATGCCTTCTTCATTCTCCACTATCAGGTCAATCTCCTTGTGCCTGCAATGCCAGTTTCTTTCAAGCAACTTGTATCCGTTCTGCAAAAGGTATTCCAAAGCCGCGTCCTCACCGGATCTTCCGATGGCGATATGCCTTTTCGCCTCATCGTATGTTTCTCCGGTCCTGTGGTTTCCGGCACTGTCTACGCGCTCTGCTTCTCTGCCGGCATGCTTCTTCCAGTTTCTGTTCCCGGCCTTTCTTTCCCGTCCGGTACCGCCAATGTTGACGGGCTTCTGCATTCTGTTCCTCCGCCTCATATCCCTCATTGTATAATCATGCAAAGATAACCAAAATACTTCTATCCCGAGCCAGATTGCCCAAATTTTAAACAAACTCCGTGCTCTGCCTGTCCCGTCCTCCTCCTTGTCCTGAATTCCTTGAACTTGAGATGTCCATCCCTGCAGTCATTGTAGAATTTTAACGAATATTTTTAAAAAAGTTTGGAAATAAAAAATTAATGCCTATCTTTGCCCTCCCAATCGCGGAAATAGCTCAGTTGGTAGAGCACGACCTTGCCAAGGTCGGGGTCGCGAGTT
>ERZ779889.325-NODE-325-length-63263-cov-3.481917_pt1 | contig 63263 bp, 57 predicted proteins | sample MGYA00511030_ERZ779889 | MGnify/ENA primary metagenome ERZ779889 (study PRJEB29588, sample SAMEA2160616) | human gut metagenome | biome: human gut; feature: human-associated habitat; material: faeces | place: Denmark | collected 2008/2010 ... | reverse complement strand
GCCGTGGACGGTTTTGCAGACCGCTACCTAGCCACTCGGTCAAGGAACCATCACTTGGTTTTTGCTGTTTCTTTTTGTAAACCTTGTTTCCTTGGTTTTGCGGATGCAAAGGTAGTACAAATTTTCATATCTCCAACTATCCACAGCAACTTTTTCTATTTTCAGGCTCATTTTTTTCACAATGCTTGCGCTTGTCACGCAACTGCCGATAAAGTTCACAACCCGTCGGACAATCGGCACAAGGGTCATTCCTACCCCTCATGCCTTTGAAAGTCCGATAGATACGCATTCCTATCCATAACACACAACCGATGCCGACAAGAACGACGACTACTTGTTGAAAATCCATTTATTTTTTATCCTTTTTATGGTCAAACAAATAATAATCCTATCTGATAAACGGCAAATGACACCACCCAAGCCAAAATGGTCGTATAAGCAGCCGTAAACAAAGCCCACTTCCATCGCCCGGTTTCCCCTTTAATAGCTGCAATGGTAGCGATACAAGGAAAATATATAAGCGTGAAAAGCAAATAGCAGAATGCGACCAAAGGAGTAATATGCAACCGCTGTGCCAACTGCACACTGTCAACATTGCCATTGTCTGCATACAATACTCCCAGCGTACTAACTACAAGTTCTTTGGCTCCTGTGCCTGTAATCAAGCCAATGCCCATCTTCCAGTCAAAGCCCAACGGTTCCAGAACAGGCTCAATGGCCTTACCTATCATCCCAATATAAGAGTTTTCTTGCTGAACAGCCTGAGTCGGATATGCGTCATGGTCAGGGTAATAGCCCAAAAACCAGATAATAATAGAAGCTATCATAATAATACCTCCCATTTTCTTCAAATACAAACGGCCTTTTTCCCATGTGTGGCGCAAAATGGATTTCATAGTCGGCATACGATAAGGTGGAAGCTCCATAACAAAAGGAGTATCATCTCCTTTCACCAAAAAACGGCTGAACAAACGCGCCATCAAAATAGCCAACAAAATACCTATGGCATAAAGAGACAACAATACCAAGCTGGCATTGCCAGGAAAAAATGCTCCAATAAGCACCAAATAAATGGGCAGGCGTGCACTGCATGACATCAACGGTGTGATGAGCATCGTCACCAAACGTGCCTTGCGGTTCTCTATCGTACGTGATGCCATGATAGCAGGCACATTACATCCAAACCCCATGATAAGGGGAATAAACGACTTGCCATGCAATCCCATCTTATGCATCAGTTTATCCATAATAAAAGCGGCACGAGCCATATAGCCCGAGTCTTCCATTATTGAAATAAAAAGATATAAAATCAAGATGTTGGGCAGGAACACAATGACCCCCCCTACTCCTCCAATGATGCCATCAATTATCATATCTTTCAGCGGTCCTTCCGACATGGAACCTTGCACAAGATTGCCTAATTGCTCCACCAGCCACTCAATACCTTGTTTGGGATATTCGCCCAAGACATAAGTTCCCTCAAACATAACGTAGAGCAAAAGGAAAAACAAAGGAAATCCCCACATACGATGAGTCACCAGTTTATCAATGATTTTTGTGGTTTGCTCCTTTTGCAGATGATTATCAACATAAGTTTCACGCAACGCCCCTTCTATGAATCCATATTTAGCATCGGTCAATGCAGACTCGCAATCTTCATTGAGTGTGTCCTTTATGCGTTTAGACGCTTTATCACGTATACTCAATATTTTTTCGCCGTTAGGCAGTTGCCTGACCAACTCTTCTATCTGGCTATCATTTTCCAACAATTTGATAGCCAAAAAACGCGTAGAATACTTATAACGTATGTCTTCATTCTCGCAAATAACCTTCTTCACTCCCTCAATGACAGTTTCCAGTTCCGGACCATGGTTGATGTGGATGTGTCGGTAAGAATGGCGTTCCTTAGGATTACCGTTTTCATAATTATGAGTAAAATCGGCCATGTGGTCCTTATAATCTGCTTCATGCACATCTTTTTTGTGCCAATCTTGCAATTCTTTAAGAATTTGAGGGTTAATCTCCCCCATATCATTCAAGAAGTCTCCTCCTTCATAGATATTGATAACCACGTGAAACAAATGGTCGATGCCTTTATTTGTACGACAGACAGTGGGAACCATAGGTACGCCCAACAACTTGCCCAGCATACGATAGTCCAATTTATTGCCACTAGCCTCCAGTTCGTCATACATATTCAAGGCCACAACCATACGTACATTCATATCAATAAGCTGTGTCGTAAGATATAAGTTGCGTTCCAAGTTGGAAGCATCAACCACATTGATGATAACATCCGGCGTTTCTTCAATGATGTGCCGGCGTACATAAACTTCTTCCGGCGTATAAGCGGATAAAGAATAAGTGCCCGGCAAGTCTACAATACGGAATTTATAGCCTTGAAACTCAAAAAAACCTTCTTTAGCATCCACGGTCACTCCACTGTAATTGCCCACATGTTCATGTGCACCCGATGCAACATTAAACAAAGAAGTTTTTCCACAATTCGGATTACCCACCAGCGCAACATTGATTGTGCGCCGTTTGTCGCGGGCCATATCTTTCAACTCTTGCTCAAAGGGAATATCTTCGGCTATTCCTTTTTGATATTCAGTTCTTATTTGCTCTTTTGCTTCATTTTCACTAATAATCTCAATCATCGACGCCTCTTGTCTGCGCAAAGAGATTTCATACCCCAGAATCCGGTATTTGATAGGGTCCTTCAACGGAGCATTTAGGAGCACTTCCACACTGTTTCCTTTGATGAAGCCCATTTCCACTATACGTTTGCGGAAACCTCCATGCCCAAGCACCTTCACTATGACTCCTTTTTCTCCTGTTTTTAGTTCTGATAATCGCATATCTAATTTATCTGTTTACTATTTTTTCGGGCACAAAGTTATTTTATTCTCGTTTATACTACAAACCTATTTAGAACGTTTTCAAATAAGACCACTGCAAATACCAACAAATAGGTATTGCAGAGACAGGCCTCTTTCTGCACAACGAAATGAAATCAACCGTGAACCGACTGGAGTTACCTGCTTTTCCAGCAAACAATGGCCCACTAATTTCTCTCACACAAAAGAAAGTGCAGACCATCACCGGATGGGACACAGGTAAAAGTCCGATATACGACGACACAGGCATATTACGACCAAAAAGCAATTCAATCCAGACAAACGAGATAGCTTCTAAAGTACACATTTTTTGACAAGCAACGGTATATACCTCAATTCTTAGAAAAAACAATCTCCAGCCCGACGGCAAGCTAAAAGCAAATGTGTATTTTTGCCGCATGTTTACAAAAAGAATAGCTGATTACATCGCCATCAAACAGTTGCTGTCTCCCCAAGGACAAGTTTTGGTGGCGCTGAGCGGAGGTGCTGACTCCGTGGCGCTACTTTGTGTGCTCAAGCAACTGGGCTACATGCTGACTGCCGTACATTGCAACTTCCACCTGCGTGGCAATGAATCTGACCGCGACGAAACATTCGTCCGCAATTTGTGCAGGCAAAAAGATATTCCTCTTGAGGTGGTCCACTTTGACACACGTACCTATGCTACACGACACAAGCTGTCCGTCGAAATGGCCGCACGCGAACTTCGCTACGATGCCTTTGAACGTATGCGCAAGACACACGGAGCCGAAGCCATCGCCGTGGCCCATCATCGGGACGACAGTGTGGAAACGCTTTTACTGAACCTCATCCGAGGAACAGGCATTAATGGTTTGAAAGGCATCCGCCCTAAAAACGGGCACGTAATACGCCCTCTGCTGGCAGTCTCCCGCCAAGACATCACGGCCTACCTGAGCTCTATCGGCCAACCCTATGTGACTGACAGCACAAACCTGCACGACGACTACACGCGCAACAAAATACGCCTGAACATTTTGCCACTGATGGAAGACATCAATCCTTCAGTTAAAGACAGCCTGATGGATACCACAGCCCGACTGGCCGATGTCGCTACTATATATAATAAGGTAATGGAAATGGAAAAGCAACGCATATCTGCTCTCCTCCCCGACGGCACACTGCGCATTGACCAAAAAGCCTGGCTAGCGAGCGACACTCCCAAGAGCCTGCTCTATGAGCTATTAGCTCCTTACGGTTTCCACCCAACACAGATTGACGACATCTGCCATTCGGCTACGCGCACTCCCGGACGTCGTTTCCGCTCGACCACCCATGAGATGCTGAGCGACCGCGACTGCTGGTTGCTGTATGCCATAAACCAGCCAACTGAAGACTCTTATGAAATCAACTCACAGGAAGGCAGTCTCACACTGCCTGAAGGCAAAGGGCGATTGACTTGGAATACCTTAAACAATATGGAACATTTCGAAATTTCCCGCTCAAAAAACATTGCATGCCTGGATGCCGAAAAATTATCATTCCCTTTGACCGTACGCCGCGCGGCCCGGGGAGATAGATTCATGCCTTTCGGCATGAAAGGGAAAAAATTATTGAGCGACTACATGACCGACCGCAAATTTTCACTTCGACAAAAAGAGCAACAATGGGTCGTATGCAGCAAAGAAGAAATCATTTGGCTCGTCGGCGAACGTCCTGACGAACGTTTCCGCATCGACGAGGACACACAAGCCGTCTTCCAAATAAAACTTTCGATATAACAAACGCTGAGTCACAAAAACACTGGGCCTTTATCAACTTTCATGATAATTCACCCTGCATTTTTGCAACTCAGCGTGCAAATTCCAAACATAATTTTCGTCTAGAAACGATACCCAAGTGTCAAGACTGCCCGATTATTGGAATGTGTCACACTGGCTGTCGGGTCAGGTTCATCAAAGACATAGTTTGTATAGGGGTGGAAGTCGGCTTTCTGGTGTGTATAAACATAGGCCACATCAGCATAAAAGCCTCCAAAGCGGAATCCCAAACCAACGCTCACATTATGGGCCTCAAAATTGTTCATGAAATCCACATCGGTATTGATACCCTGCGGATCATTAAACTTAAAGGCATTCTTGTCGTATACAGCCCCCATATAATTATAGCCAAGCCGCAAACTCAAGTCGCTCAACAAACGAGCTTCCATGCCTATGCGGAAAGAACTGACACCTTTCAAATCTTCACTAATTGTTTGATTTGCGCCTTCTAAATCATATCCGCCCGTGTCACTGAACTTAGCCGAAGAATAATCGGCATACTCATATTCAGCATCCAAAGCCACATTCTGACCAAACGTATAGGCAGCGCTCACATTGAATTTCCAGGGTGTACGCAGATTGTAATCGTACCAATCGACATATCCGTCCGTATCCACTGACCAATCTTTTCCTTCCAATCCAAACATTGTCATGCGAGAAGAAAAGACATCGCTCAAATTATACCACACAGGAGTATGTACAGCCAGCCCTATACGGAACGGAGAATATTCAAACGGGCGGACAATGATTCCAAACTTTGCATCCAGACCTGAACCCTCCATGTGATACCAGTTCTCCAGATTCATAGTCGGATTGTCAACCGACCCTATCAAATCTTCATAGTATGACGAATAACGTCTGAAATCCACATCGTAAACGCCGACAGTCAGTCCCAAATAAACACGGTCTTTAAGATTTAACGCCACATTGAAGTCATAAGCATTGATTCCTCCACGGTTCTCACTTCGAAAGCCCAGCCGGTCGGCATTCCAATAATAGAAATCTCCCGTGGCTTCATCACCTGTAATAAGGCCTGTCATTCCACCCATGACATTCAACCAACCATAATCCGAATTACCGAAAGGATTATCTTCCCCGTCAAGCACTGCATTAAAATCGGCCGGAGTAGTCCCCAATGCAAGCAAACTTCCGGTCATGCTGCGCGAAAGTGACTCGTTGTTTGGCGAAAGACCTCCCATGCGGAAATTATTATTAAAATTGTTTACCTTCCGGTAATTGAATCCAAAATTCAAAAAACGTACATTCGTACGATTTCCAATCTTACTTGAATAGACAAATCCTATCTGGTCAAAAGAAAACTTCGACATATTGTCTTCCTGGCTCTCACCATTAAAGCTGGCTTTTGACGAAGGATTAAACCAACCCACAGTCAGTGCCACATCGCTGCTGCGATAAAGCCCGATGCCGGCAGGATTGGTCGACATGGTAGAAAGGTCTCCCCCCAATGCACTCATGGCGCCACCCATGCCCACAAAACGCGCTGTTCCGTTGAGCTGGTTTTCCATTAAAATCCCTGCATTATAAGAAGTTTGTGCTTGCGCTGTCAATGCCAGACATCCCATAAATGCCAACGCATATAACTTATGTTTTTGTGTCATGTTCTTTTCTTAATTTAATAGTATATATTCAGTTTTCCAATACGGGTCAGCTTATCTGCGCGAACGCGAACCACCTCCTCCCGTATTCACACGCCCACGGCTGCTGCCTCCGCCGCTGCGGTTAAACGAGCTGCGGTTGAACGAACTACGATTGAATGAACTACGTTCGGAAGATGAACGTCTTTCTATCGTGCGTGTGCGATTCGTATTATTGTTCGTGCGGGTACTGCTTGGACGAGTATAATCCAAACTCCGCGGACGATTGCTCGTCGGACGCATATAGGACGAATTGCCTCGTGTGCCATTTACACGCGAACCGGAAACAGATGGACGAACCACACGCCCCGTTGCCGAAGAGCGCAACACTGTATTATTCTGCCGACGATTGGTCAAGGCTTGCGTATTTACACGTCCTCCTCGCACACTGCTGACACTGGGACGTCCGCTCGTGCCCGACGGACGAGAAGCCGCCCCCCGCCATGCATGGCGGTTAAAGCTCTGTCCACGGCGGCTATCCGTGTAGCTCACGTAACCACCCGGCCGGTAGAAATGATGGTGATGCCATCCCCAATAAGGACGATGCCAAGCGTAGTAGTACGGGTCTCCCCAATACCACCGGTTCCAATACCATGACGGCCACGGATCGTAGCGCCAACTCCACCACAAGGGATTAGAGAAAGTGGGAAACACGTAGGCATACATGCCATCGTCATACACGTTCCAATCCCACGACGGGAAAAGCGCCGTGCCATAAACCACATCCCAATAAAGCGGGCTGCTCACGGGAATAGCATAAGCGGGATTTTGGAAACGGATGAGCCGCACGGCATATTCATAGTCATCGGGCGAGCCTTCAAACTCTCCTCCGACCCATTCGCCGGGCAAGTCGCTATCGGGATGTTCGTCAATATATAATGTATCATTCTCAATGGAGAAATCATTCTTCCCGGCCACGAACTCACGACGGTTATACTCGTCGATGTCGCGTTCACGGCCGGTATAATCGCGTACGACGACCGTGCCGACATTGTTGATGTTCACCTGTTGAGATTGGCCAAGCACCTCGCCGGCCGACTTAGCTTCGACCTTTTCTGTCTTCTTTTCCTCCTTCTGCTTTTTGGGGACAAAATAGATATCGTCGCCCAAGCTCTGCGCCGAAGATGCCCACGGCAACAAAAGCATCATCAATCCTACAAATGCAACCTTTTTCATATTGTCTAGTCTCCTTTCTTTTTGTTGAAAAACAGCCGGTCATGAGCCCCTTCCTTTCGGCCCATGCACGGATTCCCATCCGTGCTTCCACCGATTCCTATCCGTGCCGGAGCGGCTTCCTATCCGCTCTCGTGCCGCACAAAAGGGAAAGATGCGACCCTCTCCGACGTGTTGCAAAGATAAGAAGCTTCCGGCAACAAAACGGAGGATTTCCCCTATTTATGTGTAGGGATTTCCCGCTTTTTATGCAAGACTTCTCCCTAAACTCATTATTTCTTGCTGCCTCTTAAGTTTTGCGTCTAAAAATAATTATCTTTGTATAATCATACCATGCACGCAGGAAACAAGAAAACTCACCAGACATCGGCAGATGCAAAAATTCTTCGACCTGCTGTGCTGCATAACAAAAGCAAGAACTATATCATCAAAAAAGATAGTCATGAAATATTTAGAAGTAACATTCCGCACCCAGCCCTGCAGCGAAACGGTCAACGACACACTGTCGGCACTCTGCGCCGAAATCGGCTTCGAAAGTTTTGTCGAATGCGAAGGAGGCATTCAGGCCTATGTACAAACTGCATTGTTTGACGAAAACGCATTGGAGGAAACATTGGCCAATTTCCCCATTGAAGGAACCAACATCGACTATGCAATCCAGGAAATGGAAGACAAGGACTGGAACGAGGAATGGGAGAAAAACTTCTTCCAACCAATCATCATCGGCAACCGCTGTGCCATCCACAGCACGTTTCACCACGATGTGCCACAGGCAGAATATGACATCGTCATCAATCCACAAATGGCATTCGGCACAGGACATCACGAAACGACAAGCCTCATTCTCGGCGAATTGCTGGATGCAGACCTTAAAGGGAAATCGGTACTCGACATGGGATGTGGCACCTCCATCCTTGCCATCCTGGCAGCCAAACGGGGTGCGTATCCGGTGACAGCCATTGACATTGACGACTGGTGTGTAAACAATTCTTGGGACAACATTGCCCTAAACCATGTGGAAGGCATCACCGTGGAGTTAGGCGACGCCTCACTGTTGAAAGGACGCGCGCCATTCGACGTTATCATTGCCAACATCAACCGCAACATTTTGCTAGCCGACATGGCACAGTATGCTGCATGCATGCACCCCGGTTCGGAAATCTACATGAGTGGGTTTTATGTGGACGACATTCCTGCCATTCGCACCGAAGGCGAACGCCTAGGTATGGAGTTTCTCCACTATAAAGAGAAAAACCATTGGGCAGCCGTAAAACTCCGTATGCAATAGCCATTCATTTTAGAACAACTTAAATAGAATACCAACAGACAATGGACACATCAAAAACACCGAGCCTAGAAGAAATAAACCGCAATCTAAAGTATTTGCAACTCCTTAGCAACCGGTTTCCAAACATTGCTGCGGCCAGCACTGAAATCATCAATCTGGCTGCTATCCTAAACCTGCCCAAAGGCACCGAACACTTTTTAAGTGACGTACACGGTGAACACGAAGCATTCCGGCATGTACTGAAAAATGCTTCGGGAGCCGTCAAACGAAAAGTGAACGAAATCTTTGGCAACACACTGCGTGAAGTAGAAAAAAAAGAAATTTGCACACTCATTTACTATCCAAAGGAGAAACTGGGGCTTGTGAAAGCCTGCGAAAACGACATGCAAGACTGGTATTTGACCACTCTCAACCAATTGGTGCGTGTGTGCCGCACCGTGTCGTCCAAATACACACGCTCGAAGGTGCAAAAAGCATTGCCCCCTGAATTTGCTTACATCATCCAAGAGCTCCTCCACGAATCATCATCTGAACCAAACAAACACCAATACTTCAACGTCATTATCAACACCATTATCGAGACCCATCGGGCCGACCAGTTCATCATTGCCCTCTGTAACCTCATCCAGCGGCTGGTCATTGACTCACTCCACATCATCGGTGACATCTACGACCGTGGACCGGGAGCCCATCTTATCATGGATACCTTATGCCACTATCATAATCTAGACATCCAATGGGGAAATCACGATATACTTTGGATGGGGGCTGCTGCTGGCAATGAATGCTGCATAGCCAACGTCTTGCGCACTTCCTTGCGTTATGCCAACCTCGTGACACTGGAAGACGGCTACGGCATCAACCTCCTGCCTCTTGCTACCTTCGCGATGGACACGTATGCCAATGACCCGTGTAAAAGTTTTTATCCCAAAATAGAGGACGGTGACAAGACGCACAACGAACGCACATGCCGGCTCATAGCCCAAATGCACAAAGCCATCAGCATCATCCAGTTTAAACTGGAAGCAGATATCATCAAACGACACCCAGAGTTTAAAATGGAACAACGCAATCTGTTGGGAGCTATTAATCGGGAAAAAGGCGTACTCTCATATGAAGGCAAAGAATATGAGATGAACGATATAAACTTCCCTACCGTAGACCCCAAAGACCCTTATAGACTGACAAAAGAAGAAGAAGAGGTCATCCGGAAATTGCACTATTCATTTATCGGCAGCGAAAAATTGAAAAGGCATGTCCATTGCCTGCTCACAAGAGGGAGCATGTATCTGAGCATCAACTCCAACCTACTCTATCATGCCTCAGTTCCTCTCAACGAAGACGGTTCGCTGAAAGAAGTCTGTATACAAGGGAAAACTTACAAGGGCAAACAATTACTCGACAAGGTGGACACCCTCGTGCGTACAGCATTTAGCGATGAGCCCCTGCCCGAACAGCGTTTCGCCATCGACTATATCTGGTACTTGTGGTGTGGTAAAGATTCCCCGCTCTTCGATAAAGCCAAAATGGCAACCTTCGAACGTTACTTCGTTAAAGACAAGGAACTCCACAAAGAAGAAAAAGGATTCTATTATAAGATGCGCGACAATGAACAAGTGTGCGACATGATTTTAGACGAATTTAATGTGAAAGGTGAACATCGGCATCTCATTACCGGACACGTGCCTGTAAAGACTAAAAAAGGTGAAAAACCTGTCAAAGCCAATGGCAAACTCATCGTTATTGACGGTGGATTTTCTAAAGCATATCAATCTGAAACCGGCATTGCCGGCTATACGTTGGTCTACCACTCGCGTGGTCTACAGCTCGTGCAACACGAACCGTTCACATCAACCCAAGAAGCTATCCGCGAAGGGAAAGACATCATCTCGTCTACCCAACTGGTGGAATTGAGCAGCCAACGCGTCATGGTACGCGACACAGACAAAGGTTGCGAATTAGAACAGCAAATTCACGACCTTGTTTTGCTGCTTGCTGCCTATCGTAAAGGCATTGTCAAAGAAAAAGGACAATAAAACGGCTATATCCTGCAATAAATCATCATGGCATCCTGACAATCACGAACAACAGGCTAAAGAACGACGTTTTTAACATGCCTGAAACCGTAATTATCAGGATGCCATTTCTCCAGTTTTACACCCGTTAAAAACCTACTTACAAAAAAGTGTGTCAGCAGCATTCATCAATTTGCTCCCGACACACTCTATCCTTTTCCCCTTCCCGAATTTCTCAACTCGAAGGTGAATCTTCCTTTACATAATTGGCAAAGCCATAAGAAGAATACTTTTTGGTGGAGTCTTTTACTCCCGACGACGAAACATGACTTTGCTCACGCAATTTACGCTGCCTCTCATTGTCGCGGGCATACTCACGCAAAGTTTTACGCTCACCAGGTTTGTAAAGCGAACTTTCTAAGACCTCATAGTCCAATATATTGCCTACTGGAGTCAAGTGAGGCAAAAGTTTCTGTTCCAAAAGACCTCTGAAAGCACCTTCGTATTCACAGCAAACTTTTCCTTCAGACTGAAAAATACGATAAGTAAAGTTAGACCACGCCGTATGAATGACGATTTGTCTAGCCAATACTTCGGCTGTCGCTTCCAAATCATAAGCAAGATCGCGAATCTTAATAATTTTCTTACCAGGCGTGTACTGAATATGACTCGCCCAAAAGTCTGAATTGGAGAGTTGATCTATAATATCATTTAAGCTCTCCCTAATTGTAAATTGTATCTTCATGGCTGCTGCCTTTTTGCAAGGACTTTGTATAAACATTAAACATATCTCTGACGTAAAATTAAAAGAAAAAGTGATATTATAGCACTCCAATTATTCTTTTTTAACATCATTGTCCCAATATACCAACAAATAGGGAGACGACAATTTTAGAATCTTCCGAAAGAGATATTGCTATATACAAATAACATACAATTAGTAGATGCTTCCACGTTTACTCGAAACGGATGGATTTAGCTGGATGAATGCGCGAAATAAGGTAAGAAGGACCTACCAGCATCAGCACAGAAAGTATCAATGTACTTACATTAAGTAATAACCAAATCCCAACATTGAAATGAATAGGCATTGCATCCAAATAATAGTCGGCCGGATCAAGTTTTATCAAACGTAAATATTTCTGAGACAGACAAAATACAAGCGCCAACACATTGCCCCACAACATACCTTTACTTATGATAAACATAGAAAAATACAAAAATGTTTCTCGAATAGCACGATTGTCTGCCCCCAAAGCTTTCAAAACGCCTATCATATTGGTACGTTCCAAGATAATAATCAGTAATCCGGAAATCATCGTAAATCCAGCAACCCCCAACATCAACACAAGAATGACCCATACAGTCATATCCAGCACACCAAGCCATGCGAACAACTGTGGATTTAAATCTTCAATGGTTTGAGTAAAATAGGTATTTCCATAGCGATCGACTTGCATATCGACAAATTTGGAAACAACGTGACGCATATCGGACAAACGGTCATAGTCGTCAATAGAAAGTTCAACGCCACTCACTTGATCAGGCTGCCAACCATTCAAGCGGTTGACTGTATAAAGATCGCCTATTAGAAACAGTTTATCGTATTCAGAAAAGTTAGTCTCATATATACCTGCAATTTTCAATCGACGGGCACGAATATTGTCCTGCACATAGTATGTATAAATGGCATCCCCCACCTTTAAATGAAGCTTGTCCGCCAATAATCGGGAGATGAGTACCTGATTGGAAGCCACCGTATCGGAAAAGTTCGGCAAATTGCCTTCCTGCAAATATTTACGATAGAAATCCATATTATATTCCGGACCGACACCTTTCAACACCATGCCTTGATAATCGCTATCGGTCTTAATGATGCCAGGCTTAGTGGAAAAACGTTGCACGTGTGTCACACCGGAGATATCTGCCAACTGACTTAACAACGTATCGCCTGCTACTACAGGAAAAGTTTCATAAGATTGTGTACTACGAAAATTACTTATCTGCAAATGAGAGCCAAAGCCGATGACCTTTGAACGCACCTCATCTTTGAAACCTATAAGCACACAGACCGACACTAGCATAATAGCCAGTCCCAGAGCCATGCCTATCATAGCTATACTGATGGCAGGCTTAGCCACTTGACGTCGGCTTTCACCCTGCGTGTACATCCGGCGCGCCAAAAAAAACTTATAGTTCATCGCAGTTTATCATATTATTCTACAATACGCCCAGGATACGCCTCTAAAGCCTTTCGCAAAACGAACAAAGCCCGCACCAAATCTTCCTTCTTCAAGACGTAGGCTATGCGCACCTCGTCATGCCCAGCTCCCGGGGTTGTGTAAAAGCCGGATGCCGGAGCCATCATGACAGTCTCGCCCTAATAATCAAAATCAGACAAGCACCACGCACAAAACTTCTCACTGTCATCAACCGGCAATTTAGCCACCGTGTAGAACGCTCCCATCGGAATAGGCGAATACACTCCGGGAATACGATTCAATCCGTCAATCAAACACTTACGACGCTCCACATATTCATCGTATGTGTCGCGCAAATAGTCTTCCGGTGTATCGAGTGATGCTTCCGCCGCAATCTGCCCTATCAATGGCGGACTTAGGCGAGCTTGGCAGAATTTCATTACAGCCTTACGCACCTCCTTGTTTTTTGTTATCAATGCCCCAATACGAATGCCACATTCTGAGTAACGTTTCGAAACGGAGTCTATCAACACCACATTATCCTCAATCCCCTCTAGATGACAAGCTGAAATATAAGGAGAACCTGTATAAATAAACTCTCGATAAACTTCGTCGGAAAAAAGATAAAGATCGTATTTCTTCACCAAATCACGTATCTGATTCATCTCCCGGCGCGTGTAAAGATAACCCGTCGGATTGTTGGGATTACAAATTAAAATAGCTTTAGTGTGCTCATTGATAAGCTCTTCAAACTTTTCCACCTTCGGCAACGAAAATCCTTCATCAATGGTTGTTGTAATGGTACGAATGACAGCCCCTACTGAAATGGCAAATGCCATATAGTTGGCATAAGCAGGCTCTGGAACAATGATCTCGTCTCCCGGATTGAGGCAAGACAAGAAAGCAAATAAAACGGCTTCAGAACCACCTGTAGTAATAATGATGTCGTCGGCGTCAAGATGAATATCGAAACGACGATAATAGCCTGTCAGCTTCTCCCGGTAACTGCGATAACCTTGGCTAGGGCTATATTCCAAGATTTTACGATCGATATTACGTATGGCATCCAACGCAACTTGCGGTGTCGGTAAATCGGGCTGCCCGATATTGAGATGAAATACATGAATTCCACGCTGTTTGGCAGCCTCAGCTAGAGGAGCCAGCTTGCGAATGGGAGAAGAGGGCATTTCTGTGCCCCGTATTGATATCTGTGGCATAGGATAAATGTCTAACTAATTTTTCCTTGCAAAGATATAGGCTAATAGTAAATCCGGCAAACAAAATACAGAGTTTATTCGGCAGTCGTAGCAATTTGACAAATCATTCCCATGTTTTTTTTTAATTCTTTCCCTATATTTCCAGATAGAGAAAAAAATAAAGAAACATCCATTGCAAAAAATGAATTTCTACAGTGGCGTGAAATTCAGTCTAAATAAATAACTTCTCCAATCTGAGGAGAAAGCACGTGGAGGGAATCTATACGTTTGAGACGTTCAACATTGTGCAAAGGTTCGTCCCACGCATGCATAGAGAGAGCAAACTTGGAGTGATGTACAGTAACAGTTTTTCGGGCTCCCACATCCCGAACAATTTTCTCTAACTGCCGGGGCATCGTGTGAATATACCGCCAAGATTCACTATATTGCCCATTTTCCAAGATGGCCAGATCAATGTCACGATGTTGTTTGCCAATTTCAGCAAAATGTGTGTCATATCCTCCATCACCACCGATATAAACTTTCGATGAAGGGGTGTCAAACAGAAAAGAAGCCCATAAACTTTGATTGACAGTCAGCCCACGTCCTGAAAAATGACGTGCAGGATAGCAAACTACTAAAAAATTAGTATCTAACGTATGCCGCTCTCCCCAATCCATCTCAACTAGCTGTTCAGGAGAAAAGCCCCAATATTCAAAATGTTCTCCCACACCTAAAGGACAGACAACCAGCCTAATGCGTCGTTTCAGTTGCTTAATGGTGCGATAATCAAGATGGTCCCAATGATCATGAGAAATGACGAGGTAGTCGATGTCTGGCATATCATCTGGTTCATAAATATCTGTTCCGGGAAACGGACGATTAATGAATGTTACTGGAGAACCTGTGGAAAAAACAGGATCAACCAAAATACGTTTACCACTCAACTGCAAAAGATAAGACGAATGTCCAAACCACACCATACAATCTCGTTCAATGGGCAAATGTTTCAGATCTGTCTTAATGGCAATGACGGAAGAATCGGGTACAATATCACCCTTCTTACCAAAAATAAAATTCCACATTGCATGTACACGGCTAGTCTGAGATGTCATCAGGACCGTAGGATGCTGGTTCCTAAACTCTCCATTCCGATAATTAGGCGAACGTTTAATACGCTCCAAACGTTCCCCACTAGGCAAACGTCCAAAACTTGGCTGGTGGATAAAAGCAAAAGCGATTGAAAACAAGACAATAACAATCCCTGCAATCCAATATAACCATGTCATAATTTTTTTCTTTATATTCATCTCATCAAGTCAATTACGATGCGAATTTAAAGATTTCCAACGTTCCGACATGTAATTAAATTACAGATATCTTAACCTCAATTACGGTTTCCCTTCAGGTTGTATTGCAAACTGCTTCAAGGCTTGCAAGTCGCCATTAAACACGTTCATATCTACTCGTCCGTCAATCCCTGGCAGACGTCCCTTGTCGGTATGTTGCCAAAAAGCCCATTCCCCTTGATATGTCAAAGAATCAACATAATAATGAGCTATCCAAAACGGATATGTATCAAGTGAATCATCGTTTAAATACCGTTCCTTGAATTTTCGGGAAGCATATATAATGGGCTTCACACCGTAATGCTTTTCGACACGACGCAACCACGTTTTAATCTCCAGGCGCAAAGAGTCATCGCCATAGTTTCCCCGTGTCTCAATATCAAGTACAGGTGGTAAGTCTTCAGGTTGAAGCGATACTTGATTGCAAAAAAAATCGGCCTGTTTTTCTGCCGACGAAGTGGTGGTAAAGAAATGATATGCCCCTCGAATAAATCCATTTTCACGTGCTTTAGCAAAATTATACTGAAAAGTAGAGTCCATCCAATCTGATCCCTCAGTAGCTTTCATAAAAACAAAACGTATGCCCGACCCTGTATGCTCAGCTTTTGCCAATTTGTGCCAATCGATCTCTCCCTGATGATGCGAGATATCAATGCCATGCACGACAGGATGCCCAGCATATGTATCACCAAAATCCCAACGATAGAAATAGGGTTTCAAATAGTAAATATACACGAAACCTAAATAAGCGACAGCAATAACTCCAGTAATAGCCCCAATAAGCCAACGAGGAGTCTCATTCCAAAAATGCTTTTTACCTGAACGAGGCTTCTTCGCAACCGTTTTTCTCGACCTATTAGCTATGGTCTTTTGCTGAAATTTCTTTCTTTGTCCAGAAGTTGTACTTTTGGATTTGCGAGATTTTCGCATCGATTTGCTTTCTGTATCCAACGGAGTCCTTACTACCATATTTACATCATCAAGTCATCCTTTCTCAGCTTCTTTTCTAAAAAAAAAACTGTTGAAGGAAGGCAAAAAAGACGCAGGTTTCCACCCTTATTTTTCAGGATGAAAAAACCTGCGTCTACTTTTTTATTTACATTAATCATATTCATTCAGCTTTTTCAAGCTGCAAGGTTATTGTGGGCTGGTCGCACAATTCTGAAGGGCCAAAATACTGAATCGGACCCGGATATATAAAGGCAGTCTCCCGTTCCCATTCATCACGCCGCGCCACAAAAGTCTGGAACGGTTTCCCATTCAAATCCACTAAAGCTTTTTTAATGACAGGATGCTCCTTTCCTCGACGACGTTCCATGTTCAACATCATACTCAGAGGTGCCCCTCCTGCAATCCACTCGTCTGCGGGAGCCACCGTGTTACGTACAGAAGCCATGTAACCGGACTTTCCAGCCATAATCAGTTGGGAAGCAGCATAACCTAATGAATAACAATAGTCTGCATCGTAGTTTGAAGGGAAACCGCATCGTCCTTCATAGCCTAAGAAATGATGCTGAGTAGCAAATTTACCGACATATTTTCCTTCAGCCTTCCATTGAGCCAACTTTGTTCCAACCATTGATGAAAGCAAAACTTCAGTTTCAATGCGAGACACGCAAACATTTCCGTGAGGATCTCTGTCTAAAGTCAACTGATTGGCAACACTTTCCGGAAGACTGGCAAATATCGAGGCGTTCTCAGGAGACAGTTTCGACATAACCCAATTCCGTTGCTCCGACGATTTTGTTGTCTGATGTTCCGAGCCATCAGCCAATAATTCATTCAACTCTGCAATAAGTTTATTCATAGCTGGAATGAATTCAATCAAACCTTCCGGAATGAGCACCGTTCCAAAATTCAAGCCTCTTTTTGCACGTTCAGCTACTACACTGGCTATGTGGGTAACAATATCGTCCAAAGTTTGATTTTTAGCAGCCACTTCTTCTGATATAATGCAAATGTTCGGTTGAGTTTGCAATGCACATTCCAATGCAATATGTGAAGCTGAACGCCCCATCAACTTTATAAAATGCCAGTATTTACAAGCTGAACTACAGTCGCGTTGAATATTACCAATGATTTCTGAATATATCTTGCAAGCTGTATCAAAGCCGAAAGAAGTCTCTACCATTTCATTCTTCAAATCACCATCAATCGTTTTGGGACAGCCAATGACTTGTATGCCGGCATTTGTTGCTAGATAATATTCAGCCAAAACAGCTGCATTCGTATTCGAATCATCTCCCCCAACAATAACCAGTGCTTTGATATTAAGTCTCTTCATTATCTCCAAGCCTTTTTCAAACTGTTCCACTTTCTCCAGCTTGGTTCTTCCCGTACCTATAATATCAAACCCGCCCGTATTGCGATACTCGTCAATCAACTCAGCCGTCAATTCTTTATATTCATGACTGACCAATCCACCCGGACCAAGTATAAAACCATACAATCGGCTATCCTTGTTATTTTTCTTCAGCCCATCAAACAGACCGGAAATCACATTATGCCCACCTGGGGCCGGGCCGCCGGAAAGTAGGATACCCACATTAATGGCAGGGTATTCTCTTCGTTCTTGGGCTTCTACAAAACGTAAAATAGGTAAACCATAAGTATTAGGGAAAAGCTTCTTGAGCTCTTCTTTGTTTGCTACCGGCTCTGTAGCTTCAGCCTCTACTACTTCAATCGCTCCACGCAAGGTCTTAGGTAATTTAGGCTCATAAGCCTTCCTCGCAAGTTGAAGTGCACTCTGTGTTTTAGTCATAGTCTTTACATTTTAAAAGGTCAATCTATTAACTTTCCTTATAATGTGAGCAAATTTCGTTGATTTCTCTGAATTATAAAAATAAAATCCATATCTTTACCGAAAAAGATTCAAAACATCAACTTTAAAACATTACAACTATGGCAAACAAAAGAACATTAAAGAAGAGTGTAAACAATATCGCTGGTAGTTTATTTACTGAATGTATCATAGTGAGAAACTTTATCCCCAATGTTAATGAGAATAAAGTCAATGAGCTAATGGTCAAGGTATTGTACATGCAAGATGAATTCATTCGCCGCATTAACCATCCAGAACCTGGAAACATTAAAGGGTATTACAAGAAACTGCATACGGATTTCAACGAACAAATAGACGCTATTGTCGAAGAAATCAGCAATATTCATGAGCAACAAGCATGAAAAAAGCAATCTGCAGTTTTATTTATCATAAAGTTTTGGGGTGGAAACATAAAGTTTCCATCCCAGACTATGACAAATATATCATCTGCGCAGCTCCGCATACATCCAACTGGGACTTAATCATTGGCAAACTTTTTTATGGTGCCATCGGGAGAAAAACGCTTTTCATGATGAAAAAAGAATGGTTTTTCGAACCGCTGGGTACATTATTTCGGTCCATGGGAGGTATACCTGTAAACCGCGACAAAAAAAATTCACTCGTAGACCAAATGGTTGAACAAGCCAACGCACGTACAACATTTCATTTAGCCATCACCCCTGAAGGCACACGTTCGGCGAACAGCGAATGGAAAAAAGGATTCTACTATATCGCACTCAAAGCACAAATACCCATTCTCCTTGCAGGCATCGACTATGCAACTAAATGCATCACCATTGAAAAAGAAATATTCCCATCGGGCAATATCGAAGAAGACATGCGTACCATCAAACTTTACTTCAAAGGTTTCCAGGGCAAACATCCTGGGCAATTTACCATCGGAGATATCAACTAACAATGAAACTTATTTTTTGCCTTCTGTTCACCTCATTATGCTGTATATGGCAAGCCCAGGCACAAAGACTTGAGAATGCCGTCAAAGAACGGCTCGACACTTTTTTCAACAACTATTCTACTTCTCAGGCCAATATAGGCCAAACAAGCCTGAAGTCGTTTAAACTGGACAATCAAAACCGGACATTGGACATCTATCCTAACATAAATTTTGGCTATCAACCTTTTACTGACGAAAACGTAAAAGCCATCTATCGCACTATCAAACAATCACTACCCGGACCTGTCAACTATTATAAGGTTAAAATTTATGCCGACGGACGTCCTATTGAAGAGCTTGTACCCAATTATTTGCACAAACGCAGAGCACAAAATAAAGACCGCTTATGGAGAAATATCCAGTATGATGGTGCATCTTGGGTGACAAATATTTCTCGTCCTTACGATATCGAACGTGGACTAGATGGACACCACATTGCTTTATGGCAAAGCCACGGTAAATATTTCAAAAACGACAAAGATGAATGGAGTTGGCAACGCCCTAGACTATTTTGCACAACAGAAGACCTCTTCACTCAATCTTTCGTCGTACCCTATTTAATACCCATGCTTGAGAATGCTGGAGCCGTAGTATTCACTCCCCGCGAACGAGACTGGCAACCACATGAAGTCGTCGTAGACAATGATACCAGTCCGCAAGGCTCCATATATTACGAGGATATCAATCGAAAACGACGATGGCAAAAAGGAAGCAGCAAAGGTTTTGCTCAACTCCGCAATGCTTATCTCGACGGACAAAATCCATTTGACGACGGAACCGTACGAACGGTCAGCACGGCACAAAAAAAGAAAGAACAAACCTTTGCCGAATGGATTCCCAACATTCCAGAAACCGGAAAATATGCCGTCTATGTTTCTTACCAAACTTTTCCAAACAGTGTCTCCGATGCTAAGTATCTTGTATTCCATAAAGGAGGGGTAACAGAGTTCTCCGTTAACCAAAAAATGGGTGGAGGGACTTGGGTCTACTTAGGACATTTCGAATTCGACAAAGGAAGTAACGACTATGGCATGGTGGTCCTTAGCAATGAGAGCAATGAGAAAGGAATCGTCTGCGCCGATGCCGTACGCTTTGGAGGTGGCATGGGAAACATCGCACGCGGAAATTCTCCAGCTACGACTCGAGTAAGCGGTCTCCCTCGCTATCTAGAAGGGGCACGCTACCAAGCTCAATGGAGTGGGATGCCCTATGAAGTCTATGCCGGGCGTAAAGGTACAAACGATTATCCCGACGACATTAATACCCGTTCAAACATGATCAACTATCTTTCAGGAGGTTCTGTCTACAATCCCCGACAAAAAGGATTAAAAGTCCCCTTCGATCTCTGCCTGGCCCTACATAGCGACGCCGGATTTTCTAAAGACAACGACCTAATAGGCTCATTAGGCATATACACGACCAACTACAATGAAGGAAAACTCAACACTGGAGTTTCCAGATACACATCACGCGATTTGGCTGACATAGTGCTTAGCGGACTGAAACGCGACATTGAGGGCACATTCAACATAGAATGGACACGAAGAGCTATGTGGAACAGGAATTACAGTGAAACACGATTGCCCGCCGTTCCATCCATGATATTGGAACTACTTTCTCATCAAAACTTTGCAGATTTAAAATTGGGACACGACCCCCGCTTTAAATTCGTCGTGGCACGTTCTATCTATAAGTCATTACTGAAATATGAAGCCGTGATGCATGATAAAGATTACGAAGTGCAACCTTTACCAGTCGACCATTTTTCTGTAGCCTTCACAGGCAGAAAAAACACAATAAAACTTTCTTGGACACCTGTAGTTGACCCTCTTGAACCTACAGCTACACCACGCGAATACGTGGTATACACACGCATAGGCTTTGGTGGGTTCGATAACGGAGAAGTGGTACATGGCACATCATTAACAAAAAAACTCGAACCGGGACTTGTATATAGCTTCAAGGTAACGGCAGTTAATCGAGGAGGCGAAAGTTTCCCCTCTGAAATCTTATCAGCCTACCAAGCTAAACGAAGCCGGGAAACAGTACTCATTGTCAATGCATTCGACCGTCTAAGTGGACCAGCCACCATTGAAACCACCAATCTACAAGGCTTTGACCTACGCACAGACCCCGGTGTGCCTTACCTATACAGTCCAGCCTATTGTGGCAACCAACTCTGTTTTGATAAAAACGGAATCGGAAAAGAAACCTCCGACGGATTAGGCTATAGTGACAGCAACCTCGAAGGCATGCTCGTGGCCGGCAACACATTCGACTATCCGTTTTTACATGGCAAAGCGATTCAGTCTGCCGGACACTATTCGTTTGTGTCTTGTAGCGACGAAGCTGTGGAAGATGGGATGGTCAACTTAAACGATTACGCAATAGTAGACCTCATTCTAGGTGTAGAACTAACGCCCTTTTCTTCCTCCATGAAACAAGCTATCTCTAATTTCTGCCGGCATGGCGGAAGCATCCTTGTCAGCGGGGCACATTTAGACAAAGAACGCGACCAAACATTCACCAACTTACTGAAATTTCGTGCCACAGACAATATGCGCTATTCTCCTTCTTCCGAAATTTTTGGTACGGGCATACGTTTCCACATTCCACGTCAAGCCAACACGCAAAGCTATGCCGTACCATCTCCAGCCTGTATCGAACCATTGGCTCCAGCTATCCAATGTTTCGTCTACACCGACGGCAACAAAGGAGCCGGTACAGCCTATCAAGGACCAGATTACCGAACTTTTATCCTTGGTTTTCCCTTGGAGAGTATAACGGATGACCACAGCCGGGCCCATATCATGGCTGGTGCACTCCACTATCTTCTTCAGTAAACTTACAACATTCATCAACATAATATCCACAACAAAAAGGGATACCGCTCCGGATACACCATCCCGAGCAGTGTCCCCTCTTGTTTTTATGCTTACACAATACCCCCGACACCTATTTTCCACTCTCCTCCTGCAACGAAAAGAATGTGTCGCTTACCTCTGACACTTAAACATAAACTACACCTAAACGTCCATATACCGGTTTGCCGATATCATTCCTTTTCTTTGCAATCCTTCTTTGTTTCAGCTTCAATCTGGACGCCTTTACAACATTTCATTTTACCGTCTTTTTTCTCTTGATATACTCTCACCTTTGCTCCCTAGCTTACAGGGGATTCAAAAACAAACACAATGACAAGATTTACCAATTCCATATTTATTAATTTAAAGCATATTTATTATGAAAAAATTCAAAGTGAGAGTAAATCTCCATGTTCATGTTCAGCATGAAATGTCTGAAAATTCATTATTGTCGACATCTATTCCAAAAACAACGAGCAAAAACGACACCTCGTTTTTCCATTTCATCGAACAAGAAATCAACCAAACTTCCGCAGCAGGCCAACACAGCACTGCACGCAACTATCGCACGGCATTAAATTCGCTTCGCAAATTCTGCCGAACTAAAGACCTGTCATTTCATGAATTTAATCTGCGCCTGGTATCAGTCTATGAGCAATGGCTCAAACAAAGAGGCATTTGTCTAAACACAATATCCTGTTACATGCGTTCACTCCGTGCTGTCTACAATAAGGCCGTAGAACAAGGCATTGCCAACGAACAACAACCATTCCGAAAAGCCTATACAGGAGTGGAACGCACAGCCAAACGTGGTATTGAGCCAGAAAGCCTCCGACGCCTACAAAGACTTTCCTTAAAAGAAGGAACACCTCAATTCCTAGCTCGTGACTTGTTTTTCTTCAGTCTGCAAGCTTGCGGTATGCCGTTTGTTGACATGCCCTATCTTAAAAAGACACAAATCCGTGAGGGCTATCTTTCCTACCAACGACACAAAACCGGACGACAAATCACAATCAAAGTGGAACCACCTATGATGAAAATCATCGAACGCTACCAAAATCACAACACTGAATATATTTTTCCCATCATACACACTTCTGAACCCAATGTGGCTTATCGCCAATACCGTACAGGTATGGGATATTACAACCGGTTGTTGAAGCAACTTGCCCACCAATGCGGCATTTCTGAAAATTTAAGTTCATATGCAGCCCGCCATTCATGGGCCAGCTATGCTTATGAAAGCAATGTGACCCTGCCAGTCATCTCAAAAGCATTGGGACATGCAACGACTCAAACGACCCTCATTTACATCCGCGACATCAACAACGACGCACTTGATCAAGCCAACCGGCAAATTATAGACATGCTATTTTACAAAAAGCATCCCTGAACCACCTCATTATATTTTTAGTATCTACATTTTAAAAACTGCCAGACTGTATTCTTGTAACCTCCAGAATGCAAATTGATTATTAGTCGGTTACAAATTATTCAAACGCAGTCGCTCAAGAAGATACAAAAATATCCCTGCATAAACGGCATGCAAACCGTGTATTGCAGGGATATGATTTTCCAGCAACTTGCGACTATCCGCAATGGAAGAAGCGGCGCACAAGAGCCATCATCTGATAATTGTCCTTCGTGGCTGCCTCATGAAGAGTGGCGTCGTCGAAACTACGCAGCATGCGGATTATTCCATCAATCATACGAATGCTGAACACACCAGCTTGCTCATAAATAGCACGCTGACGTTCCAGACATGCAGCTGAATCGACACAGCAAACAGGAAGTTGCTCCAAAGATGCAAGTTTAGCTTTATTTTCCTCTTTATGTATATCTACACTCACATATTTGTCTTCAGCTATACGCAAAGCCTCTTCCCTTGACATTTCCAATCCATAACGACAAGCCACACACAAACCGGCCATAAGTTGATAAATGTCAGCTGAGCCATCGGGCGAACGCATTTCGACGGTTTGTTTCTGAGTTGTGTCATAATGATGAGATTCCTCCAAAGGATTGGCTTGCGCACTCATATCGACTCCTGCCGTCCATCCTAAAGGCACACGCACCAAGACAGAACGGTTGCGGTCGCCCCAGCACACATTTGTCGGAGCTTCTTGATGAGGCACAAGACGGAAATAGGACATAGGATTCTTATTGCCAAAAGCTGTGATTGAAGGAGCCAATACCATCATGCCGGCAATGGCACGACGTGCCTCTTCGGAGAGTTCACCATTACAAAGCATGCAGTTGTGTCCGTCTTTCATCATACGCATGTGAATATGCAACCCCGACCCAGCCTTTCCTGTCGTGATTTTCGGTGCAAAAGTAACATCCAGCCCCAACTGATTGGCTAAGTTCCGGATAACCCACTTGGCTAACATTAACTGATTGGCTGCCGACTCCACCGGACAGGGAAGAAATTCTATTTCATTTTGCTCATATACCTTTCCATCAAGTGTGAAATTTCCCACTTCACTGTGTCCGTACTTGATTTGTCCACCTGTTTGCGCTATATAAGACATGCATTTCTTACGGAACTCATTAAATTTGGCATACGGCGCCGATTCATGATATCCCCGTTGGTCGGTAGCAGGAAACAATCCGTCATCCTCCGCAATAACATAGTATTCCAGTTCGCCCATCGCTTCAAACGTCATACCAGTCGCTTCTGTAAATGCATGAGCCGCACGCCGCAATGTCTGCTGCGGAGAACAGTCGAGAAAACATCCTTCTTTGTCAAAATAGTCGCAAAGCAGACTCAATGTAGGAATTTCGGCAAACGGATCTAAAAATGCCGTACAAAAACGGGGGATAACATAAAGGTCGCTATTGCCAGGTTCGATAAAGGAAGGAAAAAGGCTGGACCCGTCTACCCGTTCACCTGTCGTCAAAATAGTCTCCAGATAGTCACGATTGTTAATCATAAAGTTCAGCGTCTTCATGCGGCCATCTTCTGCAGGATACATGAAGTTCACCATACGGATTTCATTTTCCTGAATATAATTTAAAATATCGGCTTTCGTGAACTCCGTAGCCGGCTTCTGCAAGAACACCACTAGAGGATTGGCGTTCATCTCAATTTCTTTGCTCATAGCTTAGGTGTTTTTAATGATATTGTCGAGATAAAGGGTTTTATTGCGACAAATGTAATCATTAATCCCCTACCTACAAGAGAAGAAAGGTTAAATTAATAGCAAAATGATATATTTCTTCAGAAACGAAGTTCTCTCCACAAATGCAGCAAAGCATCCCAAGGACGGTAGAGCAGCATACGTGGAGCGGCATAGCGCATCACCAGCCTCATTCGCTCACGCATCTGCGGTTTATAGCAATGTACCAGACACCGACGGCAACTGCCCTTACGCTCTCCATAAGGACAGCGAGCCAAACGGGTATGCGCATATAACAACAATTCACGACACTCCGGACACAAATCCCGATTACCTTCCTTTTGCCGGCAATAGAAACGAATCATCCATCCGACGGTCTGTTTCTCTTGTTCTATGTGAGAACGCTGTTTCATGAAATAGAATACAAAAAAGAAAGCCTCTAAAATATCACTTTTCCAAGAGACTTTAGAGGCTTTAAGAACTATGCTTTGACTCGGTAAGTACGATAACCATAGATAGCCACTACTACAAAACAAAAGAGCGGCAAAACAAACGAAAGGTTCACGGCCGGAAAACCAGAAACATCTCCAATATCAATGATAGACGCCTGAACCGGTGGAAGTACTGAACCACCCAAAATGGCCATAATCAAACCGGCAGCCCCAAACTTTGCATCATCTCCCAAACCGCGCAAAGCAATACCATAAATCGTAGGAAACATCAGCGACATGCAACCCGACACTCCGACCAAACAATACACTCCATAGCGATTTTGCAATCCTATGACACCCAAGGTAAGCAATCCCGCACACACGGCCAACACCATCAGCAACTGACCAGGATTCAAATAGCGTAAAAGGAAAGTACAAATGAAACGGCTACAACAAAATAGAATCATGGCGTAAATGTTGTATTGCTGCGAAAGTACTTCAGCCGAACGTTCCTCCATTCCTTCCAACATGAAATAATGTGTCCCATACTGAATGATAAATGTCCAACACATGATTTGAGCTCCAACATAAAAGAATTGGGCAACCACCCCTTCACGATAGTTCTTCAGATGGATAAGACGCTTCATTGTCGGCCCAAAATTAATGCCATGAGACTGATCTCCATTTTTGGGCATTTTGGCAAAGAAAATGATGAGAAACATTACAGTTATCACCACACCAATGGCCAAATAAGGAGTTATCAAGACAGAAAGGTCCGAATCCTTCATTGCATTAAATTCAGCATCACTCAACTGAGCACGTCCTTCCGTGTCCATTGGGTTAAGCTTCGCTTGAATGAAATTCATGGCCACATACATACCTAACAGCGAACCCATAGGATTAAACGACTGAGCAAGATTAAGCCGACGCGTAGCTGTTTCCTCCGTGCCCATGGAGAGGATGTAAGGGTTGGCACTGGTTTCCAAGAAAGACAAACCACATGTGAGGATAAAATAGGCCAAAAGGAAATAACCATACTCACCTACCACTTTGGCCGGAAAAAACAAGAAAGCTCCAATGGCATACAGCCCTAAGCCCAACAAAATGCCGGCTTTATAAGAATAACGCCGAATGAAAATAGCCGCCGGAAAGGCCATGGCAAAATAACCACCATAGAATGCCACTTGAACCAACGCACCGTCGGTCACACTCATGCGAAAAATCTTGGAGAACGCCTTCACCATCGGATTGGTGATGTCATTGGCAAATCCCCATAGCGCAAAACAAGACGTAATAAGGATGAAGGGGAGCACGAAGCTCACCCCATCCTTATGTAGTATAGAAGTCTTTTTCGATGACTTCATAGATTATTTGTATAAGGGGCCATAAGCGGCACAAGCACGATAATCAGCACCTTCCTTGTCCATGCCGAATGCATTCCAAGCTGCCGGACGGAAGATTTTGTCTTCTTCCACATTGTGCATGCAAACAGGGATACGCAGCATGGAGGCCAGCGTAATCAAGTCTTGACCAATGTGCCCATAGCTGATGGCACCGTGGTTGGCACCCCAGTTGTTCATCACAGAATATACATCACGGAAAGCAGGTTTATCACACAAACGAGGAACAAACCACGTAGTCGGCCATGTCGGATCGGTACGCATATTCAAAATCTTATGGATTTCCGGGTCAATATCAACAGTCCATCCCTCTGCAATCTGGAGCACAGGGCCTAAGCCTTTAATCAAATTCAAACGGCTCATGGTCACAGGCATTCCGCCTTTGCTCAGGAAGTTAGAAGAAAAGCCTCCACCACGGAAATAGTCGCGGTTGGCAGGATACCAGGTAGTAGCAGCCAAGCAAGCCTCCACATCTTTGTCGGTCAAATCCCAAGGTTGCTTCATCACCGGATTGCCTTCGGCATCACAAGCGCGTCCTGTGCCATCCAGCGTCGTAGCTCCGGAGTTAATCAAGTGGATGATACCACCGGCTGCGCGTCCTGTCAATTCTTTACCAGTCACACGCTTAACAGCTTCGGGACTCCAGTAAGTGCGCACGTCGGAGAAAATCTGTCCCCTGTTGGTGAGCAAATGGCCAAAGAGCATGGCGATGCCGTTGCAGCAATCGTTCTCAGTGGCAACGACAAACGCTTCGCGAATACCGTTCCAGTCGAACGATGTGTTCAACAAAGCTTCTGAGAAGTCGCCGTTCGGTTTGAAGTCAGTCCATTGACGCTGGCCTTGGAATCCGGCAGCAATGGCGTTGTGGCCGAGAGCCTCTTCCTTGAAGCCGGCTTCACGCAAACGTGGATTGCCGCGCATCAAGTCGCGCATGATGATTGTCATCTTTACTACAAACTCCCAATCTGCATCTTTCTCTGCACGGTTCTTTTTCTTCTCGTCACGGTTGCCTATATCTTCACCTTCATTGGGCTTGCAATATTTCTCCGTCCAAGCCATCGCCTTTGCAAACTCTTCCTTATCGTAGATGCCTTCATCAATACGACGGAGGATTTCGGTCAAATCAACAGATTCAGCGCGAATGCCCAAATATTCCTGCAAGAAATCGGGGTTCACGATTGAACCGGCAATACCCATTGCCACGCTACCCATAGAGAGATAAGACTTGCCGCGCATTGTTGCTACAGCTTGGGCGGCACGTGCAAAACGGAGTATCTTTTCAGCGACATCGGCCGGAATTGTATTATCGGGCAAATCTTGCACATCGTGCCCATAAATGCCAAAAGCGGGCAATCCTTTTTGAGCATGGGCAGCCAACACGGCAGCCAAATAAACAGCTCCCGGACGTTCTGTTCCATTGAATCCCCAAACAGCCTTCGGATAGTAGGGATTCATATCCATCGTTTCAGAACCATAACACCAGCAAGATGTCACAGTGATGCTCGAACCCACACCTTCACGCTCAAATTTTTCAGCGCAAGCGGCAGTTTCGGCCACACGACCGATGGTGCCGTCGGCAATGACACACTCTACGGGAGAGCCGTCGCCATTACGCAAATTATTAGTGATTAACTCTGCAACGGCCTTAGCCAAAGCCATTGTCTTCTCTTCCAAACTTTCGCGGATGCCACCCTGGCGAGCGTCTATGACGGGGCGGATACCGATTTTAGGATACTTGTTCATTGTATTATATTTAAAGTGTTCGTAATACCATAGGTTCATTTCTACAGCGCAACAAATGTAGAAAATTCTTCTGAAAGACTGTATGTACAAAAGGGTAAAATGTATCGTCTTTAAGCATCATTATCAAAAACGGGAACATTGCAAATACTATATTAATTAGAATACATGAGAAGAATTTCCGGCACACTCGTTTGGGAAGTATTAAAGATAGCCAAACACGGATAGGGAGCTGGCCAACCTTAGTTTCCTTTCCGCCCGGCTACCTTTAAGGGTAAAATAAGCTAAGATTGTATGCTTACTTCGTCTTCACCAGTATGACCCCCTCTTTGTCTGCCGCTCCATATTTGGCTTTGGAGACAGAGTCTTTCATCACCTCGATACGCTCAATCCTGTCCGGAGACAAGGCTTCCAGCTCTTCGCCCGTGATACGTTTGCCGTCGCAAAGTATCAGGACTTTGTCTTTATCCATCTTCTTGGATACGGCAACGTGCGACTTGGTAGCTATCAAGACCACGCCGTTCGCACCCTTTTCTCCGTAAAGTTCCGTTGCAGTTTTATCCTTCAATACGGTTATGGATTCGATGTCAGCCTGAGCCAAAGCGCTGAAATCTTCAGCCGAGGCTTCCCTGTCATCAATGACAAACAGTGGGGCGTCGTCGCGCTTGGTAGCCGACATGGCATTAGCCTGTGCAGTGGCAACAAAAGCGTTTTCTCCTACCTCTCTCTGAGTCCGGTCTCCATCCAACCTGAAAACAACCGGCAATGACGACCAGACAGCTACTTCCTTGCCATTTTGCCTGCCCGGTTGCCAACGGGGCATTAAACCGACAACCCGCAGGGCTTCAGCCTCCAATAACGGATCGGCATGACGCACTACCTCCGCATTGGCAACTGTCCCGTCGGCTTGCACAACAAAGCGGACAACAACATTTCCTCGGATTCCTTTTTGATGTGCTTCAGCAGGATACTTCAGATTTTTCGCCACAAAGCGCATCATCGCCGCCTCTCCTCCCGGAAATTGAGGCATCTGCTCCACGACGTCGAACACATCACCTTGAACCGATGCAGGAGGCACGGTATCGGCAACAACTCCATCTGCTTTTTCCACACCATTCATTTCCAAAATTGCGGCAAGATTCGTAATTTTGGCACTCGAAATCCGGTCCAACGGAACCGAAATTTCCGGACGGGCAAAGGCCGCTATCGCACAAGCAGCCAACGGAAGCACATACAGGTACTTCGCGTATGCCCATGAACTTGATTTTTTCTTTTTCATCATAGTTATACGTTTTTTTAGTGAACTGTGATTAAAGCTGTTGACCATAGAGTAGCGCCTTGTGCCAACAGCTTTTTCTATTAATAACAACTGATATTGCTTCTTTCCGACCCCTCGGTTCAAGACTGCCTCATCCACTTCATATTCATGCACTTCTTGCAATTCACGTTTCAACAACCATATGCAAGGATTAAACCATTGCACCACTGTACAAACACCAATAAAACACAAATCCCAAGAATGACGCAGACGGACATGCTCTAATTCATGTGCCAGAATCAACTCTCCGTGCTTTTCATTGTCAGCCTCAGCCATCACCACGTTACCCATCCAACTAAAGGAAGGTATGTCCTTATCATACAAAACCAACCGAATCTTGCCATCAAAACGGACACACCGTCCGTTCCGAAGCACCTTTCTCAAGTTCCACCAACCAGACAAATATCTGACAACCAAGATGCAACATCCGGCAACATAAATCGTAAGAATAATCATCGGCCACACTGGAAACGTCCGGTTCGACGGCGTAGACGACGCAACGTCTTCACTTATGGCAGTATAGGCAAGCCACGAGTTCACATCGCTGCCGTCCGAATGCACGGCAACGTGTCCTTCCCACACATTGCTTCCCCACGGAAGCAGAAAAGACAACCCACAAATGGCCAACAGTACAACGCGATTAAACCGGTGGAAGGTCTCCCGCCTCATCCTCAACAGGCAATAACCGATAAACAGCAAAGCCAAACACAAAGCCGACTTAACGACATAAGCTAAAATAGCTCCCATAGGCAGTCTAGCGATTTGAATTTTCGACTTCTTCTATCAACTGTTTCAATTCCTCCACCGATATTTTCTCTTCCTTCACCAATGAAGAAACCACACTCAAATAAGAGTTATCAAAATATTTACTAATGACGCCTTTCAACGTTTTTCGTTTAAAATCATCGGCCGACACCACTGCATAATATTGATAAGTATTTCCATAAGCAGTGTGCGCCAAAAAACCCTTTTCTTCCAATCCTCGGACAATGGTAGAGAGCGTATTGAAATGAGGACGCGGAGCTGCATAAAACTCCAACAACTGTTTCACAAACATAGGCCCTTTCTCCCAAAAATAGCCCATTACTTCTTCTTCTTTTGCAGTCAGTTTATTCATGGCATGTATTGTTTTTCACAAAGAACTATATTTTATAGTTCAAAAACTAATCTTTATAGTTAATAAACTAAAAAGGCCCGTTCTTTTCCTCAAAGGGAACAGAACGAGCCTTTTTACAAACAGATAAACATCTACAACTGCTTCAATTCTTGATAAAGCCGCTGGATGGGCAACCCCATTACGTTGAAATAACTACCCGTAAGGTTACGCACTCCTATGAAACCAATCCATTCCTGTACGCCATAAGCCCCAGCCTTATCTAACGGACGATAGTGTTCCACATAATAGGTTATCTCTTCTTCCGTAAGCGGAGCAAATTCCACCTCGGAAGTCACGGCAAAACTCTTTTGAAAAGTCCTTGAAGAAAGCGTGACCCCCGTTATGACTTGGTGTGTCCGCCCGGAAAGCATACGAAGCATCCGGCAAGCATCAGCCTCATCTACCGGCTTCCCAAGCACCTCTCCGTCGAGCCATACGATGGTGTCAGCCGTGATGACAAGATCGTCCGGCCCAATGAGAGAGAGATAGGCTGAAGCTTTCTCTCGTGAAATATATAAAGGTATCTCTTCTCCCGAAAGCGTAGAAGGATATGATTCGTCTATCCCGGGCAATGTCTTGACCTCATAGCCAATACCCAAGCCACCCAACAACTCCCGACGACGAGGGGAGTTGGATGCTAAAATGATGTGATATTTTTTAAGATTATCCAGCATTGTATATGTGATTTAAAAAGTAATACATTCAGGCTTACCATCCAAAGGCCTTTTCATGAGCCATCCATTTATCTTGAGCTTTCAAAACTTGCTCAACAACATCGCGCACACAACCATACCCGCCGGCACGATGTGACACATAAATGGAAACAGATTTAATTTCAGGTGCTGCGTCAGACGGACAGCATGGAAGCCCGCAACGGCACATCACTTCATAGTCGGGAATGTCGTCGCCCATATAAAGCACCTCTTCCGGTTGCAAGCCATACTTCTCAAGCAAATGGGTAAATTCCCGCGTTTTAACGGCTGCCCCCATATAAATATCCGTAACCCCCAATCCTTCATAACGCAAACGGATAGCTTCTGAACGCCCACCCGTGATAATGGCTACAAGCAACCCCATTTTAACAGCAAGTTGCAATGCGTAGCCATCTTTGATATTTACTGTACGCATAGGTTGTCCATCGGAAGGCATCGGAATGGTTTCGGCACTCAACACCCCGTCAACATCAAAAACAAGAGCCTTGATTTTGGTCAAATCGTAATTTATCATGGTGTATACTTTTACTGATTCGTTCATACAAATCCTGCCATTCGGGATGTACGGCCAAAGCCTCCAAATGACGGGTAATAACATTTTCGTCATAACGGACAGCCGGTCCTGTCTGTGCCTGTGACGGTGACAAATCATGTACCTTGGCCGCTGTCTCGTCGATAAGCGGAAGCATGACATCAAAAGGCAGCCCGGCCTCGTCCAACAAGTGACCGCACACAGCATACATGTGGTTTGTGAAATTGCAAGCAAACACGGCAGCCAAGTGCAAAGCCCGGCGCTGCCGGGAGTCGGCCTCAAAGACACTACCGGACAATGTGGCGGCCAAAGCCTTCAGACAATCAAGGTCTCCCGCATTGTTTGCCTCTATAAATATAGGTATTGAAGAAAAGTCGACACTGCGCAGCTTACTGAATGTCTGCATAGGATAAAACACACCATGCCGGGGAGCTATTCCCTCCCACACAGACATGGGCAAACTTCCGGCAGTGTGAACAAACAAAGCCTGCCGGCGTCTCGGTACAAGTGCAGCCGCCACATCAGCAAAAGCCGCGTCTTTGACAGCCAAAACATACAAATCGGCATCCGTGCACACATCTGCCAGTACTGTTGTGGCCGGACACTGCAACATCTTCCCTAAGGCTTGGGCTGAAGCCTCTGTACGACTGTAAACTTGCGCCACAGTCTGCCCCTTCTCCACCAAAGCCAGTCCTAACCGAGTGGCCAAATTACCGGCACCTATCAATGCAATCTTCATCGCTTATACATATACAACAATATACCACCAATCAACAACAAGGCCAACGGCAACAAATAGCCGGACAACTGCCCAAGCAGACTTACAATCAAACCGATGTTGAGTATGGCCCAAATGATGAGCAAAAGGATGCCCACAGTTTTCTCACGCTTGACAAGCAGGAAAACGAGAGCTGCAAAAAGAAGCAAATTGCTTTTATCCACCAGCCAGCCATAGCCATGCTCGGCAAAATGCAGGAACTTGTCAAGCAAGAAAAGTCCACCGATGACTATCAACGTGATGGCTGTAGCCAAATAAGTATCTTTACGTTCAGCCTGTGCCATGACTATCTTGCGCCAAATTTGTTAATGTGCACTTTCTCCCACTGCAAGCGGTCTTCATCAAAAGGCTTGCGTTCCACAGCCTTATGCCCCACGGCAACAATGGAAAGCACCTGCATCTGCAAAGGAATATCGAGTAACTCACGCACCACCTCATCAGCCGGGACACCTTCGGCCGTATAACGTTCGCGCACCTGCACCCAGCAACTGCCCAGCCCCAGGTCTTCGGCCTGCAACTGCATCATGAGCGAAGCTATTGAAGTATCCTCAATCCACACATCACTTGCCAACGGGTCGCCCAACACAACGATGGCCAACGGAGCACCAGCCAGCAATTCGGCTCCATGTGCCTTGCAACGCGAAAGGCGTTCAAGCGTCTCGCGGTCGTCCACCACGACAAACTGCCAACAATTCGTCCGCTTAGATGAGGGAGACATCAGTGCAGCCTTCAGAAGAAGCACCACTTCGTCTTGTGAAAGTTCTTCTTCCGTAAACTTGCGCGTGCTGCGACGCTTTTTTATCAATTCGCTAAAGCTTTCCATAATTCAAATTATTATCAGTAAACCAAATAATCCTCCACTCATTCGAGGAGTTAATCATGCAAAAATAATCGTTTATTGCCAATCGACCAATAGCCAACTCGAACATAGCCCCCATTGACAGACAGGCAGCCTTTATTTCCAATCGGACAAGCGAAAAAAGCAGGCTTAAAGCTAGCCTTACCGACCTTCCTTTCGGTGCTCGCACGGCCTCCTTTCCGTCCATGAGCGGAAAGGAAGGTTGGCAAGAGCGGAACAGAGGGTAAGGTCGTCTCCAAACAACATATTGATAATTAGCACATTATTTTTAGCATAAAAAACGACAATGAAACAAGCGGAAAAGTATCAGGAAAAAGAACCGCCCAATCTGCAACCCACAAATGTTAAAGTGCAACGGGCAACAATAAAAATGCAACTCAAAAAAACATTCCGAAATTACATTTTTCGTACATTTGAGGCAGGCCAACCAAGAAAAATGCAGTATGTGCGATTTAACCACGCTGCACTGCCAGCAAGGAGGCAAAGAAACAACGGCACACTCTAAAAATACAGGAAGATGGACGTAAAAGAACTACATAGCATTTATGCTTTCGGATACGGGCTATTTATATATTCGCCCAGCATTTTCAACGAATGGGTACACGAAAAAAAATGCCGGGCAAAGAAAATGCTTTCATGCCTTGACAGGCATAATGACCTGTTTTTAGAAATGATTGCCAAAGGCATAGCTTTACCGATTTACCCTATTGCAACTTATCGCTACCCAATCTTTATAGCCCAAGAAGAACCAATCGAAACACCAAGAGAATGGGAAGAAGTATTTTGTCACAAAAGTTGGTTTATAAGAATCGGGACAGACGACAAGCTTTGTGTTTCTTCCTTTGAGTTTTTCAATGCACACAAGGATTTAATCGCCCAAAGCCAATGTGTGTTTACGGACAAAATCTTTGATATAGACAATACCCCACACTTGTTTTACCACTCCGACGAGACACAAATGCCTGAGGGAAATTATCGTTTCGATGTCTGCGGATTAAGGAGGAAACACCCCTACCCGGAGACAGACAAGGAAAACTGGAATCGAAACTATGCTTATCTTTTTGCCTTCCAAAAGGTGGAAAGCGACAACAACGAGAACATAGAACGATGTGACAACGACACCCATGTTTTTGACATCGAACAATTCAATTAAGCCATGAAACATGCAGTTAATATAACAGTGAGCATAAAGGATGTCACCAAGGAGCAAGAAATCGAAATCCCTGATAACTTTCCAGACATTCAAACTCTCTATTCATATCTGAAAGAAAAATGCGATTTACCGAAATTAGGTAAAGGAGAGATATGTATTTGCAGCAAAGACAAAGACAGAAATATAACTCTATTTGTCATTTCTGACACAGGCACAATTCTGTATTCTCCGTTTAAGAATACAAGTATGTTTGCTCCTACGTCCCCTCTTTATCTCTCTTATTGCAGCACTATCGCACGGGCGGAAGAAATATTTCTGTTAAATGAAGGCTCTCACTATTATATGTGGCACGAAGGGTATGAAGATGAATATTCAAAGTATGAAATAAATAAAGAGCAAGAGGCTGAATGGTTGCAAAAACACCGTTTATCTCCCCGAATGCCCTAGTATATAATATAAAAAAAAGAAACACTCGACCATGAATAAAGAAACACTGTTTGAATGCTTTTATGCAAAAGCTGAAAAAGCAATCAGAAAAATCGGGAAACAGCACATGGAGGATATTTACGCCATCTCCTTCTGGAAAGACAACCTTGAAGACGACCCTCGCTGCCCCCTCATCACGATTAGTTATAATACCTTAACCCAAGTAGAAGCAAAAAAGAATAGTGCCAGCAGTTTAATGGAGGCCAAATGGAATTTCGCTTTTTGGCTGCAAAACGAAATCAGCACGATTGGGGGCAATGACAAAAATCTTCGCCTGTATTTCAAAGAAAACAAGTTGTTTTATACCCAACAAGAGTATGCAAAAGCCGAGAAAAATGGAGATGAACAAAAATTGGACAAACAAGACGAACAAATGCAATCGGCCTTTATGGATACTATCATTCTCGTTGTCCAAGCCCTTCACAAAAGAGGAGTAATAAAAGAACAAATAGGCAGAGAAGTTCCTGTCATTATCCACGAATTGGAATATTATGACTTGCCCGTTGATTGGACAGTCCGAAGTAATCCGAAACCGCTGGTTGATGAATTCTTAAAATACTACTATAATGGAGGCTTGTAAAAAAGGGAAAAAGCAATGGATGAACTGATAAACAAACACATGGAATGGGTAACCTCTCATCCTCGGCATGGCTACCTGATAGTGGCCGTCTTGTTGCTGTTTTGGCTATTCGGTGTAATTCGAGGCTGGAAATGGACATACGAGCCGAACACATGGGGACGGCAGCTGATTCAGGAAATATTTGGCAAAACAATGTGTCGCATCTGTACGGGCATACTACTAGTTATTGCTTTGATTTGCGTGGCCTATCTATATTTCACGGCCGAACAATAAACATCCATTCCAAGCACGTGTAAAAACTATGTTTTACAACATAGAGTCGACAAATAATCTCCCCAAAATAAAGTGCATGTCGCAGGAATCGCTTAATTTAGGCATCCGTGAAGTTCTTTTTAAAAGAATAAGACCATGAGACAGAAACACCTTTTACCCCCCCCGCAGGTTTTTAAGCTGTTGAGGACCTGCCATCTCATACGAGACACTTAACTGGAAGCCTTGAGAGTTTTATATTATCACATACTTATTTCTAACACACCTATTTCTTTATGATTAAAAAGAATCCAAATACTGCCGACCTATTGCCCGACGATGTCGACGCCTATCTCCGCACCCAACTGTGCAAGGATATACAATTTGACGAGACATTCGACACGGGCACAACTGTATATTTTCCCAAATGGAAACTCAGCATCACACCCCAACTCAATGAGTTCAAAGATCAGTGGTGCGTAGTCTACCACTATCTTCAAGCCCCTCAATGGGAACGCACATTGTTTGAATGTTCCATCGGCATGTGCACCAACCGAAAAAAGTCTGTAGACACAGCACAGAAAAGCTTCGAATTATGTATGCTGACAGGTGTGCGTGCCATGATGGAGGGAAACGTAGCGGAAACTGTCGACAGCACATTTGCCGGACAGACACACCGCTGGGACGTGTCGCTAAGCAACCTGGTAGTCATGGGCGACGTGGCCGAGGGGATGAACACAGAGGCCACCCATCTTTGGGAAACACTCAAAACGGCTATCATCAAACGTTTGGGAAACCAACGGCTGGCATTCGTGAAAATCTATGGAGCAAAATGCGACGACGACATCACGGCTGAAGTACGCTTCAACGACGTGCCCAGCGCAGAAATGAACAGCCAGCTCCACGACGAAGTGATGAAGTGGAACAACGAAGGCTTCAGTTCCTGCAAACAATTTATCTTCCTGCGCCAACATGAAGACACCCTGCAACCATACCCCTACCGGGAGGAAGAAATCATTAAACGGACCAAAGATGCCATCCGCCTCTTTGCCAAATATGTCAACGACCCGTCGCTCGATTTCGAAGCCTATCATGACGAACTTGTCGCGCTATGCGAAGGCGATAAGTCACTGGCCGAGGAGTTGGAGCTCTACTTGCCCGAACTCTGTGCCGAACAAGCCTTTGACAAACCAAGCTACCCGGAAACCCTCCATCTGAAATGGGAAGACGGCGGACGGGAAACCATTTGCTACCAAGCGCAAATGGCTTCGTATGACGCCATCGGCAAAGGATTGGCACAAGCCTGGGACGAAGACTACTTTACCAATGAAGTCTACCAAGCCCTTGTGAGCATGAGTGCCATCTACAATGTCATCTCCAAAGCTCACGAAGAAGGCAACGACATCAACCAGGAAGGATGTTCCGTCAACTTATGCTACAATGTCGGTCCGGATTTCCAAATAAGATAAAGAGAAAATAAATGTATAACTTTATCAAAAGAACACAACATTTATATGGGATGGGATATTAGCTATCATCCGATATCGGAAACACAAATGCAAGAGTGGTATTTCGATGTACTAGAACATCCAAATCACATTGAAACTGTCATCAAACGGTACGAGCTGGATGACTTCTATGCTGAAAAATATAGGAACACAATGGAAGTGGCACGTTCAACCGAACCCAATGAAATCTTCGACAAGTCACACGGATTCTATCTGGCCGTGGTTCAAGGGTTCTTCAAGAACTACTTCTATACACGCGGCAGTGCGCTCTCGTTCATCGAACAGCCGGCATTCCGCAGCTACTACCGCCAGTGGCAGGAATTCATACCGGCCAGCCTCCTTGCTTGCGAAGTGCACAACCAACTCATCGAGAACTATTGTTCGGGCGTCTTCTTACCTCATGAGGGAGTATGTCGATTGCTGGAAGACTACGAAACCGTGCCCGCCATCCGTAGCGAACTGGATGCCGCGTTTTCACACGGACGCATCCAAGTGTTATTGAAAGCACTTCACGCGGCACAAGCACAAAAAGTCGGCTTGCTGGAAGCCACCGAAGTGGTGGAGCCGAACCCGATGGACTTGAACCGTTCGACCAGCTACTCCAACCTGTACCACTGCGACACCGAGGGGCCTCTTCTATATCAAGAAGCCGCTTTAGAACAACTCCGGGAAGCAGGTATCATTCCCGACAATAACAATTAAACTTCACACTTTTACTTCTAAAAAAACAAATATGAAAGCGAAATATGAAAAACTAGTAGCCCAAATCGAAGACTGGGTGGACAAAGGTGAATACATGAAAATCCTGGAAACTTTGCACGACATTCCACGCGAGGAATACGACACCAACCTGGTGGGCATCCTGGCACGCACATACAACAGCCTGGGACAATATGAGAAGGCTATCCCCCTGCTGCTTTCCATTGAGGAAGAAAGCCAGGACGACACCAACTGGTTCTACCGGCTGGGCAACTCATACTATTACACGGGCCAAATCGAGGAAGCCGAAGACTGCTTCCTGCGTGCAGCCGAGCTTGATCCGGATGATGTCGACACCAAAGAATTCGTCTACCGCTGCCGCCCGTGCTTTGCTGCCCGCGTGGAAGCCTTCTGGCACTGGTTCGAGGCCAATGAAAGCACCCTGAGCAAACTGTGCGAGAACCGCAAAACGATGGAGGATGCAGATGTAGACAGTGGGCTAGCATTCATCGAAAAAGGTTTGTCCATCATCGGCCCGAACCCCAAGTTCAACATCGGGGGCGACCACGAGTTCACCTTCTCTGTCCACGGCGAAGATTACTTGTTCTACTTGTATCCCTACCTCGTCTCACGCATGCCCGATAGCCTGAAAGGGAAATGGAAAGTATATCCCTACAACCGCGGACACGAAGGCACGAACCTCACCTTCCACATGTATGACGAAGATGTCAACTTCTCAGACGTGAAAGTGAAAGCCGAATACGACAGCGACCGCAATGCCGTAGCTCTAGCCTTCTACCATCCGGTATTCAACAAACTGGAAGAAAACCAAGCCTACAATGCTTTCTTTGTAATGGTCGACCTCGCACTGGGCGAAGCCTTCAACTACTTCTACGTTTCCAGTGCCGACATGGCCGACGAGGAACAGGAGGGCATGGTGGCGCTCACCGAGTTGCGCCAACACATCACCAAGCAGGTGGAGGCTTGCGGCAAACAAATCAAGGAATCACCTAAAGAGAACTACACTGCCTATCACTTCGACCCCGACACAGGCAACGAGTTCTACAACGCCCGCTATGACGTAATGAGTGGCACGACCAATTACACGGCATTGGTAAGAGACTATTACCAAGCCGACATGTACCGCTCCATCCAATTGATGGCCTTCGGTGCAAAAGCTGCCTACCTGGGATTCACCTACAACAACCGGGAAGAGGCCCAAGCCATGCTCGACCTGCGCTACGAACTGCAAGAACGCATCGAGAAGGAAATCTTCGGCGAGAGTGAAGGTCATCCCGGTAAGGGATATGTCCTGGGAGGTGCAGCCGGTACGGAATGTATGTACATCGACCTGTTGCTCTTCGACGAGAAAGACTTCATCCGCCGCATGCGCGAACTCGTCAAGGACTACCCCGTGAACATGTTCCTGTCGGACTTCCGCCTGGGAGCCTGGTACACCCTGATACAAGAGCACGACGACAACGAAGTGAGCCACAAATATTTGGTACGCTGCATTCAACGCGACGACCTGTAACCTCTTAGCTGACCAAACTTTATGAAACAAACCGAAGTCAAAAAACAAGAAGAAGAAACATCCCATGCCGGATGTTTTGTCGGATTCGTTCTGCTTTCCTCCCAACAATGGGACAAGCAACAGTTCATCAACGACTTTAAAGCCGACTGGGGAACTGACTTGCCCGACGAAGGCGGAAACGGGGAAGCTTTGGTATTCCATGTGGACGACATGATGCTGGCCGTAGCCATTATGCCCTACCCTGTCCCCTATGGAGAAGCCGAACACTATGCAGCCGCCAACTACTTGTGGCCCGATGCTGTAACCGCAGCCAAAACACATCAGGCACATGTCCTCATCTCCGTCATCGGCCAAGATGCCGACCTGCTGGAACGTGGCAAACTCTTCACCAAAGCTGTCGCATCCTGCCTGAAACAATCTAATGCTACAGCCGTCTACACTGATGGCACAGTGTTCCAACCCGATTTTTACCGAGAAGTCGCCGGATTCATGCGAAATGATGATAAAGCCTTGCCCCTGCTGGATTGGGTATGGTTCGGCGTGTATCATACGGACGAACAGAAAGGTATTTATACGTATGGACTCCGGAAGTTTGGTAAAGAAGAAATTGAAGTATTTGCCGATGCCGATCTCAATGACGTGCGCGACTTCCTGCTCGACATCACATCTTACATATTGGAATGCGACGTAACCTTGCAAGATGGCGAGACCATCGGTTTCTCCGAAGAACAGAAGTTGGGCATCACACTCAGCGATGGCATTGCACTGGATGGACAGACGCTGAAAATCGAATATCCATACGAAGAAAACGACTAAACTGCCATGAAATTCAAACAATTTGAAAAACTGTATGAACAGAAAGAACAAGAATTGCTCGTACTGACCAGCGACGCAAGCGGAGCAGGTTCGGGAACGGCACCTTGCATCGTGGCCACAGTCTACTTCCTGGCATGGGTCGACGTACAAACCGGCGAAGTGCATCCCGGAGAAGGCCGATTGTCATGGCCGGTAAAAAGCGAAGAGGCTAAGACCCGGGCTTTCTTCAGCCGATTCAAAAAGGGTATGATATACCGCATCAAAGGACGTCGCTTACTGATAGGCGATGACACACCCAAAGACAGAACCCTTTCCTACTATAATGACTTCTACGTAACGGAAGTGTTAGAAGAAGGAGCGACACATCCGGCCTTAGAAGCCATCTTGGCCGAATACAGAAAGCCGGTCATCCTAAAAGATGAAATACTCGGCGAACTGGTCTTGAACAAAGACTATAAGATGTTCGAAGGGCAAGCCTGCTGGTTGAATAAAGTAGTATATATTTTCCTTGACGACAAAGACTCATGGATGCAAGCCCAAAATGCCTTAAAGGAACTATGGGCCAACCAACAGAAATGGGACACTGCCATGCGAAAGTTTGCTGCAAAAGAACTAACTTCGCTTGCCAATGACTGGCAAGACGAAGAAGAGCCGGAAGCACCCGACCTCACGGAAGCCGACTTCGCACACCGCATCACCCTGTCGAGCATCAGCATGACTCCCGAAGGAAACTATACAGCCGATTTCGATGATGATGATATGTTCTGGGGACATACGGTGGCTGTATACGGCAGTCTGAAAGAAGGTATACAACAAGCCAACATGGAAGGATAATTCCAGCCTATCGAACAAACCATTCGGCACAGGATGCAGAAAACATAGTTCCAATACTCCTGTGCCGAAGTGATGTTGTTGAACTTTGCCTAGTTTTGCATAATTATGAAAGTAATAGTCCACACTTACAGGAAAAGCCAAGATATTCCTCCAGAAGTAACAGGCAACAATTTATTTCATTCCCGGGAACTGTTTGCTATCTGCGAACGTACCCCAGGCTATACACCTCTATTATTTGTAGCATGGAAAAAGAAAAAACCTGTAGGCAAACTATTGGGCATTATTCGGAAAAGTGTACGTCATTTCCCCCCTTCCTTCATCAAGCGTTGCGAAGTCTATGGGACTGGAGAATATGCTCCAGAAGAAAATAAAGAATTGCTATTCAAACTCCTGCTGGACGAACTGACACGCTCGGCAATCGACCTGTGTTTCCTCATCGAATTCCGTAACTTGGCTAATCCCCTTTTCGCTTACCGTCATTTCAGAAAAAACAAATATTTCCCAATGAATTGGCTTCGCATCCACAATTCACTGCATGCCCGCCCCCCATTGGAACGCATGAGCGCCTCACGCCGACGACAAATTAAGCGTGGACTCGAAAACGGCGCTTCCATCCATGTGGCACAAACAACAGAAGAAGTGCGTGAATTCTTTAAACTAATGAAGAAATACTATGCTTCCAAGGTACGCAAACATTTTCCTGGCATGAATTTCTTCCTCCAACTCGTACGTGAATATCCGGACAAAGAGATTGCTCGTATACATATAATAAGGTATAAGGAAAAAATCATCGGAGGCTCCATCTGTGCATTTTCTGATGGTAACGCCTACCTTTGGTTCTCGGCAGGGTTGCGCAAAAGTTATCCACTACAATATCCCGGCGTACTTGCTGTATGGGCCGCTATCGACTATGCCTACAAACATAACTACAAGCACATCGAATTCATGGATGTCGGATTACCCTTTAAACAATATGGCTATCGAAACTTCATCTTGCGATTCGGTGGAATTCAGTATGGCACAAGACGCTGGTTTCGATTCCGCTGGAACTGGCTTAACAAACTCATCACGCAATTTTATATCTGACACCTGTCAATAGCCAAAATTAAAGTTTGTGTACCTATTATGCTCTAACCACCAACGAGATCTATGATTTTTATGAAAAGCATATTTGCAGACATAAAATAGTACAACAAAAAACTACAGACCTACTTAAAACTACTAATCAAGACTATCATCCTTGTCAAGAAGCACAAACAAATAGAAAGGAAAAACAGCTTTCTTTCCTCACTCAAAAGGAACAATTATATCATTTTGTTTGGATTAAATGCTATTACCAACGGCCTACAACATTTTTTCACTACAAAATAATTGCGGAAATATTTCTTTATTCAGCCAAAAACACTACTTTTATGCCAATTTAAGAACCAATAGTATTTAACTAAAACGAAGAATCATGAAAATCTCACACATTGAGCATTTAGGAATTGCTGTCAAAAGCATAGAAGAGGCTCTCCCTTATTATGAAAACGTATTAGGGTTGAAATGCTATAATATCGAGACAGTGGAAGATCAAAAGGTAAAAACTGCCTTTTTGATGGTGGGTGACACTAAAATCGAGCTGCTAGAACCAACATCACCCGACAGCACTATTGCCAAATTCCTTGAAAACAGAGGCGCCGGCGTACATCATGTGGCATTCGCCATCGAAGACGGTGTAGCCAATGCTTTGGCCGAAGCAGAAGGAAAAGGCATCCGCCTCATCGATAAAGCTCCACGCAAAGGTGCAGAAAGCTTGAACATCGCATTCTTACATCCGAAATCTACCCTCGGAGTTTTGACAGAATTATGTGAGAAATAAGTAACAGAAACCTTAATTAATCAATCCGGACAGAATTCATATTGTTATGAGTAAACAATTAGAAAGAATCAAAGAGCTCGTTGAACTCCGTGCTCAAGCTCGTTTAGGTGGCGGCGAAAAAGCCATCGGCAAACAACACGACAAAGGTAAATACACTGCACGCGAACGCATCGACATGTTGCTGGACAAAGGCAGCTTCGAAGAATTAGATATGTTCGTACGCCACAGATGTACCAACTTCGGCCAAGAAAAGAAATCATTTGCAGGAGATGGCGTCGTAACTGGTTATGGTACTATTGAAGGACGTTTGGTGTATGTATTTGCACAAGACTTCACAGTTTTCGGCGGCTCATTATCGGAAACCATGGCCCAAAAGATTTGTAAAGTGATGGACCTTGCCATGAAGATGGGTGCTCCAGTTATCGGCATCAACGACTCAGGAGGTGCACGCATCCAAGAAGGTATCAACGCACTAGCCGGTTATGCAGAAATCTTCCAACGCAACATCCTTGCATCCGGCGTTATTCCACAAATCTCCGGCATCTTTGGCCCATGCGCCGGAGGTGCTGTATATTCTCCAGCTTTGACAGACTTCACTTTGATGATGGAAGGCACTTCATATATGTTCCTCACCGGCCCGAAGGTTGTGAAAACGGTAACAGGAGAAGATGTATCTCAAGAAGATCTTGGTGGTGCCAGCGTACACTCAACCAAATCCGGTGTAACACACTTCACTGCAACTACTGAAGAAGAAGGTTTAGCCTTAATTCGCAAGTTGCTCAGCTATATTCCTCAAAACAATATGGAAGAAGCTCCTTATGTGGAATGCACTGATCCCATCGACCGCATGGAAGATTCGCTCAACGAAATCATCCCCGACAACCCGAACAAGGCATACGACATGTATGAAGTTATCAGTGCCATCGTAGATAATGGCGAATTTCTGGAAGTGCAAAAACATTATGCAACCAACATTATTATCGGTTTTGCACGCTTCAACGGACAGTCTGTGGGCATCGTAGCCAACCAACCATGCCGCTACGCCGGTGTGTTAGACTGCAACGCTTCTCGTAAAGGTGCACGTTTCGTTCGCTTCTGTGACGCATTCAATATTCCTATCGTATCATTGGTAGACGTTCCGGGATTCCTCCCCGGCACAGGACAAGAGTATAATGGTGTTATCCTCCACGGAGCTAAACTGCTCTACGCCTATGGAGAAGCCACCGTGCCTAAAGTTACAGTGACACTGCGTAAATCATACGGTGGTTCTCACATCGTAATGAGCTGCAAACAACTCCGCGGTGACATGAACTATGCATGGCCATCTGCCGAAATCGCTGTAATGGGTGGTGCAGGTGCAGTCGAAGTACTCTACGCCAAAGAAGCCAAGGAAGCAGAAGACCCGAAGGCGTTTATGGCAGAGAAAGAAGCAGAATACACGAAGCTCTTTGCAAATCCATACAACGCAGCTAAATACGGTTATATCGACGATGTAATCGAACCGCGCAACACACGTTTCCGCATCATCCGTGCGTTGGCCCAGCTCCAAACTAAGAGAGTGACCAATCCGGCAAAAAAACACGGAAATATACCTTTGTAATTCTTTTAAATACACAAAAACATGCTCCAGATGAATCACTGCAAAAAAATCCTTGGAGGATTATTCCTTATCTTGGGACTGGTTTCATGCAACCATTATGACAGCACAACAAAAATGCTACTCAATGAAGTGCTGACAAACAACGCGACCAACTTTCAAGATGATTATGGTATTCACAGTGCATGGATTGAGGTATTTAACAAGTCATACAATAGCGTCGACCTGGCCGGTTACTTCTTAAAAGTTAGTAACCAGCCGGGCGACACTATTTCTTACATCGTTCCGAAAGGAGACGTACAAACCCTTGTTCCACCTCGGCAACATGCCCTCTTCTGGGCCGATGCCAAGCCCAACCGGGGTACATTTCACACCAACTTCACACTTAACAGCGGACAACCATGTTGGATAGGTCTTTATGACTCGGGCAACAGGCTGCTGGATGAAATCATCGTCCCAGCTTTAAATACGGACGAGTCATACGCTCGTGTCCAGGATGCTTCAGAAGAATGGGAAGTGAAAAGTGGCAGTGCAACAAAGTACGTCACTCCGAACACAAACAATCAGACTATTGAGAAAAACGAAAAAGTGGAAAAGTTTGAACAACACGACAGCAACGGAGTGGGCATGTCGCTCACAGCCATGCTGGTTGTATTTACCGGACTTATTCTCCTCTATATCGTTTTCCGTATCCTTGGTAAAGCTATTTTTGCAAAAAGCGAACCCGCTAAACAATCTGTAAATATGAAACAAGAAGAAACTACGAATAAAACAGCAGAACCAAACAACGAAGTGTTTGCAGCTATTGCCATGGCTCTCCACGAAGAATTTGGTGGTGTGCATGATATCGAATCCAACATATTGACTATCCGCCGTGTTCACACTCCGTGGAGCGCCAAATATGATGCATTACGTGTCATCCCGAGAAAGAAATAACAGACAACTCATTTTAACCCTTTTCTTAGAACTATAGAATTATGAAAGAATACAAATATACCATCAACGGTAAAGAATACAAAGTCACCATCGGTGAAGTCAAAGGCAACATTGCCAATGTCGAAGTTAACGGTCAAACCTACAACGTAGAAATGGAGAAAAAAGAAGAAGCTCCGAAACCTGTTGTACGCCCAGTTGTTAAACCTGCCGCACCAGCCCCCAAACCTGCTGCTGCCGAACCACAGGCTGCCGCCCCCGCTGCAAACAAAGCTAGCGGTAGAGGTGTGAAGTCTCCGCTTCCGGGTGTCATCATCGACATCAAAGTACAAGTCGGTGACCAAGTAAAAAAAGGACAAACCGTGGTGATCCTTGAAGCCATGAAAATGGAAAACAATATCAACGCCGACCAAGACGGCACAATCACTGCCATCAACGTGAAACAAGGCGATTCTGTATTGGAAGGAACAGACCTTGTCATGATCGGATAAAAAAAGACGAACTAGCCTATGGGAGAATTTGTTTCATTCATCGCTAACAATCTGGCAGATTTCTGGACCTATACCGGCTTTTGCAACGCAACTCCGGGACATCTGGTCATGATTCTGGTGGGACTCTTCTTCATCTACCTGGCCATATCGAAAGAGTTTGAACCGATGTTGCTCATCCCTATCGGATTCGGCATCCTCATCGGCAACATTCCTTTCAATATCGAAGCAGGACTGAAGGTGGGTATCTATGAGGAAGGGTCTGTATTGAACATTCTCTACCAAGGTGTCACGTCCGGATGGTATCCGCCACTTATCTTTTTGGGAATTGGAGCCATGACCGATTTCTCAGCCCTGATTTCCAATCCGAAGTTGTTGCTTATCGGAGCGGCTGCACAGTTTGGCATATTCGGCGCATACATGATTGCGCTTGAGATGGGCTTCAATCCGATGCAAGCCGGCGCCATTGGCATCATTGGAGGTGCCGACGGGCCGACAGCCATCTTCCTATCGTCCAAGCTTGCGCCTAACTTAATGGGAGCCATAGCGGTTTCAGCATATTCATACATGGCGCTGGTGCCGGTCATCCAGCCTCCCATCATGCGTCTGCTCACCACGAAAAAAGAGCGCGTCATGCGCATGGCTCCCCCACGGAAAGTGTCACACACGGAAAAAGTGATGTTCCCCATCATCGGGCTCTTGCTCACGTGTTTCCTTGTTCCGTCGGGACTACCTCTGCTAGGTATGCTGTTCTTTGGAAACCTGCTGAAGGAAAGCGGCGTCACCCGCCGTCTGGCAGAAACAGCCCGCGGACCGCTGATTGACACCATCACCATGTTGTTAGGACTGACTGTCGGCGCCTCGACCCAGGCATCTGAATTCCTCACCTGGGACTCCATCAAAATCTTCATGCTAGGTGCCTTGTCGTTCATCATCGCAACAGCATCGGGCGTATTGTTCGTGAAGATTTTCAACATCTTCTTACCTAAACACAAACGCATCAATCCGCTCATCGGCAATGCCGGTGTTTCGGCCGTGCCCGACTCAGCCCGCATCTCACAGATTCTCGGTTTGGAATACGACCCGACCAATTATCTGCTGATGCATGCAATGGGTCCCAACGTTGCCGGAGTGATCGGCTCGGCAGTAGCAGCCGGTATCCTGCTCGGATTCTTAATGTAAAAACAACTTCAATAACAAAATAAACGCAACGTTCTGAAGGAATCATCCAACAGGACGTTGCGTTATTGTTTTCTAACGCTCTGTCTCGACAAAGGCTATTTCACAATATGATTGTCCGCATCGGGGAAAGCCACCTTGGGCCTGAAAGTCTTTGCTTCTTCAAAATCCATGAGTGCGTAAGACATAATAATCACAATATCACCCACCTGGACCTTACGGGCTGCTGCACCATTCAAACAGATGCACCCCGACCCTCTCTCACCTTTGATGACGTAAGTTTCAAAACGCTCACCATTATTGTTATCCACAATCGCAACTTTCTCGCCTGCAATCAAGTTCACTTCGTCCATCAGATCCTCATCAATCGTGATGCTTCCCATATAATTCAAATTGGCTTCAGTGACCCGCACACAATGAAGTTTTGATTTCAACACTTCAATCATCATACTTATCTGGCTCCTTCTTTATATTTAATATTATCTATCAAACGCACTTCGCCGCAATACACTGTGATGCAGCCCACAATGTAGTCTGTCTCGTCCCAAGAAGACACAGCCTGCAATGTACGGCCATCCACAATCTCAAAATATTCAAGCTGCAAACCACCTGTCGACGCAATGCTGTTCTCAACAAATTGTTTCGTTTCGGCCAGCGTATGTTCCTTGGCATAATCCAAACTCTGGAAAAGTGCACGCGAGATGCCCAACGCCGAAGCACGTTCTCCATCCGAAAGACGTGCATTCCGGCTGCTCAAAGCCAGTCCGTCAGCCTCGCGTACAATAGGACACCCGACAATTTGCAGCGGATAGTGCATCTGGCGCACCATTTCGCGGATAATGGCAAGTTGCTGGAAATCTTTTTCCCCAAAATAAGCCCGGTCAGGCTTCACGGCTTCAAACAACTTGCTCACAATCTGGCAAACACCATTGAAATGTCCCGGGCGATGGATGCCCTCCATCACCGTGTCGAGCGGAGCATAGCTGAAATGACGAGTGTCCGGCTCCGGATACATCTCTTCGACCGAAGGAGCAAACACAAACGTGGCCCCCACGCCTTCCAAAAGCCGGCAATCGGCCTCAAGCGTACGAGGATATTTCAACAAATCGTTTTTGTCATTAAACTGTGTGGGGTTTACAAAAACGCTCACTACGGCGACATCGTTTTCGGCCACGCAACGTTTCACCAAAGAAGCATGACCGGCATGCAAGGCCCCCATCGTAGGAACCAAGCCAATCGTCTTACCCTGCGCCCTCAATTCACCAAGCGCAGCCTGCAACTCTTTAACTGTTTGTATTAGTTTCATTTCTAAATTATTAGCTTTATTGGCTTCAGATTTGTAAATCGCCGCAAAATTACATTGATTTGGTTAATTGGCAATATAAAACGATTCATATTTTCCCGCATTTTAACACTAAGGAAATTTCTGCCCACCACACAGACACATGGACATAAAGCCAAATTCCTCCGCCCGCGGCCTTTACATTCCCCACACAAACCGGCGTTCCAGGCCCTCCACCCTTAGCTTCCTTTCCGCCCGCGGCTACCCTCCTTTCCGCTCTTCCCTAGCTTCCTTTCCGTCCACGCCTACCCTCCTTTCCGCCCAGACATCGGCTTCTAACAGACACACAGCCCCGTTCCATACCCACTGCGAGCTATCGAAAAAGCTACATTTTGCCTTAAAAAAGAATAATTATAACAGCCACATCACGTTTATCACCTATATTTTTTCTAACTTTGCAGAAAGATTTATGACAAAGAGAAATAACATGAAGGCTAAAAAAGTTTTATTTATCACTCAAGAAATCACCCCATACGTACCTAAATCTCCGTCAGCCATAACCGGCAGGGAATTGCCGCAATACATCCAGGAAAAAGGCCATGAAATCAGAACCTTCATGCCTAAATGGGGGATTATAAATGAGAGAAGAAACCAACTGCACGAAGTTATCCGCCTTTCAGGCATGAATCTAATCATCGACGACACAGATCATCCGTTGATAATCAAAGTCGCATCCATCCAGTCGGCACGCATGCAGGTCTACTTCATCGACAATGACGATTATTTCCTCCACAGACAGATGGTGACAGATGAAGAAGGAAATGAATATGAAGACAATGACGAACGTGCCATATTCTACGCCCGCGGCGTATTGGAAACCGTAAAAAAACTCCGGTGGTGTCCGGAAGTAATCCACTGCCACGACTGGATTAGCACCTTCGTAGCTCTATATATCAAGAAGGCCTACAACGACGAGCCTTCATTCCGCGACTCAAAAGTCGTCTATTCAAGCTACGGGAACGGCTTCCAACGCCCACTTGAGCCCGGACTGGGAGCACGTGCGATGCTGAAAGGATTGGAACAAAAAGACCTCGACCTGCTCAACAACACAAAAACCTGCTTGGACATGGAAAAACTGGCCATCGCATATTCCGACGGCTTCATCATGCACAGCGAGAACTGCAACCCGGAACTTGCCGAATATGCAAAAAGCCTGAACATCCCGGTTTTGCCCTACCAAGCCGACGATGCTGCATTCAAAGAGGCATGCAACATCTTCTACGATGAGGTGTGGAGCGCAGGAAAAGAATAAAAAAACATGCTTACAAAACTGCTAGAGAACAACTGACTATGAAAATCAGTAGCATTATGCACAGGGCGCTCATCCCCTCCCTGTTCTTATTCGCCGCATGCGACGACAACACCTCCAACTTAGGGGTGGAAGTGATGCCCGACGGCGATTTTACAATCAGCACACAGACCAATTACCCCGTGGAGATAACCTCCCTCCCGGTGGAGAAAATCTTGGCACGCAGTTCGACCGCCTATTTGGGAAAGTTTACCGACCCATATACCAACACCGTGTTTGAATCGGACTTTCTGACACAGTTTTACTGTCCGGAGAATTTCAGATTCCCGGAAAAAGAGTTGTTGAAAGACCCTAACAACCCCGAAGCAAAATCTGTGGAACTGAACCTGTACTATTCCACCTACTTCGGTGATTCCTTGGCAGCCCAGAAACTGGCCGTCCACGAACTGACCCAAGTGCTTGAGGCTGATGAATACTATTATACAAACTTAGACCCAACGCAGTATTACGACACGACGCAGCCTCCTTTGCAGGAGCAAACCTATACGGCCATCGACATGGTTCATGGCGACTCGATATACAGCACCCATGGGGTACACATGCTCACCATCCCCCTGCCGAAGAGTTTCGGCGACCGCCTTGTGAAAGCCTACTACGAGAATCCAGAACATTTCCAAAACTCGGAAGATTTCATACGCAACGTGTTTAAAGGTTTTTACCTGAAACACACACAGGGCGACGGCTCAGTGCTCAACATCAACTATGTCTATCTCGACATCTATTTCGACTACAAAGTGCAAAGCTCCAGCGGGAATGTAGATTCGCTGGTGACGGCTTTCACCCAATTTATAGCAACCCCCGAAGTGGTACAGGAAAACCGTTTTGAGATGGGCAACATCAACGAACTCTTGGAGAAAGGGAAAGCGGAAAACGTGGCCTACGTGCTGACTCCGGCCGGCATATTCCCCGAGGTCCCCCTGCCGATTGAAGACATTTCGCTCAACGACACCATCAACTCGGCCCTGCTGACCATCAACAGGAAAAACAATCTCAATGAATCCAAATACCGGATGGGCATGCCCCAAGAACTCCTGATGGTGCGGAAGTGCGATTTGGAATCCTTCTTTGAAGACCAGAAAGTACCGGACAACCAATCGTCTTACATAGCGTCGTTGTCTAACGGACAATACACGTATTCCAACATCACCCACCTGGTGAACACACTGCGCCGCCAACGGAGGGACAACCCTGACTATGACAACGACCCTGATTGGAACAAAGTGGTGCTGGTGCCCATTACGGAAGTGACCCAGACCATCAACCAGTCGGAAGTCATCGTACGCGTGTTGCACGATTTGGGGCTGAACTTTCTGAAACTTGAAAAAGACGACGTCCAACTCAGCGTCATCTACAGCCGCTACCAAGACGCACAATAAAATCTTTATACAGACCATCACAGCGCGGGCAAACCGGACACCATTCCCAGCAATGGCAAGCGGTTTGCCCGCGCTTTTCTGTATAAAAGTAGGCCCGAATCTATGGTAACACAAAGGCTTTTCCTAAATTTGCAAACAAACATAAATATTATCTCCAAAAATCATGAATAAGACGCATATTGCAATGATGTCGGCGGCGATGCTATTAGCGTCGTGCACGGCAAACAATGGGAACCAGGAAAATAGCGATTCGACGGTCATCGGCCGCCAAGAAATCACCATCAACGACGGCCGGCTCAGTCCTGAAGCACTCTGGGCCATGGGCCGTATCGGCAGTACGGCCGTTTCGCCTGACGCACAAAAGGTGGCCTATACCGTGTCCTACTACAGCGTTCCTGAAAACAAAAGCCACAACGTCATCTACCTGATGAATGCCGACGGCACAAGCAACACCCTGCTCACTCAAGGAGCCGGCAATGAAGGCGAACCGTGCTGGATAAAAAATGGCAGCAAACTGGCCTACTTGAGCGCAGCTAACGGGAAAAACGAAGTGTGGGAAATGAACCCGGACGGCAGCGGCCGCAAAGTCATCGCGTCGTATGAAGGCGGCGACATCGAGGGCTTCTCATTCTCGCCCGACGGGAAAAAACTGCTTTTCATTGCCCAAGTGAAATATGGCCAGACGACGGCCGACCTCTATCCCGACCTGCCCCTGGCATCGGGGCGCATCGTCACCGACCTCATGTATAAGCATTGGGACGAATGGGTGGGCAGCATTCCTCATCCGTTTGTGGCCGACTTTGACGGGCAAGCCATCAGCAACGTGACCGACATTCTCGAAAATGAGCCTTACGAATCGCCCATGAAACCCTTCGGTGGCATTGAACAGCTCGCATGGAGTCCAGATTCAAAAACCATCGCCTACACATGCCGCAAAAAAACAGGCAAGGATTATGCCTTGTCGACCGACTCAGACATATACCTATATAATGTAGAAAGTAAGCAGACGGCCAATTTGTGTAAAGAAGAAGGCAATCCTGACCAAAACCTCGGTTACGACACCAATCCGCAATTCTCTCCCGATGGCAAATACATAGCATGGCAAAGCATGGCTCGCGATGGCTATGAAAGCGACCGCAACCGCTTGTGTGTCTACAATCTGGCAGACAAAACAAAAACTTATGTCACCGAAAGTTTTGACTCTGGTGTAGACTCCTATTGCTGGAACAACGACTCACAATCACTCTATTTTACAGGCGTATGGCATGCCACAAAAATGGTCTATCGCACCACTCTTGCCGGACAAGTGGAAAAACTCACCGACGGTGTGTTCGACTATGACGGTGTGAGCCTGTTAGGCGACCGCATCCTTTGCAAGCGCCACTCTATGAGCGCTCCTGACGACCTTTATGCCGTCAACCCTGCCGACGGGCAAGTGGCACAGCTCACGACTGAAAACAAACACATCCTCGACCAAATCGAAATGGGCCGTGTGGAAGAACGCTGGATGAAAACTACCGACGGCAAGGACATGCTCGTTTGGATTATCTATCCGCCAAAGTTCGATCCGTCGAAAAAATACCCTACCCTGCTCTATTGTGAAGGAGGCCCACAAAGTCCTGTCAGCCAATTCTGGTCGTTCCGCTGGAATTTCCAAATCATGGCAGCCAACGATTATATTATCGTTGCCCCCAACCGCCGCGGCTTGCCCGGCTTCGGCTCTGAATGGCTCGAAGAAATCAGCGGCGACTACGGAGGCCAGTGCATGAAAGACTACCTCACGGCCATTGACACGTTCTCGAAAGAAGCCTTTGTAGACACAGACCACTTAGGATGCGTAGGTGCCAGCTTTGGCGGCTTCTCCGTCTACTGGCTCGCCGGACATCACAACAAGCGCTTCAAGGCCTTTATTGCCCACGACGGCATTTTCAACATCGAGCAACAATACCTCGAAACTGAGGAGATGTGGTTTGCCAACTGGGATATGGGCGGTGCTTACTGGGATAAAAACAACGTCATTGCACAACGCACTTTTGCCAATTCTCCCCATAAATTTGTCGATAAGTGGGACACCCCTATTCTTTGCATCCATGGCGAAAAAGATTACCGCATCCTGGCTTCGCAAGGCATGTCGGCCTTCAATGCCGCCGTGTTGCGTGGTATTCCGGCCGAACTTCTTATTTACCCAGATGAAAACCATTGGGTGTTGAAGCCTCAAAACGGCATCTTATGGCAACGCACTTTCTTTTCGTGGTTGGACAAATGGCTAAAACCCGGAACGAATAAGTAATAAGAAAACAGCAAGACATAAAAAGAAGGGTGCACCGAATTCATAAATATGATTTCGATGCACCCTTCTTTTTCTTCTGCCTATCTATTATTAAAATAGCACTACCCCATTCATTATTAATTTTCTATAACAAAAAAGGAGTCACGAACAAATATCGCAACTCCTTTAATGCTGGGCTACCTGGATTCGAACCAAGAATGACAGGACCAGAATCTGTAGTGTTACCATTACACCATAGCCCATTGTTTTTGTTTGACGATGCAAAGATACAACTTTTTTCAAACATACAAATGCTTGAGCACACTTTTTTCAAAAAAATACAAAATCAAAGCATATTTAGTCTCCGCACCTTTAGCAATTTCACAAATCCGTGTATCTTTGTAAATCATATATCAAAATACATAGATTACCCAAACTAAAAGTAGCTATTTTTTCAGAATGAACGAATTACTAGAAACTATAACGAAAGGAATTCAAGAAAAGAAAGGAAAAAACATCGTTATTGCCAATTTAACTAATATTGGAGACACTATTTGCGACTATTTTGTTATTTGCCAAGGAAATTCTCCCAGCCAGATACAAGCAATTACCGATTCCATATATGAAACTGTACACAAAGAGACTCATGAAAAACCAGCAAATATATGTGGATTGGAAAACTGCCAATGGGTGGCAATGGATTATTCCAACATCATTGTGCATATATTCCTACCTGAGCCTCGCCAGTTTTATGACCTGGAACATCTTTGGGAAGATGCACAGCTAACCACTTTATCAGACATAGACTAGGACTTGAATATGAATACAAACAACAATCGAAAACCCGGTGGTGTAGCCCCTAAATTTAACTTGAATTGGTTCTACGCCCTCATTTTAGTGATACTCGGTATCTTATATATAACCAACCAAGATGGTGGAATCAAAAAAGAAATCAATTACACCGAGTTTAGGACTTATGTGGAAAAAGGATACGTCAACAAGATCGTTGCCTACAATGACAATTCCTTGGACGTTTACATCAAACCAGAGTTCGCTCCAGAAGTTCTCAAAACCGATGCAACAAACATAGGCCGGAGTCCTATGGTCACGACGCGTATCGGCTCGACACAAAGTCTGGAAGATTTCCTGAAAGAAGCCAAAACAGCACATCCGGAACTGAAAGACATTGTACTTGATTACCAGGAGAAGAACAACATGATGTTGTCCATTTTCCTCAATTTACTGCCATTCATCCTAATTATTGCCATCTGGATGTTCTTCATGCGCCGTATGGGAACAGGCGCCAACGGTGGCTCTGGTGTATTTAATGTAGGAAAATCCAAAGCACAACTCTTTGAGAAAGGAAGCGCCAACCGCGTGACTTTTAAAGATGTTGCCGGACAAGCTGAAGCCAAACAGGAAGTGCAGGAAATCGTAGACTTCCTGAAGAAACCGCAGAAATATACCGAATTGGGTGGCAAAATTCCTAAGGGTGCATTGCTGGTAGGCCCTCCGGGAACTGGCAAGACATTGCTAGCAAAAGCCGTTGCAGGCGAGGCCGACGTCCCGTTCTTCTCCATTTCAGGTTCTGACTTTGTGGAAATGTTCGTAGGCGTCGGAGCTTCCCGCGTACGCGACCTTTTCCGCCAAGCTAAAGAAAAATCACCTTGCATTATCTTCATTGACGAAATCGACGCTGTGGGCCGTGCACGCGGAAAGAACCCCTCAATGGGTGGTAATGACGAACGCGAAAACACATTAAACCAGTTGCTGACAGAAATGGACGGCTTTGGTTCCAATAGTGGTGTTATCATCTTGGCTGCTACCAACCGTGTAGACATCTTGGACAAAGCCCTACTACGCGCAGGACGTTTTGACAGACAAATACACGTGGACCTCCCCGATTTGAACGAACGAAAAGAAGTTTTCGGCGTACACCTTCGCCCCATCAAAATAGATAAAAGTGTGGACGTAGACCTTCTGGCACGACAAACGCCGGGATTTTCCGGAGCTGACATCGCCAATGTGTGCAACGAAGCAGCTCTAATTGCTGCCCGACACAACAAAAGCGTAGTGACTAAAGACGATTTTCTGGCTGCTGTCGATCGCATCGTAGGAGGTTTGGAAAAGAAGACCAAGGTGATGACACAAAACGAAAAACGCACCATTGCCCTCCACGAAGCTGGCCACGCCACCTTGTCATGGTTCTTGGAACATGCAAATCCGCTCATCAAAGTAACTATCGTACCCCGCGGACGAGCCCTAGGCGCTGCATGGTATCTACCGGAAGAACGCCAAATCACGACCAAAGAACAAATGCTCGACGAAATGTGTGCCCTTTTAGGCGGACGAGCTGCCGAACAACTATTTGTCGGCCATATTTCTACCGGCGCAATGAACGATTTGGAACGCGTCACCAAGCAGGCTTATGGCATGATTGCTTATGCCGGCATGAGCGACCGTCTGCCCAACTTGTGCTATTACAACAATGACGAATATGCCTTTAACAAACCTTATAGTGACAGTACGGCACAACTCATTGACGAAGAAGTAAAGCGGATGGTATCCGAACAGTATGAACGTGCCAAAGCCATCCTGTCTGAACACAAGGAGGGACACAACCGGTTGGCCAACTTACTGATGGAACGTGAAGTCATCTTTGCAGAAGATGTGGAAGAAATATTCGGCAAACGCCCGTGGGCATCACGGTCGGAAGAAATTCTGGCTGATTCCCCGCAAACCGAACAGTCTGAAACTGAAGGACAGTCTGAGGAAAACTCTCATCCGACAGAAACTGAGCAACCGCGGAAAGACGGAGAAACAGCCATTGACAAAAAAATAGCAGACGGAGAAGCTGAAGAAATAAAAGAATAACCTCAAAAAAAGCAGATAAAGTGAAGAATTTCATACAAAGAGCCATCACGGGCATACTGTTTGTTGCCATACTTGTGGGAGGCATATTGTATAGTCCTCTCACGTTCGGACTGTTGTTCGTACTCATCACAGCACTTTCAGTATGGGAGTTTGCTCACTTGGTCAATCGGCGAGAAGATATTGCCATCAACCCGGTCATCACAACATTGGGGGGCGTCTATCTGTTTCTCTCCATTTTCTGCTATTGCACAGAAGCAACCGACGCACGTATCTTCATCCCCTATCTGCTGGTTCTCATCTACCTGTTTGTCAGTGAACTCTATCTGAAACAGAAAAGTCCAATGAACAACTGGGCCTATTCCCTTATGAGTCAATTCTATGTGGCCTTACCCTTTGCGTTGCTTTGCGTGTTAGCTTTCCATCGCAACACTGTGGTAAGCGACAGCTCGCCCATTAGTTTCAATGCCATTCTGCCGCTTTCTGTCTTCATATTCAACTGGAGCAACGACACAGGAGCCTATTGCACAGGGATGCTTTTCGGGCGTCATCGGCTTTTTGAACGCATTTCTCCCAAAAAATCATGGGAAGGGTCCATCGGCGGAGGCATCATCTGTGTTATCGTTTCACTCATCATGGCCCACTTTTTCCCCTTCCTCACCACCTTGCAATGGGTCGGTTTTTCCCTAACCGTCGTAGTGTTTGGCACATGGGGCGACTTGGTAGAATCTTTGCTGAAACGCCAACTAGGCATCAAAGACTCCGGCAACATCTTGCCCGGACACGGTGGAATGCTCGACCGCTTTGACAGCACCTTGCTGGCCGTACCTGCCGTAGTGCTCTACCTCTACACCATCAGTCTATTCTAATCATAAAAGAATAAAAGTCTCACAATACATAACGGATGAAGCAGACACATTCCATCAAATGTTCGCTTCATCCGTTACATGTTTATATGCACACCAATTGCACACCCAATCCCCCCACAAAGACCATTACAGCCTGACTCCAAAGTTTCCCATACGCCATAAACAATACCCAATAAATGTTAACCCTTAGATTATTTTCCACTAGAAATTATTTATAACCAAATCTATCATTTATATTTGCATAAGTTTCTAACGGAAAATAATTACACTATGCAAGCAAATAAAAATATGAAAATCATTATTGTGGGAGGAGTAGCCGGAGGAGCAACAGCTGCGGCACGAATCCGCCGAAATACAGAAAATGCAGAAATCATCCTGTTTGAGAAAGGTGCATATATTTCGTATGCCAACTGCGGTTTACCTTATTATATAGGTGGAATCATCGAAGAGCGGGAAAAACTTTTCGTGCAAACTCCCGAAGCGTTCGGAAAACGTTTCAACATCGACGTGCGCACGCTTTCGGAAGTGACAGCCATTGACCTGAAACAAAAAGAAGTGACCGTGCAGACTGCAAGCGGAAACATTTATAAAGAGCGTTATGACAAGCTATTACTCTCACCGGGAGCATCGCCCGTACGCCCGCCATTGAAAGGGATTGAATCGGAAGGCATTTTCACGCTCCGAAACGTAAACGACACAGACCACATCAAACAATACTTAAACGAAAAACAGGTGAAACGTGCCATCGTTGTAGGAGGAGGCTTCATCGGCCTGGAAATGGCAGAAAACCTGACTCACGCCGGAGTGGACGTGTCGGTGGTGGAAATGGCAGACCAAGTAATGAGCCCTATCGACTACTCGATGGCTTCGCTGGTCCACGAGCATTTACAACAAAAAGGAATAAAACTCTATTTGAATCAAGTCGTAGACAGTTTTGAACAAACCGAATCGGGACTCAACGTAGCGCTCAAATCAGGCATCCATTTGCAAGTGGACATGGTGATACTCTCCATCGGTGTACGTGCCGAAACACGGCTGGCTTCGGAAAGCGGACTGAAACTTGGCGAAATGAAAGGCATCTACGTAAACGAATATTTGCAAACCTCGGACAAGGACGTATATGCCGTGGGCGATGCCATCGAGTTCCCGCACCCGCTCACAGGCAAACCGTGGCTGAACTTCCTTGCCGGACCGGCCAACCGCCAGGCACGCATCGTGGCAGACAACATGGTCTTTGGGAACCAAGTGAAATATGAAGGCTCAATCGGCACATCCATTGCCAAGGTATTCGATTTCACAGTAGCCTCAACCGGACTGCCGGCCAAGCGACTGAAGCAAATGGGCATCCCCTATCTCTCATCTACAACACATCCGGCGTCTCACGCAGGCTACTATCCGAACGCCCTGCAAATGAGCATAAAAATCACGTTCTCGTCAGAAGACGGGCGGCTCTACGGAGCACAAATCGTGGGGTGCGACGGAGTGGACAAACGCATCGACGAGTTTGCATGGACCATCAAACAAGGCGGAACAGTGTACGATTTGACCCGCCTGGAACATGCCTACGCGCCTCCCTTCTCTTCGGCCAAAGACCCTGTCGCCATAGCAGGCTATGTGGCCGGAAACATATTGAGCGGAAAAATGTCGCCTCTCTACTGGCGCGAGTTGAAAGATGCCGACCTGAGCCAAACGACCTTAATCGATGTGCGCACCACCGACGAATTTGAACTCGGCGCCATCAAAGGAGCTGTCAACTTCCCGCTCGACGAATTACGGGAACACCTGAACGAAATTCCCCGTGACAAACCCATTTGGGTGTATTGCGGCGTAGGGCTGCGCGGCTATTTGGCAAGCAACATACTGAAAGAAAACGGATTCAAAACAGTGCGCAACCTGATAGGAGGCATCAAGACCTACAAGGCTGCCACCACTCCGGTGTGCCTGCCGGCAGAAAACAAAAGTTGCCCAAGCCCGGCAAAAGGAGAAACAGCATGTGCCTGCACAACCGACGACCAACCGGCAGCAGACGTAGTCTGGGTAAATGCCTGCGGAGTGCAATGTCCCGGCCCCATCTTAAAACTGAAGAAAGGGATGGAAACCCTGAAGCCCGGCCAATGCCTGGAAGTGAGCGCCACGGATGCCGGTTTCCCGCGTGATGCGGAATCCTGGTGTCGCACCACCGGCAACCACATACTTTCCCAAACAGAAGAAAACGGCATATACCGCGTGCGGGTGGCCAAAGGAAACACTCCCTCCTGCCCCACTGCCCCATCGGCACATGCAGGAAAAGGAAAAACTTTCATCCTCTTCAGCGACGACCTCGACAAAGCATTGGCAACTTTTGTCCTTGCCAACGGTGCGGCAGCCACAGGCGAAAAGGTGACCATATTTTTCACATTCTGGGGATTGAACGCCATCAAAAAAGAACAAAAACCAACCGTAAAAAAAGACTTCTTCGGCAAAATGTTCGGCATGATGCTCCCCTCCGACTCCCGGAAACTGAAACTCTCAAAAATGAACATGGGAGGAATCGGTTCAAAGATGATGCGACGACTGATGAAACAGAAAGGTGTCGACTCACTCGAATCGCTCCGCCAGCAGGCAATCGACAACGGTGTGGAATTCATTGCCTGCCAGATGTCGATGGACGTGATGGGAGTGAAGCGTGAAGAACTGCTCGACTGCGTAAGCATAGGCGGAGTGGCCACCTACATGCACCGCGCCGACGAAGCCAACGTGAACCTATTTATCTAAAACAAAGCCTCCCATGGAAAAAATACAATGTATATGCATCATGAGAGACCTCCTGAAGGCACTCACCGAACTGGAAAACCGACTGGAAGAAACTTACGGAGTGACACTCAACGAAGCAATGGTCTTGTGCAGTGTGGGTGAAGAAACGGTATCTGCCGGAGACATCACCTCACGCACGGGCATGACATCGTCTCACGCTTCGAAAGTCATCCGCTCGGTGGAAGACAAAGGCTTCCTTTCACGTAAACTGGGCGAACACGACAAGCGACAAATGTATTTCGCCCTGACCCGAAAAGGCAAAAACCGGCTCGAACGTATCAAAGAACAAGGAATAGAGATACCTGAATGGCTGGCGCCCCTGTTTGCCGCACAGGCATGAAAGCCCGGCCATCCAAGAACACAACAAAACCGAACCGGACTACACAGGTTGCCGGCAAACCCTTAAGACTATCCAACCTTAGCTTCCTTTCCGTGCCTGCACGGATTCCCATCCGCTCATGGACGGAAAGGAAGCTTGGGAAACCGCGTTTCCCAAGTGAACGCTTATTGTACATTTCTTAAACAATTTAAAATCCCGGGAAACGCAGATTCAACATAGCAGAAACAAGAAAAACAAAAGAAGGCCATCAGACAACAATACATAACACATTGGCTATCAACAGCAAATAACAAGCCTGTTATCACAGGTTGACTATCGCGGTTCAGATGAGCCGACCATCGCGATTGTGAGGAACTCATCTTCACGATTATCGGCAGGAGTGAATCGCGAAAATGAAGGCAAGTGAATCGCCAGACTTAAAATACAAAAACAGCAGACGCCGAGTTATTGTACTTTTTTTGCTGGCAGGCTTTCTCATGGCACGACGATTCTATAAGTTGCCTATGTTTGGCAAACACAGATAAATCTACTAACTTTGCTTCCATAATGATTTGAACCATAAACCATAACTATACGTCTTATGAATCCTGTATTTATTGCCGGACCTTGCGTGATGGAATCTTTCTCGCTGATGGAGGAGGTGGCGCAAGAACTTGTCCGCCTGAATCGCATATATAACACTGACATCATCTTCAAAGCCTCTTTCGACAAGGCCAATCGCACTTCCATCCACTCCTTCCGCGGGCCGGGACTGGAACGGGGACTGACATGGCTGAACGACATCAAAGAGAAATACCGGCTGCGGGTACTGACCGACATCCATGAACCATACCAGGCACAACCCGTAGGCGAGGTGGCCGACGTAATACAAATCCCGGCTTTTCTCTGCCGGCAAACCGACTTGCTGACGGCCGCAGCACGCACCGGACGCACGGTGAACATCAAAAAAGCTCAATTCCTTTCAGGTGAAGACATGAAATATCCGGTGGAAAAAGCCTCCGAAGCAGGCGCGACGGAGGTGTGGCTCACCGAACGAGGCAACATGTACGGCTACAACAACCTGGTGGTCGACTTCCGCAACATTCCTGACATGAAGAAATTCACACCGACCGTCATCATGGACTGCACGCACTCCGTACAACGCCCCGGCGCAGCAGGAGGAAAAACGGGTGGGAACCGCGAATTTGTCCCCGCAATGGCGTTGGCAGCCAAAGCCTTCGGCGCCACAGGCTATTTCTTTGAAGTACACCCTTATCCGGACAATGCTTTAAGCGACGGCCCGAACATGCTCTACTTGAACCAGCTTGAAAACGTCATCCAATCGTTATTATAGAACCGTAGCCAACACTCGCTTATGAGCCAAATCAAAGATTATGCTGTGAAATGTCTCCAAGACGAGGCTGCAGCTGTGCTCAACCTGATTCCGTTGCTAACCGACGATTTTGACCGTGCCGTAGAATTGATTTTCCATAGCCGGGGACGGCTCATCGTCACCGGCGTGGGCAAGTCGGGACATATCGGAGCAAAAATCGCGGCCACGCTGGCCAGCACCGGTACGCCTTCTTTTTTTGTCAATCCGCTTGACGCTTATCATGGCGATTTGGGCATGTTCACTCCAGACGACATCGCACTAGTCATATCCAATTCAGGCCAGACAGACGAACTGCTGCGCTTCATCCCCTGCCTCATCGACCGCCACATCCCCATCATCGGCATGACAGGCCACCCCGACTCGCTCGTGGCCCGCTACTCCACTTGCCATCTGAACACCTATGTGGAACGCGAAGCCTGTCCGCTCAACCTGGCCCCGACATCGTCGACCACGGCTGCGCTGGCAATGGGCGACGCGCTTGCCTGCGCCTTGATGGAAGTGCGCCACTTCCGCGCACAAGACTTTGCCCGTTTCCACCCCGGAGGCAGCCTGGGCCGACGCCTG